>Ga0257114_1001055_pt1 | contig 20406 bp, 20 predicted proteins | sample SI112_10mmetaG_FD_190149 | JGI IMG/M metagenome (GOLD analysis project Ga0257114, IMG submission 190149) | Marine microbial communities from Saanich Inlet, British Columbia, Canada - SI112_10m | ecosystem: Environmental > Aquatic > Marine > Inlet | place: Canada: British Columbia | collected...
TTTTAATTACCTAATGCTTGATACAAAGTCTTTAATAGACGTTTTAAAATTATTAGAATTCGCAATTGCTTTAATAAATGCAGTTCCGATAATAGCACCATCTGAATACGTACAAGCAATTTTATAAGATTCTGAATCCTTAATATTAAAACCGATTAAACTAGGTGAAGTTAAATTCATATCCTTTACTCTAGACAAGTAATCGATCGTTCCATCAATACCAGATTTCTTACCCGTTGTAGACGAACTTGAAACTAAATACAAGAACCCATTTGTTAAACTGTCCAATTCTTTAATTCTTTCTGGCGCAGTTTCAGGAGTGATTAAAAACGTATTTGCTAAGCCATGACTTTCAAACAAATCTTTATATTCCTTCTTATATTCATAAAGCGGTAAGTCAGGTAAAATCGCCCCATCTATCCCTACTTCTTGACAGCTTTTGCAAAACTTTTCATAACCATATTGCATTACTGGATTTAAATAACCCATTAACAATATTGGAATAGAAACCTCTTTTCGAATGTCTTTTAACTGCTCAAATAATAGCTTTAGCGTCATACCATTTTCGATGGCAACCCCACTTGCTTCTTGTATAACAGGACCATCTGCCATAGGATCTGAGAAAGGGATTCCTAACTCCACCATCTCAACTCCATTCGCTTCTAACTCTTTTAGTATTTCTACTGTATCGTTTAAATTCGGAAACCCAGCTGTGACAAAAATGGATAATAATCCATCTGGTTTTTTCTCGAATGCTTCTTTAATTCTTTTCATTATAAAAATTTAAAATTGCTAGGTCGCCCTTACTCTCAGTAGTGAGAAAAGTTCAACGAATTCTTAAATATATTTTATTAAGGTTTCTAAATCCTTATCTCCTCTACCCGAAAGATTAATCACAATCACTTCATCTTTCTTTAAATCCAATTGATTTAATACTGCCAATGCATGAGCTGTTTCTAATGCAGGAATAATTCCTTCTAATTTACTTAACTCAAAACAAGCCGTTAAAGCTTCTTCGTCTGTTACGTATTTAAAGCTACCTCTTCCCGAATCGAACAGATGCGCGTGCATTGGTCCTATCCCAGGATAATCTAATCCAGCAGATAACGAATATGGCTCAACAACTTGTCCATCTTCCGTTTGCATTAGCAACGTTTTCGCAGCATGCAAAACTCCTGGTTTTCCTTTCGCTGTAGTAGCTGCAGTTTTTCCTGATTCCAATCCTAAACCGGCAGGTTCTGCGGCAATTAACTCTACTTTATCATTATCTAAATAATGATAAAAAGAACCAGCAGCATTACTTCCTCCACCAACACAAGCAATTATTCTATCAGGATAATCTCTTCCTTCATGCTCTTCTAATTGCCATTTCATTTCCTCTGATATTACACTTTGGAAACGCGCTACCATATCAGGGTATGGATGTGGACCTACTACCGAACCGATGATGTAATAAGTATCAGCTGGATTATTAATCCAGTCACGAATTGCTTCGTTTGTTGCATCTTTTAACGTTTTACTTCCCGACTCTGCAGCAACAACAGTTGCTCCTAGCAGTTGCATTCTCTTAACATTTGGTTGCTGGCGTTCAATATCAACTGCTCCCATATAAATAATACATTCTAAGCCCATTAAAGCACAAACTGTAGCTGTTGCAACTCCGTGTTGTCCTGCGCCGGTTTCTGCGATAATTCGCTTTTTCCCCAGTCGATTCGCTAATAAAATCTGACCAACTGTATTGTTTATTTTATGAGCTCCTGTATGATTTAAATCTTCTCTTTTCAAATAGATTTTCGCACCATACTTTGCTGACAACCTCTTAGCTAAGTACAATGGAGATGGTCTTCCAACGTAATTCTTCAACAAATCATCAAACTCTTTTTTAAATTCAGGCTCTTGAGAGATTTTCAAATAGTTTTCTCTTAATTCCTCTACGTTTGGATACAACATTTCGGGGATGTAAGCACCTCCAAATTTTCCGTAATATCCATTTTCGTCTACATTGTACCCCATCTCTAACGAATTTTAAATTTTTTGTTTTAAACTTTGAACACATCGTCATTGTAAGTAACGAAGTGATCTCATTATTTATGCTCTAAGCTCATTTAAGAACTCTTTTAACAACTTTACATCCTTTATGCCTGGCTCGATTTCGAACCTGCTATTCAAGTCTAAACCTATCAAGTTTTTTAATTTTAATCTTTTTATTTCTTTAGCATCGCCAGGACCAATTCCTCCCGCTAGAAAGTATTTTTTTTGGGATTCTTTATCTATGCGGTTTAATAAGGACCAATTGAACTTCTTACCCGTTCCTCCGTGTTTCTTTGTTTTTGTATCAAACAAAAACAAATCAGCTGAAGGGTAATTTTGTAATTCTGAAAAATCAAAGTCTTCTCCTATTGAAAAAACTTTCCAAACTTCCTTTAAACCTAACTGACTTTTCGCCGCCTTTATTAATTTATCTGGTTCTCCTCCGTGAAATTGAATGACATCAAATTGATGCTTCCTCTTTAAAGGCAGAATCTTATTTACCAGTATTTCGTCAATTTCAGTCTCACTTATATCAACTCCCAAGCCCTTAAAAACGAATACACCTACTTTCGCCGTATCTTTTCCAATTGTCTCAAAACCTAAGGTTTTATCTTGATTTCTTGGTGAAGACTCGAAAAATATATTTCCAACGTAATTCACCTTAAGATTAAGAAAATTATGAACTTCATCTTGATTCATTCCGCAAACCTTTATCTTCAAATCTTTACCTACCATCTCTTTTTATCATCCCAGACATGATCCAGGGGCTCATAATTTTACAATCACTCTTCTAGTTACCGAATCGAGTACGGGATAACAACCCCCTTAAAGTTTGTTAATAAACTCAGCACATGAAGCACCTGGATTTTCTGTTTTCATAAAGTTTTCTCCGATTAAAAACCCTTGATAACCGTATGTTTTTAAATCCTGTATTGCTTCTACATTTGAAATCCCACTTTCGGATACCTTTATAAAGTCATTTGGAATTTTATTCGCTAATGCTTTGGAAACGTCTGTAGTCACCTCAAATGTTTTTAAGTTTCGGTTATTCACTCCAACAGCATCACAGTATTGATTAATGTGCGCCAACTCAGAATCCTCATGAATTTCTAACAACACATTTAATCCTAAAGCCTTAGCTGCTTTCGCCATCTCATTTGTTTTCGCAACAGATAAACTTGAAGCTATTAACAAAATAATATCCGCACCAATTGACTTTGCTTCTAACAATTGATATTCATCCAACATAAAGTCTTTTCGAAGAACCGGTAATTCAACAGCTGCCCTAACAGCTTTTAAATCATCAAATGTTCCTCCGAAATAATTCAAATCAGTTAAACAACTCATTGCCGAAACACCCGCATTTTCATAAGCCATTGCTACATCTTCAGGTTTTGATACTCCATTAATTATTCCTTTTGATGGCGACTGGCGTTTGAACTCTGCAATAATTCCTGATTTGTTTAAAATCGCATCTCTTAACGAAATACATTTACGATCAAACAAAACAGAGGACTCTAAATCAGCAACAGAAACCTTTGCTTTAGCAGCTTCGATTTCGATTAGTTTATTGGCATTTATTTTATCTAGTATTGTCATTTTATCAAGTTTATTGTCATTGCGAGGAGCGAAGCAATCTCTAACTTTTGAAGAGCGAGATTAGCAAGTCGGAACTTCTTGCAGTAACGAAGGCATGTTATTTCAATAACTTATTTAATATTTCAATTCCCACACCCGAATTAATTAATTCAAGCGCTTCCTCAACTCCTTCTTTTACGTTAACATCTTTCGCAACCGAAATAGCAACTCCAGCATTCGCTGCTACGACATGTGACTGTGCAATCGTTCCTTTTCCCGAAAGTACATTTTGTAAAATAATAGCGGCATCTTCGACGGTATCTCCTCCTCCAATATCTTCGGGCTTTAAAAGATTTAGCCCTAAATCAGCAGGCGAAAGCTTTTCAATTCCGTTATGACTGTACATATGAAAATCGCTCGTTAAAGATATTTCATCATACACGTCCGTAGAATGTAAAATCGCATATCGTTCCAAATTATTTTTCAAAACGTGATCATACAAGGGTAAAATTGAAGGATCGTAAACTCCTGTTAATTGAAATTTTGGCTTGGATGGGTTTACTAAAGGGCCAATCATATTAAAAAAAGTTTTCAACCCTAATTCCTTCCTAACTGACCCAACAAATCGCATAGCTGGGTGAAATAACGGTGCATGAAAAAACGTAATTCCTGCATTTTCAATTTCTAATTTCAAAACAGCTGCTTCACCTTTAAAATCATATCCTAAATGCTCAATTACATTTGAAGAACCAACACCTGAAGAAACACCATAATTACCGTGCTTAGCAACTTTAACTCCTGAAGCCGCGACTACAAAAGAAGAAGTTGTTGAAATGTTAAACGTATTTTTACCATCACCACCTGTACCACACATATCAATAGTTGAAACGTCTCCTAAATCAATAGGATTGCATAACTCCAACATCGCAGTTCTAAAACCTTCTAACTCCTGACCTTCAATTCCTCGCATCATAAAGACGGTTAAAAAAGAAGCTATTAAAGCGTTATTCAACTCCCCTTTCCCAATAGAAAGCAAAGCTAATTTAGCCTCCTCAGAGCTTAGCTTTTTCCCTTTGAATAATTCTTGAAGTAATATTTTCATTTCATTTTGAGTTATTCACCACTGCTAATAATAAAGCAATGACGAGACACTTATTATATTAATTCTTCAACCAGTTTTCTACGATGTCCAAACCATGATCTGTAAGTACTGATTCTGGATGATATTGCAATCCAACAACGTCCAAAGTACTGTGACGCATGCTCATTACATTACCTTTTTCATCTACTCCTGTTAGTTTAAAAATCCCCCCTAAAGAATCCTTTTTCACCTGCCATGAATGATAACGTCCTACTACAAATTCTTTTGGTAATCCGTTGTATATTGAATCCTCAGCAACTACTTGCATTTTATTTCCAACACCGTGCAATACATCAGCCATATTTTCCAGTTCCCCTCCAAAAGCCTCGGCTATTGCTTGATGCCCTAAACACACACCCAAAATACTTTTTGTGTCGGCATATTGCTTAATTAAATCCAACATTATCCCAGCTTCTTCAGGAATTCCTGGACCAGGAGAAAGTAATATCTTATCGTATTTACCCACCTCTTCTAAAGAGATTTTATCGTTTCTAAATACATCAACATCATCAAAACCTAACTGCCTGATGTAATGCACTAAATTGTACACAAACGAATCGTAATTATCTAATACTAAAATTTTCATTTCTAATTAATTACTAGATTAATACTTTAAAGCTCCTCAGCGATTTCCATTGCTTTGTGCAATGCCGCTAATTTGTTAAACACTTCTTGTCTTTCACTTTCATCATCTGATTTCATTACAATTCCAGCTCCTGCTTGGTAAAACAACTTATCGTTTTTACTCAAAAAAGATCGGATAATAATCGCATGATTGAAATCACCATTAAAACCTATGAAACCAATACAACCGCCATAAATCCCCCGTTGATTTTTTTCGTACTTATTAATTAACTGCAGTGCTTTATGTTTTGGAGCACCAGATAAAGTCCCAGCAGGAAAAGTATCTGCAACTAATCGAATCGTGTTTTTATTGGGTAATAAATCCCCGGTAACTTTTGACACCAAATGAATTACGTGAGAATAAAATTGAATTTCACGATAGCTTTCTACCTTAACATTCTCTGCATCTCTGCTTAAATCGTTTCGAGCTAAATCAACTAACATTACATGCTCCGCGTTTTCCTTTGGATCATCTAATAATTTCTGTGCTAATTTGGCATCTGCCTCATCATCACCTGTTCTTCTAAAAGTTCCTGCAATTGGGAATATTGAAGCCTTTCTGTTTTTAACAACAATTTGAGCTTCGGGTGAAGAACCGAAGATCTTAAACTCTTCAAAATCGAAATAAAACAAATACGGCGATGGATTAACCGACCTCAAAGCGCGATATAATGTAAAGTCGTCACCTTTAAAATCTTGAGAAAACTCTCTGGATAAAACCAATTGAAAAACATCTCCACGTTTACAATGTTTCTTTGCATCACGAATGACTTTAAGGTAACCTGCATCGTCAAAGTTACTCACCTCTTCACCTACTCTTTCGAATTTTTTTTGAGTAACGTTTGAAGTCTTAATGATCTCTTCTAACTTGTCTAATGATTCTGGTCCACTCCCTGTTCCTATTTCACTTCTATGTTCGAAAAGGTATAATTCATTTTTAAAATGGTTAATCGAAATGATGTTTTGAAAAACCATATAGTGCATATCTGGCACTTTTTTCTCAGGTTTCTCTTTGTAGTCAAAATCAATATCCTCAAAATGACGAACTCCTTCAAAACTTGTAAACCCAAACAATCCATTGGTTACAAAGTCGAAACCTAAATCCTCACAATCAAACAAGCCCGAAAAGTTATTTAACTCTTCTACTACATCATTATCTGCAGCACTTTTATTTTCAAATTCCCCGTTAGGGTAAACTATAAAAATTTTACCATCCTGAACCTTAAAAGAAGCTACAGGATTAAAGCAGATAAAAGAATAACTGTCCTCATTACCATGATAATCAGAGCTTTCTAACAAAAAACTCTTCTTGTATTTTTCTTTAATATTTAGATATATACTTACTGGTGTGATCGCATCAGCAAGTAATTTTTTATATCTAGTATTTATTTTAATTTTTTCCATTTCTAATAATTTGTAGTTGATTCTAAATCAACTAAAGTGACAATCAAAAAAAAAGCTTGCAGTGACCTGCAAGCTTTTATATTATTTGAATAATACCAACCGGTTCACTGCCTTTTACTTAAAGAGCGTGCCACCACCAAGAATTATTATTTGTCATCATCATGTTGCAAATATACTGAGGATGGATTAGTTGGCAAAATAGATTGGTGTAAAAAATAGTACAAACACCATCATTTTACATTTGGAGAATAACAACCTATTTAAATTAACTCAGTATATAGTTAAAAGTAATACATGTTAAACTCAATTACTAAGTTAGTACTAAGTGTAATTATCATCACATTTACTTCATGTGGATATATTGCAAGAGAAATGATAACTCCGAAAAGCTGCAAAAAATGTGAAATACTTGATCAAAACAACAATTTAGTTTGGTCGGAAAATAGTTGTGGTGGAGGTGTTTATAATATGGAACAACGTGCTAAAGCAAAGGCTTATGATTTAGGATGTGGCCATAGAGTTAGTTGTGAGAATTATAAGGAAGAAGATCAAGCAGAAACGAATCCGCAATCAAAAAAAGAAAGGGCGAATTAACATCCACCCTTCACAAAAAAAAACAATAATTGCGCTTAACTACATTTTAGAATGCGCTCCATCACAAAAACTTCCGTTTGCTGAGTTTTTACAACCACACCATGCAATAATTTTCTTTTCGGTAACTGTTTCAATATTTGGTCTAAAATCTGTTCCTGAATGCGCTCCATCACAATAAGGTTGATTTACACTTTTCCCGCAAGTACACCAAGCATACCTGCCCGGTTCAACTTCTAATACATAAGGTGCTTTCTGAGGTACTTCTGGTTTAGACATATTTATTTTAATTTAAAGTTTAACTTTGGTTTATGAATAAAATAAGAAACATATTTGTTAAAACAAATATAGTTTTAGTATTTTGTCTAATTTGGAATCATTCCAGTTTAGCACAATCGCTTTTTGACACCACCTATATTGACACAATAGCACTTAAAGTTAAACGTGATTTTGATGCTCAAGACTTTATTAGAATGACGAAAGAAGACACTAGTTTTCATCGAGCTTTTAAAAATTTAAAAATGTATCCTCATCAATCCAAGAACTCGGTTACAATTTTTAATAAAACATGGGATCAAATTGCGCAACTAAAACGGACGGCGACTCATTTGAGTGATGGTAAATTAGGTTCTATTCAAATTGACAATGAAACTACCGATGGGAAGTTTTACAAAAAAAACGGGGAGCACAAATATTTTACAGGCGAAATGTTTGATAAAGTCTTTTTTGAAAAGGGAAAATTTGATGTAGATAATGCCGTTAAAACCAATTATTCTCAACAAAAACCAGACGATAGAACAAAAAAAGAAAAATATTATGAAAAACTTAAAACCTTTATGTTTTCTCCTGGAACAGGAGTTGATGGAGTTCCGTTAATTGGGAAAAAACTAAATATTTATGAAGGAAAAATGGTGCAGTTTTATGATTTTAAATTGGATAAAACATTTTTCAAAGATTCAATTCCTTGTTATAGATTCTCCTGTAAAAAAAAGGCTGACATAAAAGAGAATAAGGTTGTAATTCAGAATGTAACAACATTTTATGACCGGCGAACAATGAAAATAATTGCTCGAAGCTATGCCTTAAAAGACGCAACATCGCTTTTCTCTTTTGATATAAAAATGTACATCGAATTAAAATATGAATTTAATGAATATCTACCTGTTAAAGTTAAATACAATGGAGAATGGGATGTACCTCTGCAAAAACCTGAGCGGATTAAATTTGAAATTTTAACCTCCAACTATTTTGAACCGAAAACTTGAAATTAAGATTACTCAATTTGATGCTATTTAACACCTGATGTTAAATAGCTATATAAGCACAAGATCCATTGCCTAACTTGTTTTGCTTTAAGAGTCATGCCATTTCTAATAATTCCTTGCAATTTAAAATCATACGGTATTTTATTGTTAAATAAATCAATATTTAATGATTCCTTTCTTTTCTACAAATATTGAAATCAGCTTTATAAAGATCCACACCCTCTAAAAAGTCATCAGACTTACAAACGTCAATAATTAGTTCTTGACTTCTTGAACAACAAAAAAAACTATGCAAACTGATTATTCATATTTGTGCAAATTGAAACCTTTTCAAAAAATATTTTAAAATTCTAAAACAAGGAAATAGCTGCCAAATTGAAGAATACCAAATTTAGGGTATTGGGAAAACATTTCTTCTAAATTAGCTTTGCATCATAAACTAAACAACAATGAGAAAATTAATTCTATCTGTACTTTCAATTGCTTTATTAGCAAGTTGTGGAGACAAAGACGAAAACGAACAAATAGCTGAAGGATACAAAGTTCCTACTACCTACAATTTTGAAAATGTAAGCTATTCTGGTCAGACAGATCGATTAAATATGCTGAAAGAATTGACGAGTTATATCAAAACTGGTCACAGTGCAAGCACAACGCTTGATACTAACGTTTTAAATGCAATGTATGCCAATGAAGGGCATACATGGAGTTCAGATGCCTTTCCAAATGGACAACCTACGAAAGATTTAAAAAGTAAAACTTATGAGGAGGCGCGAACTGACATAGTAGCATTGTTTGATTCTATCGCTAAATATTCAGGAAAAGATGGTGGAGAAAATGGACAAGCTGGTTTAGTTACTGGAGCTGAAAGAACAATATTAGTTGATGCAAACGGAATGGAGTATGCTCAATTAATTGATAAAGGAATAATGGGTTCTTGTTTTTACTACTCAGCTACTTCATCTTATTTATCGGATAATAAAATTGGAGATGCAGTTAATAATACAACAGTTGAAGATGGTAAAGGAACTGATAAAGAACATCATTTTGATGAAGCTTTTGGATATTTTGGAGCACCAATAGATTTCCCATCAAATGTTGAAGGTCTTGGTGCTTGGGCAAAGTATTGTAATAAGATGGATGCTGTTGCAGGTACAAATAAAATTATGGATTCTTTCTTAAAAGGAAGAGCTGCAATTTCAAACAAAGATAAAAGCGACCAAAACGATGCTGTTGCAGATATTAAAATGCAATGGGAAAAGGTTTCTGCTGCTACTGCAATTCATTATTTAAATGATGCTGATGCTGAATTTAGTGATGATGCAGAAAGGTGTCATGTCTTATCAGAGGCTTATGCATTTATTAAAGCTTTAAAATATAATGTAGACGGTTCAATTGATGGGGTTAAAGTTGATGAAATTTTAACTGCACTAGGGGGTAACTTCTGGAGCATCACTCCTACTCAAATTAAAAATGCAAGAAATATTTTAGCTACTGCTGCTGGATTGGAGAGTGAAAAAGGTAACTTATAGTAAGAATACAAATTTTATGAGATTTAAAAATATATTATCAATTATCATTACAGCTTCACTTTTGTGGAGCTGTAATAATAAAACAAAGAATGAAAACACAGACAATTTTGATGTCTCAACTATTTTAACAAATGTTGGTGATAATATAATCACTCCACAGTATTCTGAATTAAAGAGTTCTATTACAGTTATGAAAAATGACTTTAACGAATTTACCCTTTCTCCAGATGCTACGAACTTGACAAAGCTTCAAAATAGTTTTAAAACTGCTTACTCAGATTGGCAAGGTTGTTCCTTTGTTAATTTTGGAAATACAAATATTACTACGCTTAGGAACGTTTTCAATACTTACCCAACAGATACTGGGAATGTTAATTCCACCTTCACCGTCACAGATTTCAATTTAGAATCCGCTTCTTATGCTGATGCAATTGGTTTTCCTGCTTTAGACTATATTTTATTTCAAGGTACCGAAAGTGAAATCATTAACAGATTATCAGGTGAGGCAAATAATTTTGTTCAAAAAAACATTGATTTAATGTCTACAAAATCAAGTGCTGCATTTGACTTTTGGAACACATCAAATGATGATTACAGTACTTCTTTCAAAACTGACAACAAAAAAGCCAACGGTTCAGGGTTTTCTGATTTTGTGAATGGATACATTCAAGATGTAGAAATTTTAAAAAATGGTCAACTAGCCTATCCTGCTGGAATCATTGGAGGAATAAATCCAAGACCTAATCAAAGTGAAGCATTATATAGTAATTACAGCCTTGAATTATTCAAAGCACATTTAACAAACCTTGAGAACACTTACAAAGGTAAAGATCAACTTGGAACTGACGGAGTTGGTTTTGATGATTACTTAAAAGAACTGGGGACTAAAAGAGATGGACTAGACTTAAATGAATTAATCTTAGATGTATTTGCTTCGTTACAAACGAAATGTGATTTACTCTCTGGATCAATGAATGATGCCATAAAAAATCAAACAAGTACTACCGATGAAATTTATGTAAAAATAAAAGAGCTCGTTGCTTATTTAAAAGTAGATATGACCAATGCCGTGGGTGTTCAAATCACTTATATTGACAATGATGGAGATTAATTAATGTTCATTGTGATTAAGAGAACTATCAAAATAGATTCAATTACCATAATTCTCGCTCCACTTTTTTCTTAATTATTCTTTTCCTTGCTAATGGTCATCCAACTTAATATTTCAAACTCAAGGCTAATCAGATATTGTAGCTTAAACAGGAGCTAAATAATCTTCAAACAACTTGTTTTTAAACCAACAAATATTGTGTATAAACAAGCTTTAAAGACGAAATCAAATCTGAAATGAAAAAATTCTCAAAGGATTCTTAATTAAGAAAAGTTTAATATATTTTTTTTACAAGTGCATAAAAATAAAATACAATTTCAACACAAAAACGGAATTGGCATAAGCTCAGTTGATTTTATGTCTAAGCTTAAATGAAATCAATCCAAAAAAATGTTTACTAATTCGCAAAGGAATTAAGTAAACTCTTTAAACCAACTTTTCAAATATTGTATTACTTAACCCTTTTAAAGTTTAAATGATCAAATAATATTTAAATCAAAGTAAAACTCAGTTCCTTTGTCTTTTTCAGAATTAATATTAATCGAGACTTCATGAAGCTCAAGTATTCTTTTTACGATTGCCAAACCGAGGCCTGCACCAGTATCATTTTTCTTATCAGAATATAATTTCTTGTAACGATCAAAAACAAACGGAAGCGACTGTTCCCCAATTCCTATACCTGTATCTTTTACTTTTAATTGAAGTTTCGATCCTATTTTAGTAACCGAAACCTCCACTTCTCCACCCTCAGGAGTAAACTTTATTGCATTATCCACTAGATTTTGAACGACTCTTTCAAATAAGGTTACATCAACTTCAACAATACCCATAACAGATGCATTTAAACGAAAATCTATGTCTTTCTTTTCCGCTAATAGCTTATACCTTGATGACAGGTCATGAATAAATTCACTTAAGTTAATTTGATCGAGTTTCAATTCAACCTTTTCAGATTCTAACTTAGACAACTCAAACAAATCAGTTACTAATTTCTCCAAGTTTTCAGTACTGTTTAATACAATTTTCAAAAATCGTTCTCGATCTTCTGCACTCATCGAATTATTCTTCATGAGTAAAGTCTCAATATAACCATGCGCAACAGCAATGGGTGTTCGTAAATCATGGGAAACATTAGCGACCAACTCTTTTCGCAATTTTTCAATCGATCGGATTTGTTGAATATTTCCTGATATGGTCGTTGCCATTTCATTCAAACAATCTGCTAAATGTGTAAATTCTCCTTGAGATTTTAATTCAATTTTATTTTGATAATCACCTTTTCTAAATCGATTAACCCCCTCTTCAATTACTCTAAAATTTTGGGTCAAATACTTAATGGAAATTAAACCTATAATTATTGCAAAAATCACCGTAATTAAAAGCGTTTCTATTCCTACTTTATAAATAAAATTACTCATTAACATACTGCTAATACTGTCGAACTCTTCACTTGCTAAAATAGCGTAAACATAACCTTTAATTTCTCCTTCATCTAAAACTGGCGCAACCGAGAAAACCTTACATGCATCTGGTGCTTTTGGATCATTGCCTAAAATGAAACCTTGATCTTCATCTCGTTTTAAAAATTTCCGAATTGGTGCTAAAGAAACATGGGTTTTCTTAATTTTTTCAGGCGGTGCATCGTAAGTTAAAATCTTTCCTTTATCATCCAAAATGTAAACTTCAATCGTTGGGTTCACCTTCATGTGATGCATCATAATACCTTGAACTGCGTTCTCATTTAAAGAATCGTTCAAAAAAACAGGGACTTCATTTATTAACTCGGCTGCAACCTCTCTATTTAAAGCCTGCTTTGTGGTCTTAAAAAAATCGCTTGCAGCTGTTGCTGTTACATAAATGTAAACAGCACCTACAATTGCCATTAAAATCAAAAAAGCGCTTGATATCTTCCAGTATAGTGACTTAAATAACTTCATTCTAATCTTTAAATGCGTAGCCTATTCCCCACACCGTTTTTATAAATTCAGGATGATTGGCATCCTTTTCAACCTTTCCTCTTAACCTATTAATGTGAGAGTTTACAGTATGCTCATATCCTTTAAAATCATATCCCCAAACTGTTTTTAGCAGTTGTTCTCTTGAGTAACTTTTCCCCGGATTGTTCGCTAACAAATACAATAAATCAAATTCTTTTGGTGTTAATTCCAACAAAACCTGCTCAAGCTTAACCTGTCTTTTCTCCAAATTAATTTCGAGTTGATCTACTGTTATAATTGCGCTAAATAGTTTGGATTCTTGGTATGAATCATATCGTCTCAATAAAGCCTTAACTCTTGCTATTAGCTCTCTAACACTAAAAGGTTTTGTTAAGTAATCGTCTGCCCCTATTTCTAACCCTAAAACTTTATCAAACTCTTCGGATTTTGCAGTTAATATTAAAACAGGTGTTTTAATTCCCGCTCCCCTTAACTCTCGGCAAACTTCAATTCCATCTTTTTCGGGCATCATAATGTCTAATAAAATAACTGAATAGTCATTAGTTAGCGCTAAATCCAATCCATCTTTCCCATTATTTGAAGTATCAACCTCCAAATTCAGATCTTTTAAGTGAATACTTAAAAGTTCAACAATATGTTTTTCGTCTTCTACAATTAATGCTTTTTTCATTTTATCGCCAATCTGCCCAATTTTCAAAAATAACGGTTAATTTTTTACTAAAAGGTAATATTAAAAACATAACTAGGTAAAGTTTGGTAAATTTACGACTATGAATCGAGTTGTAATTACAGGTGGTCCTGCTACTGGAAAAACGACCTTAATAACCGAACTTAATAAATTGGGTTATGCTGTATTTCCAGAAGCTGCTAGAAGCTTAATTAAACAACAAATTACTTTAAGTTCTGATAAAGTTCCTTGGCTGGATGTTTCTGGTTTTTCTCAATTGGTTTTAAATAAACAATGCCATCATTTTAAAATGGCCAACAATCGACTTTCATTTTTTGATCGTGGAATTCCTGACATTATAGGATATTTAAATAATGCAAATCAGCCTTTTTTTGATTCACTTATAAATACTGCCGAAAATCATAAATACGATTTTGTTTTCATCCTTCCTCCTTGGAAAGAAATATATAAAACTGACAACGAACGACGAGAGGATTTTTTTGAAGCGACAAAATTATTCAAAGCAATTAACGATGCTTATATTCGTTTAGGTTACCAAACAATTGAAGTACCCAAACTTACCGTTAAAGAACGAATTCAATTTATACTCGATCATATTAAATGACTCAACAACCTGAAGATATATTAAAGCAATATTGGGGATACGAATCATTTCGAGGTCAACAAAAAAGAATAATTCTAGATGCTTTAGCGAATAAGGATATTTTAGGATTACTTCCTACAGGTGGTGGGAAATCCGTTTGTTATCAAATTCCCGGATTATTAAGACCCGGAATTACAATTGTAATCTCACCCTTACTTGCTTTAATGAACGATCAAGTTCTCAGGTTAAAACAAATGGGTATAAAAGCAGAATTTATAAACGGAGGAATGTCTCCAAAACAAATGGATTATGCCTTGGATAATTGTGTTTACGGAAAAACTAAATTCTTATACTTAAGCCCTGAAAGAATTCAATCTGTTTTTGTAAAAGAACGAATTAAGCAGATGAAGGTCAATTTCATTGCAATTGATGAAGCGCACTGCATTTCGCAATGGGGTCATGATTTTAGACCTGCTTTTAGAAATGTTCGTTCCCTTAGAGATTTACTCCCTGGAGTTCCAGTAATTGCTGTAACTGCAACTGCAACTAAAAAAGTAGCAAACGACATTCAGTTGCAACTAGACTTTTTGAAACAGAATGTTATTAAAGATTCATCAAAAAGAACCAACATCTATTTTGAATCCATACACACCGAAAACAAAATACCTGCGGTTACTCAATTTATAAGAGAATCCAAAGGATGCTGTATAATTTATATTAGAAGTCGAAAACTGTGTGAACAGGTTACATATCAGCTAAATAAAGAACACGTTTCTGCCGAATATTATCATGCAGGCATTGGAATAGAAGAACGAAAGCAAATTGAAGAACGCTGGAAAAATGATAAAACAAGAATTATTGTAGCCACCAACGCATTTGGAATGGGAATCGATAAACCTGATGTTAAATTAGTTGTTCATTTTGGCTTACCAAATAGCTTAGAGGAATATTATCAGGAAGCTGGTAGAGCAGGACGAGATGGAAAAGCTGCTAAAGGTGTTTTATTTTTTAATCGGAATGACATCCAAAATCAACGATCACTTTTAAACTATCGTTTTCCATCACGAGAAACTATTCGAAATGTTTATCAAGCAATCGGAAATCTTAGCCAAGTCGCCATTGGTACAGGCAAAAACGAAGGAGCTCAACTAGACTTAAAAGTGTTTTCTAAAAAACAGAATTTGCACCCTTTGACGGTTCATTATGCTATTAAAATTTTAGAAAACTCAGGATATATTTTTCTTTCTGAAGATGTAACAAGTGGAAGTAAACTTAAAATACTTCAAGAAAGAAAAGAAATCGAAAACATACTTTCGAACATTGGATTTCAAGCCAAATTACTATCTGCTATTCTTCGATCATATACAGGAATTTTTAGTGATTATGTGAAAATCAGTGAAAGTACATTGGCTAGTATTTTGGAGACTTCTGTTGATAAAGTAAAAAAAGGGATAGAAATTTTAGAGCGAACTTTTGTTGTGGATTATAAGGCGCAAAGCTTTTTACCACGAGTTTTCTATGCTTCACATAGAATTTCATCAAAAGATTTAATAATCTCCAAGGAGATTTTAGAAACTAGACAACAAGTTGCTGAAGAACAATTGGGAGCTATGGTTAATTTTGCAATTGAAAAGAAAAAGTGCAGAACAAATATCGCATTGTTTTATTTTGATGAAACTCCTCTATCAAAATGCGGAAACTGTGATAACTGTTTAAATAAGTTAGATTTATCACCGAAAAGTCATATCATAAACATACTTAATAATACTCCTTTAGAATTACCTCAAGTTATTCAACAATCAGAACTTCCTAGAAATGAAACGATTGCAATCATTAGGAACTTGATGGAAAATGGGGAAATAATCAGAGATGAATTATTATTACGTTTAAAAAAGAATTAATATTTCTGAAACTATTTTGATTAAACTAAGTATCTTAACTGAACATTTCCAAAATGGTTTGAGAAAAGACTTTATCTTAGTTACGGTTATTTTGGCATCGATATTAATGCCTTTCTTGGGTTGTACTCAAAATGAAATAATTAATCAGACAGATGATCAAAGCAAAAAACAAGGCTATTGGATCTTCACAAACAAAGAAAAGCATCTTCCTGGTTATCAGCCTGATCAAAAAGTAGAAGAAGGAAAGTACATCGATAATAAAAAAGAGGGTAAATGGATCTTTTATTTCAACAATAAAAAACCTAAACACATTTTAGTCTACAAGAATAATATACCCAATGGTAAAGCAATATTTTACTATAAGAATGGGAATATTCGTGAAAAAGGAGTCTGGAAAAATAATAGATGGATTGGCGAATACCTAATGTATTATCGTAATGGGAATTTAAAGAATCAATTTACTTACAGCAATCAAGGAATAAAAGATGGCCCCCAAAAATACTTTTATGAAAATGGAAATTTAATGATTTCAGGGACTTGGTCAAATGGTTATGAAACAGAAGACATTCATGAATATAATGAAGACGGAACTCCAAACACAAAACGATTTGACCCTGGACCATCAATTATAAAAGAAGACTCTTTGGAGTCTATTGAGAACAATGCTATAGACAGTATAGTCGTTAAAGCCAATAAAAAGCTCACTCCACCTAAGATTATTCCTACATTTGATGGAAATGGTTTTCATGAGTTTAAGGATCGTTACGGAAATAATAGTAAAGTAGGTGAATTTGAAAATGGACTTTTAGTTAATGGAAAGATCTTTAAATACAATCAAAAGGGAAAACTAATACAAACCAAGCATGTTAAAAACGGAAAAATAGTTTTAGTTGAAAATAATAAAGAAGTTGAAGAATAACATTTGACTGTAAATACGTTTGAATCCTTAAAATTTTATCATTGTTAGTTTACACCAAATAAAAGCACAAAATCAATTCTGTAGTTTTATAAAAATTAAAAACAAATTCAAGCTATTTTTGGTAAATAACATAAGATATTTAAGTATGTAAACTTGAAAAATATTACGCACTTTATTTTAACAATTCCATTGCATTCTGCCTAGAAGCCTCTGTAATTTTAATTCCGCTTAACATTTGAGCTAATTCATCCACTCGTTCAGAATTACTTAAATACTTAATTTGAGAGCTTGTTGTTTTGGCATCATGTGATTTATATACTTTATAATGCGCATTTCCTTTTGCAGCAATTTGAGGTAAATGGGTAATTGTTAACACTTGCATATCCACCCCCATGTTCTTCATTAAATCTCCCATCTGATCCGCCACTTCACCTGAAACTCCTGTGTCAATTTCATCAAATACAATTGTTGGCAAAGCTGTTTTAGAACTCATCAACCTTTTTAAACTAAGCATAACTCTCGATAATTCTCCTCCACTTGCCGTTTTTGAAAGAGATCCAAGTTGGTTTCCTTTATTAGCCGTAAATAAGAAATCAATTTTATCACATCCAAATTGATTCAATTCTATTTTAGATATATCAAATTGTAATTGAGCTTCTGTCATGCCCATAAGCTTCAGATCCTCAATAACTTCTTTAGCTAACTTTTTAGAGGCATCTATTCTTTTCTTAGTCAAAGCCTCAGCTAAAACAATAAGTCCCTTTTCTTGAGTTATTATATTACTTTTTAAGATCTCTAATTGTTCATCTCCTCCTACCACTAAATCCACCGTTTGCTTTAATTCTTCTCGCTTTGTAATTAAATCTTCAACTGAAGCAACTATGTACTTTTTTTGCAATCCAAACAAAACACTTAAACGGTCATCAATCTCATTTACTCTTTGTACATCAGAACTTATTCCTCTACTTTTTTGTTCAACCTCTTCTGCAATATCTTTTAACTCAATAAGTCCAGAAGTTAATCGACTCTCTAATTCAGTATAACTGCCATCAAATGAAGCTAATTTAGACAATGCTACTTTGGAATTTTGAAGCACCTCTTGCACAGAATTTTTATTATATAAAATTCCGTTCGCAACAATAGAAGCATTCTCTCGTATGTCCTCAGCATTATTTAGCACCTCAAATTCTGTCTCCAACATTTCCTGCTCCCCTTCTTTTAGTTCGGCAGTTGTTAATTCATTTAATTGAAACTGATGAAAATCTAAGTTTAACTGCTCTTGCTGTTGTTTTTCCTCTAAAGACTTTAGCGTTTGTATTGACTCAATCCAAACGCTAAACTTTTTCTGGTATAATTTAACTTTTTCTTGCTGACCTGCAAATCCGTCCAAAAGCTGAAATGAAAATTTAGGATTAGCCAGTAACAAATTAGAATGTTGTGAATGCACATCTATAATTTGATCACCTAGTTCCTTTAATATCGCTAAATTAACAGGACTATCGTTTACAAACGCTCGAGACTTACCTGAAACTGAAATCTCTCTTCGAATGATTGTCACCTCTTCAATATCTAAATCGTGTTTATTAAAAAATAAATTTAATCCATAAGCTCCTAGTAAAAACTCTCCTTCAACCACACATTTTTTAGTCCCTGCTCGAACAATAGAAATGTCTGCTCTTTTCCCACTTAACAAGCCAAGTGCTCCTAACAAAATAGACTTTCCTGCGCCGGTTTCACCCGTTATAATATTTAAGCCTTTTTCTAAACTTAATTTTAAATCTTCAATTAAAGCAAAATTTTGAACGTGTAATTTATTAAGCATTTATACGGGCCGTTTTATTTAATAATTGAACTAATTGCTCAGCATCTTTTTTAGGTAACTTCATACCTAATCTTCTCACTCCATCATCTGCATTGTATTCAATAACTTCTCCTCCTATCATCCAAGATGATTTATTAATATCACTCCAAATTCCGGTTTCTACATCGTCAGCATATTTAAAATCACTCATATTCTTGAGGGAAGTAATTTTAGGAAGCCCTCTTCCGTTCATCTCTTTCAAATAGGAAAACTCACTATTTTTTATAGTCACAACTTCTCTTCCTGTCCTATTCCAAACAACAGCTGAAACGACTTTTACTTCAAAATATCCCCAGAAAATCAGAAAGATACCTACCATTATATATTCATCTTCCTTAAAACCATAAGTAAACAATGAAATAAGAATGATTAATCCACAAAAAGACCAAGCTCCAACCCATAGATTTAGGATAGTTTTTTTTGAAGAAATTAAATAGGGAGTGATCTCAACAGTAACTTCATCGTTCCCTATTTTTTCATATTTTATTTGCGCTCCAATACTTTTCACTCTGTTTCAATTTTTTGTTTAAGTCTCTTTAAAACAATTAAATTACTAGCATCTATTTTTTCAATATAATCTTCATCTTGAGCTTCATATCTTGCTGCAAAATTAGTTGAAACATCTAACGAGTCAATGAAGCGAAGTTTAACACGATTACTATCGATTAAATCAAAAAATAAATATCCCCTATCTCTAAATGAATTATTATCTGAAATACGCTCAAACACAATATGTGAATCTGAAACTGTTTTTACTTCTAAAGCCCCATCGCCAATGGATTCACTAAACCATTTTAAAACACTTCCTTTACCTGTTTTTTTCCCAGATAGTAGAATTCTCCATTCGTCTCTTTTAACTCCGTCACTAAACATCCAGTCTTTAAAGTTTTCAGCTGAAGACAAATAACGTTTCAAATCATTCTTTGATGTAGAAATTTCAACCTGTGCATTTGACTCTAAAACATCAGGTAATATAGATGCGTAACCTGCAAATAACACAAGTAATCCCGACATCCCAAACATTGCAATTACGGACTTATTTCCCATGAAACAAAAATAAGGTAAAAAATGAAGATTGGATCCAACAGTTTCGTTTTTAACCAACAAAAAAGCCATCATAAATGATGGCTTTTTTGTTTTGTAATTCTTTGTTAATTTCTATTCGAAAATCTTAATTCTATCTAATTAAACTAACTCTTCCGTAGTAGGTTTTTAAAAC
>Ga0257114_1001057_pt1 | contig 20388 bp, 31 predicted proteins | sample SI112_10mmetaG_FD_190149 | JGI IMG/M metagenome (GOLD analysis project Ga0257114, IMG submission 190149) | Marine microbial communities from Saanich Inlet, British Columbia, Canada - SI112_10m | ecosystem: Environmental > Aquatic > Marine > Inlet | place: Canada: British Columbia | collected...
TGTCCAGCAAATACAGAACCTATAGCAGTTGGTGTTGGATTAGCAATACCAGATGCCGTAACATCTACTATAACAACCGCACCATCAAAGTTATCTGGCATATTAGCTATAGACACGTTCTTAGATTTTTGAGACCAATCAATCCATACTCGCCCTTCATTATCTGTTGGTATAATACCGAACTGAGGTATTCTCATTTTCTCTACACCATTTGGTTGTAGTTTAATTTGAAAAGATATATCTCCAGCAAATACTCTTAATGTTTCTAATGCTAATGAAGGATATAATACACCATTTACGACAGCTACAGTTGGCATTCTTCTTACAACACCATCTATTTCTGGCTCTGTGCTTACAATACCAGAACCTACAGCATTAAATTCAACATCTGCAATATTAGCTATAATTCCATTATATGGTAGTAATGCATTTAAATATTCTGGATTAATGATAGCTGCACCAGGATTAACAGCTTCATTTACATTTTTGTTTGAGGGTCTACTTGCAACTACTACAGGATATTCATATAATGTTTCGCCTAAAACAATATCACCTCCAAAGCGATCTGGTTCTGGCATCATAATATTCCATACAACTAAACCAGCACCTCGATCATATATATCTTTAATAATATCCGCATATATGTTTCTTGGAAATGGGTATTGACCATACTTTTCTAATGTATCTTCATCTATCTCTGCAACATATATATTATTCTCAACAGGCTCTTGATTCACAATTAACTGGTCAAAGTAATTTAGTTTAATACTTTGTATGAAGTTAGATGGTACTGCAAACATATATGTTAAAGCAGCTAGTGTGAATAATGCCCACCAAGGACTTAATAATCGTTTCATTTAATTACCTGTTTGATTTACTGTTAATGCACACCCAGATGATGCATAGCATGATCCAGTTATACTATATGATTGTGATGTGCTACCTGATTGAGTTGCAGTTATTTGTGCTGTCGCTCCGCTATTCGTGTAAATATCGATAAAGGCATAATGATTACCTGTACCTGTCTGAGATGCTGTAAAGTTATGAGGTGTTCCTTCAAAGTCTATGATTAATGTCTTATCTGCACCTGTCTGAGTTATAGTCGCAGTTTCATTATCACCATCTGCATCAAATTCAAGAACATGATTGTTGCCTGTTTGAGTAACAGTTAAAGTAAAGTTATCACCAACCTGCTCCATAGTAAAATCATTTGCAAAACTATTGCTGCTGAGTAATGTTAATACTATTACCAGTGTTGTTGCCCAACCTGTAATCATATAACTCGTAGCCTCCCTGTTTAAGGTCTATAGTATAACCATACCCTTGATTTAATCTTAACTGGACAAAGTTACCTTCGCTATCATCTGTCCGTGAGAATACCCAATTAGGGTCTTCATTTAATAATGTAATACCTGTTACAGGATCAAATCCATATACATTCGCTTCTCGTCTTAAAAGATTAGTATTTTGTTCCATTAACTCATCCATAAACAATCTCATCAACGCTTCATTAAGTTGATCTAATATATCATATAATAAGTTTTGTAGTAATTGACCAGTCTCATCTAATGACGTAACCCATATACCTTCTATTGATTCAACAAGAGCATCATATTCTAGTCCATCATATTGCAGAAAATCTAATCCTAAAAAGTCAGCACCTGATTGTGATCTTTTTATTAATTCTGCTTGCTCAACATAATATGGATTTTTCTTTCTTAGTATTAGTAAAGAATTTATCATAGATTCATCTAAGTCTAATAGTAAAGGTTTTGTTGGTTTAGTCATACTACTAGATGCTATTGTTGCTTGGAACGCTTGGTTAAGAATAACAAAACCTGCATCTGTTTCTACAGTTATTTCCCCTGTGTAACACATCCCAGCCGTATCACAACTAGGTAGTAATGTAATCATACTTCCTCCGGCTTCATCAATAACCATAACAAAATCTGTACCACGAACGCCTATAGTTGCTGATGGAGTTCTAATTCTTACACGTTGTCTACTATTCTTTGCTATCTGTCCACTAGCATATCTCACAGTACCAAGAGAAGCCTTTAACCCTAGTGAACCTCTTTTAGTATTAGGATCATACACAAAATCGTCTATAACCAAACGTGAATGTTGTGTCACATCTACTCTCGTATCATCTATAAATTCAAGACGCATAGTAGAGTTAGCAGTAATCGCAGTATCAAGCATTTCAAGACTTGTACCCTTTTCAGCAGTAATATCTTCACCGCTTCTTTGAATGGATGCACCACCTTTAACTGCCTTTATCTCACCAATACTACTATGCACAGGAGAGGCAATTATTAAAATTAATAATATAAGTCTAAACACTAGTCTGACTGAGTTATGTTAATGTTATGATTATCACCACTGGTAGTTAAATCAATAGTATTATCATATACACCACTTTGATCGAACTTTACTATATGTCCTCTACCAGAAGCATTAAAGTTAATTGTATGTCCATTAACATCACCATTACCAGAAACATCAATATCTAATGTACTATCTGTAGTTGACGTACTTGAGTTTGCATTTATCACAACTGTAATAGCTGCACTTGTACCATTAACATCTGTAGTGATAATATTATCGTCATCAGTTACAGTAAAGTTAATTGTGGCATTGGACGCATCAGCAGTTTCACCAATGTTAATTGTGTAATCTTGATCGTCACCTGTGGCAGAAATGTTAAGTGTGACATTGGCGCAGTCTCCAGCTGCCGAGCTAGAACATAAAAGATCAACCTCGTTGTTACTACCAGTGAATGTCCAAGTACCAGTATAATCATTTCCTAGTATCTTTGCAGTAATTTTATTTAGGTTACCAGTCTGAGTAATACTAAACGTCATATCATCAGATGCGTTACCAGTAGAACCAAGTATAGCATCTTGTAACGATGTTCCTATTTCGTTATTCTGGCCATCTTGTACGATGTCTAAATCTAAGTCGTCGCCTACTTGTGCAATATAAATGTCATTTGCAAGAATCGTACTACTAATTAATATTGTAGATGCAAGTGCTAAACACTTTACGCTGCGATTTAAATGTTTCATTTGTTATTTCCTCTTTCCTCCATTCTTAGGGTCTTCTAAGAATTTCCAGAATTGTTTCTTCTCTCCTTCGTTAATAACCTCAATAACGCCAGCTTCTATTGCTGATCTAACTGCATAATTAACTGGTTCATTCATACTGTAACCAGTTTCCGCTTCTACGAGTTTGGTACCCATATCTAAAAATTTAAATACATCTGCACCACTTCTATGGCTTGCTATGGTCTTTTCTGTGGCAACACTTAGTAATACCTTACCTGTGCTAACACTTACTATTCTCATAACAACTGTCACCGTATCCACTCTATAATCAGTTTGAGCACCTATACCCAAATATCTTGCTCCTGTACCACCTGTAACTGTACCAGAGTCGTATCCTACTATTCCACCTTCTAATATTAAACCTGCAAATACCATTGGCTTTAAAGGTGTAGGACCTTCTGCCAATTTCTTTTCATATATTTCCCGTGTATTTCTAACTAACTGTCTTTCTTTAACTAAATTATCTAAACCAACTCTTTCAACAACTTCAAACCAAGTGCAAGCACCAACATCTTGTAATGCTTTTATCACCCATACTTCTGCACCTTGTGTTACGGCACTACTAAGTAATGCCGTGCCGTTACTCTGTTTTCTTTGACCAGTCTTATCAGTAAAATTATAAACAGCGATTGTCATTTTCTTGCCGTCTAATTGTTTATAATCAAATATATCATTTGGTGATGACTGCACTTGAGGCGGTTTATTCATAGGAGCGACAGAATTTGGATCAGCGCATCCCATTAATAGTAATGATAAAAGTAAGAGTATTCTCATAAACCTATACTCCACATTATAAAAGGTATAGCAACTACATGTAAACCAATACATAAAGCAAACATAAGTTTTACAATAAACATATTTCCTCTATCGCCGTGCATTAGAACGCAAATTCTCCTTCACCGGGAATAGTTATAGTAGTTGTACCATCATCATTTGCAATTGTTAATGTAATACTTCCTGTAACTGGGTCTTTTGACCACTCAATTGTACTGCCTTCAATTTCTGTGGTACCTGTTGTTGGACACGTATCACCAGTGCAATCAGAGAACATACTGTCTACCATTTGTTTACTTAACGTAGCATATATTCTACTCTCAAGATTTTTAATAAACTTATTGAGTGTTGTGTTTTCTAATTCTCTTTCTATTCGTCTTTGTTCAGCTTCGGCTTTATCAATCACATCTTTTTTTCTATTGTGAGTTAGTTGCTCTACTGAAAGAACATGGCTAGAATAACCATTACCATTGAAGGCTGGACTCTTAAATGAAAACCCTAATTCAGCATTACTTTGTGTTGAAAATGACACCAAAAGAATTAAGCTCAAGCTAAACTTTTTTATCTTCATCTTTAACACCTGTTGGATTAAACACTTCGCTTTTACTTTGATTTCTAGCAACTTCATTATCCATTCCTCTATGCTCTAGTACCATGGACAATTTACTATTCAATCTAATAATATCGTTATCAAGCATTCTAATTCGATCAACTAATTTAATTAATGTTATCATTGTCTCGCCAATAACTGGATCAATTGTTTCTGTAACCCATTTCCATATAAAGAAAATAAAATAGCCCATACCAACAGCAGACACAATAGGAAATCCATAATCTGTTATTGCTTTGGTTATATCCATTCTAATCTCTCCTTGCGTCTTCTTTGCCCTCGTTGGCTGCTATTCGATCAACGTTTGGTTTTACATTAAGAGCATAACTAAGCAAAGCATCTATTTTCACTAAATCATTATTCATTGTCTGTACCCTATTATCAAGGGAACCTATTATATTTTTTAAAGTTGTCACAGAATCAGTAACACTGGCTAAAATAAACTTTAGTGTTATGAAAACGAACACACCAGCCGCAATAGCACCACCGATAGGGAAACCAACATCACCGATTAATGATAAAAAATCCATATAGTATGCTCACCAATAAACAATTTACAACTTTATTTATATAAATAACTTCACTTAAAGGAGAATTTAATGGCTAAAAAACTACAATCAGACAGCATACTTAATGATGCTGATTTAGACGGAGATGGCATTATAACAGATGTCGAATTAAATAGACATGAACGAATGATTACTATTGAAAATGCAGATAAAAAGCAAGATGCAATGAGAAATATGGCATGGTTTGCTTTATTTGGAATGTTATTGTATCCATTTGCAGTAGTTGTCGCTATATTAATGGGTGTACCAGAAGCGTCAAAGATATTAGGAAGCATGGCACCTACATATTTCGTATCAGTTGCTGGTATAGTTACCGCGTTCTATGTAAGTACAGTGTACTCTAAACCTAAAACATAAAGTAAAACTAGGGGATTTTAAATTCTCCTAGTTCTATCAATCTACTATATTTTTTTATTCGCCAAAAGGTTTTCTATCTTTACATAACATATCAGATGCTTTGTTCTCCCATACACAAGGAATTAGCCCATGTACTATAAGAACAAAGGCGATTGCCCATGCGTGTAATAAGTGTTTTAAATAAGACATTTTTACGTCTTGAAGGTGCTTCATTTTTTATTCTCCAATATAAAAAAGGGGACAGTCAAGCCCCCTTTAGATCGAAATATTTGTTTATTAGAAGCTAAAGCCTACTGTAAACTTTGGTGTCACTTCTTCTGCATCGAAGTTATAGTTCATATCAAATTCAGTTGTTAAACCACTGATTTCCATTGCATAGCCTGCACCAGCATTTTCAGTCATATCGTTTTGGTCACCATTAATATAAGCGGTTACACCCAAAATAGTTGCGTCTGCTTCATATGCTACTGTTTTAAGATTTGTACCATAAGTCATAATACCACCAACAGCCACATAAGACGTTTCAACGTCTACACGTGTACCATAGACGCTTTCTTCTGTATCAATATTGTAATCAATACCAGCTGTCACGTCTAATGTTTCGCCGTCAATTGTGTATGCAACTTGTATATTATCGTTGTTACCAAACACATCGTTTTTATAGTCGTCAAGACCTAAAGCAAAACTAACTCCATATGCTTCAACTAATAACGATTCTTTCATTGCGATTGTTGCTACAGAACCATTTCCTTTATCAGAAATATCTTCAGGAAATATACCACCTTGCTTACCGAAAGAAACTTTAGCAACACCTAGTGTTGTACCAATGTTCCACTCGTCTAATGCAAATGTGTTACCATCTTTTGAATCTATGTTAAACCCACCAAAAGCAAGTTCCTGATTTGCTGAAAAGTTTAGACCTAATGTTGTTAATGTTTCGTAATTTTTAGTCGTTGAATTCTTCTTGATTTCGACTTCTGCATCTGCGCCAATTAACATTTCTGCTTGGCATGAAGATGATGCAACTATTAAGGCAGTAGTTGCAATTATTAATTTATTCATTTTATTTTCCCTGATGTTTTAAAAAATACGACTTTTCTGTTGCCAAGTAAGTCGTCAACTCCGTTGAATTAAGCTGCTAGAGCTACTTCACGTGGTGCGAAATTTTCATTTGCATTTAGTAGTTTTGACCAATTACGCAGTCACCCGATAAACTCCACTTCACTACAACACCTGTCGATCCTATTTCTGCCCCATCAAAAACACACTAGCACTCTTATTCGTTACCCTATTTCTAGGTCCTCTATATCGAGTTATCATCTCGGGAAAGAGAGGTTATATTTCAAACCTAATGTGTTTATGGTGGAGCAGTTGGGTACTGCCCCCAAGTCCAGTATGCGTTCACGTTGCTTCAACGTTTATGAGTTACTTATACACTATTTGTTATATTGATGCAAGCGTATAATAAATTTATATTTTTTTGTGATAAAATTATCACTATCTTAAAGATGCCAATAAAGCGTCAACATTTTTATAAAGTTCATCTATAGAACCATTATTATCAATAGTATAATCTGACATACATTGTTCTAAGCTGATACTAGACGAGTCTTCTGGTGGAAGATGGTCACTACGATCAACCCATATAGAGTAATCAAATACTTTCTCATTCTTCATAGCATCAAATTCTCTTTTGTTTCTTAACCCACAATATATGTCAAACTCATCGAACATCTCTTTGCCTAACTTAGCGGCATCATCTTTATTATAATTGCATATAGCATCATACCATTCGCTTCTATGATTGTGTCTGTCGGCGTAACACTCTTCTTCTGTATCATACCCATACTTATCTTTAAGATCGTTGAATATGAATTTTTTAGAACAGAACTTTGAGCTAGACTCGAAAGTCATACCATGTTGTTTTTCTAAATATTCTGACACAGTATCTTTACCATGTCTGCCATAACCTATTATTAAAAGTCGCATACTACGACCATAACCGATAATGTCTATAATTTTGTGGGTTGGGATTAGGTTTTTGTGCATCTAGGTGTTCATTAAGTAATCGAGACAATTCCGCTACTTCATATTCTAAAGTTGCAATTCTTTTAAGTAGCTTTTGTTGATCTACAAGCTCGGAATCTGTTAAAGGCTCTAACTGTTCCATCTTTGATTTTGTCGTTTCGTAATCTATCATATATCAAGTCCTTACACCTACATTATTTACTTCAAAGATACGATACACTAACAAAAGGAGAATCACAACAAACGCATATCGTATCTTTGAATTAACGTTATAATATCATATATTTATTATAACGTCAACCTCTATTTTAATATTTTTAAGCTTCAACAAACCACTCTGGAACAGATCGATTTGACCACACCATTTTGAAACGATCAGCTTTAGTACGATAGTATGCACGATACGATTTAACAACATCTTCAAACATACATTGTGGCTCATGGGTCATTGCTAAAGGTTGTTTTGTTTTGTACCCAACTTCTATGTTTACAGGCGGAGTAGCTAGTAATTTTCTTAGCTTTTTATCTGTCATGTGGGTTTTACCATATCGGAATTTATACTCGTCACATAAAGCAATAAAATGAGCGTAGTGCCAGTTGTAATTGTTGTTTGATTTCATAGTCCAAATAGTACATGGGTGATTTGCATGAGCAACACGATACAACATTTTTTCCATTGGTAGATTATTTAACTCGTAATACTTTGCCATAGTCTTGCCAGACTTAGATGGACGTTTACTCATTGTACCATCTAGGATACGATGTGCAGTCGATAACATTTGACCGCTCTCTAAAACCATCTTTACTACGTGTTTATCACATTGCATTTGAGCCGACTTGACTGGACAATTATCTAGTACAAAAATATTCATTATGCTGCTTCTCCAAGAAGTTTATTCATACCTTCATACACTACATTATATGCATTTACTTCACAACCGTACATTTCCCAAAAAGCATCATCATCTAATTCACAGTGAACGCCAGGTGTTGCAAGATGTTCTTCCCATACACGATTCATTGCGTTCATGCCTTCAAGGCAATCGCCACGACCAAAGGTAGTCATGGTTTCCCATGCTTGGGAAAACTCTACTTGTTCTTGATAATAACTAGGGATTCTAAACATATAATTCTCGCTTTCTTTGTTTCTATATTAATTTTATACAATATAGATTCTTAGTTGTCAAGTCTTTTTTTCAAATAGTTTGTATGCACCAGTCGATTTATTCCAAGCCTGCATAAGTTCCCAATACTGTTGTGAAGTCATAGTAATAACGTCAGTCCTACCATTGGTATCATCATGTTGTATTATGTGACAATAATCATCATATATATTGACTATAACGTCATCTAGTTCTCCAGTTTCATCTAGCAATGTTATGCGAGACTCATCATCTACCATATCAACAGTAAACATTTTATTTATTCCTCAGATTCCATTTCTTCTATTAATTGATCTCTTAAAAATCTTGCAGTCTCATCAGTAGAACTACTTTTGCTACCATTAATAAATTTATATGCTAATGTAATACGATCACACCCAGCCCATGCAGAGTGCCAACAATGATGTTCTGGCTCATCTTTACGTCCAAAATAATAGTGCCTAGCTTGCCAACCAGGTTTATCTTGTATAGTTATAATCTTATCTTGGCTTTGGTCGTAATACCTAAAGTAACCATCACCATTTTTTGACCATGTAAACAATACTTGATAGCAATTGGCGTTCCAATTAGTGTGCCAACCTACGTGACCCATAGGCGGATAGTAATTTATTAAAGCATTATGTTGCGAACCAATAGTTGTGGCAAAGTCATACTTTACTTTATCTCTAAGATCTTTCCATATGGGATCGTTTTTTACCATATTAGACATAGGCTGTGCCATATGAACTTCAGGAAACCCTTCATGGTATTCTTGATTTTCTAGCATTAAGTCTAAGTAATCTCGGCTACAAGGTAGTATATGACCCTTTTTAGAAATGACGTGTTCAGGATTATCATATCCTTCTGTACTAAAAAAATCATCAATAAAACTGTCTAGTGTACTTAACAAAGATTTATTGCGTAGGGTAATCTCAGTCATCGACAAATTCCTTAATCATAGGAAATTGTATGTTGATTGCATGGGCTATAGCTCTTGCTAGTTCCATGTGTTCTAACTGTGTTCCATTACCAGAACGCAATTCAATATAATGTATCCAAGAGCGAATAGAAGCGTTTGCATATAATCGTGATACTGTATTACCTTCTGGTAAGATGCAACGTGCTTGTTCTTTGGCAATACCATACCCTATAGCTTCATTGTATATGCGTTTAGTATGTTCAAGTAAGAACTTCTGTTGAGCGTCCCACCAAGCTTTTAATACAATGTCATCAGTCGGTATAGAGTTTTGACGATTCTTAGGATCTTGCATACGTGCTTCACGTACAACAAATGAGTTTTCCATACTCTGAGGGTCAGCATAACGTTGTGAAAATTCTTGAAACGCCATTGATCTATGTCTTAGTAACTGGCGTGCAATGTCACGTGTGGTTTCTATCTCTATCGTAGCTGATGCCATTTCAAAGGGCGACCAGTGTTTATGTTTCATAAGATAATTCAAAAGCTTGTCCGCAGATTCCATATTCATCTGTCCGTTAGGGTTAGATACTTTTGCACAATACGAAATCAAATCTTGCATACTATCAATACCTATGATCGCACCTTTAATGGGTTGCGTACATGCTATTAGTTTTACTTTCATAATATTATCCTACTTTAAATTCGTTAAACTTTTGTTGCGTTTGAGACTTATCGAATACGGGTCTATCATCTATAATACCATCGGTACCTAACTCTACATCATAAAGACGCATTTTGCTCTTATCTACGCCGATCAAGAAACGTTTATCTTTACTAGGATCATTATATCTATTCTTAAGTTGCTTGACCATAATTTGACCTTGATCTTCTAGTTCTTCTGTGCTCACTAGAGCGAACATTAAGTCGGCTGTCGCGGGTAATCCAAAAGACTCGGACGTATCTTCAAGCCCAGGATCTGAGCTATTGTGACCAGTGCGCGTCGTCTGCGTTGCAGACACAATCGGTAAGTTGAATTCAACTGCAAGTCCTCTCATTTCTTCTGCTATGGCTTTGATATATGTATATGAGTTAATTGATCCGCCCATAGCCTTCATGCGTGCGGAACCACATATGTTAAGATAATCAACAAAGATCATTTCAGGAACAAACTTTTTCTTTAACTTCAACTCGTTTAGTAACGCACGAAAATGAGAAGTGTTTGCTTGCCCTGTAGGGTATTCTTTGATTATAAGCTTACCATTACCGGTACGTTTAATGTTAGTGACACGATCTTTTAACATAGTCTTAGTTAATGTATCAAGATCACTAATAGTCATATCTAATAAGTTTGCATCAATACGTTCGGCTATACGTTCTTCTGCCATTTCCATTGTTATATACAATACGTTTCTACCTTGACATAAAGCACCAGCAGCTACATGACACATAAACAAAGATTTACCAACACCTGTGCCAGCCAAAGCAATGTTTAATGTCTTGTTTGATAGCCCACCACCTGTAATTCTATTAAAGTAATCAAGATCAAAAGGTATTTTATCTTCTTGTGAATGGTAAAAATCAAAACGTTCTTCTACATTTTCTATATAGTCGTGACCAACATTAGTATCAAATGATACAGCCAAAGCATCAGTTAAGATGTCAGGTAAAGAGTTTTTACTTAACGTCTCGTGTTTGCCATCAATTATAGTAAACGATTGCATAATAGCATTATATATTGCACGATCTTGACACCACTTTTCGGTAGTGTCTAAAATCCATTGGTGATTAACATCTTCTACTTTAAAGACATGAGGTAGTATTTCCATGGCTTGAGCATAGTTGTTCTCACCAAGGCGATCATTTTGATCTAGTTCTATCTTAAACTCTTCAATTTGAGGAAGTTTATTATATTTATTAACAAACCTGGCTACCTCTTTGAACAACTGCATATACACACCTTGAAAGTATTCAGGCTTAACGAAAGGTAAAGCTTTACGTGTAAACTTTTCATTAGTTAATATATTTCTAAGTATCGTTTGTTCTAGGTTTATGGCTTCTGTTTGTATCATTCATTGTTCCTATTTTAAAATATTTCCTAGTATTCTTCCAACATAACGATTAAATTGATTGTCGTCAACAGTCAATTCTGTATTGGGTGAAGATACTATATCAAAACTAAACCTAATAGATTCCGTAGCTTCATCTAATTTTAATGTAGAGAATGTTATCACAGTCTCAACATAATCGCCTTTTAAGATGCGTATATTCCATCCGTCTTCATCTTTTGGAATCAACTGGTAGTCTTCATTTTCAATTAAATTCATTATATCATATTCCTTAATAGGTGTAAAGATCAAACATCTTTATCAAGTAACTTCTCACATTTCACCAGACCTTGTAAAACTTCAATAACTGATGCGTCTTCTTTTATCATTGGACTAGGCGAGTTCGTAGTGTATATCGCTGTAAACCTATATGTTTTGTCCGAACTAAAATACGCTTGCTCATGGTGTTCAGTAATAGTTACAATGTTATTAACTGACACCATATAGGGTTTTTGATAGAGGTCCATTCCACCAATGTAGAATAAACCTCCGACAAGTAAACATTCTATCACAATGTCTCTCCATCAATAATAGCATCCATATCTACTAAAGACTTATGCCCAATTTGATACTGTTTCATAATAAAATCTTTAAAGTCTGTATTTTCAAATATGGGTTTCCAAAACTCTGTGTTGAGTGTGTCTTTTTCACGAACTTTAGGATCTTCTAATACTCCTGTTTCTTGATCAATTCGACAATACCACCCATTAGAAGGTTTGCCCACATAATCACCAGCTAGAGCAACTTCTAATAAACCAGAGTATTTTTCTACTCCGCCGTCCCAAGATACAGTGATAGGTATTTTAGATTTTTCTTTTACAAAACGAGACTTCTCAACATTAATTACAAAGTCATAGCCTTCAATTTCTGTACCTTTTTTGTTTTGCCGTCTGCCTAATATCCATATATTATCAGCAGAGTAGTATATACCAGTACCACCAGATACAACTGCCTTAGAGAACATTTCTTGCGTTTGATATGTATGATTGACTGCTAATAATGGAATATTTTTCATCTTCAAATAAGGCGTGCACATACGAAACAAAGATTTTAATTGCTTTGCACGACTCATATCCGCAACTGATTTTTCGTCAAGGGCATCATCTCTTTCTTTTTTAGAAGCCATGTTACCTATAGAATCGATAACAATAATCACATTGTCTTTTGTCTCTATACCTTCTAATTGTGACATGATGTCGTGTTTAAGTTGTTCTATATCCATAATAGGTGTATGCATCACACGTGTAGCATCAATACCAAATTGTTCGAAGTAAGATTGCGGTGAACCAAACTCTGAATCATAAAATAACATCACTGCGTCTTTGTGTTTATCAAGGTATGCTCCGGCCATTAATAACGCGAATGAAGTTTTAAAGTGTTTAGAAGGTCCTGCTAATACTGTTAATCCAGAACATAACCCACCATCTATGTCACCTGATAGTGCAACATTCACCATAGGAACACTAGTCGATGTTTGTTCTTTTGTATTAAATATTTTTGAGTTTGCAAGAATATCTGTAGATTTAATTCTGCTATTTGTCTTTAGTTTGTCCATAATACTCATGTATCATTTCCTTTCGTTTCATAATTGACATTTTGTGCCTTTTCTCTATTATCCAAACTGTATTTTTTACGATACTCATTATTAATTGTGACAATATTATCAAGAAGTGTAAATTTATTAAACGCTTTATTAAACGCTTTAGTGTCTTTAGGAAAACAAGCACCGCCAAAGCCACGCTTACCATCAAATCCAGGTACTTTAGTATGAGAGCCACCTATGCGAGGATCAGCTTCTACACCTCTTAGTATGCGCTTGTATGAAACGTTCATAGATTCAGAAGCATCGTACAACTGATTAAAGAACGTTACTTTAGTCGCTAAAAAAGAGTTGATTGCGTATTTTGCAAATGACGCTTCTACTGGACTCATCTTTATAACATTGTTTATATCACACATAGAGAAGACATCATACGCCCATAACAACCCATCAATAGCTTCTAATGTCCCACCAAATATACTAAACTTAGGTGAAATAAACTCTGCAATAGAATTGTTTTCTGTAAGAAACTCTGGATTATACACAAATCTACCATCAGCCCCTAGCTGTGATGCTGTAAAAGCTAATCGTTGCATTACATCAGGTGTTACAGTAGACTTAATAGCAATCCCACTCTTTGTATGTTTTATCAGCTTTAAGACTGCATCTTCAACAATAGTAGCGTTTACTACACCATTATCATTCATTGGTGTAGGTGCACATATAAATGTGATATTAGGTTGCCAATCTACTAGATCATCAATCGTTGTATCATGTAAAGGATCTACATAAAACATTTCTACATCACGATGGGTGAATCCATAGTCTACAGCTTTACCCACAAAGCCGTGACCGACTATGCCTAGTTTAAATTTTTCTTCATTCATAAAATAACCTCTTGTTAATATTTTAAACAGTATAGCACAAATTACACACCTTGTATAGCTTAAATTCCATACTTAGCTTTATATTTTGCCCTGACTTTAATAAAGTCTTTCAGGTAGTCGTAAGTCTTTTGACGAAATACTTGTGGATCATTGTGGTCTACTGCGATAACAATAACACTTTGTTTAATTACCATACCTGTTAATTCATACCATGCACACGCATAAAAAGAAGCCTGCATAAAGTAGTTCTGAATCCACTCTTCTTTCTTTGGTTTACGAGATGTTTTATAATCAATAACAGATAACTCTCCGTCCCATTCTGCAATCAAATCTACTGTACCAGCAACTTCTAGTTTATTACTATATAACGACGCTTCTTGCACATAGATATTATCAACATGCTTATCTAATATCGGTCTAATCTGATTGAATGAATGAATGTTATTTTGCATAGCACCATCTCTCCAATCTTCCATATTATTAACATAGTTTTCTGCCAATTGGTGAACGGCTGTTCCTCTTGTAGATGCTTGATGCGAAATCTTATTAGCTTCTTCTGCACCTACACGCGCACGCCAAGCCATGATAGAAGCTTTAGATTCTTCACTTAACACAGTAGTTACTGATGGATATTTTTTTCCGTCTGGTGTTCTATATGTTCGTCCTGTAGGTAAAGTTTCACAATCAAGCTCACCTATAAGCAAATCCATATCTATGTGATTAAACATCTCGAACCCTCTTTCTTATATCAGTTGTAGAAAAACGATGATCTCTTTTATTAAAATATAATTCAATGCCACGATTGCGACACGCATCTTTACCTGTAAATTCTTTTTGACGATATTCTTCACCAAGAACTCTAATATCAATTGGGTACATATTTATTATATCAAGTAAATCTTCCTCAGTACAATAGACCACTACTTCATCAACATATTTTATTGCTGATAGTTGAGCTTGTCTTTCTACAATACTTTGAATAGGAATGTTCTTATCTTTTCTATCTACATTAGGGTCTACTTGCAACCCACAGATCAAGTAATCACATTGAGACTTTGCTTCTCTCAACATGGCTACATGACCTGCATGTAATAAATCAAATGTGGATGCGGTGAAGCCCACTTTTTTCATCACATAATCAATCCTGATTTCTCTGGTACGATAACATTTTTTGTACCTGTCGCTTCACGCCACGCATTTGCAATCGTAGGATCAGTCTCTACCATAAACATCACACTCGTAAATTTGAAAGCAACTTCTATCGGACTTGTTGCACCTGTCATACAGATACCAGAAACAAATGATAATGCAGACTCACCGGCTTGCACTAATCGAGGTTTGTATAATATATACTGGTCTTTTTGAGTTTTTGTGTATCTGCCAACAATCTCTGCGCCATTTGGCAAGACGATTGTTACAATAGTTACACCTTCTTTATATGATGTCATAATTATTCCTTTACATGTTTTTATAGACGTACTCTAAAGCACGATCAGCTTCTTTATCTAGTGGTCGGTTTTCGTACCAATTACCATTTTCAAGATCAAACTGTTGACACAGTGTAGCAATCTCGTATGCGCTAATAGGGTACTTTCTCTTTGTTGCGTTACCAGCTGTTGCAATCATTATAGCATACATCTTACTATACCAACCTGTTGATGTTATAGAAATGTATTCTGCAGCAAGCTTTTTAGGCCAAAACGGGCAATTCTGATATGAAGACCATTCATATGTCGCATCCATAGAATCTTTACGATGTTGTATTATTTGCGACTGTATATTAGATGGTAGACGATCAAAGAAATTGTTTGAACTAGATCGTTCAGGCATAGGGTGTTTCGCTATTATTTCGTCTGGGTCTATATCTGATCCATCAAGGTGACTAAAGATAAAATTATTAGCTCCTTTATACTTTGCAGGAATGTAATACATACGAGACAAATCTTTAGTCTGTCTATCACCTAGATCACCTAGTTCTGTTTGTAAAGCATACCACAACTTCTTTATATCATCTTTGTGCACATCACAAGTAAGTGGAAACACCAATCGAAACTTTGGTTGTGCTTCTGTACTACTTGCCGTACTGTAACAAATGAAGTTATGTTTTTTGAATTGTTTTTTTAAAATAGTCTCCACGTCACCATCAAATATCATATCGTCTACATCTACTGCCGCCCAACTTCCCCAAGTTAATACACTGTCGTTTTTGCGTGTACTATCTATAGAGTAAGTAGCAGGCGACATTAGTTGAGCTGACTTTTTATCAGGCAACTCAACAGTAGATAGTTTATATAGAAGACGTTCAAACTGGTCAAAGTTTTTTATATCAACACGCTTGTCTGTCTTAGTATCAAAGAGACTGTTAAACAGGGTCAATGAGTAATTCACATCTTTCATAAGTTCACTTTCTCATAATAATTTTTCTATTATAACACAGTTCATTAGTTTTGTAAAGTATTTTATGCAAAAAAGTCACTTAAATCTGATACGGGTTCATCAGTCCAACCCAGAGCATCAAGAAACATTGTCATAGGCTCTAAGAAAGATTTCTGAAACTGCTTATCGTAATCTATGTATGGGTGCAAGTTCAGCTCTTTCGGAAGCTCATTAGGATATGCAATCACATTCTCTTTAATAGGGTTTGGGGTTTTTAAATACACGTACTTAATCTTTTCTCCGTCTTTAATATAATCGTACTTCTTGTGCAAATTATTCTTCTTTACATGATAGTTATATAACAAAGATCCTCTAGCATTTATAGGAGTACCTTTTGCATATATTCTTTTCTTATCTTCCCATTTAGATATATCTGATACGCCGCGTGGTGAACTCACGTCTTCAGGTGGAAGACAGTTAAATTCTTTACGAAAGTTTCTGATAAAGTCTTGTGTTTTCGCTTCTTCACCTTCGAGAATAACATGGAATACTTCTTTAAACTTATCACGACACACTTGTGGAGTAGAAGACCTAATAGCCTCGACACCCATAATCTTATGTTTAGGTGTGGCATACTGCACGCCTTCAGAGTTATGTACGTTTAGAATATAACGTTTCTTTGCTAACCAAATACCACGATCAGCAATAACTTCTCTATCCATTTCCATACGATCACCAAGACAATTTAGATCGGTACGCATCTTACTCAACATTTTAGCGAACAATGGTTCAAAATGTGCTTTGCACGATTTGTCTATAAACTTAACTGCGCGATCAGGTGTGACACCAAATTTATTCACAAAGTCATTCATATTAACATATACTGAATCTGTATCAATAGCGATAACATAATCTGTATTCTTTGTATCTAAGATTTTATTTAACTCGTCGTTAATAACTTTTTCACACGACTTAATAACGTGTTGACCCGTGACTGTCACACCTTCTGCGATACGCAAATCAAAGTAGCGATAATACTTATTGCCCATTGCACCATACAGACTATTCATAAGAATTTTAATAGCCATTTGACGATTAGACAAAGTAGCAATCTCACGCTCAAGTTCTTTAGTAGGTGTTATTTGGTACTCTGATTGCGCTTCAAGCATACGTGTTTTAGAACGCTTTCGATCATCATAATATTCTTCAATAAGAGAAGGCATAAAACCTTTCTTACTATTATCAAAACGCTGACCTGTGGCAGACATAGAATGATTACTATCAGGATCTATAGTCAAAGTTTCTGGTGACATATTCCATTGTGCAATTATGTTAGGATATAGAGATGCAAGATCAAAGCTCACTATCCAATCATACATACCAGGATTAACATCTTTAACATAGCCACCAGGAAACGTACTGTCGATAGAAGAAAGAACTTTATGCGATTTTGCACGAGGAACAGCAATGTTTTGATCGTGTAAAGTTCTATAGACAATGCTATCCCATATAGAAGTCGTACCAAAAACTTCAGATAGATTACATCCAGCCTTATAGCCCATAGTCAAGGCTAACCCCATCAAATCAATTTTATCGTCTATGCGCTCAATAAGTTCTACGTCCTTTATGTTATAATCTATGTAAAGTTGATAGTTTTCTTTATATAGATTTCGAAGGTTACCAAACTCCTCATAAGACAACTTCTTTTCCCCTATTACAACATGAGCAATATTATCTAAGCGATACGAGGATTGAGCTCCAAAACTATATCCAAACTTTTGAAACAAGTCTAAGTAATCTAATTGATTGATGCCCATGAGTTGATAAGATTTCATCTCTTTAAATTTAAGACGTACAGACTTTTGACGTACATCATTCCAAGGAGACATACTCTTTGGAGAAATATCCATATCGTGTTCTAAGGCAAGTCTCTCAATACGGTTCACTAGATAAGGTACGTCAAAGAAGCGAATATTCCAACCTGTAATAACATCAGGATAATCTGCTTTCCACCATGTGACCCACTTAGTAAGCAAATCAATTTCGTCATTACACTTGTGATATTGTATAAGGAGATTCTTGTGTGGAGATTTATTATAGTCGTACTCGCCACAACCCCAAACATGATAAATGCTATTACGAGAAGACTTACAACAAATAGCCGTGACTGGATGTAAAGCGTCTTCTGGTTCAGGAAACCCATCTTCAGAATGTACCTCAATATCAAAATTAACAATGTTCATATGAGACTTCTTAAAGTTTACTTCACCAGGAAACTTGTCTTGAATGAATTGCATAACAACTCTGTCCATACCATGATATGTAGGATTTGCCACTTCTGATTGTTCTTTAATAAAATCTCGCATTGCATTGGGAGAACCAAACTTTCTGGGCTTAACATCATCACCATACATAGATTTCCAACCAGTGACTTCGGCAGATGGAAAAAACAATGTAGGTTCATAACTATACTTGTTTGATATAGGGTGCCCTAGATCATTATAACCTCTATAGGCGATACGGTTACCAATAACCTCAACTGATGTGTAAAAACTCAAAATGCAAACTCCTTATTTGTAAGCATCATATCATAATTTTGTATGTTTGTAAAGCTATATAATATATTTGTGATATTGGTGACCTGCACGAACAAAGTTCCACGTTTTTTCTGTGGCTGTGCCTGTTATCTGTAATGCTGCACGTTTCTTCCAACTACCATTAAATGTCATGTGTGGTAAAGTTGACCATTCCCAACTAAGAACCATTCCAGCTTGCCACTGCGTATAAACCTTATTGCCAAATTGAAGTATCTGTCCCGGTTCCCAATCTTCTATCATAACAAGAAATCGTATCTTATCAGGATTGTATATAAAATCAGGATTGTCTATCACTCTATCTTTAACAGGATTTCCTGGTAAATTATCTACATGCCACATAAGTTGATCATTGGGATATTGATCGTTCATTTTACACGTTAATTTATCGTTTGTATCAAGGTGTAAAAAGTTTAATACTTTCATAAACGTAGGATAATCGTCAGGTGTTTTATCAAAGTTTATTTTATTAAACATAACACTTGAAGGCTTACCTTCAGGATTTGCTTTGTCTTCTTCTATATGACCTAAACTAGGCTTGTTAGCCGCATGGTTATAATTTTGTTCATTATATCTTTGAGCTACAAGAGGTCTGGAACGTGCCAAAGCTATTTCTTCTTCAAAGTTTCCTATAAACCTACCCAAACATTTTACATATTCACCATCTTCATCTTTTCTGAATTTATCGAAATGCCAAGGGGATTTAAAAAATTTCATAATATACTCCAGTGTGTTTTAAGAGAAAGGGGCCACAACAGCCCCTTTTCATATTTGTATTGACATTTACAAGTCTTTTGCGTCAGTCAGCATTAGATACTTTGCTTCCTCATGGTAACCCATTCTATGAAGCTCAGATGCAGCTCTTGCCTTTCCTACTGATAGAAAGAAGCTATTAAACCCACTAAAGAGTCCACCTACAGGTGCTAGGGCAAATTTCATTACTGCTTCAGTCATTAGAAACGTCTCCTTATATTGTCAGTCTTATTATGAGCGACGTTAAAGATGTCTCCACGACAAATGCCGATGTCTAGTAAGTCTGCATCAGAAAGTTTATTCAACTCTCTAATAGTCTGTCTAGCTTCTGAAATTTCCTTGCGTGATGCACGTAAGTCTTTAAATAGATCTAACAGGGCACTAATTGCGTTCTGTAAGAAGTTGGCTTGTAGTATTATTAGTTGTGTCATTGTGATTCCTCGTTTGACCAATATTGATTTTACGAGGACGCATTTCTTCTGGAATAACATACTTCAATTCAATTGCAAGTACCCCATCCTGAATATCTGCTCCGTTTACATTTACATGTTCGGACAGCCTAAAGGTTCGTTTAAATTTCTTTGTCGAAATGCCACGATGGATAAATTCTCTCCCTTTAGAAACGTG
>Ga0257114_1001063_pt1 | contig 20321 bp, 28 predicted proteins | sample SI112_10mmetaG_FD_190149 | JGI IMG/M metagenome (GOLD analysis project Ga0257114, IMG submission 190149) | Marine microbial communities from Saanich Inlet, British Columbia, Canada - SI112_10m | ecosystem: Environmental > Aquatic > Marine > Inlet | place: Canada: British Columbia | collected...
AAAGAAAAAAGGCGAGAAGCCAGCAAGTAAAAAAGCAGGCAAAGGTAAGAAGCCAGACTTCTTAGACTTAGACAAAGATGGCAACAAAACAGAGCCAATGGGCAAAGCGGCGAAAGATGCTAAGAAAGAATCAGTAGTACGCGAAGGCGCAGAAGAACAAGCAACATTAGTAATGGCCGCAAAGGACATGGTAGACAGAATCACAGGCTGGATGGAAGACACAGCAGAAATGCAAACAGAAAGCATGTTAGAACTAGGCGATAAAATTAGAGACGAAATGGGAGTTGACCAAAGTGAAACATTTATTAACACAGTCAAACCAGCATTAGGCTCACTATTTACATCATTGGAAAGCACACGAGATTCCCTTACAAGTGGCGTAGCTATTTTAACAGGCGAAGGTGCACCTGACACAATGGGCGACGAAGTACCTGCAGATGACGACATGGCTATGGAGCCAACAGTTGATGCAGATGCGGAAGCAGACGCCCCTGAAGGCGATGATGAGTTTGCGGCGGCAGACGCATCAGCAGGCGGAGATGAAGCAGACGATCGCGGCAAGCGAGAAAGCATACAGCTTTCAAAGCGTTTAGGGTTGCTACTAGCAGATTCGAAAAAAAAAGACTAAACTCATTATCTGAAACAGTATCCGATAAGTTATCACAAGTAATACATCTAAAAGCTCAAGAAGGCGCAACTAGAATTGGTTGGGACGACCTTAATAAGTATCTTGCCAATGCAGGCGCAGAACAATACAATAGAGAGAGCTTCGTCGTTGCATACAACAGCGATCAGCGTTTACAAAACTTAGTTAATAGTTTTGATGAAGCTGGGTTAGTATTAGCTGGCGGCGAAGAACCTCAAGCAGAGCCAGAAGACAAAACTGTAGATAATATGGCTGGAAGAGCTACAGCCAACGCAATGAAATAAATCCAAAAAAACACTTGACTTCTTATAACATTTGTTATATAATATGTATAATAGGAGTTAAGAATGAGTCTTTTAAAGAAAGTTAACGATATAGAATTGTATATGACCCAGAATCAACATTGGGTCGTAAGTGCAATTTATCCACACTACCAAGAAATGGAAAGTTTGTTTGACTTTACCTCTTCAGATATCTCCAAAGGTACTTGCACAGTTAACGGCATACAGAAACCTTTAGAATATGATGAATGGAACAAACAACGAACTACTTACAAAACTTGGTTACTTGACTGTTTTAAACAAGTTGACCTTCCTGTTACACATATAGCAGAACGTACTGAAGGACAGGAATCAAAAGCCTGGACTATTAATTACTTTCCAGGAGGTTGGCAAGCAGGACACTTTCATTCAATAGATAGAATGACTCAACAGAACAAACGTTTTGCATCTAGTGTAATGCTGTTTGATCATATAACTCCTACAAAGACAAATCAGTTTAACGGTTGTATGTATACTATTATGCAAAACCAATTTGGTTATACATATGATCACAAGTTCCATCCTACTCCAGGTAGAGTAGTTGTTATGGACGATAGGGTATGGCATGGTGCTTACCCAACTGAAGATAACAGACGTTGTTTAGTATGGGATTTTGACATTGATTAGAGTAGGTGTGCGTGGTAGTAAGTTAGCGTTAGCATATGCTGACAAGGCTATAAAAGCAATAGGGCAAGGAACCATTGAAGTAATACAAACAGACGGAGATCTTAATCCTGATACTCCTATACATGAAATAGGCGGCAAAGGTGTATTTTGTAATGCTATTGAGTACGGATTAAAGTATGGACTTATTGATGTTGGTGTACACAGTTTAAAAGATATGCCAGGTGATGTAGAACATCCTGACTTACATATATGTGCAGTGTTAGAACGCAATAGGCCGCATGATGTATTGATAGGTAAAGTGTTTGATGGCTTTGTAATAGGTACAAGTAGTCCAAGACGTAAAGCACAACTAGAACAACTGTATGCTGGAATTAATGTACAAATTAAACCTATACGTGGTAACATTGATACAAGACTTGCAAAGTTAGATGCAGGTGAATATGATGCTATTGTACTTGCAGAAGCAGGATTAGATGCACTAGGTATTAAAAGAGATTACGAGCGTTTGACTAGCATGGTGCCAGCAGTTGGACAAGGAATTATTGCACTTCAAACACGCAAAGATGATGTAACAACAAACCAAATTGTTAGCAAAGCAAATCATAAACTAACATACGAACAAGCACAATTAGAAAGAGCATTACTAAAAGGAATAGGCGGAGATTGTTCTACAAGAGTTGCAGGTCATGCAACAGGTAGCAATCCAATAAAGCTGGAAGCAGTATACTACACGGAGAACTAATGAGTTTAATTATAGAGAAGTACGACTACAAAGAAATCAAACGTAAACAGATAGATGGCAAGCGTTTATACGCATGTCCAGACGGAAACGCTGTCGCAAGTGTTACAACTATCCTTGATAAAACGAAAGATAAGAGCCATTTAATTGCATGGCGCAAACGTGTAGGCGAAGCAAAAGCACAAGAAATTGTAACAGAAGCGGCCAGTGTTGGTACACGCATGCACAAGTATTTAGAAGACTATGTTGACTTTGGGGAATGGCCTACGCCAGGATCAAACCCTTATGCACAGCAAGCTCACAAGATGGCTGAACAGATCCGTGACAACGCTATGGGCGATGTTGACGAAATATGGGGATCAGAGATAAACTTATATCATCCTAAATTATATGCAGGTACAACTGACTTAGTTGGACAGTATAAAGGACAGCCTTGTATAATGGATTTTAAACAAACAAACAAGCCTAAAAAGCCTGAATGGGTTGAAGACTACTATTTACAGCTCACAGCCTACGCTCTCGCTCACAACGAAGTATTTGGCACCAACATACGTGAAGGACACATCTTTATGTGTTCAAGAGACCTACAATATCAACAGTTTGACGTATGGCCAGACGAGTTTAATAAGTGGGAACAAAAATGGTGGGATAGGGTGTATCAGTATTACGACAAACATGGATAAATATATAAAATAAGGAGCATATAATGGCAGTCGTACAAATTTCAAGAATCCAAGTTAGACGTGGTAAGGGCACAAATGGTATTCCACAATTAGCTGGAGGAGAATTTGGTTGGGCAGTAGACAATCGTGCATTATATATTGGTAACGGAAGTGTTGCAGAAGGTTCACCAGCAGTAGGTAACACAAAGATTATCACAGAGCATGATGACCTATTCACACTAGCAAATACATATACATACTTAAATGGCGTAACAGTACAAACAGGTCCAAGTACTACTTCTCCTATTAAAAGAACATTACAATCTAGACTAGATGAAATTGTTAACATTAAATCATTTGGTGCTACAGGTGATGGAGCAACTGACGAAACTGTTGCTATACAAAGAGCAATTGATCAACTATACATCAATAGTTCAACTAAAGGTACAGAACAAAGTCGTGTAAAATTGTATATTCCTGCAGGAATATACAAAGTTTCAGCAACAATTTACCTACCACCTTATACAACAATATACGGTGATGGCAGAGATAAGACTAAATTTAATATGACTGGTAATGTGCCAGTGTTTCAAACAGTAAACAGTTCAAGTACGCCAGGCAACTATGCCAATGACAGTACTAGTACAACATTAAACCAAGCAAATAATATCCATTTAGAAGGATTTACTATTGCAACTGTAGCAACTGCACAACCTGCAATTAAATTACAAAGTTGTAAGATGAGTAACTTTAAAGAAATTAAAATTGTAGGCCCATGGACAACAGGAACAACGATCAATACAGCTAACGCAGGTATAGAATTAGAATCATTAAGTGCATTAGTAGGAACACAAGATAACAAGTTTGATCATATTCACTTTATGGGATTAGGTGTTGGTGTTGCTAGTGATGATGACGTTTATGGTAATCATTGGCATTGCAGTCATTTTGAAACTTTAGGATATGGTGTAGTATTTGGAGAAGGTACAGCATTAGGTGCACAAGGACAAACAACTGCTCCTTGTAAGAATTCTATAAGTTATTCACAGTTTTCTAATATTGACAAAGAAGCTATTATAATTACACAAGGAACAAACAATACAAGTTCACACAATACTTTTGAAGGTGTAGGTAATGTCGGTGGCAACGAAGGTAATGCACAATACAGTGTAATTGATTTTGCTAAAGCAGGAAACTCTAGTATAGAAGACTTCTTTGCTAGAACAGCCGACTTAGGATATAACCAAACATATATTTCAACATACAAATACGTATCAGAAATTAAAGGCAAAGTAAACGCTACACTTGGCGGCCTTAATAGTCTAGAAGTCCAAGAGGCATCATCGTCCACTTACTTCTTTAGACTCCCAGGTGACTACAGTCGAACTTATACAATAGAATATGACTATTCAAGTTCAGTAGCAAATGCACAACGCAGTGGTAAAATGACTATCATGTTAGATGTTAGTACAAATACATTATTATTTGAAGATGAATATAATTATCAAGGTGATAGTAACTACGAAAATGCATTAACCTTTACTGCCGCAACTGTTAACACAGATGGCAATTTAGGGGTTGACACAGTCATAGTTTCTATGTTAAACTCTATTACAAATGATCAAGGTGAGTTTAACTACAAAATCAAAGTTCGAAGTTAATGCATGAATTAAAATTTGAAGACAAAGTACGAGTCTGGAAAGAATTAAGGCAAGACCTTGAGTCAGCCTATGAACCTTTTCGAGTACTTAATGATTTTATTCAGAGTCTACCAAGAAGTAATCGCAAACAGAATCCATGGGATCCTGAGAGTGTGGCACTTCCGTGGCACTTGATTGAAAACAAGTCTTTTACTGAGTATGAAATTGCACTATTATGCGCCTATACGTTACAGTTAACTGATAGGTTTAGCCAAGCAAAAGTAGAGATACATATCAGTAAGGACATTGAAAAAGAAGTAAACATGTACCTAGTGTATTTGGACGGAAGTATTGTTTTAGGATATAACGAAGAAGTATCATCAAGCAACTCAATACCGCAAAGCATTGTATCACAAAAGGTGATCCAACTGCCTCCGTTACACTAAATATTTTTTAACAAAGAGGAAGTGAAGTAAGATGAAAGCAAACCTAAATATTCTAAAACGCAACGGTGAAACAATGCCGTTGGATATCCAAAAAATCCACAAAGTAGTAAATTTTGCATGTGAAGGGCTGGCAGGTGTAAGTAGTAGTCTTATTCAAATGAATGCAGGTATTCAATTTGCAGACGGCATGACAACAAAAGAAATTCAAGACTTATTAGTTAGATCAGCAAATGATTTGATTACACTTGAACAGCCAAATTATCAGTACGCGGCGGCACGTTTGTTATTGTACGGTGTGTATAAAGATGTTTATGGTAGCTTTGAAAAAATTTCTCTAAGAGAAATGATTAATAAAAATATTGGACGTAGTATATACGATCCAGAAATATTAAATTCATATACTGATGATGAGTTTGCTAAGTTAGATTCATACATTCATCACAAGCGTGATGAGAACTTTACCTATGCAGGACTACGTCAAGTAGTTGACAAGTACCTAGTACAGGATCGTTCAACAGGAGAGTTATTTGAAACCCCACAACACATGTATATGATGATTGCGGCTACATTGTTTGCTAACTATCCTAAAGAAGATAGGTTACATTATGTAAGGAGATATTATGACTCGACCTCATTATTTAAAATCAATATCCCAACGCCAGTTATGGCAGGCGTCAGGACCCCTGTCAGGCAGTTTGCAAGTTGCGTTCTTGTTGACAGCGACGACACTCTTGATAGCATCTTTGCCAGCGATATGTCTATTGGACGCTATACGGCGCAAAGGGCAGGCATCGGAATCAACGCAGGACGTATCAGAGGAGTAAACTCTAAGATTAGAGGTGGAGAGGTTGCACACACAGGTGTGGTTCCGTTCCTTAAAAAGTTCGAAGCAACTGTACGTTGTTGTACACAGAATGGTGTACGTGGCGGCAGTGCTACTACACACTTCCCGTTTTGGCATCAAGAGATTGAAGACATCCTTGTACTAAAGAACAACAAAGGCACTGAAGACAATCGTGTACGTAAGTTAGATTATTCTATTCAGCTTAATAAAACTATGTACGAAAGATTGTTATCCAACGGTGATATTACTCTTTTCTCGCCACACGATGTTCCAGGATTGTATGAAGCATACTTTGGTGATGCTGACAAGTTTAAAGAACTGTATGAAATGTATGAGCGTAAGACAAGCATTAAGAAACAAACTATTTCTGCAATGGATCTGTTTAGTGCATTAATTAAAGAACGTGCTGAAACAGGACGCATTTATATTATGAATGTTGATCACTGTAATACACACAGTTCATTTAAAGACAAAGTATACATGAGTAACTTGTGTCAAGAGATTACATTACCAACCAAGCCACTTGATCACATTGATGATGAAGAAGGTGAAATTGCATTGTGTATCCTAAGTGCTATTAATGTAGGAACTATTCGTTCGTTAGATGACTTAGAAGAACTATGTGAACTTGCTGTCAGAGCATTAGAAGAAATTATTGACTATCAACGCTACCCAATCAAAGCGGCTGAGATTAGTACAAAAGCAAGACGTTCATTAGGTGTAGGCTACATTGGACTAGCACATTACCTTGCAAAGAATCATGTTAAGTATGATGATAAAGAAGCATGGAAACTAGTACATGATCTAACAGAAGCATTCCAATACTACTTACTAAAAGCAAGTAATAGCATTGCAAAAGAGCGTGGAGCATGTGAATACTTTAACCGTACTAAATACTCAGAAGGCATTATGCCAATCGATACTTACAAAAAAGAAGTCGATGAGTTAGGAAAGTTTAAATTAAATTATGATTGGGATGGTTTACGTAAGAGCATCAGAGAACACGGGCTACGGCACAGCACATTGTCCGCACAAATGCCTTCGGAGAGCAGTTCCGTTGTGTCGAACGCTACCAATGGAATCGAACCACCTAGAGGTTACTTGTCCGTTAAGAAAAGTAAAAAAGGGCCTCTTAAGCAGGTTGTTCCACAGTATACTACACTAAAGCAACACTACACATTATTATGGGATATGCCAAGTAACGAAGGTTACATTAATATCGTAGCAGTAATGCAAAAGTTCTTTGATCAAGCAATTAGTGGTAACTGGAGTTACAATCCAACACACTTTGACAATAATGAAGTGCCTATGAGTGTTATGATAGGTGATTTGTTAAACACGTATAAGTATGGATGGAAAACATCATACTACCAAAACACTTATGATTATAAGACAGATGGTGATATGGCAGATGTTTCAGAACAACCACTTGCAAGAGAAGAATTTTCAGGGTCGGACGAAGAATATGAAGAACATTGTGAGGCTTGTGCAATTTAAAGGTTGACATGCTTATACAATGATGTTATTATAGTAGAGTTATGAGATAAAGGAAAAGAGATGGCTAAAACAGTATTTAATCAAGAGAAGGTAGACTTCACCAAAGCACATATGTTCTTTGGACCTGACCAAAACACACAACGATATGATGTGTTTAAGTTCCCAGAGTTTGATAAATTAAATCAAACTATGTTAGGGTACTTTTGGAGACCAGAAGAAGTTAGTTTGCAAAAAGATAGAGCAGACTTTGCTAACTTTAGACCAGAACAAAAGCATATCTTTACTAGTAATTTAAAATATCAAACACTATTAGATAGTGTACAAGGACGTGGTCCTAGTTTGGCATTCTTGCCACACGTATCACTACCTGAGCTAGAAGGTTGTATTGTTACTTGGGACTTCTTTGAAACTATTCATTCACGTTCATATACACATATTATGAAGAACGTGTATGCAGATCCTACTGAAGTATTTGATACAATCTTAGATGATAAAGAAATTCTAAAACGTGCTACCGCAGTTACTAAAAACTACGATGCGTTTACAGAAGCGGCGGATGCTTACATCCATCGTAAAGAAGGTAACATGCGTGATGTTAAGAAGAAACTATTTTTAGCAATGCACAATGTTAACATTCTTGAAGGACTACGTTTCTACGTTTCCTTTGCTTGCACATTTGCCTTTGCTGAATCCAAAGTTATGGAAGGCAGTGCAAAAATTATTTCGTTGATTGCAAGAGACGAAGCAACACATTTGAACCTATCAACTTCTATTCTTAAGAATTGGATCAAAGGACTTGACGATAAAGAGTTTGCATCTATTGCTAAAGAGTGTGAAGAAGAAGTATTAGACATGTGGCGTGAATGCGTTAACGAAGAAAAAGCGTGGGCAGATTATTTGTTTAAGGACGGTGCTATCATTGGACTTAACGAAGAACTGTTGTATCATTATGTTGAGTATATTGCTAACCGTAGGCTTAAAGCACTTGGTTACAAACCAATTTATGATCGTCCACTAAACACTAACCCACTACCTTGGACACAACATTGGTTGAGTTCGTCAGGATTACAAGTGGCTCCACAAGAGACTGAAGTAGAGTCGTATATCATTGGCGGTATCAAACAAGACGTAGACAAGGATTCACTGAAAGGATTTAGTCTATGACACGTCAGGACGTAATAATCTATAGTAAGCCTAACTGTCCGTCTTGCGTTAAAGCAAAAGCATTAATGGACAAGATGAACGTTACTTACGAAGCAAAAAGTATTGGCACAGATATACAGCCAAGTCAACTAATGGCACTCTTCGAAGAAAAAGGATTGCCAGCACCAAGGACTGCTCCGCAAATCTTTATTAGCGATCAACATATTGGAGGCTACGAAGCATTAGTTTCTTATATTGATCAAACAGGATGGAACGGAACAGGGGAGAGTTTATAATAATATGTTATTAGAAGTAAGTTATAAAGACGGCGATACAATTAGTTTTAAAACTGTTGCAGGAGAAGAAGTAATTGCACGCCTAGTAAAAAAAGAAACAGATTCAATGAAGGTTAAGAAGCCAATGGCTCTTACTATGACTAAAGACGGTATTGGCATGGTGCCATTTACTTTTACTGTTGGTCGCGATAGCGAACTAGATATTAACTTATCAACTATTGTGTTTATTGCTAAGACTGAAAAAGGAATGGCAGACCAATACATTGAATCAACAACCGGCATAAAGATTAACTAAAAGGAGATAAAGATGTCAACAATTCACGAGCAAATCGTTGCACAGTACGAATCGTACCTAGCAGAGAACGATAAATTTGAAAGCGGTACTAAAGCGGCCGCGGCTAGAGCTAGAAAAGCACTAGGCGAAATGGGTAAACTTGCAAAAGCAAAGCGAGCTGAAATCCAAGATAAAAAGAATAATATGTAATAAATACTGTATAGGGCGTAGGAATTGTTTCTACGCCCTGTATACTTTAAGAAGGGCAAGACATGAAGCAGGGCAAATTAAAATGGTACAATCACGTAAAAGGATATGGTTTCATATCACGTGAAGAAGGACAAGCAGACTTGTTTGTACACATTTCAGAGTTTCGTAAAGCAGGCGTAAAGAAGGTAGTTGAAGGCATGGTTATCGACTATGAACTTGACGACCATAATGGCAAGCCTGTAGCAATTGATATAGCAATCATTCACACACCAGAACAGTAAAGGATAGTCCAAAGTATGGAAGGTTTAATAATTCTATATGGACTATTTGTTAAACATGCTATTGCTGATTTGGCAATGCAATCTTTTCGAAAGACTCCTGGAGATAAAAGTGACCTTAAAAGTCCTAAGGGATATATTCATGCGGCTGATCACGCCGGACTTACTTTTATAGTTATAGCTCTATTAACTAATAATGCTAGTATGTCTATATCAATAGCATTACTAGATTACGTACTTCATTTTACTATTGATCATTTTAAAACAAAAATAATTAAAAAGTTCAAATGGACATCGTCAGATAATAGTTATTGGATAACACAGTCAATAGATCAAATACTACATTATACTTGTTATCTTTTTTACATTCTTCTCTTGACATCTACCTAAAAAGACTGTATAAATATATATGTAACGTTGAAGCAATTCAAACGCTATACAGGACCCGGGGGCGGTACCCGGCGACTCCACCATAAACACATTTACCGAGTGTGCTTATGATGGGGTCGAAATAGGATCGACTGGTAGTTAATAGATGTTGTGGAGTTTCCCGGATGTAAGCTCGGTTAACGCGAACAAAACTTATAATTGCAAAAGCAACTATAAACAACGGCGAATTTACTTTCGTGAACTTCGGTGCACTTAACAACTTCGCTGTTTCTGAGGATTTTGCCCTAGCGGCATAATCGCTCGGGGTTGGCGACTTACCTAGCAACAGAAAAGTCGTACTTTAACTCTTTCTCTACACTCTATAAATACATCGTGCCAGAACACGCACAAATTATCTAATGAGTAGATAACTATACATTGTAGACAAAGAGAACTACACTTCATATAAACGAGGAAAATCAAAAATGAATAAGACTTTAATCACAGTCGCAGTGGCGACTTTGGCGCTTTCATCCGCGACATTAGCGACCGCAGACGAAACAGTAGCGGTAGTGGCGCCTACTCCAATTATTTCAGGTGCAGTATCACTTGACTTTGCAGAGACAGCGACAAACAAAACAGCCGGAACAATGGGTGTTGAACTTGATATTGATGCAGGCGATCTTGCAACAGTTGATTTAGATTTCAAAGCAACCGACGGCGATTCACTAAAATTAGACACTTGGACTGTTGGAACAACAGCAGGTGCAGTAGCATTAGCATTTGGCGATAGCAATGGTCTATTACCAGAAACAGGTGCAAACACAACAGCAGACGGAACACTAAACGTATCAACAATGACTGAGTCATTGCAAGTAACAATGGGTGCGGCAAGTGTAGCAGTAGGCTTAACAAACTGGACAACAGACATAACTGAAGTAAATCACCTACAAGGTGCATACACAGTAAACGCTGGTGATCTTGCATTAACTGCAAGTGCTGACTATAACCGTACAACTGAAAACACAGTACTAGGTGGAGCAGTATCAGGCTTAGAAGTAGCTGGACTATCTGCAGGCGGAATGATGACATATGACACAGACGCATCAAAAATGGCGTATGAAGGTTCATTAGCATCAAACGGCATTACAGCATATGTAAATGGTGATGACACTAACAAACTACAACACATTGGTGGTGAGTATGTTGTTGCATGGAACGGCGCAGAGCTATCAGCAGGTGTTGACTATGATACAGATTCAAAAGATGTATCACCACAAGCTGGAATTAAATTTAAGTTTTAAGTAAAGCAGTCTTAGAACTAACTTAAAAGGTCGCCTAGTGCGGCCTTTTTTTATGGCTGAAAGATAATAAATACGTACATAACCAAGGAGGGTTATGAAGTTACACAAAAACTTTGAAGCACATGAAACACAGCCAAAGAAGACGAGTATAGGAAACAATCACAGTAGAACAAAGTTTAGTTCTATGAATAAGAGTAAAAAGAGAAGTTATAAGAAATACAAAGGACAGGGGAAGTAATGTCAAAAGAAGATAACACAGGTAAAATGGAAATAGCAGTTCGTATCTTAGGTAACGAGCTAGTAGCATTAAAGATGACTGTAGACGACTTTAAGATTAAATGGTTAATCTATGGAGTGATTACTATCGTAGCATTAGGTTGGGCCGCAAGTAATTTTGGTCCTGCGTTGTTTGAAATGGTTGGCGACAATGTTCAGTAAAGAATGTAAATTACATTTAGAATCAGTCAATCAAAAACCTTTAGAGCATATGGCAGTAGCATTAAAAACAGCAGTACGTTTGCAACTGCTAGTGCCTGCTCTAATAATACACAGCATAGCACCAAGGTGCTTTACTAACACAGCAACTAATGTTATGAAAAATATATTGAAAGATCGGAATGACTGATGTGGCAACGATTTCGCAAATGGTTAAACATAGACCATATTGTGGATCTAACAGTCGACTTGTTCTTAATACTGTTTGACGTACTAAGTTCACCTATACTAATTGTAATGAGATTGTTACGTTGGACTGTAGGCAAGTTTATGTTAGACGGTTTAAAGAATAAGATTAAAAGATTAATACATTGGACAAAGGGCAAACCTCCATTACTACAAATTTTTATTTGGACAATAACAATATGTGTAGTAGCAGTAATCCTTGTATTGATGTGGCTCTTTGGGACAGCCTTTGGAGAGTTCATAACAGAAGAATGGGGCGATCAAGGGCTAGACTTATAGATTAATAAAACAAATGAGGGAAATAAAATGCAAAAGAATGAATATGACGTGACAGTCGTTAAAGTAGTCGACGGAGATACAATAGACGTAGATATTGATCTAGGATTTGGAGTAACTCTTAAAGATGAACGTGTTAGAATTATGGGCATTGACACACCAGAATCAAGAACAAGAGATAAAGTAGAAGACTTGTTTGGCGAAGCCGCTAAAGCAAGACTAAAAGAACTTATGAAAGACGGTGGTAAACTTATTACTACTGAAGATCGCAAAGGCGAAGATATGAAAGGCAAGTTTGGACGTATCTTAGGAGACTTCAAAGTAGAGCGTTGGGAAAATCAACCAGCAGAACTTGTAACAGATATACTTGTTGAAGAAGGACATGCAGTAGCATATTTTGGTGGCAATAAGGATGAAATTGCCGCAAAGCATCTTGTAAACAGAACCAAACTCCTACGTGAGGGTGTAATTGCACAAGAAGACTATGATGCCGCAGTTAAGTTGATGGAAAGTAAATAATTTACCAAAATAGGTTGACTTTTGATTTAAAGAGTGTATATTGTATATATTATGTTTAAATTAGATAAACTAGAAACAATAAAAAGAGCTCTTTTGAGCTCTTTTTTCTTAACAAAGGAGACCAATATGGTACATTCAAATACAACTGGATCTAAATACTTTAAAGTAGGATCACAGAATCAACAAATCCTAGCGAAATACTGGGGTACTGGTAAAACTTTCACTCTTGACGGTTTAAGAGAGAAAATGGATATTGCTAGTCCAGGTGCTAGAATTTCTGAAATCAGAGATGCTGGTTTTAATGTAAAAACTAAAACAGCAGAAACTGGTTACCAAGGTAGACCAGCTCTTGAGTACTCTATTTCAAGAAGAAGAGTAACTGCCTAATTAAGTTACCAAAATAGGTTGACTTTTGCGCCTATCGGTGTTATTATAGTATTAATAATAAGGCTAACAGATAGGCGCAGAACATGACAATGAGTTTAGTACGTGGTATGACATCTCTCAATACCAAAAAACGTAAGGCAACTAAGATGACTGCCGTTAGACTACAGAAGCTACAAAAAGATCATCGAGAACACAACAAATATATGAAACGTATACACGCACACAGTAATGTGATGACGTTTGACGAGTACGTAGAATATGTAAGTGGCAACTTCAAAGCTAAAACAACAACTAAGGCTAAAGAATGGAAATACGAACTTACTGTACGTGATACAAAAGAGTATCCTAGTGTAGGCAACGGAGTTGGCGTTGGCTTAGTAAAACAACCATTACAGTACACAGGTGAACGTAGACTAGTAGGTATTGCTACAATGCACAAAAGTAATATGGTGCCGGTATTTGCAGATGATGACGATAAAGACGGATCAAAACAAGCAACCGAAATAGCACAAATGCGTAGAAACTAAAGTACATACAAAAGTATATGCGAATTAACTTTAAATATTAGATGAGGAAGATTATGAAAACAACTATATATTGGGCAATAGCCGTTATGACGGTGTCGACCGCTTTCGCCCAAGCAGGAGCAAGTACATTCCAAAATCCAAAAATTGAAGAACTGTATACAGAAGACAATCGTCCAGAACTTTATTGTCTGGCACAAAACATTTACTTTGAAGCAAAATCAGAACCATTAGCAGGGCAATATGCGGTTGCTGATGTAGTTTTAAATAGAGTCAACGATACACGTTATCCAAACTCAATTTGCGAAGTTGTCCGAGAAGGACCAATTAAAGAAAGTTGGAAGACAAAACAAGATCCTAACTTATCTGATGATGAACGCATTTATTATCCAAAAAAGAATAGGTGTCAATTCTCTTGGTACTGTGATGGTAAGTCTGACACAGTAAGAGATCATGATGCTTGGCGTATGGCACAAATTATAGCATATAAAATTGTACATACTGATAAGATGCGAGGCATCACAGAAGGTGCAACACACTATCATGCTGACTACGTAAGTCCTAGATGGGCAAGCAAGATTCAGCTTGTTGGTAGCATCTCTACACACATATTTTATCGCTGGCAATAAAAGGTTTACCAAAATAGGTTGACCTTTCTATTGAACGGTGTTATTATATAAAGACAATGCAAAACAACGGCAACACAGAAAGAGGCTAAAATGAAAGGCATTATTAAAGTAGGCGTAACCCTAGGACTTATTGGTATGCTTGGAGCATGTTCCGGTAAGTATGTAGAAATCGCAGAACGTGACACATACGCACAACCTAAATGGTATGCTAACTGTGTCGAATCAGGCTATGAAGGCTGGTTTTGGTGGAAAGAAGAAATGGCATATGCTTGCGGTGCAGGTGAAAGCATTTTCCAACAAGCGGCTGAAGAGCAGATGTATGCGATTGCAATGAACAACTTTGCAAAACGTATTAACAGTGAAGTGAATTCAGAAACTAAGTTAGAGTTTTACGATCAAAATGGTTCAGAGTCTAGAAAGACTAAAACTATAATCAGTTATGTTGTAAAGGACACAACCATTCGCGAACATATTTCAAAAGAAACTGGTACATTTAAGTATGCAGGCAAACAGTTTACGTTTGTCAAACTTAAAATGAACAAACAAATCTTTGATGCACTTGTAGCGGAGGCAAAAAATGCAAAAGTTGTTGCATCTAACAATAACTAAATCATTTGTGATTGTAGGAGCAGTGTTGGCATTATCGGCTTGCTCCTCCAACAACATTCAGCCAACTATGGCACAATTTGAACCGCAGTATTGTCATACTAAAAGTGAATATACTTTGAAGAATGGTAATAAGGCAAATAGTAGGGTTGATGTAAATTGTACAGACGACCCTAAAGATAAACATTTTCTAGCATACAGTGGCATGGCCAAAGATTGCAGGGAGCATTACTATGTTATTAATCTTAATGGAAAACGTGTTAGACAACGTGGTTTCGTCTGCCAAAAAATTGATGGCAGTTGGGAAATCGTTAATCATCCTTACAATTAGTATTGGATTATTATCAGCTTGTTCAACACAAAATACTTTACTTCATACTAGCGAAAGTTCGTATGCAAGTACAAAGTCTAATTACCAACCAGTAGATACTAGTGTAGGTGCTCTAATCAATTATATGTCTTGGCAGGCAAATAGACTAGAACCCTACGACCAACAACAACAAGAACAGTCAGTGTTCTTTGCACTAAACAATTTACAAAACGGAGAAATGACTCGTTGGTATAACGGTAACACAGGAGCTCAAGGTGCTGTCAAAGTGTCTATGACTTACCCACAAGGTAGTGGGTATTGTCGAGTAATTATGAGTCAAATTATCTATAATAATAAACAAAGAGACTTTAAAGAGACCGCATGTATTAATGCAGTAGATAACTCCTGGCGTTTTATACGATAAATATTACATTAAAGAACAGGAATAATAAATGGCATTAGGAATATTAGTTTTAATTACGGCTTTGAGCATCTCGGCTGTAGCGATATATTATAGTATCGCAGGTTTAGTTGCAATCTTTGCGGCCGCGGCAGTACCCATTATGATTATGGGTGGTGTTTTAGAAGTAGGTAAATTAGTTACGGCAGTTTGGCTACACAAGTATTGGAGTCAAGCTAAGTGGTGGTTAAAGTACTATCTTGCGACAGCAGTTCTTGTACTCATGTTTATTACAAGCATGGGTATCTTTGGCTTCTTAAGTAAAGCACACATTGAACAGACAAGTGCCGGCGAAGAAAGTGTAGCACAAGTACAACAGATTACAAGTGAAGTTAGTAGACTTGAAGCAATCATTAAACGTGCTGACGATAAAATTAAAACCCTTGAAACAAGTGGTACTGGTGCTGATGCTAATATACAATCACAAATTGACAAAGAACAAGAACGTATTGACAAAGCATACGACCGTATTAAACCTGCTATTGCACAACAGAACAAAATTATCGAAGACACAAGAGCAACAGATGGCAATAGAACAAAGCCGTATGAAGATCAATTAACAAGTATACAAGCAGAGATACTACGTTTAGAAACTAGTGCCAAAGAGTATGAAACTAAGATTGAAAACCTAGACACTGACAACAGTGGTGTTGAACCTTTACTAGCACAAATAGATGCACTAGAACAAGAAATTATTCGTGTAACCAATCAATTACAATCAACTGAAAAAGGTGAGATACGTGCCGGACAAGCAATCATTGGTGTATCAAGTGACGGGCTATTTGGTGGCAACACTAGAACTGCTCTCGCTAAATGGGTACAAGGACAACGTGATAGAATCACACAAATACAAGGCGAAGTAGCAACAGTACGTAACGATGCAACTAAAACAGTTAAGATGGAGCGTTTCCGTTTAGCAGGTGTTGTTAAAGATATACGTGAAGTACAGATACCTGCACTTAAAGATCGTGAACTTACAATGCTAGGTAAGATTGATGATGTACGTAAAGACGAAAGTCCTGTAATACAAACTGCAAGAGATGAAATACAACGACTACGTGAAAGTGCAGAAGCACAAGTAGTAAACAGTCAAGCACTAATTGAAAGACTACGTTCACAACTAGCACAAACAGATAAAGCAGATGAAATTGATGCGGCTGTAGATGAACAACTATTAAAAATTAAAGTTGCCGAAGCAGAAGTAGATATACTAACTGAAAAGAAATACAAACTAGAAGGCGAGTATCGTATGCTTGAGGCTGAAGTAGGTCCAATCAAATACATTGCTGAATTTGTTTACGGTGAAACTGCTGACAACACAATGCTTGAAGAAGCAGTACGTTGGGTCATTATGATTATTATCTTTGTGTTTGATCCACTAGCAGTATTACTATTGATTGCATCACAGTACACATTTGATTTTGCTAGAAAGAATAGAAAAAGCAACGAATGGAAAGACTACGAAACTAATCGTGGTAATATGATTGCGAGGAACGAAGAGCCAAAAAAGCCTGATGCTCCTGAAGAGGAGCCTGTAGACGAAGCAGTTAAAATTGCTGAAGAGATAATGGAAGAAGACAAAGAACTCTTAGAAAAATTAGACGACAATCCTAAGGATACTACTAAAGAATGGCAAGAGCTTTACGAAGAAGTTGACAAACCTAAACAAGAGTTTAATGACGAGTTTGGCGACATGGAAGAACTTACTAAGGAAGCAGAACCTAAAAAAAAAGAACAAGAATCATCGGAAGAATTAAAAGAAGAACCTAGTGACGTCGAACAATGGAATAAGTGGGTTCAAGCCGCAGAGAAAGAAGTTGCTCAAGAACAAGCAGTGATGTTTGGAGACGACAATCTTAAATCAAAAGAGATTAAGGAAAGAGCTACTCTTGTTGCAAAGTATGAAGATGATGCTGAATGGACAAAAGCAAAACGTAAATGGAAAGATGACAATCCTGATCAAAGTATAAAGGATTGGAAACAAGCATATGTGTCAGGTAGAATACACGAACTACCATGGGCACCAATAGAAAATGAACAAGAAGGTTATGTACAAAATGCAGAACAAAGTGAAAGTTCAGTTTGGAACAAATTACAAGACGACAACAATAAGTAATATTAATGTCTGAGCCTATATTAAATTTAATCACTTCACCTGACAAACTATTCAATGACAATCCTAGTTTATTGTTAGTAAACCCTAGTGATTCAATTAAAGAAAACTTTAATCACTTTGCTCAAAAATTCGAAAATAATGTAAATCTTTATTTGCACGAAAATTCTGAAACCGACTTACGTTGGCTTTTGGAAGTATCACAAGTAGTAGATCACATTGTTTTGGACATAGATAATACTAGGGTTACACCTTGGATTATTGGATATTTGTTAGGTTTTGGTAAAACTTTTTACTTGACAAACACCCCCGAATCAGTGTATAATGTAATTAATAATAATAGAATATACGAACTAAAACAATTTATGGAAGGAGTAAACTACTTTGGCGTACAACAATAACAATAGAAGAGGTTCAAGCAACTTTAAACCAAGACGTAACTTTGACAACAACGATCCTATGGCATCTAAAAGAGGTCTTTATGTAGAAGTACGTGGTGGAGATGTAATGAAAGCTCTAAGAATTTTTAAGAAGAAAGTTCAAGAAGAAGGTATTCTACAAGAATACAAAGAAAGACAACACTACGAAAAGCCTAGTGCTAAACGTAAAAAAGCAAAAGCGGCTGGACGTAAGCGTTGGTTAAAGATTCAAGAAAAACAAAAAGTCGATAGAGGTTACTAATGGCACTTACTGCTGAACAGTGGTTCCCTTCGGTCATTTGGTCGGGTATGATGGACGGCGCAGACAATGCCGCACTTGAAACATATGCACAAGACCGTAAACAACTTGACGAAGGCGTACAAGTATCAAACTACATAGGTTGGCAGAGTGGTCCAATGCGACACGGCGACAACGAAGAATTCGATAAGTTAGTTGGAGCAATCACAGAGCAAGTTAATACATGTGCCGTACAAGCAGATATACCTGAACTACAAATTCAAAATATTTGGTTGAACGTAAATACACCAGGATCTTATAATCACTTGCATAATCATGCAGGTAGTATTCTAAGTGGAGTGTATTATGTTAAGGCAACTCCAGAGCAAGGCAACATCTTTTTTGAAAGAGGAGATAATGCTGAATACTTTCTTCCACCTATGGAGAAGCCTAATTACTTTACAAGTACAGCAACAACATACAAGTCGATGACAAATGCAATTTATATTTTTCCGGGTTGGTTAAAACATAGTGTACAACCTAACTTAACTAGCGAAGATAGAATTAGTATTTCTTTTAATTATGGGGTTAAAGCAAAAAATGCGGATTGAAGAAGATATGAAACTAGACTACAAGGATGTTCTTATTCGTCCTAAACGTAGCACACTAGGTAGTCGAAAAGAAGTTGACTTAGAACGTGGATTTACTTTTCGTAACTACAAAGGACCACGTCCAATGCATAGACACTATCGTGGCACACCTATTATGGCAAGTAACATGGACGGTGTTGGAACATTTGAAATGGCAGATACACTTGCTACAGGAGGTATCTTTACTTGTTTGGTTAAGACTTACAGTGTAAGCGAACTAGTTAATTATTTTGATCAAGATGACAGATCACATGATCCAGCAAGAACAGAATATGTTGCTATGAGCATTGGTATTACAGATGCAGATCATGCAAAATTTAGAGATGTATATGAACAAGTTAACGATCGATTAAAGTATGTTTGTATTGATGTAGCAAACGGCTATAGTAGTCGCTTTAGAGATACAGTATCAGATTTTAGAATGATGTATCCAAATATTGTAATTATAGCAGGTAACGTAGTTACTGGAGAAATGACAGAGGAGTTAATTCTTGCTGGAGCAGATATTGTTAAAGTGGGCATTGGCCCGGGAAGTGTATGTACGACTCGTATACAAACTGGTGTTGGATATCCACAACTTAGTGCAGTTATTGAATGTGCAGATGCCGCTCACGGCCTTGGCGGACATATTATTGCTGATGGTGGTTGTACTTGTCCGGGTGATGTAGCCAAAGCATTTGCAGGCGGTGCTGACTTTGTAATGCTAGGTGGTATGCTTGCTGGACATGACCAAGGTGGCGGTGACGTTATTACTAAAAGATATATGACTAATGAAATGTCAACTGGAACAACCAGAAAGATAGAAGAAAAGAAATTCGTACAGTTTTACGGCATGAGTAGTGATGCCGCTAATACAAAGCATTTTGGTGGACTTAAAGACTATCGTTCATCAGAAGGCCGTGAAGTACTTGTTCCATATAGGGGCGATGTCGCGGCTACAGTGCAGGATTTACTAGGCGGATTGCGTAGTACTTGCACATATGCAGGTGCATTAAGGTTAAAACACCTAATGCGTTGCACAACGTTTGTACGTTGTACTCAACAATTTAACGGAGTATATGCGTCAAATGATAAATAATAGTGTACAAAGAGACGAGCTCAATGTACATGGTGTGTCCAATAGGAACACTTTAATATAAATCTTGCTTATTATAAGGAGAAAACAATGACAAGACTAACAACTCTAGACCTACCACACTTCCACAGAGCCACAG
>Ga0257114_1001067_pt1 | contig 20242 bp, 16 predicted proteins | sample SI112_10mmetaG_FD_190149 | JGI IMG/M metagenome (GOLD analysis project Ga0257114, IMG submission 190149) | Marine microbial communities from Saanich Inlet, British Columbia, Canada - SI112_10m | ecosystem: Environmental > Aquatic > Marine > Inlet | place: Canada: British Columbia | collected...
ATTGGATGACGAGGGAAAATGGCTTGATAGCCACGAAATAGGAATCGATGGTCCATTGCTACATTTGAGTGAAGATGGAGAAACACTTCACGTTTGGTTGCTTTCATTTGAGCGTCATGCGTTGGTAGGGCACTACTCCTTGCCTTATAAACCCAAATTTTAGTTTTTAAGAGCTCATTGAAATGGTGTTCCAAATACAATTATGAAAGAATTCACCATTCAAAACATCTCACACTATTTTTGCCTAAAAAAACAGTTGCAAGGAAGCTTGACGATTTAATTTTTGTCAAAAGATAAAGTTTGTTTGTTCTGTTCGTCAGCTGCTCAGTATGATTAGTTGTCTCTTTGAATTAAGAATTCAGCCAGTGCGATCAGAGTTGCTTTGTGTTTGTCATTTATAGCAATTTTCTCAAGCGAATCCATTGCTGTATCATAATAGTTGTGCATCATTTGTTTGCAAGCCTGACGCACTTGCAGGTGGTCAAACAATTCTCTCGTACGTTTTACTTTTAATCCGATGTCTTGTTCGTTGTTTAGTTGTTTAAGAATTTCTTTTTGCTCTAGTGTTACTTTGCTTACTGCCGTGAGGTAAAGTAATGTTTTTTTATTCGCAATCACATCTCCACCCACTTGTTTTCCAAATTTATCCGGATCAGCATACAGGTCAAGAATATCATCCTGAATTTGAAATGCAATACCAATATTTTGTCCAAAATCGTAAATATATTGTTGATTTTCTTCTGATGCTCTAGCAACCAAAGCTCCCATTTTTAGGGAGGCTCCAAGCAATACTGAAGTTTTTAGACGAATCATTTCGATGTATTCCGAAATAGTTACGTCATGGCGAGATTCGAAATTCATATCCATTTGTTGGCCTTCACATACTTCAACAGCTGTCGTATTGAATAGATTTAGCACTTCAGGGAGTATTTCCGGGGACGATTCACTCAATAATTGATAGGCTTTTATCAGTAGTACATCTCCAGATAAGATTGCAATATTTGGATTCCACTTTTCATGAACTGTTGGCTGTTTTCGTCGCACAGGAGCGGCATCCATAATGTCGTCATGGATCAGCGAGAAATTGTGAAAGACTTCCATAGAGAGCGCCTGAGGAATTGCAGTTTGTTTGGAACCTCCAAACATTTCATTCCCAAGAAGGGTTAAAATCGGTCGTATTCGTTTTCCTCCAAGAGTCATGAAATAGCGTAACGGATCATAAAGTTCGACAGGGGAGTTTGGAAAGTTCATCTTGCCCAACTCAAAATCAATAAATTCAGTATACGATTTTAAAGCATTCATGTTGTTGGATCTTTACTTTTATTCTTAGCGATAGGGTGATCTGGATTTTCCTCAACATCCAAATGCTCCCAGTCGATATCTGACTCTTCTGCGTAAGCATCAAAATAAGGCTCTTCAAATGATTTTGTTGTAATTCTTCTTTCCAAGGAAAGGAGTAGTGATGGGAGGAGCAATAGATTGGTAATCATTGCTACTAATAATGTCAATGACACGAGTAAACCAAGAGCTTTTGTTCCACCAAATTGAGAGAAAGAGAACATTATAAATCCGCAGAACAGAATGATTGACGTGTAGAACATTCCGAGCCCTGCTTCTCTAACGGCCATAATTGCGCACTTTTTCAGATCCCATTGTTGGGCCTTTAGCTCCTGGCGATATTTTGCTAAATAATGTATGGTATCGTCAACAGAAATACCAAATGCAATTGAGAATACCAATAGGGTCGATGGTTTTAGAGCGATTCCGAACCACCCCATAATTCCTGCGGTAAATAACAATGGTATAAAGTTTGGCATCAAAGAAACCAGTACCATCCTCCAAGATCTGAAAAGGATCGCCATTAAGATGGCAATCGCAAGAATGGCAAAAAGTAAACTTGTGAAAAGGTTAATGACCATATACTTTGTTCCTTCAGATGCGACGATGGATGTACCCGTGAAGGTTATATCGAAGTATTCATTATCAATTGCCTCACGCAAGTTGGATTTGAAGTTCTTTCCCTTGTATTCTGCTCTTAAGAATTCTTCCGGGCTCATGTCATACTCCAGTTGATCTTTATTGTTATTGATATATTTTTCTGAGAGACAATTGGCAATTGCGTTGTTGTTTAAAAGAATAGAGTCAATGTATTTTGGATTTTTTCTTTTTGAGTACTTCGAGTAGTACTTTTCAATAGATGTCCGATTGGGATTAAATATTGAGTCAATCCGTGTTTTAATATTTTCAACTTTATCGCTAACCTCATATGAGCCAAGATCTTTCATTTGACATCTTATCCGAAGAATATGATTTGACGTATCCACAAGTTCTGTGATTGATATGCCAACACCTTTCGCATCTTGGATGTAAGAGCTATCCAGGTACCTTTTTATTTTAGCCAAATGGTTACGTCTCGTTATTATTCGATATTGACTTGAATCGTTATCAAAATAAGCCATGTTTGCCGCCTTTAACGCATCAACATATGAAAGTGATTTCGAGAATAAAGTGTCATTTTTAAAAATATTCTGAGCTGATTCTATGGCATACCAGGTTGACTTTTTATTTAGACGTGATTTTTCTTTGTAGTCAATTAGAACTTCAAATGGAATAATACCGCCGAACTCAGCTTGCATAAAATTCATGTCTTTGAGTATTGGATGGTCTTTTGGCAGGTCACTCGACAGATTCCCTGTAGCTGTAATTTTAGTTAAACCAACAACAGATAAGATAATTACTGCGGCTGTTGTAATATAAACCCATTTTCTGTGATAGAGCACGATATTTACAAGGCTGTCTAGCAGACCAACAGCAAGTTTTCTTTCAAGATGCTTTAGATGTCTTTGTTTGGGTGTCTTTGAAAAAGAAACGATAATTGGCAATATCGTCATTGATAAAATGAACACCATCATAATGTTTATCGATGCCGTGATTCCAAATTGCATCAGTTTTGTTGAGTTCGTAGTTACAAACATCAAAAATCCAAGCGAGGTTGTTAGGTTGGTTAGGAAAGTAGCAGTACCAATTTTTCTGATTACACGAGTTAATGCTTTGGCTTTATTTCCGTGCTGTTTGACCTCTTGATGGTATTTCGTTAGAAGGAAAATGCAGTTTGGAACACCGATTACAATCATGAGCGGCGGTATAAGCGCCATAATGATTGTAATGTTGAAGTTAAGCGCTCCAATTGTGCCCATCGACCATACCACGGCAATCGCCACAACAAGGTTACAAATAAATACCACTCGGAAAGATCGAAAAAAGAAATACATCAGGAGCGAAGTCATCAAAAGCAGTAGTGCAATGAAAATATACATTTCCTTGAGTACTCGCTTACCTATAACCACCCGCATATGGGGCATTCCGGCGTATCGAGGACTGCCGAAATATTGCTCGTACGACGATGCTAATTTTTCAACATCTAATACAACATTTGCTTTCTTTTGGTCCGTAATGAAGTTCTCATCTACTTGAACCATCATTAGAGATACGTTCCCTTTCTCGTTATAGAGCAATCCTTTGTAAAGAGGGTTGTTTCTGATTTCCGTTCTGATTGAGTCAATTGACTTTTCTTCAAACTTAGTATCTGAAAAAATACGATGCGCTTCAAATTTTTGTTTCTCACGATTGTTGTGAACTGAGAATAGAGTAGCTTCAGAAATTACCGCTTTTATTCCATCCATTTGAAGAATAGAGTCTCCCAATTCTTTCCACTTCGAGAAGTTTGTTTCCGTGTAAAGCGAGTCAGTCTCGATTGAAATAATAAGCGAGCCACCATCTTCTCCAAAGAGCTCTTTGAATTTGTCGTAGTCTATTTTTGCATCAGCATTATTGGGAAGAAGAATTCCGTACTTGTTGTCCAACTCTAAACCTGTTAAGGCATGATAACCGAAAAACGTAGTTAATAGAGTAAGAGCACCGATGATGATAAATCGATTTCTTAGTAGAATATTAGCAATAGTTTGCCACATTAAGAAATGTCTTTGTTTGTAAGCAGCTAAAGGTAGTATTTAAAATTAAGGTCTCAAAGAAATTGATAAGGGAATGCGGGTTGAGATATTTTGATAATTCATGTTTCTTAATTTGCCCTTTGACGGTAGTTTTGATTACTAAAAAAAGCTCCAATTGGCAGCGTATTTAAAACCCTTTTGCGTCGAGTATATTTGCCATTTTTTGTTGCAATTTTCGCGCTGCTTTTTGTGCTTTTTCTGAAAAGTCTTTTCCTTGGGATGCATATATTATGCCACGTGATGAGTTCACCAGTAAACCACAATCATCATTCCAGCCATGTTTGGCAACATCTTCAAGAGAACCGCCTTGTGCCCCAACACCTGGAACCAAGAAAAAATGTTTAGGAGCAATTTTACGCACTTCTCCAATACCCTCTGCTCGCGTGGCTCCGACAACGTACATTAGATTTTCTTCAGTTCCCCAATCTTGAGATTTCTGAAGTACTTTTTTGTAGAGTTCTTCATTGTTTGCATCTATTGTGAACTGAAAGTCCAATGCTCCCTTGTTCGAAGTCAATGCAAGCAAGATCACCCATTTGTTTTTAAATTCAAAAAAAGGTGTCACGCTATCTTCTCCCATATACGGTGCTACGGTAACAGCGTCAGCACTTAGATGATTAAAAAAGGTATCCGCATAGTAGCGTGATGTATTCCCAATATCTCCACGTTTTGCATCGGCAATTGTAAAAATGTCTTTCGGGATATATTCCAAGGTTTTCTTTAATGATTCCCAGCCTTTTGGGCCGTGACATTCATAAAATGCAGTATTTGGTTTGTAGGCTACGCAAAAGTCTTTGGTAGCATCAATTATCGCCTTGTTGAACTCAAAAATAGGATCTTCTTTCTGTAAAAAATACTCAGGTATTTTTGTAAGATCAGTATCAAGTCCAACGCAAAGGAAAGAACGTTTCAGTTTGATTTGTTCGATAAGTGCTGCTCTAGTCATGTTTATTTCCGTTCTGCAATTTTCATTCGTTTTCTCCCTGCAGTTTTTCTGCATTTTCAGCCATCTTCAGTGCATCAATCATTTCTTGAATATCACCATTCATAAAGGCGTCAAGTTTGTACAATGTTTTATTGATTCGATGATCCGTTATTCGTCCTTGTGGGTAATTGTATGTTCTAATCTTTGCCGATCGATCCCCTGTAGATACGAGTGATTTACGGTGATCTGCACGTTCAGCTTGTATTTTATCCAACTCAATCTGATACAGTCTTGAGCGAAGCATTGATATTGCTTTTTCAAAGTTCTTGTGCTGTGATCGTCCATCTTGACATTCGGCTACAACTCCAGTTGGAATGTGTGTTAACCGGATCGCTGATTCTGTTTTATTGACATGTTGTCCACCTGCACCAGATGCACGGTAGGTATCACGCCTTACATCTGCCATATTGAGGTCGAAATCTACTTCTTCAGCTTCCGGAAGTACAGCAACGGTGATCGCTGATGTGTGAACACGACCTTGAGATTCTGTTTCGGGCACACGTTGAACGCGGTGGACACCTGATTCGAATTTTAGCACACCATATGCCGCAGCGGCATCAATGTTCATTGTGATTTCCTTGTATCCTTTCACGGTTCCTTCATTCGTGTTTACGACCTCATAGCTCCAACCACGCTCCTTAAAGAACATCGTGTACATTCGAAAGCAATCCTCAACAAAGATACATGCTTCATCGCCTCCAGTTCCAGCACGCAATTCCATAATTGCACTCTTTTCGTCTTCTGGATCTTTCGGAATTAGCATCATTCGCACTGTTTCTTCCATTTCTGGCCGCTGTGTTTCTAGGGTGTCAATTTCAGCTTTTGCCATTTCGCGCATCTCTGGATCTGTCTCTTCCTTCAACAATTCTTTTGAGCTGTTGAGGTTGTCGATTAGACTTTTGTAATCTTTGTATACTGCAACAATTTCTTCAAGATCTTTGTATTCCTTGTTTAATTTCACATAGCGGTTCATGTCCGCGATGATATCTGGATCGACAATTAATGTTCCAACCTCAATGAATCGGATATTGATGGCTTCAAGTTTTTGCAGTAAATCGTTCATTTCTTAGTATATGAACTCACCGTATGGTGAATTAATCGTTAATTTTTTACCCTCGCTCGCTTCTACACGTCCAACAATTTTCGCCTCGATATTGAAAGATTTTGAAATTGCAATAATCTCATTTGCGACTTGCTCAGGGACATATATTTCCATCCGGTGACCCATATTGAAGACTTTGTACATTTCTTTCCAGTCCGTACTTGATTCTTTTTGAATCAACTCGAACAATGGAGGAATCTCAAATAAATTGTCTTTGATGACGTGAACATTTTCTACAAAATGGAGCACTTTTGTTTGAGCACCGCCAGAACAATGGACCATTCCATGAATATCATTTCTATGTGTATCAAGGATTTGTTTGATAACGGGAGCGTAGGTTCTCGTTGGCGAAAGTACTAGTTTTCCAGCATTGATCGGAGCATTCACATCTTCCGTCAATGATTTTGAACCGGAGTATACCAAATTACTTGGAACAGAGGGATCAAAACTTTCAGGATATTTTTCCGCTAACTCTTTTTTGAACACATCGTGTCGAGCAGACGTTAAACCGTTGCTGCCCATTCCGCCGTTGTATTCAGTTTCGTATGTTGATTGCCCAAATGAGGCCAATCCTACAATTACATCACCATCCTGAATGTTATGATTCGAAATTACGTCGGAGCGCTTCATTCTACAAACAACAGTTGAATCCACAATAATTGTTCTTACTAAATCACCAACATCAGCAGTTTCTCCTCCTGTTGAGTGAATCCCAATACCTCGCGCCCTCAGGTCTGTTAAAATCTCTTCAGTACCATTGATTATTGCTGAAATTACATCACCCGGAACAAGATTTTTATTACGCCCAATGGTAGATGACAAAAGGATATTGTCGGTTGCTCCTACACAGAGGAGATCATCGATGTTCATGATCAGGGCATCTTGTGCAATCCCCTTCCAAACTGAAATATCGTTGGTTTCCTTCCAGTACATGTAGGCAAGCGAGGATTTTGTTCCTGCACCATCTGCGTGCATTACCACGCAATAGTCCTCATCTCCGCTTAAATGGTCCGGAACGATTTTACAAAACGCTTGTGGGAACAATCCCTTGTCAACGTTTTTGATTGCGTTGTGAACATCTTCTTTTCCTGCTGAAACGCCACGTAGATTATATCTTGTATCTGCCATAATAAAACGTAAGATGCAAAATTAGCAAATCTATGGTAGTTTGGGGTGTAAAGTGTAGAGTTTGTTGTGAAATATGAATATATATTTCGCCGAGTGAAACAAGAAGTTACTCGATAACTTAACGCAGCGATTAATTGGATTTTCAAAAGAAATATTTGGTGGGTTTAAGGTTCTGGATGCGCGAGTATTTCGATTGATTACAATCTGAATTATATTCTGTTGTTTTATGGTTTTTGATCGAAAGCGACATTAAACTGTGCATCCATAATAAATCGTCCTTCAATTTTTTGCTGATCCTTCGGGTTTGTAATCCCTTTAATCCAGTTTGTTTTTTTCTTTTTAATCAGATCGTTCAGCTGGTTGTCACTAAGTTTTTTGCCCATTAGTTCAAAAGGAACCTTAAAGCCACACACTTTAAAGTTTGCGCATCCAATTGCCGTGTTGCCTTTCATTAATTTATTTGAGTTGCATTTAGGACAATCCGTCTCATCAAAAGAGATTGTTTTTTTTATACGTTTTTTAGGTATTGCGGTCTTCTTTTCTGCTGTGTTGAAAAATTGCATTGGACGGTGCGTGTTGAAAATCACCTCATCAGTGATCGCTCGAACCATTGAATATAATTCTTGCTTGAAAACGTCTAAGTTGTATTCTCCTTTTTCAATCAAACGAATTTTTCTTTCCCAATCGCCCGTGAGTTCAGCGCTTTTTAACAGCTCATTTTGAATCGTATCAATGAGCGCAATACCTGTTGGTGTAGCGATTAGATTTTTTCGTTTTTTTTCAATGTACTTTCTTCGGAATAAGGTTTCAATTATGTTTGCTCGAGTTGATGGGCGTCCAATCCCATTGTCTTTCATTAGTTCGCGCATCTCATCATCTTCGACATGTTTTCCCGCAGTTTCCATGGCCCGCAGTAACGTGGCTTCAGTAAATTGTTTGGGAGGGGATGTTTTTCCTTTATGGATTGATGGTTCATGCGGTCCTTTTTCTCCTTCGTCGAAATGAGGCATTATTTTTTCTTCATTCTTTTCTTCATTCTTGTTTGCGGACGTGTAGAGTTTTCTCCAACCAAGTTTTAGGATTTGTTTCCCTGTTGCTTTGAATTGAAGATCACCTACTTTCCCTGTAACGGTTGAGTTGGAAACAATACATGGAGGATAAAATACAGAAATGAACCTTCGAACAATTAAGTCATAGATATGTTGTTCAGCAGAGGTAATCCCAGAAGAGACCACTCCTGTTGGAATGATGGCATGGTGATCTGTAACCTTTTTATCGTCAAAAACTGTCTTTGATTTTGGGATTGGTTTTTCAAGAAGTTCTTGGGTGTATCTGGTGTAGTATTGAAGCCCCTTTAGTATGTTCGGGATTTTGGGATGTAGGTCTTCCGTTAAATAGGTTGTATCGACCCTCGGGTAGGTTACTAACTTTTTTTCGTAAAGTCCTTGAATAAGTTTTAGTGTTTCATCTGCTGAATAGCCATGTTTTTTGTTTGAATCAACTTGCAAAGAAGTTAAATCATAGAGTCTTCGATTGCCTTCTTTGCCTTCTTTTTGCTCGAAAAATGTTATTTCAAATTCTTTGTCCTTGAGGTATTCTAGGCCGTTTTTTGCTTTTTCTTCTGATTTTAATCTAGGGATTTGACAATTAAATTCCTGAGTTTTATAATTTGTTTTTAGCTCCCAATATTCCTGTACATTAAAGGATTCGATTTCTTTGTAACGCTGCACAATCATCGCGAGTGTTGGAGTTTGCACCCTCCCAATTGAAAGTGTCGATTTTCCTCTCCCAAACTTTTTTGTAAACAGACGAGTTCCATTGATTCCAAGCATCCAATCTCCAATTGCACGTGCACTTCCGGCAGCATAGAGGTTGTCGTATTTCGTTGCGTCATGGAGTTTTGCGAATCCTTCTTTTATGGCTTCTTCGGTCAATGAAGAAATCCACAAGCGTTTCATGGGTACGTTGCATTTTGCTTTCAGTAACACCCAACGTTGAATCAATTCTCCCTCTTGTCCAGCATCCCCGCAATTGATCACCTCCTCACAATTTTGGACGAGTCGTGCAATCGTATTGAATTGCTTTTCGACACCTTGATTCTGAATGAGTTTAATTCCAAAATTATCGGGTACGATTGGAAGATCTTCCAGTTTCCAGTACTTCCAATTTTCTTTATAATCGTGAGGTTCTTTGAGTGTGCATAAATGACCAAAAGTCCACGTCACCTGATAACCGTTACCTTCATAGTAACCATCGTTGCGAATCTTTGCGCCAAGCACTTCGGCGATATCTTTTGCAACACTTGGTTTCTCGGCAATACAGACTTTCATTTCTTTCGTGCGTGAGGGGATATTAATAATTCAATTGTACTATTTTCGATATACAAACTACCTTTTTTAGCTCAACGTTTCGTGTACTTTATAGTAGTAAAACTGGCTTTGTGTGTGTCGTTGATTTCTTGTTTTTGTAGTGTCTCTACATTCCATGATTTTAAATTAAACTCGGGAAAAAAGGTGTCCGCTCCATAGGTTTTATTAACATGTGTTATATACATTTCATCTACAATTCCGGCATCTAAGGCAAGCTTGTAAATTTCTCCCCCTCCAATGATGAATACTTTTTTGTCCGTTACATCACTCAGTTGCTCAATGCATGCATTCAAAGTATGAAATACCTTGCATCCTTCAGCAGAAAAGTTTGTGTTTCGAGTAAGAACAATGTTTTCTCTATTGGGAAGCGGCCGAAATCGTTTGGGGATTGATTCAAAATTTTTCCTACCCATAACGACAATTTGATTTTGAGTCGTTTCTTTAAAGAATTTCATGTCATTGGGAAGGTGCCACATCAAGTCGTTATTTTTCCCGATGCCTCTCTCCAGATCCATTGCTACGATTAGTGCTGCTTTCATTCGTTTATTACTTCAATTGTTCCAGGTGTTACTTTTACCAATTTTAAATCATGCATTCCACAGTCTTTCATAAATTGAGCATTGCCCAATGCTTGTGATTTTGTATCACAGACTCCCGAAAGAATTGTGTTATTTCCCTTAGTATCAATCGTCTCGTGGAGGTATGGCGCCAGTTGATCGTCTAGCAATAGATCATCATTTGTTGACGACAGTGCGACAGAATAGTACATACTCAATAGCTTTGTGTAAAGTTTTCCTATATCGGAAGTTTTCTCAATTATTATTTCTGATGATCCACGGTTATGCTTTGTGAAGAGCTTGCGGCTATCCTCAAAGAAATTCTTGTAATGAGTTGTATTTTTTTCATCTAAAAAAGAGTTCCTTATTGTATTGTATTCAAAGTCAGGGAGTATGTAATATTGAGTGACTTCACCTTCCTTTTTCTTGAGTACATAAACGAGGTAATGTTCAACGTTTTTAATTGCAATTTGTTGCCCTTCTTTTTTAATCGTAGCGCCAACCATTAGTCCGCCTCTTGTAGGTCGTGTTTGCATGTTGGATACAAAGTTCCCGAGTGACCAGACAGTTAACTTGTCAGCATTGTTTATTTTCTTTCTCACTATTGGTTGCACTACGTGAGGGTGTCCTCCGATCACCATGTCAACGCCATTTCTGTAGCACATTGCCTCGTATGTTTTTTGGTAGCTGTTAGGGAGAAACTTATATTCTAATCCCCAGTGCATATTACAGATGATATAGTCTGCCCCACGTTCTTTTGCTTTTTTAATGTCTGACTTTATAATTGTGCTGTCAATGTAGTTGATGATGAGCGGTTTGTTCACTTCAAGTCCATTTGTCCCGTATGTATAGTTCAGCATTGCAATTTTCATGTCGTTTGCTTCAATCATGAGTGGGTATTTTTCGTCCCGTTCAGCTTGACTTCTAAAAGTGCCAGTATGTCTTACTCCCAATTCATCCAAGCGATCTAGCGTGCGAATAACTCCATTTTCTCCGCGGTCGCATGAGTGATTATTGGATGTTAAGATGACATTGAATCCTGAATTGATCAATGTTTCTGCCAGTTCATCTGGAGCTGAAAATTGGGGGTAACCTCGGTAGGGTTTTCCTGCAAGTGTTACTTCAAGGTTTGCTATTGCAATGTCGAAAGTGTTGATAATTGGCTTTACAAACTTAAAACCGTCTTCGTATTCATAACTGTTATTTGTTGCGTTGTATGCAGCTTCAATTTGACCATCATGTTGCATGACATCGCCCACAAACAATAAGGAAACTTCATTATTTTGCGCAACAACGAGTATGGGGGAAAGGAAGCATGAGCTAAACAGCCACAACACCCTTAATGTGCGGGTGTGGATCATAATTGATAAGTTCGAAATCATCATATTTAAAACTAAAAATATCTTTTACGTTAGGATTGATTTTCATAGTTGGTAATGGTCGGAAATCTCTACTCAATTGGAGGTCGACCTGTTCCAGGTGGTTGCTGTAGATGTGAGCATCTCCAAAAGTGTGTACAAAATCACCCAGCTTCAAATCGCAGACTTGTGCAAGCATCATTGTAAACAATGCATATGACGCAATGTTAAAGGGAACACCTAAAAATGTGTCGGCACTTCGTTGGTACAATTGACAACTCAATTTACCATCAGCCACATAGAATTGAAAAAGAGTATGGCATGGAGGAAGTGCCATATTGTCAACGTCAGCTACGTTCCAAGCGGAAACAATATGTCTTCTTGAGTCAGGATTGTTTTTCAATGCATGTACCAATTTGGTTATTTGATCTATTGTCCCACCTTTTCCATCAGGCCAAGAACGCCATTGATGTCCATATACGGGGCCAAGGTTTCCATCTTCGTCGGCCCATTCATCCCAGATTCGGACGTTGTTGTCCTTTAGATATTTGATGTTCGTATCTCCATCAATAAACCAAAGAAGTTCATGAATTATTGATCTTAGGTGCAGTTTCTTTGTAGTCACACATGGAAACCCATCGTTGAGGTTAAAGCGCATTTGATATCCAAAAACAGATGTTGTTCCTGTTCCTGTGCGGTCCTCTTTTTTTGTTCCATTGTCGAGAATATGCCTTAATAGATCGTGATATTGCTTCATGCTGTTTTTTCATTTTTAACCGACTCGAATTTAATTTTTTTCAGGGATAATTAGAAGTGAATGTTCGTAAGTGGTGCGAATGGTTAATAAATTATCATCGAAATGCGTTTTGATGGCTTCCATTTTAATTTGTTATCTTAGTTCTATGGGTAAGTATATCATTTTCGTATTGCTTCTTCTTCCTGTTTTTACCTTTGGTCAGAGAAAGTCAGATTTGAAGCGCAAGTACTTTGGGGCTTATGAGGGAGTGATACCTGGTTACCGTATGGAATCCTCAGAAGATATGATGTTTGTTTCAGGGGCGTCTATTCGGATAGAAATCGAAAAGTCGAAGCTTCATATTCGAATTGGTCAATACCTCACGAGTGGCACATATGAAGTGCTTTTTATCGCAAAAAAGTACTATTTATTAGATGTTAAGATTGATGGTCAGCTTGCAACGGAGCGCATCATGGTTTACAAACGGGGGAAAAAGCTCTCACGAGATGGAATGTATCCGCAGCCAATAGCAGAATTGAGTAAAATCAAACGATGAATCTTTATGTTTGAAGGGGCAGTTTTAGTCGAAACGTTGTTCCTGCGCCAATTGCACTTTTAACGGATATTTGTCCTTTATGTCCGTCAATTATTGTCTTTACATAATACAATCCAAGTCCGAACCCTTTTACATCGTGTAAATTTCCTGTGGGTACCCGATAGAATTTATCGAAAATCATTTTTAGATTTTCTCGTTTGATACCAATTCCATTGTCAGTAACTTCAATCACAAAGTATTTGGCATCTTGTTCTGTTTTTATTACAATTTGAGGTGTGTCTGTGCAGTATTTAAAAGCATTATCAACTAAATTGTGTAGTACGTTTGAGATGTGCACTGGGTCAACGGTAATTTCGTCACTCTGGGCGTTTAATTGCAAATTGATACACTTTCCCGTTTCATTTTGGTTGAAATCAAAATTGTGTTTGAGTTCTTCAAGGAACTCGTGAATATTAAACGCTTCTTTTTCCAAAATGACATCGTGCTTGTCCATTTTTGCGATATTTAAAACACGTTCAACTTGGTGCTCCAATCGTTTGTTTTCTTTGAATATTAAACCTGCGTATTTTTGAATTTTTTTGGGATCAAGGTTGCTGTCGGTTTTCATGATCATTTCACTGCAAAGTCCAATGGACGAAATTGGTGTTTTTAGCTCATGCGTCATGTTGTTAATAAAGTCTGTTTTGACTTCCGAGAGTCTTTTTTGACGAATAATTACAAGCACCGAAAAACCAAAAAACACAAGCGTGGAAATTACAATAATCATTAAGTAGATGTACGGCGAATAGGTCTGTGGTTCGACTGATTTCGTTCTCAAATTTTTACGCAGTTTGACGGTAGGAAAATAAACAGTGAAATAATGTCCGTCTCGCTTCCATTGCAGTCTAGGTGTTTTTAGAACGAGTGTTGTGTCTGATTCAAATTCGGCCCCATTGTAGCGAACCATCGGATAAAATGAGATGGAGTCATTGAAGCAGTCGTAGATTCCAAATTGAAAATTGTAATAAAGATTGTTGTTGTACAGTTCGCGCTTGAGCCATGTTTCGAGTTGGTAAGCGTCTATATCTTCATTGAAATCAACCGTAAAATAGTTGGGTTCTAAGCGTTTTACAGATTCGTAAAGATCAGAACTGTCCGCATTCATTATTGTAATCCTGTGCAATACATTGGTCAAAGCAAGATGAGTTTGCTCTGTAAAATGAACCAAGCTTAAACTGTCTTCCCGCTCTTGGATTTTTATATTTTTTTTGAGGATTTCAATGTTTTTTTTCTGAAGTCCTTCAGTTCGGTTGATTGAAGCAAGCTGAATGAACAATATACTCGCAACGGAGATGACTCCCAAAATGATTACTGCATTAATTGTCTTTCTGTTCATGGTTTAAAGATAGACAAATTGAATTGCTTGGAATAGGAATCTATCGCCTAGAATCCATTTACGCCATTCACCGTTGTGTATTTTAATACGTTTTTCTTGTCCGGATGAATTCGAGCAAATGCGGACTGAACTGCAAGTGTACCTTCATGGAATCCACACAGGATCAATTTGAGTTTGTTCGTGTATGTATTCACATCCCCGATTGCGTAGATTCCCGGAATATTCGTTGAATAATCAAGTGTATTCACTTTGATTGCATTTTTCTCAATTTCTAGACCCCAATCTGCAATTGGTCCGAGACTCGGTTTCAAGCCGAATAGAGGGATGAAATGGTCTGTATCTTTTACGATTTCGCCTTGTGTTTTGTGTTTGATGGTCACATTTGACACACTGCCATTTCCATCAATTCCAACTACTTCAGCTTCAGTAATTAAATTTACTTTTCCTTCATCTGCCAAGTCCATAATTTGTTGCACAGAGTCCAAATGACCTCTAAAAGAAGCACGTCTATGGACCAGGGAAACCTCAGAAGCAATGTTGTTTTTCGCTAAATAGATTGCCCAATCCAGTGCTGAGTCTCCGCCTCCAGCAATTACGCAACGTTTGCTTTGGTAGAACTCGGGATCTTTGATAATGTATTCAACACCTTTATCTTCGAAGTTCTCTAATCCTTCGATAGGAGGTTTACGAGGCTCAAAGACACCAAGCCCTCCTGCAATCATCACGATTGGAGCAGAGTGTTTCGTTCCTTTGTTGGTTGTTACGATAAATTCGTTTTCCGATATTTTTTCAATATTGACAGCAGCTTCTCCAAGCGTGAATCCTGGGTTAAATGGCGCAGCTTGTTTTACAAGATTATCAACAAGGTCGCCAGCCAAAATTTCAGGGAACCCAGGAATATCAAAAATCGGTTTTTTGGGATAGATTTCTGAACATTGACCTCCAGGTTGAGCAAGTGAGTCAATAAGGTGGCAGCGCAATTTGAGTAGTCCTGCTTCAAATACTGTAAATAGACCTACGGGTCCTGCTCCGATGATGATGATATCGGTTTTAATCATTTCATTTGATTTTGAGTGCACAAATTTAATGAGGATTATTCGATTTATTGATCATTCTATTCTATGATTTTATTTTTCAGATCGATGCCTTGGCACAAAAAGAATGAATGAAAGTTTGGGTTTGGTCTCTGCTCTATGAATGGGGAGGTTTTTATGATGCTTTTAAAGACTGTTAATCTATGCTAAAACTCTTGTTCACGAGGTGTGATTAATGGATTTTTTTGCAAATTCCCAAATAACAATTCCTGCACAAACGGAAACATTCAAGCTGTGCTTTGTCCCAAATTGTGGGATTTCAATGATATGGTCTGAAAGGTTGATCACTTCTTGATCAACACCATTCACTTCATTTCCAAACACCAACACGAAGTGATTTTTTGGTAAATCTGAAACATTTTGAAGGAGTGTTGTTTTTTCTGTTTGCTCAATTGAACAAATTTTCTTTCCAGATGCTTTAAGTTCAGAAATTACTTCAACAATTGAATCTCTGTGCTCCCAATTCATTGAATCCGTTGCCCCGAGTGCTGTTTTTTGAATTTCTCGATGAGGTGGAGCTGCAGTAATTCCACACAAATAAATCTTATCCACATTGAAGGCATCACAGGTTCTGAAGAATGCACCAACATTTGTTAGGCTTCGGATACTGTCTAAGACAACTGTAATGGGGTATTTTTCTTGTGACTTGAACTCTTGATCCGTTGCACGATTTAATTCCCAAAGTTTTAATTTTTTATTCATTTTGTGGAAAACAACTGAAGTGTATATTTGTTGAAATCGCTTGGCGACTTTATTTTTATCTTACAAAAATCATAAAATCAAACGACTTGGCGAAGACAAGCCCTAAAAAAGAGGTAAAGGAAACTCCTCTAATGAAACAATACAACCAGATTAAAGCGAAGCATCCTCAGGCATTGCTGCTTTTTCGTGTTGGCGATTTTTATGAAACATTTGGTCAAGATGCCGTTGTTGCAGCTAAGGTATTGGGGATTGTGCTAACCAAAAGGGGAGCGGGGTCATCTTCAGAAGTTGAATTGGCGGGTTTTCCGCATCATTCGATGGATACCTATTTACCCAAACTCGTCAGAGCAGGGCACCGGGTAGCAATTTGTGATCAGTTGGAAGACCCTAAAATGACGAAAAAGATTGTGAAACGCGGCGTTACTGAGCTAGTGACACCAGGAGTTTCATTCAATGATCAAGTTTTAGATACAAAAAAAAACAACTTCCTGTGTTCCATTCATTTTGGAAAAAAAGAGACTGGAATTTCATTTTTAGATGTGTCAACGGGTGAGTTTTTAGTGGCACAAGGTACCAATGAATATGTTGAAAAATTAATTCAAGGATTCGATCCTACTGAAATCATTTACAACAAAAAGAATGCATCAGATTATGATGCCTTATTTGGAAATAAGCACTATTCATTTCGATTGGAAGATTGGATTTATTCTGAGGAATATGCCACTGAGAGTCTCAATAAACAATTTGGCACAAAAACCTTGAAAGGTTTTGGAGTTGAAGCATTGTATGAAGGAATTATTGCGGCAGGTGCTGCTGTTCATTACTTATCAGAAAATCAGCACGATCGTTTGGGACATATCACTTCAATTTCGAGAATTGAGGAAGAAAAATATGTGTGGCTTGATCGTTTTACCATTCGCAATCTGGAATTGGTCAGTTCACCGCATGAAAATGCGACAACGCTTATTGATGTATTGGACCAGACAAAAACCCCAATGGGCGGGCGTATGATTAAGCGTTGGACGGTTTTGCCATTGAAAGATTTAAAACCAATTCAAGATCGTTTGGATGCAGTTGAAGCATTGTACCAAGATAACGAGGTAGGTATTGCGCTTGGCGACCATCTGAGTGAAATCAATGATTTGGAGCGGCTCATTTCAAAAGTTGCTGTGGGAAAGATTAATCCAAAAGAGGTCATACAGTTGAAGCGAACGCTGCTTCAAATGAAGCCGATAAAAGAATTGATTGGTCGGCAGAAAAATGCTGTTTTAAGTCGCGTTGCTGAACAAATTGATACCTGTGATGGTTTGCTTAAAATGGTTGATCAGATGCTTCACGAAGATCCGGCACTGATGATTAGCAAAGGCAAAGTGATTGCAGATGGTTTTAACAAGGAATTGGATGAGTTGCGCGGGATCGCATTTTCAGGAAAAGACTATTTACAGGGAATTCAAGAGCGTGAAAGCGAACGAACGGGAATCACCAGTTTGAAAATTGCATTCAATAACGTTTTTGGATATTATATTGAGGTGCGCAACACCCATAAAGACAAAGTTCCAGAGGAGTGGGTTAGAAAGCAGACCCTTGTCAATGCAGAACGTTACATCACAGAGGAACTGAAAGAATATGAAGCAAAAATTTTAGGTGCTGAAGAGAAGATTCATTCGCTTGAATCGAAGCTGTATCATGATCTTGTCATTGGAATGACGGATTATATTCAGCCCATACAATACAATGCATTTTTGATTGCCCAACTGGACTGTTTGCTGTCTTTTGCAGAAATTGCAAAATCGAATAATTATGTAAAACCGAAGGTGAATGAATCTTATGCCATCGATATAAAAGATGGGCGACATCCTGTGATTGAGAGCCAGATGGGCATCGGAGAGGAGTACGTTTCCAATTCAGTGTATTTGGACAATGACAAACAACAAATTATGATGATTACTGGACCGAACATGTCGGGTAAGAGTGCATTGTTGCGTCAAACGGCTTTAATTTCCTTAATGGCTCAGATGGGGTGCTTTGTGCCCGCTGCTTGCGCATCGCTTGGCTTGGTTGATAAGGTTTTTACACGTGTTGGTGCATCTGACAACATTTCGTCAGGAGAGTCAACATTTATGGTAGAGATGAATGAAACGTCCAGTATTTTGAACAACCTCTCAAATCGTTCATTGATTTTATTGGACGAGATTGGTAGGGGTACAAGCACCTACGATGGAATTTCTATCGCTTGGGCGATAGCTGAATACATCCATGAGCATCCTCAAAACAAAGGAAAAACATTATTTGCTACGCATTACCACGAATTGAATGAGATGACCAATCGGTTTGAGCGCATTAAAAATTTCAATGTCTCTGTGAAAGAGGTTGGGAAGAAGATTTTATTTTTGCGCAAGCTTGTTGCGGGAGGTAGTGCACACTCCTTTGGAATTCATGTAGCAAAATTGGCAGGAATGCCGATTCAAGTTTTAAAGCGTGCAGAAAGTATGCTTTCTCAATTGGAGACTTCCCATGAATTGGTCGAAAATGGCACTGGTGGAAATAAAAAAACGAAAAAAGTTAAATCGGAACGAAGTGCAGAGTTGGAAGATATGCAATTGAGTTTTTTCCAATTGAATGATCCTGTTTTAGAGCAGATTAGGGAGGAGTTAGTGAATATCGATATCAATACACTGACACCTGTTGAAGCCTTAATGAAGCTCAATGAGATTAAGAAATTGATTGGAGGTTAGTACTTTTTTCTATTTGGGTTTTCGTATTTTGTAAATACTCTATATATTTGTCGCCCGCTGCAGAACGCTGCAGTGTAAATGAAATAATTGTCAATGACAAGACAAGCGGGCGTAGCTCAGGGGTAGAGCATAACCTTGCCAAGGTTAGGGTCGTGAGTTCGAATCTCATCGCCCGCTCAATACAAAACGCAGTAAAGCTGCCTTTTGAAAGAAACTTCCTGCGGAGATCAGCGGCAGCTGTCTCAGGGAATAATTGATGTTAAAGCGTATAGGATGGCGCTGATTAAGACTACCTGTTTGTTCAGTCCGAACAAACAATTGCTCGAGTGGTGGAATTGGTAGACACGCCGGACTTAAAATCCTGTGCTCTTCGGGGCGTACGGGTTCAAGTCCCGTCTCGAGTACTAAAAGCCTTCTCTTTTCGAGGAGGCTTTTTTTATCTTAAAGCACTTGTACTGGGGCTTCCACCCTGTACTCGTAGATTAGCCTTGGTTTCACAGCCGAGGCTTTTTTGTTTATCCTTTGACATGAATTGCCATCTCTTGCCAAAACTACCTCCCCTCTTTCTCCCCCTTTGTAAATCTAATCGTATAGGAAAAACATTAACCAGCCTATACAATTTGACCTGACTAATTAATACGGCTTTTAATCTCCTTTCTCCAGATTAGTTTTGGAATTGGATCGAATATAGTTGACTTCTTTGAATAAAAAAGACATAAGTCGAAACCACTTCGATGAAAAAATAAGTGGTACAAAACGTAAATTGATTACGCATTGAAAGTATTATTTCGAATTATTAAGATTTCTGATACTCTAATGTTAAATTTGCCTTGATAGATGAAAAAATTAAAGTTTATAGATTTATTTGCTGGAATAGGTGGTTTCCATACTGCCTTAAATTCCGTTGGAGGCAAGTGTGTATTTGCCTCTGAAATGGATAAGTTTGCAAGAGAGACTTATGAAGCCAATTACAAGTCCTTCTTTTCCAAAGAGTGCGAATGTTATTGATTTTATAGGGAAAACACTAAAGGAGAAGAGAACTTTATTGCGAAAGTATATTAAAAGTGAATTACCTGAATTGCTTGAAGAATGGGAAGTTATTAATGGGGAAATTGGTGTGCTAAATCTAGAGAGAAGATACTTAGTGCATGGAATCGGCAGAGCCTATCTATTTCACGAGAATATCTCTACTTACGTTAAAGTTGGAAAGACTGTGCAGACAAAAGAATATAAAGTAAAGGATATAAAGTCTCTGACTAATAGAATCGGGCATGTTAACACTGGGAAAAATGGTATAAACGGCGTGTTCTATTTTAAATTTAAAACGGCAATTATTGATTCCTATAATGAACGAGTTGAAAACTCTGAAAAGATTGTGTTTAAATTGAATGGAGAAATTGTCTCTAAATGGAAAGGATAGTACCTTTTAGCTCCCCTTTGATTTTAATTAAAGCGAAAATTGCTGGTATTACTGAAGTATAGAGTTAGGGTTATATTTCCGCCTCGAGTACATTTAAAAAAAAGTCCTGTATCAT
>Ga0257114_1001070_pt1 | contig 20183 bp, 33 predicted proteins | sample SI112_10mmetaG_FD_190149 | JGI IMG/M metagenome (GOLD analysis project Ga0257114, IMG submission 190149) | Marine microbial communities from Saanich Inlet, British Columbia, Canada - SI112_10m | ecosystem: Environmental > Aquatic > Marine > Inlet | place: Canada: British Columbia | collected...
AACGTAAACTGCCTTAGTATCAGTTGCAAAAGCCATATCGCCATCAGTATTGCCAGAACTAGGAAATGCAGCAAGATTTGCATATGAAGTTGGAGAACCAGCAGCTCCTGCTGCTCCTGCTGCTCCAGCTGGACCTGTTGGACCTGTCTGTTGCGGAGATGCAGGAACCCATTGACTACTTGAACCATCTGCATAATATACAAACATTTTTAAAGATGTTGAATTGAAAAACATATCACCATCGCTAGGACTCGTTGGCGCAGTATCCGACACAGTAACAGTTGCGTCTGAGCCGTCGTCACCTTTTGGTCCAGAAACTGATACCCATTGTGAAGATGAACCATCATTATAGTAAATATAAAGCACTGCAGTTCCAGTATTAAACCACAATTGACCGGGTTCTGGATTAGCTGGTGGAGTATTTGAATTTATATTTACTGTAGTAAATGCATCACGCCAAGTACCCTTTGCAGAATTAAAAGTATATGTTAAACCATTAACACTTAGTTGTTGTCCGTCTGTTGGGTTTGCTGGAAAATTTACTTTTGCCATTATTAATATCCTACGCTTGTGATTCTGACCATCTATTCCCTCTTGTAATATTCTCCTAATATTACATCCGCAATACTAGTACATTCATCAAACCCCGGTCTAAAACGATTATTTACATAACCATTTTCTTTAAACCACTTTATGTTATTTATACAACTAGATTTTTTATTTTCCGGTATTTCTAAACTTAACATAAAGGTTTCGTACTGATATCTTAGATTTAATAGTTCCGCAATAGATTTCATGTGATTGCCTCATATAATTGTTTCCAATTATCGTATCTTTCAATATAACTGTCTTTATTATGATCGTGTGCTATTAAAACAGAATTTAATCCAAATCTATCTCCTGTAACAGCATTTTCATGTTTATCTTCTATCCATAAAAGTTCGCTATCTGCGTACTGCTTTAATGCATTATCTTTATCTGCACCTACATCAAGAAAGATATATTTTTCAAAAGCGGTTTTACCAAAAAGTTTTTCAGTATTTTCTATTCTTAGTTTGCCTGCCCAAGGATCTTTTGATAGTGAGGTTATCATATGAAAAACGTATCCATGTTCTTCATGGAGTTTTCTAACATATTTAATAGAATCTCTAAGAGGAGGTAAAAACCCAATACGTGATGATTCATTAAATTGTTTAACCAGACTACGCTTGGTATCTTCAGTTATATTATATTTTTTGGCCATATCATATGAAGTTGAGTAATTAGGTTGAACTGAATGACCATTACTGATCATCCATTCATTAAATGCCTGTTCCCAATTCATAAGAACCCCATCGCAGTCCGTCAGAATAGTTTTAATCATAATCTCTTTCCTCATCCTCCCATTCATCTATTATAGCATATGTAGAAGTATTTCCTTTTATCTTAAAATTAGATCGGTTTTCTTCTACATCTCTAATTCTAATATCTTTATTTTGAGAATGGGTTTTATTTCTATCCCGCTTCTTATTCCGAGGGTCGTACCTACCGAATTTAGCCATCTTAAATCATCTTACTCCTTTATGAATAAATTTTACTTAGTGTTTGTGGTCCAGCAATACCGTCAGGAGAACAATCGTTTTCCCTCTGCCACGCTTTTACTGCACTTTCTGTTCCTGAACCAAAGATTCCGTCAGCATCAAGCCCTAAAGCCTCTTGTAATTTTTTTACATCACTTCCCTTTGAGCCCACTCTCAAAAGATTATATTTTACATCATCGTCATCGTCATCTGGTTCCCACTGTCTGCCTAGAACTTCTAGCGCATGTGCGTAATGAAACTTTCTATCTTTTAGCCCAATAGTTCCACCATTAATTCGTTTTGTCATACCAACAATATCGTCATTATCACAATACTTATTAATATTATTTGTTTTCCAAAACCAACAAGCACTCTCAATAGCCCCTTGTTTTGTTCTTACATAATCTGTTGCTTCTTCAGCCGACATTCCTACAGTCTTACCAAACTCTGTATAGTTATAGCGTCCAGTGAGTTGCAGAATGCCACCGCCTCTAAAACGCCAACCATCGCCAGATGCAGTATCTCCGTTGTCCATACGATTGGCATAAATACGGTTAGCAATCTTTTCTGGCTGTCTATGATACTTTTGAGCATCAACTCCAGCGCGGTGAAAATACTTACCAAAAATAGCATTAAGTGCTTTAGACGAATAGTTTAAATTTTCAGTAATAGTTTTATACATTGCACTTTCATGCCCCGTTTGCGCTAAAAATCCAGCTACACGATTTGGTGTATTAATTTCATACTTTGGAAACATTTCTTTCATTGCAGAATACCATTCAGCAATATTACCTATATGAAGGATTTCTTCTACGTGTTCTTCTTTTAATTCAAAGGTCATTTTCATCTCCTTTTAAAAGTCGCCTTGACCAAATTCTCTTGTATTTTCTATTTCTGCAACAAAACTTTCATAACCACCAATATGATTGTTATTCCAAAATATTTGTGGTACTGTAGGAACTGATCCTATTTTTTCTGAAAGCTGACTATAGATTTCTAAATCTGTTGCATCTTTATATTCATATTTTAAATTATATCTTTCTGCTATTTCCACAGACATATCACAAAACCCACAGTTAGGTTTTCCGTATATTTCAATCATCGCCTTTCTCCCAGATACAGTACGCGCCATAAATAATAGCACCATATGCTGCAAGTTTAGCAAATGGTCCAGCAATAAGAACAATAACTCCAAAACTAATTAACGCGGCACCATTCCAAGAAGTTTTTTCTCCTACTTTCTCAGCAAGCCATTGTTTAATCATTTTTTTCTCCTTAAACATTTAAAATATCTTTCGTCATTATATAGTCACGAACTAAATCAGACCTAACAATATCTTCCCAACCAAAATTTACAATTCTAAAAAATCTCATTTGCTCAATAATATTCATAAACTTTATAATACCATCACTTTCATCTTTAAATTTAAAATCAGTCTGTTTATGATCACCGCAAAAAATAATACGACAATCTTTACCAATTCGTGTTATTACAGAATCTAATTCATGGAAGTTTAGGTTTTGCATTTCATCTACAACAACGATTGCCTGATCAAAAGTACAACCTCTAAGAAATGATGTTGTTTCAAATTGAATCTTATTTGCAGTTTTCATCTTATTATATGCGCCCTCAAAGCCAAATAGTTCTGAGCATACAAGACGATACGGCGCCTCATAAGACGCTTCTTTTTCTTCCTTAGTGCCTGGCAAAAAGCCTTGGTCTCTTGTCGTTACGGCAGAGCGCAAAACAATAATCTTCCTATAGATATCAGGATCATTCAACATTGCTTCTAATGCAAGATATAATGCAATAAAAGTTTTACCTGTACCAGCACTACCTGATAGAATTAAATTTAAGTTGTCATCCCAGTAATCAAATGCTTTATTTTGATTTTCTGTGATGGGTTCAATTTCTTCCAGTTCTTCAATATTAACTGTGAGTGAATTAGTTTTTTTCATACTCTAATAGTGTTACCTTTACCAGACTGTTGCTTGACTCTTCTTAAATGATCTTTAAATCCATCAGGTGTTTTAGGATCTCTTACACCACCAACAATTTTTGGCATGGAAAGTTTTTGTGTTAAATCGTTATCTGTTTTTAACGTTTCTTGTAGTTCATTCCAACTACATTCAACATCCCATTCTTCTTCAGTTTTAATATTTTTTATCGTATAAAGGGGCATGACATATCCATTTGTATTGCTAATTTTTGCTTATGTAGTTCTAATTCCCAAAGTTTAATTATAGCAATTTTATTAGGATTTTCTGCGGGTAATTTTTTAACCCTTTGCAGATTGCTATATTCGTATTTTACTAACTTGCTACGGCTGTGAACCAATCTGGGCATTCTCGTTTTGTCCATGACATTTTAAACCTATCTTGTTTTGTTTTGTAATATTCACGATAAGACTTTACAGGATTACCTGGATGCATACATTGAGGTTCGTGCTGCATTGCAAGTGCAAATTCAGATAACATGTATTTGTAGCCTGGTTTAATATTTTTTGGAGTAGATCGTAATATTTTTGTGAGTAAAGGTTCTGTTTTATGAATTCTTCCATATCTATATGTATATTCTTTACAAAGGGCACGAAAATGATCATAATGCCACATATAGTTATTATCGATTTTCATAGTCCATACCGTACAAGGGTGGTGATAGTGTACTGCTTTATATAAAGTATTTTCTAGATTTTCATTTGGATGCCGATAATATTTGACCATACGTTTTCCAGATTTAGAAGGTCTGGTTTCTAATGTACCATCTAGCATTCTGTGTGCGGTAGAAAGCATCTGGGCACTTTCTACTATCATTTTTACAACGTGTTTATCACATTGCTGTTGTGCCGCAACGATAGGATCATTGTCTAATATAAAGATATTCATTTGTTACTTTCTCTAACGATTCATCTTTCATTTATTATAACATATTTTTTCTAAGTTGTCTAGTCTTTATATAGAAAAGCCAGCATTGCTGGCTCAACTGTCGTTATTTATAATTATTTTATCCTACTTGCATATCAATAACATTGACAAGATCCTCAACAAAAACGTCTGTTACTTTTTTGTCAGTGATACAGGTAACTTGACCTTTGATTTTACGGATACGCATGAAAGTGATATCATAAAGATCAGAGCCGTTCAATTCGATTTGAACTTTTCCTTTCCACTTAACCATTCCGCTAGTTTTGAACATGATACCGTCTGTAGAGGTACGCATATATTCTTTTGATCCCCAAGCCCAAAGTGCGCGAGGATCAATTGTTTTGATTTGTGAAAGGATTGTTTCTGCGATTTTCATGATGATTCTCTTTTCTCTCTGATTACATACTATTAGTAGCATAAAAAAGGGGTCTTGTCAACCCCTAATTTACATAGGCGACATGTCTAGTATTTCATAACCATCAGGATCACATAACTCAGCCAGTATCGTATTTTCACTATAAAAATCACCTTTATTCCAAGCGTTATAAGCTTTTTTTTTCACTGGAATATTCAAAGGTGCTGGCAAAATCATCATCTGAATTTATAACTCTTATAGTCCACATATTATTTGCATCCTTCTAGTAATTCAATATCGGTATAGTGTGAACGGTGAAAGTAATCGCTCATGCTATCTGTGTGGTTGAAGAACTTGGGTCCTTCCATTGCAGCTAACAATTTCAAAAGAAATTCTTTTGCAATGCCAGTATAGCTAGTTTCAATGTGGTACTCATTGACACTTCCGTTCCAGGGCATCTGATTGCCGAAGTTAATATCTCCGCCTTTTACTTTAACAAGTAAAGTAGAATGGTGACGAACTGAGATAGTTCCTTTCATTCCGAATTCTTTAAGTACAGCTTTTATTTCAGTAGCAAGTTCTTTTTTGTCTGATTGAGATACATAAGCCATTTTGTGAACCCTTTCAAATGATTCTTTCTATACTAGTAATCTAACATAAAAGGGGGCTGTTGTCAACCCCCTTTTTTAAATTATTTGAATTTATTTGAATTTATTATGCTGCTTCTACTCCCGACATTATAGATTTTTTCGTTATATACTTGTCTAAAATTTCCTTCTTTGCTTTGACTTTTTTTACTAAATCGTATTTTCCCTCATTCTCAAGTTTATATACAAAATTTTGCAACTCTGCACTATCGTTGATCAATCGTTGAATTTGCGTATGAGGCATGGTATTCTCCTTATTAAAAGTAAAAGCTGGCAACTCAGGGAGAAGCCAGCATCAAAGTTTTTTTATTTTTGGTTGAATTGGTAAACATCTATGTAGGTATTAGATCGGGAAAAGCTTTCTGTACTACTGTTTTTGAAACACCTGTTATATTTTTTTGACTTGTCATATTAATTACAACCTCTGCATCTTTTGGGTGAATTGATTCTAATAATTTTATGTATAGCATTTCTCTCCGAAGCTTAGGTAAATTCTTACTTGCTTCACCTAAGACAAGATACTTAAATTGCTTATGCTCTTGTAAAAGATTAGCTGGAGCATTAAAACCTTGATTAGCCTCAAAAGGAGGGGATCCTTTAGGGAGATCCCATTCTAAAGATGTATCATATGTACCTCTCAGTACATCTTTTAATGCCCAAATTGAATTATAACTTTGAAGAATTTGTATTTTATCTTCCACTTTTTTTGTAGATTTCACTTCATCTAACATTTCAAAAACATATTTCATATAAACTCCTGTACGCATTCCAATAATAGTCTACAACGATTCTTTACCAAGTAGGGAAACACCTTACCCTTATTTTTGTGAGGATCTTGTGCTTCATATGTATTTATAATTTCTTGTTTTATGTTTTCGGGAGTTTCTGTCAAATCTACAAGTTTTTTATTACGACAAAAGTTTCTATAGATTTCTTCTCCCATTTCTTTACGCATATCATCCGCATTAATCCAAGCATCCATTTTCTTTTTAGTCATAGGTCTTTGACGTATGCCATCAGCAATTGCATTATCAGGAGATAGAATATTAGGAACTGCATCACTACCACAACCTTTAAATATTTTCTCCATAGTCCATCTATGAGGATCATCTACGGTTACAGCTTTTTTAGTAATAGGGCTAAACTGTTTTACATTTGGCATTTTTTGTAGTTGAATAAAATCATGGTCACCAGAAATAATCATAACATTTTCATGCTTACCAAACTCTTGAGTTTCAAACGCAATTCTTGCGATTGTATCATCAGCTTCACAGCCCCATTGTCTGATAGTTTTGTAAGGAAAGTTTTCTGCAATTTCATCAAATATAACGCTAAGAATACGAAATGCCTCATCCCAATCAATCTTAGATTCGTCACGGCCTTCAGAACGTCTCCATTTGTATTGTGGAAATATTTCTTTACGAAAGTTGCCACCACCGTCTGCAACAACAACTATTTCGCCATATTCTTTCAAATACTTTTTACGATACATACGAATTTGGTTTAGAATCATAACTCGTAAAAGACTTTCTTCTACCATGTTGCCTTTCTGAGATAGAAAGGTACCAACTGCCACGCCGTTATAATCAATTAGAATCATTATATTCTCCGCTGTTCATTATGAATATCATAACACACTTTAAATCATTTGTCAATCTTTAATAACAACTTTACCTTCGTGTAATAATTTATTTCTATTGGCTAAATGTGCTGTTGCAATATCAGCTTTGTTTTGTCCAAAGTATTTTACAGCATATCCTTCTTCAACCAGAATAGAAGTGACCTTAACATTTTGTTCATATGCGCCGCTAACCTTTCTTTCGACCAAAAAGTCTCCAAGTACACGACCAAATTTGCCTTTCTTATCTTCACCAGATTTATCAATTTCTGTCTTTAAAATTTGAATTGAACCAACAGGTAATAATTCCTTTAGTCTGGCTTTACTTGCTAGACCAAACTGTTTTTCTAGTAGGTCTCTTGTTCTAGATTCTGGAGTATCAATACCCATGATTCTGACTCGTTCTCTATGAATCCAAATACCAAAACCTAGGTCAATGTCGATATCTACTGTGTCTCCATCGACTACCCTTAGGATTTTACATTTATATTCGTACATTTTTTAGACCTTCCTTCAAGCGATTTTGCAATCGCGTTTTTTTGTTCTTTTATTTCTTTTGCTTGTCTTTCAAGTTCTAAGTACTGCAAATCTATATCGGATATTTTTTCTTCAGCTTTATTTGGAAACTCAACTATTTGACCCATCATTTTTTCCTTTCACATGATTTGAATGAATTTTACAACCTATAAATTCATTATAATATTCATCTTTGAAAAGTACTTCCCGATCAAATTGCTCTTTAGCTTCATAGTAACTCATAAGGCCTTTGGTTTTACATAATAATAATATTTCTCTTTTAAATCGTTTCTCACCGCTTTCTTCTAGAAGTAATTTAACTTCTTCATTTGACCCATAATATTTCATCCAATCGGATACAGTTTTCTTAACTCTTTTGCGTTTCTTACCTTTTAGAGGTTTTAACCTTCTTGTTGACCAAAAGGTTTTTTTACCTATATACTTTTTACTATTAGTTAAATCGGTAATACAATATACAAATCCAACCCAAGACTCTAATTCGTTTTCTGTTGGAATAAATTCTTTATTTTTGTAAAACCACACTATTCTTCTTCATCATCTTCTGTATATAGTTCTATAGGACTACCACACATAGGACAAGCCTCAGGTTCCGCATCATCATCACCATTTAAAACTTCTACTTCGCTTTGATATTGACATAAAGGACAGTCAATATAAAATGTTTCTTTTCTTGCCATATATTAGCCCTCACATGAGGCACAAGTCATAATATCTCTTACTAATTCTTGTGCGGGGTTCGCAGATCGTTGATAATAAAATGTTTTTACTCCCAACTTCCAACCCTCTATTATTAATGAATTAACGTCCTTTGCAGGAACGTCTGGATGTATGAGTATATTTAGCGATTGGGATTGGTCAATATATTTCTGTCTAGCACCAGCTTGTTGCACAATAGACAATGGCGTAATTTCACTAAATGTTTTATATATGTCCTTTTCTTTTTGTGATAAGAAATGCAAGTGTTGAACTGATCCACCTTTGACAAGAATGGATTTCCAAGTTTCATCGTCGTTTCTACCATGATCATGCAATACACCTTTTAGATGTGGATTACGATAAGTAAATTTACCTTTTGCTAAGTCTTTTGTAAAGTAATTAGATGCAAGAGGTTCAATAGATGGCGATACTTGACCCAGAATAAATGAAGAAGATGTTGTTGGTGCAATTGCGGTCCTCGTCAAGTTTCTTTCACCAGTACCTAACATACCTGCAGGTTCACCATATTCGATAGCTAATTCTTGTGATGCCTCAAGTGATTTATCATCGATAAACTTACTAATTTTTGTGGCTAACATATGAGCTTCAAACGATTCAAATGCTAAACCTTTTGACTGTAGATATGTGTGCCAACCCAATTGACCTAAGCCTAATGCTCTCCAATGTGATGCGAAATTATATGCAGAATGCATAAATGTAATGTCTTTTGTTTTTTCAATATATTCTTCCATGACAGCATCAAGAAACCAAATCATAGTTTCTACTGCATCAGTCTCTTCCCAATCGTCAAATGTTGCACAGTTCATAGACGCGAGATTGCAGACAAAAGACCATTCTTCACTTGACGGTAAACAAATCTCAGAACAAAGATTAGATGCCCAAATAGAAACGTCATTATCTTTCAAAACTTTTGGTTTATTGTTATTAACAGTATCGCTAAAGAAAAGATATGGATATCCACTCTCACGGCGCTTACGCAATACTCTTGCCCAGACAGTACGCTTTTCAGCATCGCCATCAATCATAGACTGCATCCATTCATCTGAAATGCAAACACCTAAAGATAGATGCATAATAGATGAACCTTCTTCTCTACACTCTAAAAATTCCATAATGTCTGGAGAGTCAATAGGCAAATATGCGGCAAAAGATCCACGTCTTACTGAACCTTGTGCTACAACATCAACCTGAGTTTCAGTAAGATTCATAAAGTGAACTGGACCATCTGCAGTGCCACCAGAGTTAATATCTTCACCTCTTGCACGAATAGCACCAAAGTAACCAGATGTACCAGCACCCATTTTTGTCTGCATTCCTACTTCAGCATTTTTCATTAAGATAGATGCCATATCATCTTCAATATAAACACCATTACATGAAATTGGCAAACCTTTTTTAGTACCAAAGTTTGACCAAACTGGAGAAGAAAGACTATAGAAACCTCTACTCATGTAATCATAAAACTTATCACCAAAGCCTTCTTTGTCAAGAATAGCTTCGGCAGTCTGAGCAATATTTCTTACTCTTTCTTCAACGGTCATATTACCGTCAATATATCCACGGCTCAGAAAAGTCCGTGCATCTTCATTAGCCCATTCAAATCCCATTATATACTCCTAAAATAAATCATCTGCAGTAATGCCTTGTCCTTTAGCATATTCTACAGGACGTTTTTGAAAGAAATCTGTCATATTAGCACCCAACAATTCTTCTTCAAACCAAAACGTTTCATCAACCAATTCTTGATTAAATTTAATTTCACTACTATCAAATCCAATTTGATCAATAGACTCTGCCATACGATATGCAATAAAAGATTTTAGAATATCAGCGTTCAAACCTTTTACTGAATAGTCTCCCATGATCCAATCAATCACTTTACTCTCTGCTTTTAATGAATCAATACATTCTTGCTCAATACGGTCTTGTAATTCTTGATCAAAATATTCTGGATACTCGTCACGCAACGTTTGAATTAATTTGATACCTACTTGTGCGTGAAGCATTTCCTCATTTCGTGTGTATTGTACTTGTTGGGCACAATCTTTCATTACTGCTTTGTTTCTATTCATATGCATGATTATATAGAACTGGCTAAACAAGCTTACATTCTCAACAAACAAGGTAAACAAAATAATTGAATAGATGTATTGTTTTTTATCATCCTCATAAACTTTGTTGTTATATTTGCGGAGATAATCTACACGACCTTTAATAACTTCTTCATTCAAATTTTCCTCAAATACATGTGTCATATGAAGAACATCAAGAATTTTTTCATAAGCCATATTGTGAATGACTTCGGAATTTGCCATAGCATATCCTAAATCTTTTATAGAAGGATGTGGCAAATGTTTACCTACGTCAGCCCAGAAACTCTTAACTGCTATTTCGATTTGTCCAATTGCCGACATTGTTTTTACAACGATTTGTTGTTCGGCTTCAGTAAGATCAGTTTTAAATTGGGAGTAGTCTGATCTAAAATTAAATTCTTCGGGTGTCCAGAAGCCTTTCCAAATAGCTTCAATAAATTGTTTTGTCCACGGGTACAAATCTGGTTTCCGTGCAATTTGTTCTTCAAATAGCATTCGCTTTTCCTGTCTATATTTTGTTTGATTTTTATATCTGTATCATTATATAGTATTTTTAGGTATTTGTAAAGTACTTATATTAATGATTATTAGATATTCCACTACTATTTTGATGCGACAAATTAACTTTTTATTATATTGACAAATCCTACGAATCTGTTATAATAAGATTCTTCTTAGTGAGTGGGGTAATCATTCTAAGGTAACTGCCATGTCAAGTTTTGATTCTGCTTGATTATAATATTTCTCATAAGCATCAACTATAGCATGTTGTTGTGAAACATACATCTGGATATCAGATAAATTTAGAGAAATATTTTCATAACCTTGATCAGTTAAGCCAAAGAAAACAAGAGGTCTACCTTTATCTTTTAATTCAGCAAAAGATTCTTCATGATTCTCTGGTGTAACAAGAATCCACTCTATTTTTCTTTGTATTAATTCATCCGCTTTAGGCAAAATGAGTTCAGGTTTATCAACAGGTTTTGTTCTTATTTGTATTGGTTCTGGAATGTCATTGCGACCCAAGCAACCCGTCAGCAATGTTAAGATCATCATAAAGCCAAGGACATTCACTATTGAACGCTTTACCATTCTTTGCATTTTTTTCCTCCATTCTCAATTCGGCGCCAGATATAATTTCAAAACATCTTAGTGCCTTTTCACTTGCATTATTTACAACACGTTCCACTAAATCGGGCTTTGCTTCACCTAACATACCAATATCGTGTTTTTGTATCTTTTTCAATAAAATTTTATTTCTGGTGCGAGTTCGTCTTAATTCTTTATTTACTGTATCTAGCTGTTTATTAACTCTTACTATATCACTTTCCATAGTAGAAATTGTTGCAGTCTGCGTTTCAACAGCAACATTTAATTTGGCGTTATTTTCTTTGAGAACTTCTATTTTAGCTTGCATATTATTCCAAGTCTTATAACCTGCAAAACCTATAGAACCTATAATACCAATAACAAAAAGTGTCACATAAATTTTTAACATTATCTCACTCGGTTAACCCTGCCATCAGACTTGGCAAAAAAAGCTTCAAAACTTACATCTGGATACTGATCTTGAAGCGATAAGAATGCAGTAAGATTACTCTTAGCATCGTCAAAGAAACGAATGCGCTTATAAATGCCTTGATCTAAATATTTTTTAAAAATTACTATCTTGTTTTCGGCGGGTGGACCATGACCTAAATTACCAGCACGTTCAACATAAACTTTGTCAATGTCAATGCCTTGTTGTCTAAATGTATCTAAGAATAATTTCTTATTATCAAAGTCCGCCCTTGCAGTTACGATAATAACTTTTGATCCTGCTTTAGTTGCGTTCTTCAGAATGGCTTTTACTTTATTAATCATTCTAGCTATAGGTGTTGATGTTTTATTGAATACTTCAGCGTTTTTAAATTCGCCGAAATCCCAACTTTCGTCAGATTTTAATTTGTATGTGTTATACTCTTGATTTGTAAGTTTCTTAATAATCTTATTATCTTTTTTTATACCAACTTTAGCGTTTGTTTTGAACATAGTTTCATCTATGTCAAAGATTGTTAAACCTTTACCAGTAGCTTCAGTTAAATATGATTTGAAAGTTAGCATTATTGACCTTTCATATAACCTTTAAATCTTTTGAGTACTACAGTTTCACCCTGGCGCTTTTTCTTTTTATATCGTTTATCTTCAACATCAATAGGTTTCATATTTCTTCTAATCATTTTATCGTGATTAGGATTACCTAAAGGAAATGCATCATGACTTGCAACATGACCACCACTCATACTCATTGCAGGAGCATCTTCTTTGACAGATTCTGTGGGTAATTCATTCTTCATATAGTCTCTAGCAGTATCAATATAATCCGTAGCTTTTGTTATTTTTGACTGAACCCATTCAGGCATATTTGTATCATCTTTTAACATATCGTGCAATTCCAAAGCGGCATCTGCAATAGTTTTTAGTTGACCTTTTGCCATACCACCTTCATTATCATATTCAGAATTTTCTTTAGTATTCTTGCCCATAGATGTTCCTTTAGGAGCAACGCCACTATTTTTTATTTTATTGATAAGTTTTAAATTTCTTGGCGTTCTCATTACATTATCTCCTCAATAGTAATGTATATTTTTTGATTTGTTTTTAAATGCTTTGCTTCATAAATATTCAATCCAAAAATATCTCCTACTGGATAACATTCTTCTTCAATTCTAATCTGATCTTTTGCTTTTACTATTTCTTCTATATTGACATTTAAAACTTTACTGTTTTTTATTTTATACACACCTTGAGATAGTTTATTATCTTCAGAAGTAAACCATGTATTTTCTTCTGCTAAAAAATCAAATGGATCATATCCACATTTTTCAGCTAATTTTTTAAGAGAATCATCATTTAAATTATACTTTTCTTTTATTAAATAAAGTGCTGCGGCATATGATCCTACAGTAGTCTTTCCTCCAGGTGCTTTCGCTATCAATTTTTTAATGTTAAACACCATTTTATGAAAATGAGTGTACGCACTTTTTTGTTCACTAGTTTTTATTTCTATTTCTTTCTGCCTTACACCATCACGATCAATTATACCAAGTTTAAAAGCATTTGTTCTATCAAATGGTGTAACCAATAGTGTTAAAAATCTAAAAGTATAAAGCAGGTCGCCCGCTCTTGCAATCATTCCCATTTTTTATATCTTTCTTAATTCATCTACTACAAATTGATCCATTTCAATATCCGAATATTCATCATATTTTATATATTTCAAATAGATCAAAAATGGTTTAATAATTGACCAATTGCGATTATCAAATTTTAATCTCATAATTTTAGTTGCAGCTTCAATTCCAAAAACATTAAATATAATAACAATATGATTAAGTATCAGCCGTACAGATAGTTTTTTATCTTCACGGCTTAGATACCTATTTACTAATCTTTTTACATATTTTATTCTATTCAAATCTTCATAAAATTCATCAACATCTATACACTTTGGATTATAATAATTTCTTGCTGCAAATAGCACAAGGTTATCTTCATTTACATCATCAAATATTTTCATTATTATTTCACTTTTTAAGTATTCCTATTTACTGGATTAATGACGTTTTTATCACCTTGGTCGTTATCACCACTTCTTTTAGGACCTGCTTTTACAGAATCTTTAAATGATTTAAACGTTTTTGCATGTACCACTGGAGCATTTGTGAATTCGGGAACATCTGCATTTTTAGGATTATGCATATCTACAAATTCTTGTTCGGTCATTTGGCTTTCAAGTTCATTGTTAAATGTTTTTGTAAGTCTGCGACCAGCGACCTGTTTATCAAAACTATCTCTAGTTTCGTCTTGAGGTACATGATTAGCCTTTTCTTGAATACGCTTCATAAGATAGCTAGGCGCTTTATCTTCTTTTGTTGTTTTAGCTTTGTTATCGTAATAGTCTCTGTGGTTATCATGTGTACGATCATATGCTGGTAACTTATCATAGTCGTGGCCATCTTTTGCCGCCATTCTCTTTGCCTTTTGTAGATTATGATAGCTATTTCCAGCTGTTCTACCTATTGATTCATCTTTCATTTTTATTGACAATGAAGCAGGCATAGGTTTCAAAGAAACTTTATCTTTTGGTTTTGCGGCTTTATCAGCTTTATCAAATGCTCTTTGTTGGGCTTTTGTGCCCGGTCTTGCTTGAAGTTCTTCTTTTTTCATCTTTTTGCTGTAGCCTTCGGCTTCCACATCAGCATCGCCATCTTTTTTGTCAAGCTTTTTACGACGATCAGTTTTTGCAGCTGGTTCATCAGACTCATCATCTGTGTCAATTGCTTTACTTACAGTTTTACGGCGATTATGAAGATATTCATCAGACCCGTCCTCATCACCATCATTATCAATGTCTTTATCTTTACGATTTTTAAATTTCTTTTTTAGTGCTTTGGGTTGAACTTTGTCCATTCCATCACCATCGTCAGATTTATCATTTGTATTATCTTCAGTGATTTCATCATCGTGAGGAATTGGATTTCCATCAGCATCTTTTTCATGATGCTCTTCCACTTCTTCTACTTCTCCCCGTAGCATTTTAAGATATGCGCTGGCAATATTGTTATTAATGTCATTACTATGATCCATTTGGTATTCTCCTTACATCCAAATTTGAGCGCAAATCGCGGTCGCTGCGGCAGCCGTAGCAACCCAGAATAGTTTGTTTATTATTTGTACAGTGTGATGATTTTCATCAACCTTTTTTTCAATCGCGTCTAATTTCTCGGAAAATTTATTCATTCTTGCCCAAGAATCATCACGATATTTCGCATATGCATCCATTTTTTCTTCAAATCTAGCTATGGTAACTAAAGCATCTGTAAGAGAATCTATTTTTTCCTCGATTCTGTCTAGTCTTTTATCAGTACCTGTAGCCATAGATTTATTCCATTTATTTGTTAGTTGTATGTATTTATATATATTTTAATTTATGCCCAATAAAAAGTTCCAGATGACCCATATATCCATTGATAAAATTTATATGAGCCTACAGTTGTGATAGTCGGATTACCTGTAACTGTCGGTTGATCAGCGGCTGCATCTATTCTTATTTTAATTATACCTGATCCACCAGCGCCGCCTGGGTTTCCGCCCCAAGACGCACCTCGACCTCCACCGCCACCGCCGCCAGTATTTGGTGAAGCTGCAGAACCTGCATTCTGTCCTCCATTACCACCACCACCGTTTCCGCCGGATGCTGTATGGCTAGTATCAGATCCACCACCGCCGCCTCCGGCGTAATAAGTACTATCTACCCATTGTTTACCAACACCACCAGCGCCGCCATAATCACCGGATGCATTACTTCCTACTGCACCTGCACCGCCGCCTCCGCCAGAGCCAGCTCCAACCGCACCAGTTCCGCCACGATTTGCAAATCCACTGCCGCTGGGAGTTGGTGGATTACTAGTAGTGTTATTACCACCCGTAGAGCCAATTGCAGATGATGAATTACTGGCATAAGTAGAACCACCGCCACCTCCGCCGGAAGTTATAGTAAGTGCGCCGCCACTCAAAGATGATTGAGAACCTGCAGCGCCAGCACTATTTGAACCAGTCTGAGGTCCGCCTGCGCCGACAGAAACATTATAGGTTGTTCCTCCGGCAGCTTCATAAGTTCCTTCATTATACTCTCCTGCACCGCCGCCCGCGCCGTGTCTACCACCACCTGATCCACCTCCACCGACAACAAGATAGTCAAAATCAGGAAGAATTACTAACTCAAAATCGGCTGCACTTGTTACCGCAGTATTTACTCCATCTGTGGCACTAAATGTCAATTGAAAAGTGCCTTGATAAGATGAGTTTAAGGTTGGTATAATATTAAAATAATTTGAACTATCGCCAGTTCCTTGTGCTACAGTTGCAGTAGCTCCACCACCATTTGTTAATGATCCAGATGTAACTGAATATCCGTAAGTGATGGGAAGCCCTTCTGGGTCAGTTGATTGTGGAATTACTAATGTAGGAGTACCGTCTGTTGCAAGATTATAAGTGCTATTAACTCCAGTTAATGAAGTCAAATCTTGATTTACATGAGTCATTATATACCAACCACCATCAAGATATATGTATAAATCACTAGTATCTGTAATATATCCTCTTTCACCATCTGCTACAGAAGTTGGTAAATCTGCAAATGTAGCGTATTGTTTTATAACTCCAAGGTCAAGATCACTAGGAGATAAAACGCTAGACGTTCCTAAAAGTTTTGCTAAGTTTAATCCTGGAGAGGGCATGTTAATTCCTTAAATATTTATTTAGTATATAATATAAATTTTATTTATTTAGTATAAACCTTTATATTATTATACATAAACTCTTATGGCGCCATGATCTTGCCCAGAAGCATTATCGCCTCTGGTTCCACTAACAACACCAATCGTATCGTTTAGTGCAGTAGCGGATCCAAGATAAGCACCATTGTTTCCCATGAGATATGACGTTCCATTCCCATTAATATCGTTTCTATATTCGGTATGAGACATATCAGATAATTTATACAAATGCCATGAACCACCACCTGCGCGGGCAGACTGACCGATCATTGCATGGGTTTCGTTTATTGAAACAGACATGCCAAAGTATCCGTTGTTGTTGGGACAGTTTATTGTTTGTGTCAAATTACCAGAAGATAATTGATATATGTATACTTTACATTGGTTTTCATTACTAGCATAACAGCCAACTATTACGTGTGTAGAATTTTGATCAATAGAAATGCCAAATTTACTATTAGTAGTACCTTGAGGGTTAGTCAGTGTGTGTGTTACACTAAGTGCATTACTACATATGTAAACTCTACCTGTGTGTCCAGACCCTGCATAATCTGAGCTTCCTATGCAAACTGGGTCATCATAAGCTGTGCCACATGAAAGACCCCATCCACCTAAGTATTGATTTCCTTGAAGAGTTGCACCTCCTGTATTCCAATATCTATAAGAACCATTAGTTATGTTGTATGCTGCAACTCTTCCGTTATAATAATTACCACTAACAAGAGCGTTCGGTATGCCAATATAGATAGTATCATTTGAAGTTCCGCCTGAGGTACACGCAACTCTTTGGCCAAATCTTGCTTGAGCATAATTATCAATTGTATTTTCAATCGAATATCTATATGATCCGTTGGCAGGATTAAATACTTGCACCCGACCAACTTGGTTCACACTACTACTGTTATCATAATATGACTGACCAACTACCAGATAAGCACCAGATTGATCAAGTGCCACTGCTCTACCAAATCTATCACCATCATTTGCTGCCTGCCCAGAATTTTCTGTTATTGTATGTTCTAGATTTCCACTTGTTGCATTGTGAATGTATACCACACCAACATTATTATAACTTCCTGCATTTGGATAATCAGATGCGCTGACCGCAACTTGAGTTTCATTAATAGCCACGCCTGTACCTCTATTACCATTGTCAGATCCTTGGCCCCATTGATGATTCCACGAACTACTTGCATCCGAATTATATATCCATGCAGATGCAGTTCCTTGAAATCCAAACAATAATGATAAGTCTGTATTTGCTCTTACTGTTTTTACTCCATCAGTTGCAATTGTAGTAAATGTAGATGAACCGCCATTACTTGTTGAAGGTGTAATTATAAAACTACCAGTAGAGTCGTAACCAGATGCAATTGAAGTAATATGATTAGGAAATGTGCCGCTAGAAGAAGTATAAGAATCACTTCCACTTACAATCTTATAATCATATTTCATAGGAAAAACTGCAGAACTATATTCTGGATCTATTGCAACTGCAGATATAGTATTTGGTGTTCCATCTGTATTTAAAACTAGTGATGTAGGAGGTGTTGTAGAAAATTCGGGTGGTAAGTTTAATCCTGAAGAAACTTTGTCCCATTCTGTACCATCGTGAAAATGTATAGATTTTGTTGAAGTTACATATGCAGTTTGTCCTGCAGTTCCAGATGGCAAATCTTTCCAAGTAGAAACTATAATAGCTCCTGAAGATATTTCTGTTCCTGTAAAATTTAAAAGATTTTCATCAATTTTATTACCCTCAACTGGTTTAAAAAATCTTGCTAGTTGTAATGCTTTTGATACCATCTTTCAATCCTATAACTTTGTTATCTTAACATAACCATCTGTATTAGCGGCTATAGTTCCAACGTCTACTCTTCCAGTCATTTCGGATGTGTTAAAGTAGCTACCTCCGCCTGCGCCACCGGAGTTACCTCCAGTATAACCTGCTCCTGCGCCACCACCATTACATGCTCCATTTCCTCCTCCTCCGAAACCGCCAGCTGCACCATCGCAACTGCCTTGACCTATATTATAAAAAGGATTAGAATAATTTGCATATGCTCCATAAGGTTCTGAATTTTGATTTAAAGGTCCTGCATTATAATGAGTCTGATATCCAGTACTTCCACTATTATTATTACCACCACCTACACTAGCCCAACCAGAGGCACCGCCGCCCCAACCTCCATTGCCTGTTTGTCCATTTCTTCCTCCAGTTCCAACTGAAGTATTTGTACCATAGGAATGGGCATTTGTTGCACTTTCTCCTGAATTTGCATTATAACCATGGCCGCCTGAGTCGCCTGCGCCACCGCCTGCGCCAGGCATAATCCAAGGAAATGCACCATTTGAAGATGCTGCAGGAGTTGCATTTGACATACTGTTTCCGAGAGATACCACACTTGCTCCACCACCACCAGCAGTATATCCAAACCTACCACCTCTATTTCCTACAATAATTCTTATTACTGTACCTCTTGTTAAACTTTTAGTTCCTTTTATCACTCTACCAGTACCACCACTATGTCCTCGGTTGTTACTACCACCACCAGCAGAAGCAACTTCAAATTCATAGTTACCATCTGAAGGAACTTTCCATAACTGTATTCCATGTAATACATTAAAGTGATCAGAGTTATTTTCAAATCCTGCTCCAGAATATGCTGAAATAAAAGTATTTTTATTAGTTGCGCGGTGTTCACCTGTATTTGTAGTATTTCCAGTTGTAAATGTATGTGTAGTAAAATCAAATAATCCAAAACTAAGATTTATTAATGTGGGCGCACTTTTAAAGCTTGCACCATCAAAAGCTTTTGTAATAAGAGTAAAACTTCCTGCATTTGCTTGAGTCGTAGATGGGGTTAATACAAAATTACCTGTAGTTTCATAACCTGATGCTATAAGACCTGTAAGTTGTGGAGGATATGTAGAGCCGTCGGCTCTGTATAAGCTATCGTTTGATCCTAACATATGATATGAATATTCAACATCTGAGATATAACTTGCACTATCATAAACATGATTAATGGCTTTCATAGAAATAGTGCTTGTATTACCTGTAGCATCTAATTCTAAAGTTGGTGAAGGAGAATCTAATAATGTTAAAACATATTGTGGCCCTGAAGAAATTGCACTCCATTCTGTGCCATTCCATAAATAAAGTCTTTTTGTTGACGAAGAAAAAGCTAATTCACCTGTACTGGTCCCCGCTGCAAAACTAGATTTTGTAGTTGATCTTGTTTTAGCAATCGGGCTTGCGACACTAACAACTTCTTTAGCCCTAAACTTCTTAGAACCTTTACGAAACTTTCTAGAAATATTAAACTTACCTTTTCTTGCCATTTTTTATACCTTAATTTGTACTTTCGCCATCACCAGTATTGGAAAAGGCTAATGATGTATTTGTAGA
>Ga0257114_1001071_pt1 | contig 20164 bp, 17 predicted proteins | sample SI112_10mmetaG_FD_190149 | JGI IMG/M metagenome (GOLD analysis project Ga0257114, IMG submission 190149) | Marine microbial communities from Saanich Inlet, British Columbia, Canada - SI112_10m | ecosystem: Environmental > Aquatic > Marine > Inlet | place: Canada: British Columbia | collected...
TGTTTTGGTCTCACGAAGTCGGTCAGGCGCACATCATTGGTTTGAATAGCTACGCCAACTCGCAGACTGGGGTGTACGATGGTGCTGATACGCCTCAGATGGCGTGGTTACGCAAAGATTTAGCCAACATCAATCGGCAGTATACCCCTTGGGTCGTCGTCGTGTTTCACGCGCCTTGGTACAATTCCAACCGAGGACACTTCAAAGAGGCTGAACGTATGAGAAAAGCGCTCGAGCAAATCCTTTTCGACGCGGGCGTTGATCTCGTGTTCAATGGCCACGTGCATGCCTACGAAAGGTCCCATCCGGTGCACGACTTTCACGTGCATGAGTGCGGTCCCGTGCACGTCGTCGTCGGCGACGGAGGAAATTACGAAGGCCCGTACGGTAATTCCTGGATGGAACCTCAGCCGTCGTATAGCGCGTTCAGGGAGGGTTCTTTCGGTGCGGGCTCGCTCACGATTCATAACGACACTCACGCGACCTGGGAGTGGCGCCGAACGACTTGCGTAGCGAACACGACGAGCGCGCAGACGTACTTTGAAAGAACTGGAGAGGCGAGCACATGCCGCACCATCCCAGACATCTCCGCCCAGGCGATGGAGCCCGTCGATGTGGCTATATTCCGTCGTGACGTGGATGTCTGTCCAAACAAATTGGCTGGAACCGCGGCGAGAACGGGCGCGTCACAGACACCTTACATACCGGAATCGAGCACTACTGCGCTCTCCATTGCCCTCGTCGCCATCCTCCTCCTTTGGCTCGCCACGAGCGTCGCCTTGATTCGCGCATTGAAGACCACGCGAGACTTAAGAATGCGAATTTATCGTTCGCCTCGATTGCTCTCTACCGATGAAGATGAATTCAACGATGGTGAATTTTCCGCCGTCGGCTTGAAGGATTTTAACACGTTGTAAATTGATGTAAAAATTGCGTTTAAATACAACAGTGCGCGTTCGCGTGATTTAATTCGGAGACCAATCGGAAGCATCGTCTCGTCCGCGACGCTCACCACCGCCTCCACCGTACTCGTCGCGAGCGTCGCCTCTGCGGAGACCTCTTCCTTCGTCGCGTTCATCTCGGCGCGTGTACGAGTACCCGCCGGTCGTCCCTCGCCGATCCACCTGCCTATTCACAACGTCACGGTCGCGTCGCATCGCCGACGGCGACGCTCCTCGACGGCGTTCTTGAAACCAGTTGATAATCTTACTCGCCGGCAGCTTGGTTGCCTGTCGTACGCTCTCGATCAGGGCGTCGTCGGGATACTGCGTCATGGCGTACACCTTTTCCAGCGTCGCCACGTTCGACGATCCCAACCTCGTCTTCTTGTACGACTTATACGCCGGCATCCCACCCGGACCGCGCGCTCCAGATCCCTTCGCCTCATCCGCCGCGTCTCGCTTTGCCTTGGCTTGCGCGCGCGCCTCGCGCTCCGCCGCCGCCGCCGCCGCCGCCTCATCCTCCTGCACTAACTCTTCCGCAAACTTCTTCGCGAGCGTCTCGGCGCGATGTCCATTGCGCTTTAACCATCCCAGAACCTCGTGTCGCTCCAATTCCAGCTCGCGACACAGCTCTCGAACCTCAACCTTGCGCCGTCCCCGCGCGAGCGCGCGCTCGAGCGCCCTCGTCTTGTGCCGCGGGATCGCTTGCGCCGCCTCCGCGTCCGCGTTCTGCCGTTCAAACTGCTCGAACAGATCTTCCCAGTTCGAACTCGACCCTTCGTCGCGCTCTTCCGTCCCGCGCGTCATCACGCGCGTCGCACGCGTCGCATTCGTCGTCGAAAAAGCGAACGCGCCGCCGCCACCGGGACACCGCGCGCGCGTCGTCGTCGCCGTCGCGCACCGCGCGTCGCGCGTCGACCGAGCGAATCGCGCGTGCGCGATGCACGTCGCGCTTCGCACCGTCGTCGCGCATCGAGTCGTCGCCATCGCGCGCGTCGGACGTCGACCAATGCCGTCGCGGCACTCGACGACTCGATGCGCGGCGACGCCGGCGCGTGATGTCGAGCGCGAGCGCGACGGACGACGACGACGGCGACGGAAACGATGACGACGCGCGCGATCGCTCGAGCGAGTCCGACTCGGAACGCGACGCGCGGAGCGTCGAGCTCGGGACGGCGCCGTTGCTCGGGACGCCTCGCGAAGACGGAACGCGCGACGACTTGGACGCGTCGGGGCGGCGCGCGAGCGCGAGGGAGGTCGTGCGCGAGCACGGATGGGTGCTCGGGGCGTTCGCGCTGTCGCTGGTCGTGACGACGATGTCGATGTCGGTGCCGTTTCCATTTCTGAGCCAAGAGTTCGCGCGAGCGGGACTCGACGCGACGCGGGTGGGAGCGACGTTCGCGGCGTTGCCGTTCGGCGTGCTCGTGGTGTCGCCGACGATCGCACCGAGGGTACTGTGGCGGTTCGACGCGACGATGGTGGCGAAATATTCGCTCTTGGGGCAGGCGGCGTGCGTATCGGCGACGAGCGCGTTCGCGGGACGAGCGCGCTGGAGAGTTTGGTTGGTGTGTAGGTTGTTTCAGGGATTTTTCAACGCGTTGACGAGCGTGACAATGCTGTGCGTGGTGACGCGAGCGGCGCCAGATGCGGTGAGCATCACAAGCGGGTTGCAAGAAGTAGCCGCGGGCTTCGGGACTCTCATTGGGCCGATTTTCGGTGGATTTTTGTACGACATTCATTCGTCGCCAAAGTTACCTCTGATGGCGAACGGCGCCGCCATTTTGCTGTCAATTCCTCCAGTGATGTACGCGATGCGTCGACTCGACGGTCGCGACGACCGTGGTCAAATGTCCGGGCCCTCGCAGGAGGAAAGGCCGAGTTATGCTCGCGTGCTTCGTCGGCCGACTTTCTTGGCCGCCGCCTTGGCCGAACTTGTCGTGTCCACGAGTTTCGGCGGGATTCCGACCACTCTTCCGCTATATCTTCATCAAACGCTGAACTTTTCACCAGCTACGATTGGCTTGGTGTACTCGTTACTCGCTGGGCTGTATGCGCTCGTGACGCCGATCGTTGGCATTGTTTCGCACACTCCGAACTCAAAAGTGGGCGACATCGTACTGTGCCTCATCGGCATGGCGTCCATGTCAGTCGCACACTTTTTCTTCGGCCCTTCGTCTTTGCTAGGATTGCCTGATCCACTGAGTGCGACGGCCCGAAGGCGGCTTTGCGTGTGGTTTCCAAGCGTTGTTTACGGGGTCGGAAGCGCCTTTGCGTTTGTACCGCTCTTGCCCTTGATGCAAGCGTCTGTCAGAAACGACGGACCAAAGTACGCAGATTTAGCAAACGGACTTTTCGTGAGCTGCTACTTTTTCGGAGAAATGCTCGGTCAGTTATTCGGTTCTTCCTTGGTGCACGAGCTCGGATACCCGGCCGCGAGCACGGCGTGGGCATTTGCCATCATCGCCAGCGCGAGCGGTTTCGTGCTAGTAGAGTTCGGAGCGGGCTTGGCGAAGCGTCTCCGCTCTTCCGTATCGCGCGTTCGCTCGATGAGCGATTCTTTGGATTCAATGTTGTAATGATTAGTGTAAAAAGGTTCTTGCTGTGGGTCTGCCGGGATGCGCGCTTTTTCCCCATTTTCGTCGGTCTGCGTCTCTCCTTTAATCACAAAACCTAAATTGTCTGTCCGTCTAATACTATGTCGACACTCACAAAGTCGTCCCCCGCCATAAAATTTCCACGATAACGCGAGAAATTTTAACGGTAAGACTTTTGGAAGCGCGCGCGGGCACCGCGACCGCCAGCCTTCTTCGGCTCCATGCGGCGCGGATCCGCGACGAGCAAGGTTCTGTCGTACGCCAACAAAAGGTCCTTGATCTCCTTCTTGCTCGCCTCATCGACATACTTCTGGTAATACGCCACGAGAGACTTCGCAATCGCCTGACGCACGGCGTACATTTGCGACACGTGTCCGCCACCCTTCACGCGAATGCGAATGTCCACGTTCGCGAATCGCTCCTTACCGAGCAACAGAATGGGTTCGACCGCCTTGAGTCGGAGCGTGTCCGGCTGCACGAGGTCGATCGGGACACCGTTAAGGCGAATCAAGCCCTTGCCCCGCTTCGTGTGCGCCACGGCGACGGCAGTTTTCTGCGCGAGAAGAGCGTTTCGGCGTCAGTCGAGTCCAAACCCAAGCCCTAGCGGATCGCACGCCGCGAAACCATCCCGCACGAGCGCCTCCCACCGATGACGCCGCGTCGCGAACGACGCGCGATACGAGAGATGCGATTACGAGTCACCGATCGATGCGCGACGACGTACCTTGCGCCCGAAGGTTTGCACGCTCTGCGTCGAGAAAGATCGTCCGAGGACGTCGCGGTTAGGGTCAATACGCACGAGACGATGACGCGACGAGGCGCGCGAGGCGAGTCGAAGCGCGCGAGCGCGAACGAACGAACGACGCGAAGGTTGTTTCTGTCGTTCGACGCGAGGTCGGGACGCACCATTTGGTCAGCCATGATGGACGGCGCGTCGGTGAAAGACGGATCGAAACGCGCGCGTCGCCGGATGGGCGAGACGCGAGCCCAAAACCCTAGATCGATTTATCGCGATCGAGCGTAAATAATGCGTAAAGAATCTGAATGAGTGTCCATCAATGGACAGGTACCGAACGAGACGACGACGACGCGGCGAGGCGCGGGAGGAACCAGCGGAGCTTGGGCGCGAGGGCGACGTCGTCGACGCGCGGGGCGGGCGCGAGGGCGAGGACGTTTTCGCCCGGATGGGAGACGCGGTGAAGGCGCGCGGATTCAGCGTTGGCGATGGCGGTGAAGTAGACGTCGAAGAAGTTTTCGGCGAGACGAGCGATGAGCTCGATGAACTCGTCGGCGTCGATCTCGCCGGCGTCGTCGCCGACGACTTGCAGCTGGCTGAGCGCGAAGGCGTGCTGCACGGCGAGCGGCGAGAGAAGGTGATGATCGGCGTCGTTGAAAGTGACGATGTCGATGTTGCGGCATAGTTGCATGAGCTCTTTGAGATCCATGGTCTCCAGACCGCCACCGATGGCGGATTTCGCCTCCGCGGCGGCGTATCGCACGAAGACGGATCGGATGTCGGCTTGAAACGCGTCGAGCGCGGCTCTTGCCGAGCGAAATCGCATTCGCGTGCGGAACTCTTCGACGTCCACCGAGTGTGCGCGTGGATAGACGATATCTTTGATGAAACGGCTCGCTGTGAGCCCGAAATTATCCATCCGCACGCCGCATTGCTTCGCCAAACGCAGTATGCCGCAAATGAACTCGGGCATGATCAACGTCCGGTCGCTGTTGGACAAATCTCGGTTCTTCACCTTTCTGCCGCGATCGTCGGTGACCCAGTTGAGTCTTATGAACAATAACTCCGCGCTCGATTTCACGAGCTGATGCCTGGGATGCGGTCCGATGAGTTTACAGTCCTTCACAAACGTCATCCAATCCGATAGCGTCATGCTCCCCAACTCGGCGGCGGTGATGTTCTCATCGAAAGGCTTCGTCATGCTCGAGTAGTACTTGAATATATTCCGTATTGCTGGATAATGTTCAAGTAAGTGTTTCTCGACTTCTTTCATGTTAGTTCCTCCGGCCTCTCGTTTGAGGAGGTCTCTGGACTCGTGCGCCACCGCGCCGAAGACGGAGCCAAATTCTTCGGATATTTGCTCCGTCGGATCGTAATCTTCAACGGCGTCAACCTCAGACTCAGATCCTTCGTCATCGATGCCTGCACCATTTGCGCTCTCGTCGAGGCGATTCGACGCGTTCGCTCTCAACAACTCAGCCTCAATCAGCGCGCGCTGTGCTCGCATTAATTCTAGCGCGCCGCGAAACTTTTCGACGGACCTCGGACTGAGCGGTCGCGAGCGTAAAACCTCCAAAGCCTCTCGGGCGTCTCGAGCGCACTTACTCCGCACGCGAGTACGGGGTGGAAGCTCTAGATCGTCACCATCGTCTGCAAAGGCGCTGATATCACCGTTATCACTCGTCGAGGTCGATGACTCAGTCTCGCCGCGAGCGCCTTCGAACGAGTGCTCCGGAGACGCGGGTGCTGCTGGTTCAACAACCACTCGAGGCACCAATGCCTCTCGTGGCGCGCTCGGAGTGAACCTTTTACGGTGTAGCCCAGTATCGACTTTGGCGGTTACCGATTTCAATCGCTCACGCGTCCTCTTCCATCGTCTCCCACCGCTCGAGTCACGCTCTCCAGACAAGTTCTCTCGCCGTAGCAAAAGTTGTGGGTCACATTCGCGTCGCGCGCTGAGCTCACGAAGCAAGTCGTTCGTACGATTTTTTCGATGCCCGAGAATGAGCAGCTGTTTCGTTCTCGCGCTTTGCATCGAGAATGCGGCGATAAGTGGGGAGTGTTTCTGTTTCTGTCGGCAAACTATCTATTTCCGTACTTCATTGACTGACAACAAGCTGCCTACTATACTCGCGTATGGTCACGAGCGTGACTGCTTGACTAATTCAAGCCAGCGTGACGACGTTTCCGACGACTAAAATGCACGGAGATAGAGACTCATCGGACGTTTTCTCGACGATATCCCGCAACGAGCCGAACCACGAACGCTCGTCCGGTTGCATCCCGTTTCGAATCACGCAGCACGGCGTCGTCGGTGACTTATTCCCTTCCCGCGTGAGCGATTCGACGACTATTGGAAGTGTTCTCCCAACCATCAGAAATACGCACGTGTCGATTCCAGCGAACGCGGCAAAATCGATCGAATTCGGATCGTGCGCGCTCGTCACAGAAAAGTGCCGTCCCAACTCTCGATCCGTCAACGGAATCCCCACGCTCAGCGGCGCGCTCAACGCCGATGATATTCCAGGAATCATAGTCGTGTGCACTCCATGCTTTCGCAGCGCCGCGATCTCGTCGCTGACGCGCGCAAACACGCTCGGACACCCACCTTTCAGTCGCGCCACGCGCTTACCGCTTCGCGCGAGCTCCACCAACAACTCGCATATATCGCTCTGCGTCCAAGACTTCGCCGACCCACCCCTCTTCCCTACGCTCACGAACTCCGCGTTCGCCTTCGTCGCGAGCGCCAGCACGTCCTCGGAAGACCCACCCAAATCGTCGTAGACGACGACGTCCGCGTTCGCGAGCGCCCTCGCCGCGCCCATCGTCAGCGCGTCCACGCCTCCCGGCCCCGCCCCGACGAGGCACACGCTTCCCATCGACGTCGACGCCTCGTTTTCGTCCCGCGCGCGCGCCCGCGCGTCGCCGTCGCGCGTCGCCGTCGGTCTCACCGTCGCCCGCCGTCCACCGTCCCGCGTTCGTCGACGCCTCGCGCGGACGTCGACCGCGCGCGGCGCCGACGCCGACGCGCTCGAGCGCGCCGGCATCGCCATCGCCGTCGCGAGGCGGCGCGATCGCCCCCGCGCGGCGGCGCGACGCGACGTGACGACGTCGTCACGTTTCGGCAGCACTTCGCGACGCCGTCGATGGCGACGGCGCGCGCGCGCGTCGTCGCGCGCGCGGCCGATCGCGGGCGCGGACGAGGCGGCCGAGGCGGTCGCGGACGCGGACGCAGCGGACGCGGGCGCGGACGGGCGTCGTACGTCGAGCGACGGCCGCGCGAGGCGAAACCGTTGACGAGCGCGCAACTGGAGAAACTCGCGGCGCGCGCGGCGGACGAGCGCGCGCACTGGATCGCGGAGTGCGAGGCGGCGCGAAGCGGCGTGGGTGGTGCGCGCTCGCACGGACGGTGCGCTGTGGACGCGGTGGAGACGCTGTTTGAACGACGGGACGAGCGGGACGGGGACGCGTCGGCGTACGAAGACGTCGGCGCGCGCGCGCTCGGCGTCGAGGAAGGATACGCAGGGATCGATGGCGATGTGGAGGCGTTGGAGACGACATTAGGGGTGCCGGGGATGGTGGTGGAGAATTTACGGCGGATGGGGATGCGGAAGCTGACCGTCGTGCAGCGATACGCGATGCCGCTCGCGGGACCGCGAGGAGTAGACGTGCTGTGTAACGCGCCGACGGGGAGCGGGAAGACGGCGGCTTTCATGCTTCCGCTCATCTCGAGATTGGTCAGAGAGAGCGCGGAGGCGCCGACGGAGGCAGAGGTTGTCGATGGAGAGTTTGGGGTGCCGGCGAGACCGAAGGTCCTCGTCTTGGCGCCGACGAGGGAGCTGGCGCTGCAAATTCATATGGAGACTCGAAAGTTTATCTTCGGGACGCCTCTGTGGTGCGCATGCGCGTACGGGGGATCGTCTATTAAACCACAGCTGGAGGAACTGGCGTTTGCGCCGGAGATTATCGTCGCCACGCCGGGAAGATTGTTGTCCATGGTGCGAGAAGACGCGCGCTACGTGGATTTGTCGGGCGTCCAGACACTCGTGATGGACGAAGCCGATCGCATGCTCGACATGGGTTTCGAGCCACAGCTCAACGAACTTCTCGGGGACTACGGCATTCCGGCCAAGAACGAGCGTCAGACTCTAATGTTCTCCGCGACGTTTCCGCCGCAAGTTTTGCGGCTCGCGAGTTATTACATGCGCGCGCCTCCCCACGCTGCGCGGGTCATCTGCGGCCGCGTCGGATCGACGGTCGCAAACATTAAGCAGGTTCTCATCGAGACTCCACATTTGAGGGAACAAAAGTTGCCATATTTACTGCGCGTATTAGAAGCCGTCGAGGCAAAGCGCGAGAACGACGGCGAGGATGTCGGTTTGACGTTGATTTTCTGCAAGCAAAAAGGCACCGCCGAGTGGTTGCGGCAACAAATCGTCGAAGTCACTCCCTCGCTCGCGGTCGAAGAGCTGCACGGGTCGCTCACGCAAGGTGCGAGACTTCGCGCGTTGGATGCGTTCGCAACCGGCGCCGCGAAAATACTAGTCGCCACCGACGTCGCGGCCAGAGGCTTGGACATGCCGGATGTCAACCACGTCATAAATTTCGACATGCCGACGAAGAAGAGTGAATTCGACGATTACATTCACCGTATCGGTCGAACCGGTCGCGCAGGGCGCAAAGGCATCGCCACTTCTTTCTACATCCCCGGTTTCGCCGAGGACATAGGCAATGGACCCATTTACGAAAATTTAAAGCTCGTGTTTGAGGAAACGCAGAACGAACTTCCGGGATGGTTTCTGCAATCGCGTGATGCGCGAGGGTCTGTGGGAGGCATTAGCTCGGCTTACGATAGAGGATTCAAAGGCGGTCGCGCGCGTAGATTTTAAAAACTAGATGCTGATGTAACTACAAAGTCGTCGCCGGCTACAGAGGCGAAGTCGTCGCGTTAAATCTCCTAAAACTTCCCGTTGTACTTCCCATCCGTCAGCTTTCCGACGACTGGATACTTATCCTCAAATTTCCCCACCCACTGATTCAGCGCATCTCGCTCGCTCGCCGCGAAATCCCCCACGTCGGCGCATAAATTTTCCTTCTCCAGGCTCACCTTGCCCAGCGCTCGCGAGCAGTCGATCCCAGTGAACGCGTTGTACGGTCCACCTTTTCCGTAAAAGTCCCTCCCACGCGTGACGTCGAACACGATGCCTTTCGCGGCGAGCAGTATCGGCTTCGCGGGGTCGCTCCCGTCGTACGCGCGCAACGCAGCCGTCGTCAAGTCGCCCTTTGGCATGGGCTCGGGAAAAGTCTCATCGTCCTCGTCTTCGTCGTCGCCGCGCGTCACCGCGCCGCGCTTGGGGATTAAGAAGAGGCGCAAGACGTATATACATGCGATGGTGATCGCTATGGAGGTCCACGAGGCCGAGATCGATCGCACGACGTCGGACCAGGGAGAATTCATGACGCCGCGACGGCTCGCGGCGCAGAGTGCGGCATCGACTCGAGGAACGAGTCGGAGAAGCATATTACCGTTCGTTATTTCAACACTAAGACTTGAGAGCCATCGCGAAGTTTCTTCATGACGAGCAAGTTTTTGATCGCTTCCTTGAGCTCCTCGGCACCGGCGGTGCTGTTCAACAAGCCTTTCTTGCGACACGTCTTCGTGATGAGCTTGACGGTGGTGCTGTCGGGATTTTTGCGCACGACGTCGATGATCACAGCCTGGATCGGAGATTGTTTCGGTGCCGTCGGTGGCGCGACGCGTGCCGTCTTGGCCAGTGGCGCGGCGGTGTCGACGTCGCTCGCGCTCCGCTTGACGCCGATGGAGGACGCCGACGCGGATTTCGCCATCGGTTGCGCAGCCGCTTCGGCTTTTTCCTCAGCCTCCAATTTTTTGCTTCTTTCGACGAAAGAGCCGACGACCTTGGCGGCGATATCGTCGTTGTCCGGGTTAAAATCTTCCTCGAGTTCGGAGTCTGAGTCGGAATCGCCAAACTGACCGGCTTGCATTTTTTCTTGCTTGCCGAGCAACTTTTTCACGGCTAAACCTTCTTTATCTAATCCCTCGTCCTCCGCATCGCTGTCTGCGTGCGTCTTCGTCGGGTCTTTCGGTGCCTCTTCGTCCTCTGGAATCGCGACGTCATCCTCGTCGTCGTCCCACTCCTCGTCGTGCTCCCAATCCTCGCCTCCTTCGTCCTGACTTTTGCGCGCCGGCTTGCCCGATTTCTTCCCGGTGTCGTCTTCGTCGTCGCTATCGAGACCGACGCCTTGAATCGCCTTTTTCTTCCCTTTCTTTGCCTTAAAAGCGTCCTCTTCATCGCTCGATTCGTCCCTCTGCTCACCTCTATCGCCGTCGCTCTCGTCGTCCGAGTACCCCGGTTCGTCCACCGTTCGATCCATGCGTCCCCACGCCTCGCCCACCGCGCGTTTCCCCGCCTCCATCCTCGCCTCCGCCTCTTCCAGCGTGAACACTCGCCGCTGTACGTTATGCGTGAACGTATACCAGTCCTCACACGGCATCGCCACGAATTCTCGCACCGTCGCCGTCGCTTCATCCCTGTGCGACATGAGCACAAAGTACGAAGCGCTCTGCGCGTCTCGCGTCCCCGTGTACGCGCCCTTGTTCCCCTTTTTCCCTCCCGTGAGCACCAACGCGTTCCCACTCGCATCGCTCTTCGCGTGTCGCATCTGCCACTCCACCGGCGCGCGCTCTCCCACGCTGAACACCGGCGTGCGTTCTCCCTTAAATCGTCCCACGACGTACTTGCGCGTCGGATGCGTCGTCGCTCGCAGCGCGTACGCTCGCGTCAACCGCGCGACGTACTCTTCGTCTTTCGCGCACGGCGCGTCTTCCCGCAGCGTCGCGCCGTCGTCGTTCGTTCCTCGCGCGCTCAGCGCGATCTCAAACCCGGCGTACGACGTCGACAGCGCGTCGCGCACGTCCCGACGCGCCTTCGTGAGCGCCTCGATCGCGGCGCGCACCGTCGGCGCGCGCGCGTCGATGGCGAGGCGCGTCGCGTCGCGTTCGCCGGGGAATCGCACGCGCACGTCGATCGTCGACGCGGGCGCGTCGTGCGCACGCTTCGGCGGCATCGCGCGACGCAGACCGGGCGAACGCGGCGATGTGACGCGCGGATTCGCGCGGATTCGCTTTTTACGTCTCTCGTGCTCACAACGACGCTACGCGCTTCTAAGGGTGGTTGTTTGTTGACTGATCGGTGTACACATCGGGCGTAATCGTACGTCCGTTAAACGTCGTAGCTCAGTTTACGCCAAGTTCACCGGGATGTTCATGATGTTCGTCGCCATGTTGCAACCGAACGGGTTGGCGACGTGATCCTTGAGCGCGGCGACCGGGCCCTCGCGGTAGACGATGCCTTGCACGACGATGCCGACGAAGGCGATCATGGCGGCGCGGCCGTTCTTGATCTCCTTGAGCTTCATCTTGTCGTCCTTAGAGCCCATGCCCATCGGGTCGAACGGGAAGGTTTCGTTCACACCGCTCGAACCGGTGGCCAACCAACCTTGAATGCGCTTGTTCTCGAGGTACCCCATCACCGGAAGCTGCACCGCGAGGAGCGCTTGCGGCGGGAATCCGTAATCCTCGGTGCCGGCTTCCCACCATCGCGGTTCGATGCCCGCGATTTCGGTACCGACAATACCCGCAACAGCCATCATCGCCCATCGAGCGTTCATGAGCTCCGCCTCTTGGTAATACTTGAGGCGCGTCGGGTCGCTGCCCAAGCCGAGAGGATCGAAGCCGTAGTCCCCGGCGATGGTGCCGTCGAGGTGCGCCGGCGCCTTGTACGGTGCGGGCAACCTACATCGCGCGTAAGCATCGAATCATTCCGTCAGTATCATCATTCGCATCGCCACCCGCGCGTCACTCGCGCGTCGCGCGACCGATTCGCCCTCCCAACCGTCGTCGCCCGATCGCGCGCGGCGCGCCATATCAGATATCCCGTATCTCGGATACGTCCGATGCCATCGCGCGCGCATCGACGCGTCGCGCGACGCGTCGCGCGCGCGCGACGCTCGCGCGTTCGCCCGCGACGTAATTCTTCCTTCCGATTCCCCCGTCCGCGCTTCCGTTCGTACGCACCACATCTTTCGGTCCGCCGCGTTCGCGACGACGCGCGCGCGTCGCGCTTCGGTCGCGCGCGTCGGCGTCGCGATCGTTCGCGTCGTGGACGCGCGTTGTGCGATCATGGCTGTGTTAAATGCGTGCGACGAACGAGACGGTGCGTGTCGTGCGCTGGGTGTGCGTGCGTGACGTGCGATGCGCGTCGACGTGTGCGGCGTCGTCGCGATCGTCGTCGCGCGCGAATCGAATCCTCCATCGCGACCGACCGACCGACCGCGCGCGCGTCGTATGTCACTCGACGCCCGGTCGTTCACGCGTGCGATCTCGGACGGGTTTTATTTGAGTCGCGCTAAATCCTCGTATTGTAATGCACGTAATTCCCATGTGTGAACAGATGACGTCCCCCACGCCGACGCCGACGCGAAACCCTCGCGGCGCGAGGGGCGTCGGCGCGCGCGTCGGCGCGCGGCGTCGTCACACGCGCGCGCACGCTCGTCGAGTCGTCAGAGAACGAACGAACGTCATGCCCGCGTTCACCATGTCCGCGCTCGCGCTCGCGCTTCCGCGAACGACGTCGACGTCGAGCGTCAAGGCCCCGTCCGCGGCGCGCCTCGCGGCGAAGAAATCCGTCGCCTCGGTCGTCGCGTTCGCGCCGCGCGCGACGGCGCCGATGCGCGCGCAGCGCGGGGCGTTGGTCGTGACCGCTGGGGGGAAATCTATCGGGTGCACGCTCGGCGGGACGCGACGTAAACGCGCGCGCACGAGCGGGTTTCGCACGCGCATCGCGAGCGCGTCGGGGCGCAAGGTGCTCAAGAACCGCCGGGCGAAGGGTCGGAAGGTTTTAGCGCCCGCGGGGGCGGTCAGGGGGTGGAACAAGGAGAAGAAGTAGAGCGAAAATGGCGCCCAAGGTTTCGCGCTTCGCGAGGCGCGTCGCGCGCCGACGCGTAGTCTTTGTCACATTAGATTTCATTCATCACATTCACACCCCCATTCGCCCTAGGTCTTTGAGGCTCGCGCGAGAGGGTCGAGTCGGTTCGCGTCGCCGCGTCGCGCGAAGACTCGACTCGAAGCGCGAAGAGCGAGCGTCGCGCCGAGAGCGAGGGTCACGCGAAATCGCCGTCGTCGCCGGCGTAGGCCCTGGCTTTGGATCTCAACGATTCCAAGAGCTCCGCGCTCTCGCACGCGTCGTCGAGCGACCACGCGCGCAAGATGGCTTTGCCGGCGGCGGAGGCGGAGGCGCGAAGGTAATCGCGAGCGGTGGCGTCTAAGACGCGAGCGGTGGCGGCGCTGGTGGTGAGACGGAACGTGGCGTCCAATGAGATCGGCGCGGGGGGACGGAAGAGCTTGGGGAAAGGTAGAGGGATGGGGATGTGGGCGTCGACGACGCATCGACGGCGAGGACAGCGATAGAGCGCGAGCGAGGACGCGGCGTCGAGGACGACGTTCGCGATGGCGGCGTCGCCGCGAGCGAGACCTCTCGAGATGAAATATTCTGCGAATGGTTCGTCGTCTGTCTCATCTTCGGCGTCGCTCGGCCGCACCGACGGCGTCATCGAGCGCTCCGACGCGACGAGCGCCGCGGCGTCGGCGGCGCCGCGAACATTCGGCGCGGGCACAGACGCGCGCGCGGAGGCGTGCGATCCGGGCGCTCGATTGGTCATGAATCGGACCATCTCATCCATGCTTACCGCGCCGTTCGCATTCTGACTCAGACGCCACGGCGTCGTGATGCCATCGACGGCGAGCGCGACGACGGCGGATGCGTGAAACCACTCGTTTTGACGCAAGCCGGGCATCGTTGGGTAGTCGTCGCACGCGGCGAGCGGGCAGTACAAGTCGCACATATCCGCGATTCTCGTCGACGCAAACGCAGCGTTGAGCATGTCGACTCTCTTACGTTCTTTGTTCGCCGGTGGACGAACGGAAAAAACACACACGGCGCGGTTATCGTAGTCGTCTCGAATGTCTTCCAACGCCCGAGCGCACACGCCGCCGAACCCGCTCGAGTCATCGCACAGGACGCGAAACCCACCGAGGGTGTCACAATCTTCCGCCCAATATCGCACCGCGTCTCGAACGTCCTCTCGTCGGTCTTCGCTGTCCATCCACTCCAGACCTTCGCCGAACCCCTCGAACGCGTCGACGTCGGCCCGCTTTCCCGCGAGCGTAAACGCGTTTCGCGCGTGCAGTTCCACCTTCAGGTAATCGCTCCAGTGCTTCGCCTCGACGTCCAACTTACTCGCAGCCTCTATTAACGCTCTCGTGATCTCCTCTGGATCCTCCAACGTCGTTCGTTCGCCTCCCGTCCCGCCCGTCTCCAGCGCCCGACCGACGCCGCCGAGCTTTCCGCGTCGCGCGCGCTCCTCGTCGTCATCATCATCATCTCTCCCGTCCACGATCGCTCGCACCCGCGCCTCGTTCGCCCTCGCCCTCGCTTCGCGTTCGAGCGCCAAAACGTACCCACTCTTCCTCGTCGTCGGCGCTCGATACGTCGCGCGTCTCCCGCTCCACGTCGCCGTCGCCGCGCCGTCCTCCGTCGTCCCCGTCCTCGTCCTCGTCGTCGTCGTCGTCGTCTTCATCCCTCCCGAGACGTCGAACATCACCACTCTCGGCGCGCGCGTCGTCGTCGTCGTCCCCATCGCGCCTCGCGACGCGCGCTCGGCGCGCTCGACGCGCCAATCCAGCGCGCGCGTCCCGTCGTCGTCGTCGTCGCGCGCGTCGTCGTCGTCGCGCGCGTTCCAGTAGTGCGCGCCGACCGCGTTGGCGTACGCGCCGAACTGCACCGTCACCGCGCCGCGCGTCGGCGCCATCGCGCCGCGTCGCGCTCCGCCGTCGTCGCGCGCCGTCGACATCGCTTTTTCGCGTCGGCGTTGACCGCGCGCGGCCGATAGATGCGCGCCGCGCTCGCGTTCGTCGCGTCGCGATTGTTCGCGCGCGTCCCGAACGCGCCCGCGGACGTCGCGATGGACGTCGACGACGCGTCGGGCCGCGTCGTCGTGACGTGGACGCCGGGCCCGAGCGCGGGACGGCACAACCTCGAGGAGGAGGAGCACGTCGTGAGCGCGCGGTTTCGCGACGGGGCGTGCGAGGAGGCGCTGCGAGGGACGGCGTGCGATGGATGGATGGACGTGCACGTCGGGACGGGGCGACGGTTCGAGATGACGGTGCCGGAGGGGGCGAGGGGGACGCTGGAGGCGCGGTGCCGAGCGGAGAACGCGGCGGGCGCGAGCGCGTGGGTGACGGCGCGAAGGATCCGGGGAGAGGACGAGGGCGAACGCGAGTGGGGGGGGCAGTGGGGGAAAGGCGTCGATCGACGCGAGCGTTAGGTGATTGTGTTGTAGTGATTAGACGGCGCGCGTTCGAGTCGTGTCGGCGGCGCCGAAGCGCTCGAACGACGCGAACGAACGAATTTTAGTTCTTCTTTCCAGAAGTCCAGATGCCGGAGAAGAGTTCGTCGAACACGATTTCGCCCGCAGATTTGTAGTCGAGCGCTCGCTTTCGGAACGCGACGAGTCGCTGTTTGTCCTCCGCGGTGACGTTGAAATCTTTTTGCTCCAAAACCGTATCCGCCAAGTAGTGCAGCCACAGCGCGTTGGTCTTCGGGCAGTACTTGTTCCACTTGCCCTTGGTGACTCGTTTCATTCGACGGTACGTTTCCGATTGACAGTGACCTTTCGGTCCCGCGAAAAGCTCGGGGTCGGCGTTCAAGTCGCAAAACGCGTCGCCGTCTTCGGTGGTGAGGCGAGACAGGGTGAAGTCGATGATCGTGACGTCCAAGCCAGAGGTTTGGATGTTCAGCTCCACCCCGTTCAGTTTGGCGCGTTTTTGCTTCGTGCGAGTACGTTTGATGAGAACGTTACCCCAATGCAAATCTCTGTGCTCGAACTGACTCGCCTCTTCGGCCACGGACAAGGCGACGACGATTTGGAAGAGCATGGCGACTGTTTCCGTCATCGATCGAAGCTCGAAATGTTCCAAGTCTGTCCCACCATCGTCGCACGCGAACGAAATGTACAATTGATTACTCGGCAAACCATCGGGCTTTTCGTTCTCGCTCGCACCCGTGGATGCGTACTTGTCCCACGCCTCGAGTAGCTTTTTTGAATACGGACCTCGGCACACCGACGCGTCGAGAAGACGAATGAAACCGTCGGTGAAATTCTTCGCGTTTTCATCCGCTTCGTGGTCACGCAACGCCGTGAGTGCCTTTAAGATGGAAGTTTCCGAACGAATCTCGCCTGGACCCATCTGAACCTCGCCGTTGACCAAGGCATCGCCGCCCATCGGCACGATTTTCATCACGACGCCGTCTTCTCCTCGGTAAGCCTCGCCGTACGTCCCTTCGCCAATCTTTTTCACACCGTGCTTGACGTAAGACTTGATGAGAGACGACATCGAGCCGACGTTTTGTTCGTTCTGATCGCACGCGCGCAAAAGTGCGGCGAGTGGCGAGCATTCGTCGTCGATGACGAGTCGTTCGACGTCCTCGTTCAAGCTTTCCAGCTCGTCCTCGGTTTCGGCGATGGACTCTTCCTCGTCCTCTTCGTCCTTTCGGTTCTCCCCGCGCGACTCGACGGCGACGTCTTCCTTGAGTGGCGTAAACACGGGAAGCGACGACACCCAGTTGGACACTCGATCGAACGCGTTCTCGCGACCGCTCGGCAGCGTCTCGGCGCGCGGCGCCGCCGCCGTAGACTCCCTTCTCTTCGTCTCCATCTTCGCCCTGAGCTCGGGGGCGTTATCGACCAATCCCAATCCTTGCAACGCCTCTATCAATCCATTCGGGCTCATCACTAAACGATCTCCCATCGCCGCCCCTCGTTTCGGCGTCGCCTCCTCGCTCTCCTCCGCGAGCGATTCGTCATCCACGTCGTCGAAGAACGCTCTCGATTCCGCCAACTTCGCCAATCTCGCCCGATGCTCCCTCTCGGCCTTGGCGTTCCTGAATAATTTATTCCTCGACTTGAACACGAACGTGCGCTTCCCGACCGTCGCCGCCGTCGTCGTCGTCGTCGTCGGTTTCGCATCCGTCGCCGCGTCCGCCGCCTCCAGCGCCTCGCGCACGATCTCCAACCCTCGCGCGTTCGCCTCGCCTCGCGCGTCGTCGCGCGCCGTCGTCGTCGTCGCTCGCGCGTCGTTCGTCGTCGTCGCGTCCGTCGCGTCCCGCGCGTCGTCGCGCGCGCGCCCCGCGCGTCCGTCGTCTCGCGCCGTCGTCGCGTCGCGCTTCGTCCCCCCGTCGCTCTTCGCCGCCGTCCCGCGCCGCGCGTCGCGCCGTTTCCGCGCGTACCTCACGGCGACAGGCGCGTCGCGCGCGTTGGCCTCGCGCAGCGCGCGCGGCGCGCCCGCGGCGGCGTCGTCGTCGCGCATCGTCGTCGAGATGTGACGTCGTCGCGGTGTCGATTCGTCTTCACAACGCGGCGCGGCGCGACGCGACGCGCGGGCGCGCGACGACGCGCGCGCGATGACGGCGCGCGACGACGCGCGGGACGACGACGACGCGCGGCGCCTCGAGGCGGGCGCGCGCGCGCTCGAGGCGGCGCTGACGGTGGACGACGACCCGCTGCGGTCGGGGGCGTCGGACGTCGAGCGACGACGACCGGCGTCGGCGCGGCGCGGACGAAGCGCGAGAGCGCTCGACGCGAGCGAGTGGGTGGCAAAGTTCGGCGTCGCGCGCAGGGGAGGGTGCGATGGACGCGTCGGGACGCGGGCGACGGGGGCGACCGAGGCGACGAGGGCGGCGACGGCTGGAGGCGGCGGCGGCGAGGGAGGGACGACGACGACGAGCGGGAGGCTGGGATTGGTGGCGAAAGAACGCGTGCGGGCGTGTGAGGTGCTGATCAGAGAGCGAGTGACGTCGATTCAGGGGACGTTTCGGAGTCAAGGGGCGTGCCTGGCGAGACTCATGGAACGCTTGCGAGAACGCGGAGAGCAAGACGCGAGTCGAGCGTGCGCGCCGTCGAGGGAGATGGCGAAGAAACTGCTCTCGAACGCTGAAGAAAGAGAGGAGGTTTTAGCGCTCGGGGCGAAATTAGGCGTGGAGGACGAAGAGGAGTGGTTAAAGTTTGCGGCGTTTGTCAAGTATAACGCCGTGACGAGAACGTGTCGACCGGCGACGACGAGCGCGGGCTCGATGATAGGCGCCGATGCCTACGTGCAGTGCTCAATGGTGATGTTTGACGCAATTAGCGCGTGCAACCACTCGTGTGACCCGAACGCGGAGGTGAGTCACGTGTCCGACGAGGGTGAGGTGTCGTTGTATTCGCTTCGCCCGATTGAGCGCGGAGAGGAGATAACAATTGCGTACGGAAAGCCTTCCCTCCGTTGGCTTCCAGCGCGCTGTCGAAAGAAAGCTTTACGCAGGGATTGGTATTTTGATTGCGCGTGCGCGCAGTGCAAGGCGGAAGTCGCCTCGGGATTAGCTGTAGATAAGCCTTTGGCGCGACCGTGGGACATACAAGATCCGCGATGGTTCTTTTGCACACACGACTACGTCACGGGATTCGAGTCGCACTTTGACGGCGAAGGCAACTTACTCTCGCTGAAATCGGCGACTGCGTCTCGATCGAATGTTTCACCGAGCGCGAGCGGGGCAAACATGTCTGAATCTGCCGCAGACGGCGTCGCCGCGGAATTCGGCGCCAAGTTGCACGTTGGCGGCTTGGGACTCGCAGCCGATGCAAGCGGTAGTAGTAGTGGCTTATGCGATTCATCTGATTCGTCTTCGTGCCAGTCGGTGGATTTAGACGAATACGACCGCGAATCGAGCGGAAGCGAGGACGAAGACGTCCTGCGATGGCACGAGCGTTGGCGCTCAAAACGCATCAAGGCATACAGCGTCAAGAACGTTGGATTGTATACCCCTTTGCAGCTTTATCATGCCATGCAGCGCTGTCAAATCAGACAGGATCATTGGCAACTTCTTGTCGTGCGTGAGGCTTTGATCACACAAATCATGAACGACGCGGCGATGAAAGGAAACGCGTCGTCTTCGCGCCCCAACGCTCCGAGTCTTGACGGCGGATGGGGCGAGCGCGGGAAGTTCCAAGCCTTCAAGCTCATCTTAAATCAGTGTAGAAGTCTGGCGCGCATGGCGCCGAACACAGGAAGTTTTGCAGAATTATTTGCGACGCTCGAAAACATCGTGTACTGGTGGAGCACCGACGGCTGGCACTACGTCTCGACGAAGCGCGAGCGCCGCGAGCAGGAGCGCGCTTTCTCGCGCGCTCGCGCGAGACGCGCGAGAAACGGCGCGGGAGAAACGGCGCGGGAATCCGATCGCTCCGATTCCGTCGATGACGATGAATTTTTCGAAATTCCCGTCCGTTCGCGATGGGCGTTTCGCTTGGAACGCCTGCGAGACGCCGCGCACGCCGACGTCTTGGCGTGGAACATGCAGTTTGGGAAGCTGCCGAGCGCGCCGTTTTAGCGATTTTCGCATTTCGCGCTTTTAACATTGATGCGTTGTGTAATTCGAACTCATAGTCATATATTCTTGATTCACGAATCGTTAAATTTCTCAATTTACAAAACTGTTTTTTATTAAATGCGCGAAACGCGGAAATCGCGCATTTGACGAGTCGTGAACCGTCGTGAGTCCCTCGCCGATGAGAAATCGCCTCACGCGTCGCGCGAAGAAGGCGCGCGATCGCGGCGCGCGCGCGTCACAATTCCTCGCGAATCTCACAGTAAAAATGGCCCGTACGAAGCAAACTGCCCGTAAGTCCACCGGTGGCAAGGCCCCGCGCAAGCAACTCGCCACCAAGGCGGCCCGCAAGTCCGCCCCGGCGACCGGCGGCGTCAAGAAGCCGCACAG
>Ga0257114_1001072_pt1 | contig 20163 bp, 22 predicted proteins | sample SI112_10mmetaG_FD_190149 | JGI IMG/M metagenome (GOLD analysis project Ga0257114, IMG submission 190149) | Marine microbial communities from Saanich Inlet, British Columbia, Canada - SI112_10m | ecosystem: Environmental > Aquatic > Marine > Inlet | place: Canada: British Columbia | collected...
GTAGTAATGATATTAATTTTTCCCTTTTTGATTTCTTCGGTTATAGCTTTGCACCAAGATTTGCCAATCTAAACCATAAAACCCAGTTTCTATATGGTCAGAAAGGAATATCTTATCCAGATAATTTTATATTGAAGCCAAATAATATTGCTAATAAGAATTGACAAAAGTGCTTATTTAAAAGATTTTACTGATCTTGATCATAATATAATGGATATTAAAGAATGTGATGATTTTACCTGCGATATTGTTACTAGTGATAAGTATCATGATTTATGTCATAAAATAATATATCTTAAGGATTTGGAATCTATATTAGAAATGTATGATGATGAACCCAAAAAGACTAAATATTTAAATTCTATTTTAAATATTATGAGAAATAAAGATCTAGCATTTATTATATTATGAAAAAATTACCTGTTCAATTAATAAGATTAAAATTAGAGGGTTAAAAGATTTTAGCCCTCTATATTGATGATAATTGCAATATTACATTAAATCTTGATTTAATTAAAAAATTAAATACTCTAAAAGAGTTTCAGTCGGTTAATATTAAGGATAATCAAAATAATAATTGGGAAATTAATCGTGATGAATTTGGAGGATTTACCTTTTTTAATGTCAGTAATTCAAACTTTCTTTCTCTTACATCTGATAATATTAATTATCACGGATGCTTGACTAAAATTTGTTAATTATGACTATAAAATATGACATTAAATTAAAACAAAAATTAATCTTGGCTAATGTGCAAAATATGGAATTTATCTTAAAGAGAATGCTATCTGATATTTATAAGATAAAAGAATATGCCTCAAAAGATAATATTAATCAAGATGATATCAATGCAGTTTCAAGTACTTTACAATTAGATAATAATCCAATTGAAAAACTGAATATTTTAAGAGAATCAACAGAGATAATTGCATCTTGTAATTAGAGGTAACGCCCGCATCTTAACAAAAAATGACCGAAAATAGCGATAGTGATGATGAAATAATGGGAACCTCTGATTTTTTTACATCCCGCTTTTTTTAGACAGTCAATTTGCAAATCAAGATTTTGATCAATGGTAGATACTCTAGCATAGCCTATTTTCATGTTCTTCTATTAGTTTTTCAAGATACTATTGAGCCTTTTTTAAATTTTCGATGCCATTCTTAAATTTATATCTTGTTGTATATTTAATGATATTACCCTCAATATAACTCATATTCTGAGATTTAATAAAATCAATTGGCTCTATTGATCCTTGATTATAATGAGAAGGCTTGTTGATTATATCGTGATTTTTAGAATTTTTCATAATGTTATAGAAATTAACCAAATAAGTCAGAATGAGACCCTGTTCTAATTAAAATTAAACTATCTTTTGTGGTTCTATAAATTAGAAGCCAATCTGGTTCAATATGGCACTCATATAAATCTTTATAATTTCCTTTTAATAAGTGATTACGATTTTTTTTCTGGCAATCTCTCTTGATGAATAAGTTTGGCTACGATTTGTTTTAACTTATTAATATCTTTATTTCGTTTTTTAATTTTCTTTAAATCTTTTTTAAAAGAATTCTCTTCTTTAGGAGTTAATAGATTCATAATTAATCATCCCAACTATTAAAAAGATCATTTTCATTTTTATAGGTAGTTAGATTTTTTTCTTCCATAGATCTCTCAATTGCTGATTTGGTTTTATTATTAAAATTTCGTTGATAAGGATTAAAAGGTAACTCTTTTCTAAGAGCTACTTGTTTTAAAAACATTCTAACAGCTTGAGACATTGTTAAATCTAAATCTTTTAGAACAGCTTCTGCATTATGTTTTAAATCATTATCAACAATTACTCTTATATCAGTCATAATTAAATTTATAAAGTTTATTATTACTATATAATAGCAATTACATAGTAACAAATCAAGAAATTAATTAACTATCTTCTATAGATATTTGTATTTATTGATGTTTTTATTTTTTTCATAATTTTATGATTTAATTGTAATTTTACGTTTCTTTAATGATGTATTTAGCCTTATTATCTTAATATCACGATCTGAATATTGAGATAAATTGATTCAATATTATTGATTTTTATTTATCTGGGAAAGAAATTGTATATTTTTGCAAGATCTAAATCGTATTTATAATTTTGAATCCTGATTCTTTCTTTTGATTGATCATAATTTTCATGAATTTTGGATATCGTTGGAATTATACCATTTCCCATCTAAAAAACTATGTTAAAAGATTGAACAATCTAGCTTCATCTTTTTATCATTTAATTGCTCTAGTGGAGTCCTACCATTTAGTGATGTGTGAGATCTTTTATTATTATAGTGATTTTGCCAATCTTTGAGTTTTATTTCTAAATTTGGATCTTCTTTTGGATTGGTATCACTATAAAATTCATCCAAATCAGTTCTTTGCGACCTTTCAACTTTTCCATTGAGATGAGGTGATCTTGGTTTTATTGGACGAAATTTTATTTTGTTCTTTTGCATTAATTCTTGTACTTCATAAGCAAAGAATTCTTTTCCTCGATCTGTTTGAAACCTTTGTATTGGAAAATGCATTTCTTTTATTGCCATATTGATAAAATCAACAGTGCAGTTTGCTGTTTTTTTTGGGTAGATATTTAATATTTTATATCTGGTACAATCATCAATAGCTGTATATTGATAAAGATCATTGGTAATTTTACAAACATCCATCTGAACTCTTTGTCCTGGAACTTCTAAATTATAAAGTTTTGGGGTTTTTCTGTAAATGTCGCTAAGAGCCTCAGCTACATCTTCATCTCTTATCATAAGAGTAAGGTTCCTGTCTCCTTGTAGTTTATGATTATCATCTAATATCTTCGTATCTTCAACGAGTCTTATGTGAAATATTTTATGTGGATAAGCGACTTATTTTATTTTTGTTCCAAGTTTTTCTTTTTGTCATTTTCTTTGAAAATTACTTCCGTTTTTAATAATAAAAACATATAAAGCGGAAGTAGGAGGTAATTTTAATCGTCGATTTCAATAGGGTAGATGCAACAAATAAAAAACCTAATGAAGTATAAACCTTCCCATAAGAAAAATTGAATTATAAAATCCTACCTAAATATCATATCAGATATAATAATAAAAAATGGCATTGTGATAAAGGATAATAATATCTGACTTGTTACTATTGCAGATGCCAATTTTACATCACCCTTTGCTCTTTTTACTAAACTATATACTACAACACCAGTTGGAACCGAACCATAAATTATTGCAATTTGAGCCAAATCATCAGGTAATAAGGCAAAAAAACATAAGATTATGGTAATTATTGGTGCAAATATTAATTTACCAAAATTAGAAATTATAATTGGTGCTAATTGCACTCTCATTTCTTTAATTTTTAGGCTAGCACCAAGTGATATCAGCATAATTGGCAATGTGGCTTTTGATAATATTGATGTTACATCATGTAATATTGGAATATTTTTTAAATCATAAAAATTAAAGATAAATCCTAAAATAATACTTAATATTATAGGATTAAATAATATTTCCCTTTTTATCGTTTTTATTATACTGATATTTTGATCCTTTATCAATAATAATAGAAAAATTGGCATTAAAGAATTAATGGCAGGAGCCATAATAGAAGCACCAATTACTGCAATTTCTAAACCTTCTGCGCCATATAAAGCATTGGCAATTGCCAATATAATAACAGTATTAATTCTACAACAACCATGGATCATGGGTAATGATAGAGATTTTTCAATATTAAATCTTCTAGATGTAAATGCTGAGTAAATTAAGGTTGCAATGAATATTAAAAATAAAATAATAGAAAAATCTGGGATAGAACGATAATCCAAATTAGCATTTGATATTTTGGTAAAGAATAAAGCAGGCAGAAAAACCCAAAAAATCAAAAAGTCACTATTATTTAAAAATTCCTTAGGTAATTTTCCAATTTTTCTTAAAAAATAACCAAACATTATAATTGCAAAAATCGGTGCGATAGCAAATGTAATGTGAAGGCTGTTAGACATTGGTTATTTTTAATTTATTTTTATTAATATAATTATAGTCCCCAATCATATTTAATGATCCTGTGATATTAGATTTTATCATAATATCTCCTCCTTTAAAAGAGATTTTAATATTTTTAGAACATTGTACTAAAGATTTTTTTATAGCTATGGCTGCAACGGCACAAGCACCACTACCGCAAGCTTCTGTCTCCCCCGCCCCTCTTTCCCAAACTCTTACCTTAATATGATTTGGTGCAATAATATGAGCAAATTCAACATTGGTTTTTTGTGGAAATAATGGATGATTCTCCAAAAAAGGGCCAATGTCAAAAAATAAATCATCATCTATATCATGATTTAAAAAAGTAATAATATGGGGATTACCAATATTTACTGCACCAAATTCCCATTCTGATATTTTAGGATGTTTTATGCGAAATTTATGAGTTTTGGGAATCTCAGCCTTTAATGGAATTTGCCTCCAATTAAATCTTGGTATGCCCATATTAACCTGAATTTTATCACCATTTTTTTTACATTCCAAAACATCCTCATCTGTTTCAATTGAGGTATAATCGCGATTAGTTTCCTTCATCATTAAAAAGGCAATGCAACGAGAAGCATTACCGCAAGCACCAACTCTTGAACCATCATTATTAAAAATATCAATAGCACAATAAGCTTTTATAGATTGTTTAATAACAATAAATTGATCGCATTTTGTGTCTATTTGGGAGGAAATATTTTGAATTTGTTTTTTAGAAAATTGATATTTATTCTCCCTATCATCTATAATGGTAAATAAATTACCAGCACCGGACATCTTAATATAGTCTATTTCTGACATTATTATTCAAAAGTTCTTAATTTTTTTGGTCTTATATAAAAAATATCACCTATTTTCAATTCTAATTTCTCTGCTAATTCATGTGTAATTTCAACCTGTATTAACTTAAAGATATTTTTGGCCTGAAATTCTAACTTAACAGAAAATCCCGCTGGATTAATATGTGATAATTCCGATTCAATAGATTCCTCAAACTCTCTTTTACGATTAATTTCTGTTTCATGAGGTCTAGCAAATATTGCAACATAATTAGGATTATCCTGAGCTTTATTTTTAGATCTTACTCTTTTTTCATTTTTAAGACCCATTTTTTTGGCTAAAATTTTAGAATTTACTGAAACATATTTATTGAGCCAATTTCTAGGGTTAATTTTGCGAGCAAATTCTTGACTAAAATTCACCTTATCAGTTGTAGATAAATGTACTTCACCTTGATCATCGCGATAACCAGCAAATTCATTATATTCACCAAGGAAATTATAGACAAACATATTATTTGGATCATGGTAAATTTCTCCGGAATTGCCAATTTGTTGAATTCTACCCTCACCCATTACTACAATTTTATCAGCAACTTCCATAGCCTCCTCCTGATCATGAGTAACAAAAATTGTTGTTATGTCAGTTTCGTTATGTAATCTTCTTAGCCAAGTTCTTAATTCTTTTCTAACTTTAGCATCTAAAGCTCCAAATGGCTCATCCAATAAAAGATATTTTGGCTTAATAGCAAGAGACCTAGCCAAAGCAACTCTTTGCCTTTGACCACCAGATAGTTCAGAAGGATATCTGTGAGATAAATGTTTTAAACGAATTAAATCTAATAATTCATCAACTTCTTTTTTAATTTTATCCTTATTATATTCTGCTTTTCTTTTGCCAACTTTTAAGCCAAAAGCAATATTTTCAAAAACAGTCATATTTTTAAATAGAGCATAATTTTGGAAAACAAAACCTACATCTCTATCTTTAATATGGACATTATTAACATTTTCATTACCTAAAAATACATCCCCAGAATTAGCAAATTCTAAACCAGCAATAATACGAAGCAATGTTGTTTTACCTGAGCCAGAAGGACCAATTAAAGCAATTAACTCACCAGATTGAATATTAAGATTAATATCTTTTAAAATTCTAATGCCACTAAAATATTTATTTATGTCTTGTACTTTTATAGCCATTATTGGATAATTTATTTATGTATTTTACCTTCAATTATAGATTTTAACAATAGGGTAAATAAAGCCATAATTGTTAATATAGACGCTACAGCAAAAGCTGCAACAAAATTATATTCATTATATAGAATCTCAACATGAAGGGGAATAGTATTAGTTAGACCCTTAATATGTCCAGATACAACAGATACTGCACCAAATTCCCCCATTGCTCTGGCATTACATAATAAAACACCATAAAGTAAAGCCCATTTAATATTTGGCAATGTTACAAAAAGAAAAGTCTTAAAACCTCCCGCACCAAGAGAAATTGCAGCCTCTTCTTCTGAAGAGCCCTGCTCTTCCATTAATGGAATTAATTCCTTAGCAATGAAAGGAAAAGTCACAAAAATAGTCGCAATAACAATACCAGGAACAGCAAAAATAATATCAAAATCATTTTCAATAAGCCAAGATCCAAAATAATTATATGATCCAAATAATAAAACATAAATTAAACCAGAAATAACAGGAGATACAGAAAAAGGCAAATCTATAATACTTAAAAGTAATTTCTTACCAAAAAAATCATATTTAGCAATAAGCCAAGAAGCACAAATTCCAAAAATAGTATTTAAAGGTACAGCAATTGCCGATACTAACAGGGTTAATTTAATAGCTGAAGCAGCTTCATCATCTAAAATAGATTGCATATATAGGTCAATACCGCCTTTAAAAGCATTAATAAAAATGATAATTACAGGTAAAAATACAAATAATGATAAAAATCCTACTGCTAAAGATATTAGAGAATATTTTGTTAATGGATGGCTGCTTGTCGGTAATATTAATTTATCTTTATTGGAAAAACTCATCTTTTTTGTGTTAATTTTTGTAGATAATTAATGATCAAAAGCATTGAAAATGAAATGAGCAACATTAATAAAGCAATTGAAGTTGCACCATCATAATCATATTGCTCTAATTTAGTAATAATAACAAGAGGGACAATTTCGGTCATCATTGGCATATTACCAGCAATAAAAATTACCGAGCCATATTCCCCAAGAGCTCTAGCAAAGGAAGTGGTAATTCCAGTTAAAAGTGCAGGAAAAATAATTGGCAAAATTACTTTAAAAAAAGTCTGTATTTTGCCAGAACCAAGACTAGCCGAAGCTTCTTCCAACTCATTATCAAGATCTTTTAAAATTGGCTCAATAGTTCTTACAACAAAAGGAAAACCAACAAAAATTAAGGCAATTATTATGCCTGTTTGAGTAAAGGCAATTTCAATCCCAAATTTATCAAAAATTGATCCAATCCAACCATTTTTGGCATAAAGAGCAGCAAGTGTAATGCCCGACACTGCTGTTGGAATAGCAAAGGGTAAATCAACAAAATAATCTAGAATTTTTTTACCATAAAAATCATATTTTGCCAAAACCCAAGCAATGATTAAACCAAAAATACCACTAATAACAGCAGCAATGAATGAGCTATAAAAACTTACCTTATAAGCAGCAACAACTTGTGGCTCAGTGATGTTAGCAATAAATTCTGAGAAACTTAATTTGGCAGTAACAAAAAATAGGCCAGAAAGTGGTAATATAACAATTATCAGAAGGTAAATTAATGTGAAAGATAATGTTATCTTAAAACCTGGAATAATATTTTTAGAATTTTGTAAATTCATATAGTGAATAAGTTAATTATATAATAAATTGTAGGATTTTTATTTTTATCTGCAAGTTTATTTATTGATTTTGGGGTTGTTATGTTAAGTTGTTATTTTATTCAACCCTCCTTATGGGAGAGCCAAGATCTCTGATTTTGGGGAGGATTAAGTAAAATTCAATTTTACTATGTTAAGGATTATTCTCTTTATTCATATATGATTTAGATTTTTATTTGCATTACCTCCCCCACCAAAGCAATCAAAGATCGTTCTTTTCCTCCATAAGGGATTTGTTCAGTTTTATTAGTTGCATCCAGACCCACCAAAATTTGCATAGCAAATTTTGACTCAAAAAAACGGCTTGCTTTTTTAGGAGGAGTTATATTTATGTAGTTATTTTAATTTATTATTAAATACACATAATAAACTATTAGATAATCTCAAACTAAATTGCAATTCTACAGTTTCTACTATAACAAAATCCTCTTCTACCACATAATTTAACTGTCTTTCATTGCCAAAAATATCTACCACAAAAATTGAGGGAATTACGAGGTTATTATTTTTAAATTGAAAATAAGTACGATTTTTATCATTAAAAACCTTGGTTGGCATAATATCATATGAGGTACCGACAATTTTATAGTCAAAATTTCTTTCAGATTTACCTTTTAATAATTCATTATATCTATTATCAACCCTTTCATAAATACTTCTTTTTGATGGTAATCCTTCAAATTTTGGTTTTTTTGGTTTTCTTGCAGCTGCTACAGCTTTTTGGGCTTTTTTCATTTGAGATTCAGGGGTTTCAATTGATGGTGTTTTAACAATTTGTTCTAAAATTTCTGGATAATAAAATCTTACAACATAAACCAACTCCTCATCAACCTTACCATTATATTCCCCCGATTTAATATCAAAATGATAAGTTCTTTTATTAGTGATAACAGTCATGTTAGTATGGGCAGAAATTTCCAATGGTCTAACAAATAATCTTTGACCCATAGGGGTTAATCTCCAAGAAAATGACTCACCTAATGATAATGTTTCTATTTTTTCATCTTCAGCAAATTCAATATAGGATTGATAGCCATAATGGAATTTTAATTGATGAATTTCATTAACATTATAAACCAAAGTTTTAATTCTAGAATCTGTGGTAATAGGAATTTCCTCAGCCAAAATATTAGAAGAAAAAAAGAAGATACTTAATAAAATTTTAATCAGAATATTATTAAATCCATTTTCCACTTCTTTTGTTAGGTTAACAGGTTTCATATTAATAATTTAACTTTTCTTCAATAGAAGAATATTCTAAAATCTGAAATCCAAATGGATTAATCATTCTTTCATCATATGCTAAATTCATATTAGGAAAAAATTTAAATCCAATTGTTATCATTTCATGTTTTTTAATTTTTTCACCTTCCTTAACACCCTCTTGTAATGTTCTAATCTGAGCACTATTATCAGAAGTAAAATTAATAGATTTAATTTTAGTGGTAAGATAAGAATTTGAGCCTAATTTATTAGGGTTAATTTCTCTTTTATATCGTGAAAAAACATCAGATTTTGAAGATGATAACAATCTCACTAATTCTCTATCCGAATTATAAGTTCTAGAATTATATCTTTTAATAGCTGTGATAAATTGAGTGATAAAATATTCCTTAGTAATTTTATCATCAGTATATTTTTTAACAGAAATAGTATCAACGACAGTTGCAATACCAGTTTTTTCTTCAATTTCTACAACATATGGTTCTAAAGATTTGGAAGCACTAACATATTTGACAAATATCATAGAAAATGCAATAGCTAATAAGGAAATAATTATTAAAAATAATAGAATATTCCTTTGCATAATAACCATAACATAGCGGTCATAATACCAACTTTTTATTTTTACTTCCTTTTGTTTCTTTTTTTTCATAAGATATCAGTTTATAATACCAAAATTCATTTTAAAATAAACAATATATCATAAATTACGCAAGAATTTTAAAAAAGTTATGAGTAATTTGCGATATATTGTGTAATTTTTAAATGGGAAATGGCATAATATCAATCCAAAAAAATTATAATATTGTGGGAAGAAAAATCAATCCTTAAATTTATTTTAAATTAACAGATTTTTTACCATCTTGCATTTCAATGGTTATTTTATCATCAATATCAGAAATATATTTAATGAAATTATCATTTTTATCCAAAATTAAGGAATATCCCCTCTTTAAAACATTTTTATAATCACAATTCACTAATAATTTACTAGAAATTTCCAATTTATTTTCAAAATTATTGATGTTTTCCTGAATTTTGTAAGATATTTTATCAAAAATATCCTTAATATTTTGTTCAATTTCTAAAATTTTATAATCAAAATCTTTAAAATAAGAGCTAATAATATTCATCCTTTGCTCTTGAGATTGTAGATTATTTTGTAAATTTAATTTTAATAATCTATCAAAATCAGCAATTTTATCCTGTAATTTATTAAGATAATCAGTTGGATTGGTTAAAAATTTTTCCATCCGATCCAAATCCTGCTCCCTACGCTCAATATAATCTCTAATTTGATGTTTTAAACGCAAATTAATATTTTCAAGATTATTTTTTAATTCTGATAAAATAGGAGTAGCAATTTCAGCAGCTGCAGTTGGTGTTGGAGCTCTTAAATCACTAACATAATCAATTAAAGAAGTGTCAGTTTCATGACCAATTGCCGAAATTATTGGGATTTTTGCAGCAAAAACCGCCTCTATTAAATCCTCTTCATTAAAGGGTAATAAATCTTCAAATGATCCTCCACCACGAGCAATAATCATCAAATCAACCTTTTCTGTCTCTGATTCAAAATATTTAATAGCATTGATAACCTCCAAATGTGCTTTCTCACCCTGAACTGCAACTGGATAAAGTAAAATATTAGTTGGAAAACGATCCTTAATACGATGTAAAATATCATGAATTACGGCGCCAGTTTTAGAAGTAATAACAGCAATTTTTTGAGGCCAGAAAGGTAGTGATTTTTTATGTTTTTGATCAAAATAGCCAAGTTCAAGAAACTTCTTCCTTCTTTTTTCTATCATCTCCATCATGGCACCAACACCAGCAATTTCTAACTTCTCAACGATAATTTGATAGTTACTCCTTCCAGCATAGGTTGTAATACGGCCATAAGCAAAAACTTCTAAACCATCTTCAATATCAAATTTAACAGAACTGGCAGCACCACGAAATAAAACAGCAGAAATTAGAGCATTAGAATCCTTAAGGGAAAAATATAAATGACCAGAGCTGGCTCTTTTAAAGCCAGAAATTTCACCCTTAATTTTAACATATCCAATTTGATCTTCAATTAAGAGCTTAATTGCTTTTGAAACTTCTGATACAGTATATTCCTTTAACATTTTAAGCTAATACTCATAATTTTTAGAAATTTATTTTAAATTATCACAAGCTTTTTTAATTCTATCACAAGCATCAATTAATGATTCCACAGATGCTGCATAAGAAATTCTAAAATGCGGAGATAACCCAAAAGCTTCACCTGGTACAACAGCAACACCCTGCTCTTTTAATAAATATTGTGATAATTCATTATCATTTTCAATAATTTTACCTTCAGGAGTTTTTTTACCAATTAAACCAGAGCAATTTGGATAAACATAAAAAGCACCATCCGGAGTAAGGCAATTTATACCATCAATTGCATTTAAAAGCTCAACCACTTTATTTCTTCTTTTTTCAAATTCATCTCGCATTTGGAAAACCTTATCTTGAGGACCAGAAATAGCCTCAATAGCAGCATGTTGACTAATAGAACAAGTGCTACTAGTTGATTGAGATTGCACCTTATTCATAGCTTTGATTAAATCCTTATCGCCAGCAGCATAACCAATCCTCCATCCAGTCATAGCATAGGCTTTAGAAACACCATTAATTGTTAAAGTGCGATCATATAATTTTGGCTCAATAGCTGCAATATTATGGAATTTTTTCTTATCAAAAACTAAATGCTCATACATATCATCAGTCATAACCCAAATATTTGGATATTTTACTAAAATTTTAGCAATTTCAGATAATTCTTCCTTTGTATAAAGCATTCCAGTTGGATTAGAAGGAGAGTTTAAAATAAGCCATTTAGTTTTATCAGTAATTGCCTTTTCTAAATCAGAAGGATCAATTTTAAAATCACTCTTATCATCACAAGGAACAATAACAGGATTACCGCCCGCAAGAGCAACCATATCAGGATAAGAAACCCAAAAAGGTGAAGGAATAACAACCTCATCACCCTCCTCTATTGAAGCCATTAAAGCATTATAGATTGATTGTTTAGCACCAGTAGATACTAAAATCTGCTCCATATTATATTCTAAATTATTATCCCTTTTTAATTTATCGATAATTGCCTTTCTAAGTGGGGTAATACCAGCAACAGCAGTATAGGTAGTATGACCATCCTTAATTGCTTTAAAAGCCGCCTCTTTAATATTGTCAGGAGTATCAAAATCAGGCTCCCCCATGCCTAAGGAAATAACATTTTTACCCTCCTCTTTCATTGAGGCAGCAAGGGTTGAAATGGCAATAGTTGCTGAAGGTTTAATTTTACTTAATCTAGATTGTGCGATAATAGTCATCATTAATTTATTTAATTACTAAGTAATGCACATTATGACTATATTTTGGTAAAGTTCAATAATTTTGTTTATTTTTTAAGAAAATTATTATAGGATAATTGTGATTGATAGGGGGTGCATGCCACAAATAAAAAACCCAATCATTAATTTTAAAATAATGAGTAACAAAATACAAAATGTCAGAGGTACCAATGATATATTTGGTGAAGAATTAAGATTATTTAATCAAATAATAGAAATTGCTAAAAAAAGATCAGAGCAATTTGGCTTTCAGGAAATTTCCACACCAATTTTTGAATTTTCTGAAATTTTTGAAAGAAATCTTGGTGATTCTTCAGATATTATTTCTAAAGAAGTTTATAAATTTCAGGATCGCTCCAATAATTTCTTAACTTTAAGACCAGAATTTACAGCTTCTATCATTCGTGCTTTTATCAATAATGCTAATTTTCATAGTAATTTGCCAACAAAATTATTCTCTTCTGGCCCTGTTTTCCGCTATGATCGTCCGCAAAAAGGTCGTAGAAGACAATTTCACCAAATAAATTTTGAAATTATTGGTTCAAAACATATCTTAACCGATTGTGAAACATTAATTTTAGCTCACAATATTTTGGATGATTTAAAAATTGCTGAAAAATCTATCTTAAATATTAATTCCCTTGGAAATATTGAAGTTAGAGCAAAATATGAAGAAAGATTAGCAGAATATCTCAGAAAATTTAAAAATGATTTATCAGAAGATAGCAAAATTCGACTCGAGAAAAACCCTCTTAGAATTTTAGATTCAAAAGATAAAAATGATCAAAAAATTCTATCAGAAGCTCCAAAAATTAATGATTTTTATGATAATGAAACCAAAAAAAATATTGAATATATCTCTCAAATTCTAACTGAGCACAATATTTCTTATAAAATTAACCCATCTTTAGTCCGAGGCTTAGATTATTATAATGGTTTAGTTTTTGAATTTATAACAGATGAAATTGGTGCACAAAATACCATTCTTGCTGGTGGTCGTTATGATAAATTAATATCTCAAATGTCAGGCCAAGATTTGCCAGCAATTGGTTTTGCTGCTGGTATGGAAAGATTATCCTTATTAATGCCAAATTTAGAAGAAAATTCTCGAGCAATTTCATTGATTTATATCGGTGATGAGCAAGAAAATTATATTTTTAATATTGCTAATAAACTCCGAAATTTCAATATTAATATCGAAATTATCTATGGCAAAAATATAAAAAAACAAATGCAAAGAGCCAATGCTATAAATTCTAAATTTGCAATAATTATTGGTTCTGAAGAAAAGGAAAAAAAGATCTTTAATTTGAAAAATCTTGACAATGGTGAACAAAAATCACTAAAATTTAATGAATTAATCCAAAAAATATCATGAAAAAACTCATCCTTATCCTATTTTTATTTTCTAGCAATATTTTTGCTAATAATATCTCTGATTCTCGTCAATTTATTGAAAAAATTGGCAATGCCATTGTTACTTTTGATGATCGTGAGAAATTAATTTCCTTAATTGATCAATCAATCGATTTTAAATGGATTTCTCGCTTTGTTTTAGGGAAAAATTATCATAATTTTACTGAAGAACAAAAGATAAATTTTACCAAATTATATAAAGCATTTTTAATTAATTCCTATGGTCCAAAATTTAACAATTATAAAGCCAAATCTTTTAAAATTGACTCAATTGAAGAGAAAAAACGCTATAATATAGTTAAATCAACCTTAGAAATAGCTGATGGTACAAAAATCTCTTTCTCCTTTAGAATCAAAAAATCCCAATCAGATAATCAATTTAAAATTATTGATATAATTGTTGAAAAGGTTAGTTTAATCCAAACCCAAAGAGCTGAATTTACTTCGGTAATTTCACAAAATAATATTTTATATTTTTTAGACAAAATGGATCAAAAAGTACAAAAACAAAAATTGTCCAATCAAAATGCAAAATAATATTTTACCAATCCATAATCGCCTAAATATCAAATTTTCTCACGGTAAGGGAGTCTATCTATATGATATTAATAACAAGGAATATCTTGATTTTGGCTCAGGAATTGCCGTCAATATTTTTGGTCATTGTGATCCAGAATTGGTTGAAATCTTAAAAAATCAGGCTGAAAAATTATGGCATGTTTCCAATCTGTATCAAATTGAAGAATTGGAAATTTTTGCCAAAAATATCACAAAAAATAGCTTTGCTGATTATGTTTTTCTCTGTAATTCTGGATCAGAGGCTATTGAATCTGGTATAAAAATGATTCGTAAATATTTTTATAACCAAAATAACCCTCAAAAAAACCGCATAATTACTTTTAAAGGAGCTTTTCATGGTAGAACTATGGGTGCAATTTCTGCCGCTCAAAACCCTAAATATCTTGAAGGTTTTGCTCCATATCTTGATGGTTTTGATCAAGCTGAATTTAATAATATAAATTCTGTCGCTAAATTAATTACAAAAGAAACAGCTGGAATTTTAATCGAACCAATTCAAGGAGAGCGTGGCATTAAAGCTGCTGATAAAAAATTTATGTCTGATTTAAGAAGATTAGCCAATCAAAATGAATTATTGTTATTTTTAGATGAGATACAATGCGGAGTTGCAAGAACAGGACATCTTTATGCTTATGATTATTATAATATAAAACCTGATATCATTGCTTCAGCCAAAGCAATTGGTGCTGGATTTCCTGTTGGTGTTTGTCTTGCAACAAAAGAGGCGGCTTCTGGAATGGGAATTGGATCTCATGGCACAACTTATGGCGGTAATCCTTTGGCAACTAAAATTGCTAATTTTGTCATTGATAAAATTATGGAGGATGATTTTTTATCAAATATTAGACAAAAATCAGAATTACTAATAGAAAAATTAAATTTATTACAAAAGGAATTTCCAAAAATTATCGATGAAATTCGAGGTATTGGATTAATGCTTGGTCTTAGAATTAATGAAAAATATTCCAATTTAGAAATTGTTAAAAAAGCAGCAAATTATGGCTTATTACTTATTCCAGCTGGAGAAAATGTAGTTAGAATTTTACCACCATTAATTATTGAGGAAAATCATATTGCTAAATTTTATGACTTAATGAAAGAAATATTAGATAGTGAGTAAAAAATATTTCATGTTTAAATGATAATTGGATTATTCGTTGCATCCACTCCTCCCAAATCAATTCCTCTGATTTTAAAAAAGCTCTTTTTTTCCCCTTAGGGGGGATTATGCCAAGCTATACCATTTCCCATTTAAAAATGGACAATATAGCAAAATATTTTTATTTGATATTTGTAAAAAATGAGGGTAATATACCTATATTTCCCAAAGCTTTTTGCTAATACCAATTCCCATCTTTAATAGTAGATATAACACAAATGACGCAAGAATTTTGAAAAAATTCTGAGTAATTTGCAACTTTTACTTAAAGATATAATTAAAAAGATGAAGCTAGATTGTTCAATCTTTTAACATAGTTTTTTAGATGGGAAATGGTATTAAATCTCAACTGAGCAATTTGGAGTTTCGAATAATTTTATCCTATCAAGCTTAATATTATAATCCTTAAATAATTCGGGACAAATTTTCTCGGATAAATGCCTAGCCATATTTTCGGCCGTTGGGTTATAATCTAAATAATATATTTTTTGACCAGTTACTTTGGTAATATCATCGCCCAATTTCTTATCTCTAATATTTAAAATAGTATTATGATCCCAATGATTATCAATCCATTTACCTATAATATTTTTAATAACACCAAAATCTACCACACGACCTAATTTATCTAAATTTTCAGCAATGAAAGTCACTTCCAAAACATAACGATGACCGTGAAGCATTTTGCATTTACTTTCATGCTCCATAATTCTGTGGGCAGCATCAAATTCTATTCTTCTACTACATTTCATCATAATTTTATAATTTGATTATATTTATCCTTATTAATTTTATTGTGAGTTATATTAATAATAGTCCTATCCTTTGCCATTTTATCAAGTAATTTATTGATTAAATCTTGATTTTTTTGATCCAAGGCAGAAGTAATTTCATCAATCAATAAAATTGGAGATTTTTTTAATAAGGCCCTTGCAATGGCAATTCTTTGCCTTTCACCTCCCGATAGCATCACTCCTTTTTCACCAATAAATTGATCTAATTTTTTAGGTAATTTATTAATAAAATCAAAAGCCTGATTTTGCAAAATATTTTCTGCATCCTTCCTTGAAATATCAGAATTAGCATAGGAAATATTATCCCAAATAGTACCGGAAAAAATCACAGAATCTTGAGAAATATAGGAAAATAATGATCTTAATTCTGATAAGAAAATTTTATTAATATTTTGATCATTGATAAGAATTTTGCCAGATTGAATATTATAAAATCTTAATAAAATCTCAAAAATAGAACTCTTTCCAGAGCCGCTCTTTCCAATAATAGCAATTTTTTGACCCTGATTAATATCTAAATTAAAATTATCCAAAATCTTTTGATCAGGGTTTTTAGGATAGGAAAAATCAACATTTTGGAATTTAATATTAATATTTTCTCTTTTAATAAGATTTTTTGATTTTTTTACATCAATTATCTCAGATTTAAAATCCAAAATTTCAAATAATCTATTGCAAGCAATAGAAGCAGTGCTTAATTGCCCAAAAATCCTAGAAATTCCTGCAGCAGAAGTAGCAACTAACATAGTATAAAATACAAAGGAAGAAAGATCACCTGAACTCATCTGACCGGAAATGACCTTATTTGATCCAAGCCATAAAATTAAAATTACTGTACCAAAAGCAAAAATAATAATTAATGATATTAATAGGGAGCGAATTTTAATTTTTTGCAAAGAAAAATCCAAATTTTTAGATAATTTTTGATCAAAATCTGATATTTCCTTATTTTGCCCTAAAAAGGCCTGAATTATCTTAATAAAATTAATGCTTTCTTCAATATGAGAAGTAGAAATTGACAATGTTTTAGATTCAATATCAGAAAAATATTTGATCTTTTTAGCCAAAAATAAAATGGGAATAATAGCAATAAAAATAATCAAAAAAATTGCCAAGGTTAATTTAATATCAATAAAAAATAAGAATAATAAAGAGGCAATAAAAATAATAAAATTCCTTACAAAAAAGGATAATAGATTGCTAATAATATTATATAATAAATTAGCATCATTTGTCATTCGTGATATTAAATCACCAATTTTATTATTCTCAAAAAACTCAGGAGAAATATTGATAATATGGCTGTAAATCTTTCTTCTAATATCAAAAATAATCCTTTGTGCTACTGAATTGATTAAATAGGATCGGAAATAGCCAGCAATTGCCAAAATTAAAATAATAAAAAAGGAAATTAAGGATATTTTTAAAAGATAATCATAATTATGATCAGAAAAACCCAAATCAATATAATATTTGACAATTTTACCAAGAGAAAGAATAGCAAGAGAAGTGATGATCAGGCTAATAAAAACTATAAAAATAGAATATTTATAATTTTTTAAATATGGCAATAAGGATAGAAGGTTATATTTTGGTTTTTCCATTCATAAATAATAAAACTAAAATCTGACCTTAACTTTAAGCAATTCCTTATTTAATTTTTTAAGAACCTTGTTACTAATATCCATTTCATCATTATACATAATTACTTGCTTATTAGATAATATAATGTCAATTTTATCATTTTTCTTAATATCTTCTAAAATTTCCTCAATTTTCTCACCAATTTGAGTAATAATATCAATTTCTACCTTTTGCAAAGTTTCATTTCTTCTTTTTAATAATTTATTTAATTCTAAAATCTCTTTTGATAATTTTTCTTCTTTTTCAGCAAGTTTATCAGCAGTAAATTTGGCCTTTTTCTTAGATAAATTTTCAATCTTTTTATTAATTTCAGCCTCTTCTTCAGATAATTCCAATTGATATGATTCTCTTTGCTTCATAATCTTTTCTTTTGCCTTTTTCATAGCAATAGATCTCTCAATGATTTCATCTGTTTTAATTACAGCAATATTCAGAGCATAAGAATTATAAGAGAAAAATAATATGATTATTGGTAATAGTAACTTTTTCATTTTAATATTTTTATAATTATTTGATTAATATATCCAATTAGGAGTCAAATTCAGTCTAAATAAATTCCTCAAAAGGCGAATCAAAGCGATAAAATCGCTTCAGTCGAGCTAAATGCAAGAAAGATAAAATCTAAATGATAGATCAAAACTTTTTAAAAAAGCTCTTTTTCGCTTTTTACCCCATAAAATAAATTATCTTATTTCACCTATAATTCTATATTTATTATTTTAAGATTAGATTTTCTCGATCCTAATAAAAATAAAATTATTTTCTTCATTAAATTGCTCTTTCAATTTTAAAATCTCTTTTTCAGCAATAGATTTGGTAAAAATAGCATAAGTAATTTTACCTTCATCATCCTTAGCAGTAAAATTCTCAATAATATCATCTTTAAAATGTTTTTTGATAAAATCAGGATCATTATCAGCATTAAATCTTAGATAATATTGCCCTATCCTATCATTTAAGTTAGCAATATTTGAATTTCCTAATTCAGAATTTTTACCGCCTAATGCATAAACATAGCGTTCATTAGCAATATCAATCGCATCAGCCACCACAGCTGAAGCAGTTGGAAATTCCCCAGCACCACGACCAACAGAAAGATTCCAATCTGAATTATTGCCCTTAACTAAAACAGCATTATAAGAATCATCAATTGGACCAATATGGCTATCAGCAGCAACCAAAGCTGGATAGGTATTTTGCATAATTTGACCATTATTTAAATCTTCAAAAATACCAACTAATTTAATTTTATAGCCAAATTCCTTAGCAAAATTAATATCATCAATCGTAATTTTGGTAATGCCTTCAATATTTACATTGTCAAAATCAATTTTATTATTTTGAGCAATAGCAGATAAAATCACCAATTTATGTGCCGTATCAATACCTTCAATATCAAAAGTTGGATCAGCTTCAGCATAGCCCAATTCTTGTGCTTCTTTCAAAACTTGATCAAAAGGGAGATTTTCCTTCTCCATCTTAGTTAAAATAAAATTGCAAGTACCATTTAAAATAGCGACAATCTTTTCAATCTTATTAGCAGCAAGACCTTCACGCAAATTTTTAATAGCAGGAATACCACCAGCAACAGCAGCTTCATAATTTAAATAAAGATTATTTTTATTCGCAATTTCAAAAAGCTCATTACCATGCTTAGCAATCAAAGCCTTATTAGCTGTAATATAATGTTTTTTCGCTTCCAAAACAGATTTGGCTAATTTATAAGCAATACCATCTGCACCCCCAATTAATTCAATTATAATGTCAATTTCATCATCATTAACCAAATCAAGACAATTATCATAAAATTTTGCATCTGATTCCTGATAAAAATCTGGCTTTTCAAGATTAGAAACAGCGACTAATTTTAAAGAATTTTGACATCTTTTATTAATCTCCTCAATTTGATGCACTAAAATTTTATAAACACCACCACCAATAGTGCCAAGACCAGCAATTGCAATTTTAATTTCCTTCGACATAGATCAATTTTAGTTAAATAAATAAAAACATAATTTTTATCAAAAAAAAATTTAAAAACAAGTGATAAAATTAAAACTTCAATAATATACCCTCCTTTTTGTGCCAATAATACCATTTCCCATTTAAGAATGCACAATATAGCAAAATATTTTTATTTGATATTTGTAAAAAATGAGGGTAATATGCCTGTATTTCCCGAGGCTTTTTGCTAATATCAAATAAAA
>Ga0257114_1001074_pt1 | contig 20141 bp, 21 predicted proteins | sample SI112_10mmetaG_FD_190149 | JGI IMG/M metagenome (GOLD analysis project Ga0257114, IMG submission 190149) | Marine microbial communities from Saanich Inlet, British Columbia, Canada - SI112_10m | ecosystem: Environmental > Aquatic > Marine > Inlet | place: Canada: British Columbia | collected...
AGTAATTCCTATATTCATGCCGAGTCCCGCCTGGTCGCCATGATAGGTATTGAAGATGCTGTGGTGGTTGAAACAGCAGACGTTATCCTGGTGTCAGCCAAAGACAGAGTTCAGGAAGTGAAGGATATTGTGGATGTCATCAAAAGTGCCGGTCGGCCTGAAAGTGACAGCCATGTGCAAGTTTTCAGGCCCTGGGGCTCTTACGAGGGGCTTGCTGAAGGCAATGGTTTTCAGGTCAAGCGCATCAAGGTAAATCCTGGTGCTGCACTTTCGCTACAAATGCATCACAAGCGAGCAGAGCACTGGATTGTGGTGCAAGGCACTGCTTTAGTAACGGTAGGCGAAAAGGAATTTACCCTGGAACAAAATCAATCCACCTATATCCCGATTGAGACCAAGCATCGTCTGGAAAACCCCGCCGCCGGTGAGCTGATTCTGATAGAAGTGCAGTGTGGTGATTATCTGGGAGAAGACGATATCGTTCGCTATGATGATATTTATGGGCGGGTGCAGACTTAGATCATTAGTTGCAAGGTACAAGGTACAAGGTACAAGGTAGAAGTGGAAAGTAGGCCGGAAGAGCGCAGCGATGTCCGGCATGGCGAACGAAGTTTGCCCGAGAATTCACGCAAAGCTGAAAGAAGAAGAAAAAAGGAAAAAGGAAAAAGGATAAAGGATAAAGGTGAGCAGGCTCAGGTGAGCTTTAATGTTTACCCCCTTTATCCTTTATCCTTCTATATAAGAAACAGAAACTATAATTTTTTGATAATTTAAAAAAGAAAATATGTCTGACTCTATGATTAAAAAATGTTTATTTCCTGCAGCCGGCTACGGTACGCGTTTTTTGCCGACTACCAAATCCATGCCCAAGGAAATGATGCCCATCGTTAATAAGCCCTTGATCCAATATGGTGTTGAAGAAGCCATGGCGGCGGGGATGGATAACATGGCGATTATTACCGGACGCGGCAAGCGCGCTCTGGCTGATCATTTTGATATAAATTACGAACTGGAACATCAGATTGCCGGTACCGACAAGGAAGGGCTACTGGAGCAGATTCGTTATGTCATCGAAAACTGCACCTTTTCCTATACCCGTCAGATTGAAATGAAAGGCCTGGGCCATGCCATCCTTACCGGTGAGACTTTAATCGGTGACCAGCCCTTTGCCGTGGTGCTGGCTGATGACCTTTGTTATTCTCCAGATCAGGGCGTGTTGTCGCAAATGGTTGAGCTCTACAAAAAACACAAGTGTAGCATTGTTGCCATTGAAGAAGTGCCGAAAAATGAAACCGACAAATATGGTGTTATTGCCGGTGAAGAAATAGAGCCCGGATTAATTAAAATAACTGACATGGTAGAGAAGCCTGATCCCAGTGAGGCGCCAAGCAACCTGGCCATCATTGGCCGCTATATTTTAACGCCGGATATTTTTGACATCATTCGTGACACAGCACCGGGCAGAAATAATGAAGTTCAGATTACCGATGCGCTATTAACGCAAGCTATCCATGGTAATGGTGTGCTGGGGTATAAATTTAAAGGGCGCCGTTTTGATTGCGGTTCGGTGCCGGGCTTTATGGAAGCCAGCCAATATTATTTTGAAAATAATTTGTATTAATTTATCCATAGATTTTCAAAATAGTTTTTCAACATAAATGGAGCAGTATTCCTTGCGTGAAATAACCTGTTTTAAAGCCTACGACGTGCGTGGTCGTATTCCTGATCAGTTAAATGAAGAGATTGCCTATCGTATTGGTCAGGCTTATGCGGCATTCATCAAACCCAAGGAAGTGGTAGTGGGTTTTGATATTCGCCTGAGTAGCAAATCGCTGTGCGAAGCCTTGATACGCGGTCTCACCGACTCAGGTGTGGATGTGTCGAATATCGGCCAGTGTGGTACCGAGGAGATTTACTTTGCCACCAGCTTTCTTGGCGTGGATGGAGGCATTGTTGTGACTGCCAGCCACAACCCAAAAGATTACAACGGTATCAAGTTTGTGCGGGAAAACTCCAAACCGGTCAGTGCTGATACCGGGCTTGTAGAAATTCGTCAGCTGGCAGAGAAAAATGAATTTGATATGGCGTCAAAGAAGGGTCGCGTCTCACAAGTTGATGTGAAAAAAGATTATATAAAACACCTGCTTTCCTATATTGATATCAATAATTTAGAACCGCTTACAGTGCTATGTAATGCAGGGAATGGCGGCGCGGGCCCTGTTGTCGATTTACTGGAACCTCATTTGCCGTTTGAGTTTATAAAAATGCATCATGAGCCTGATGGCAACTTCCCCAACGGAATTCCCAATCCTCTGTTACCGGAAAATCGTCAACCCACTAAAGATGCATTACTAAAAAATAATGCCGATGTGGCTATTGCCTGGGATGGTGATTTTGACCGCTGTTTCTTCTTCGACGAAAAAGGCGGCTTTATTGAGGGCTATTATATTGTTGGCTTGTTGGCAGAAGCTTTTTTGAAGAAGAGTCCGGGTAGCAAAATCATTCACGATCCACGACTGGTCTGGAATACGCAGGAGCTGGTTGCAGCCAATGGTGGCGAAGCGGTGCTGAGTAAATCTGGCCACGCTTTTATCAAGGAAAAAATGCGTGAAGTGGATGCTGTGTATGGCGGTGAAATGAGCGCCCACCATTATTTCCGCGACTTTTTCTACTGCGACAGCGGTATGGTGCCCTGGTTGCTGGTGCTGGAAATAATGTGTACTTCGGGCAAACCATTGTCGCAGCTGGTAGAAGAATGCATCGCCCGTTTCCCGGCCAGTGGCGAGATCAATCGCGAAGTGGCTGATGCCAAAGCCGTTATCGAAAAAGTGTTGGCACACTATAAAGATGATGCTATTGATGTTGATTACACAGATGGGGTTAGCGTGAGTTTTGACCACTGGCGTTTCAATCTGCGCATGTCCAATACCGAACCGGTGGTGCGATTGAATGTTGAATCGCGTGGGGATATTGCATTGATGGAGCAAAAGACAGAAGAGATTTTGGCCTTGATGGAATAGTTACAAGGTACAAGTTGAAAGTATGTAGGAGGGGTTTCAACCCCGAATGAATTCAAAGATATAAGTAGAAAGTTCCTTGGTTCCGTAAGTACCTACATGTAAAAATCATAAATTAATCAGAAGGCTGTATTTTTTATTCTTTATGGGATAAACAGGTCGGATAAGCGCAGCGTCATCCGACGAAGAACGCTCAGCCAAATCAGATCATTTTTTCCGTGTAAGTTTGTAGGACGTCATCCGTGACGCACCCGAAGTATAAATAGTCCCGTCACTTTCTACTCCCAATCCGTGGGCGCGCAGTGCATAGGCGGTATCCAGTAATACTCCATCTTTGACGATGCTGACTGTGCCTTCGTTTACATCGCTGATGTACATCGTGTCATCGTCCATTATTTCAATACCGCCGCGTGATGGGTAAGGCCAGCTTTCAATATACTCACCTTCGGGGCTCCACACTTGCACGCGAAAATTTTCACTGTCATTGATGATAATGCGATTGCGCGAATCCAGAGCAACACCATGCACTGCCTGGAACTGTCCCGGGCCGGTGCCTTTTTCACCACCAATAATGCGTTTAAAACTACCGTCCCCTGAAAAATGCACAACCCGGGAGTTCACATAGCCGTCTGACACATAAATATCATCATTATCAGCAATGAATACATGATTGGGCTGGTTGAATTTATCACTTGAAGCGTTATCCCCGGCTTCATCCAATATGCCCAGCGTCATCAGCAGCTCGCCCTCAGTACTGAATTTGTGAATCACATGCCTGGCAGAATCGCTGATCCAGGAATTTCCTTCATCATCAAGAGTAATGCTGTGGGCACTGCCAATTTCGAAATCGCTGCTCCAGGATTTCACAAAGCTGCCATCGCGGTTAAATATTCGTACATAGGGCGGCGTGCGCACCAATACAACAACCTGACCCTTGCCATTTGTTGTTATCCAGGAGGTAGAGCCATCCCATGCGCCACCTGGCACCTGTGCCCAGTTGCCATCGACCAGGTAATTTTGCTCGGGATTCTGGTTCGCGGCATCTTCACGCTGGGCCATGGTCAGGGAAGTGCACAGCATTAAAGTCAGGGCGGAAATCAATAGTCGGATCATGGTGCTTGTCCTGTTATTGGCAGCAAGAAAGACATGAGTATATAAGTATGGGGGTGAGGATGTAATACTCAGATGCACATTTCAACTCAGGCTGGATAATGTCCCGCAGGGTTCATATACTGCATTGGCTGTTGCTAATAATAACAACGCTGATTACCTTCAGAGAAATGAATGACGAAAACATGTAGGGCGGAAGAAGGCCGCAGGCCGATATCCGCCGGGCGAAGCTAGTGGAAGGCTTACTAGACAAGATTAAAACAACAACCCAAACCAGAGATAAACCTCATGACAAAAAAAATACTGTTAACAAGTACCAAATTGGCCGGCTTTGCGCTGGTCCTTGCGCAAGCCTTCTTGCTCTCCAATGTGGCCATGGCAGCACAGAGCAACACCCCATTGCCCGCCTGTGGTCCACGCGGTCAGCTTCCTGCCGAAGTTGCTTCCAATGTAGATGCCAATGCGCGCTGCTTTGAACTGCGTATGTATACCGCTGATCCGGAACGGGATGGCGTTGATAATTTCGAAGGAGGCATTGACGCCTTACACCAACGCTTTCGCGAAGAAGAAGTTGCTCTATTCGAGAAGCATGGTGCAGAAATTATAGGTGTCTGGCAGGATCTTGAGAGACCCAACACGCTGATCTGGATGTTGGCTTATCGCGATCGTGCCCACCGTGAAGAAGTATGGGCTGGCTTCGGGGCCGATCCCGCCTGGACAGCGCTGCGCCTGAAATACAACGTGCCATTGTTGCGTCCGCAGGTATTCCTGATGAGCAATACAGACTATTCCAACCTGAAGTAGAAATTTTTGTAAGACGAAAGAAGGGCCTAGGGCGGAAGAAGGGCGCAGCCCGATATCCGCCGGGCGAAGCTATACAGAGAGAATTATGAACGACAAAAAATATAACCCCGGCAGACATTTTCTGCAAATCCCTGGTCCATCCAATGTGCCTGATAGAGTACTGCAGGCGATGGCCTTTCCCACAGTGGATCACCGTGGCCCGGATTTTCCAGAGCTGACATTTCGGCTCATGGAAAAGCTTGCCGCACTGTTTAAAACCAAAGCGCCGGTGATTATCTTTCCCGCTTCTGGAACTGGCGGTTGGGAATCGTCTTTATTAAATACATTATCACCAGGTGACAAGGTGCTGGCTTTTGAAACCGGTCACTTTGCCACCCTGTGGAAAAATGTGGCGGAGAAGCTGGGACTGGAAATTGATTTTGTGCCCGGCGATTGGCGTCATGGTATCGATCCCGGCACTGTGGAAGAAAAGCTGAAAGCAGATACACATCACACCATCAAAGCGGTGCTGGCCGTGCATACCGAAACCTCTACCGGTATCAACAGTCGCATCAGTGAGATTCGTAAAGCGATTGATGTTGCGGATCATCCCGCGCTGTTTATGGTGGATGCTGTGTCTTCTCTGGCTTGTTCGGATTACAGACATGATGAATGGGGCGTTGATGTCACCATTAGCGCCTCGCAAAAGGGGCTGATGTTACCTCCGGGCCTGTGCTTCAACGCAGTCAGCGAAAAAGCGCTGACCTGCAGCAAGACCTCAACAGCGCATCATTCCTACTGGCGCTGGCAGGAAATGCTGGACAACAATGCCCGCGGTTACTTTCCCTATACACCAGGCACCAATTTACTTTATGGCCTGGATGAAGCGTTAAACATGCTGAGTGAAGAAGGTCTGGATAATGTTCTGGCGCGCCATGCCCGCCTGGCTAAAGCCACGCGTGTGGCGGTGGCTGCCTGGGGCCTGGAAAATCTGTGTCTCAATGATGATGAGTTTTCCAATTCAACTACCGCAGTAATGATGCCTGATGGCCTTGATGCCGATGAGCTACGTTTAACTATTCTGGATCGCTTTAATATGTCACTGGGTATGGGCCTGGGTAAAGTGAAAGGAAAAGTTTTCCGCATCGGACATATTGGCGACTTCAATGACCTGATGATGGCCGGCACCTTGAGTGGAGTGGAAATGGGATTGGGTATTGCCGGTGTGCCGCACAATAAAGGTGGCGTGCAGGCGGCCTTGGAGTTTTTGGCTCAAGAGCGTTGAAAGGTACAAGGTACAAGTTAAAAGTGAAAAGAGTGTAGGGCGGAAGAAGGCCGCAGGCCGATATCCGCCATGGCGATTGAAAATCGCCTGAAGGCGACCAAAGACCAAAAGAAAAAAATACCTGTCATACAAAGAGGCAATCATGAAAACAACAATCAGCTTGGCATTACTATTAGGATTTTCATTCTTCGCATCTGCACAACAGCCGTCATCTACTTTTGATCGTGGTAATTTACTACAGGCGAGGCTGGATCCCCGCTTTGCTGATGTCATTGCTGGCTGCAACATTGCTCCGCCGTCTATTCAATTTGGTGAAGGGCCAGATGACAGTTCATCACCACCGATGCCAAGCCTGCCCGCCGCATCATCTATTCCAGGTGTTATTCAGGGCGGCAAAGTCTGGCAAGTGGTATGGCGTTGGCATGGCAATAATGCTGACGGCCCCATTGCTGGTGAAAATGGCACCATGCAATTCGCCAACAATGATGCTGGCAATGTCATGGAACTGGATCCTGAAACCGGGCTGGCCCGCATTATTCATGATGACATTAATGTTGCCGGTGCGGTTTCGCGCAGCAAGAACGGTGCACTATATGTTGCTACCCGCGGTATCGGCACCGGCATCGAGCAACTGGAGCCGGAACGAAAAATACTCACCAATACCTTCAACGGCGAGCCATTGGAATGCGTCGGCGGGGTCATGAATGACCTCACCGTGGATGCCAAAGGCGGCGTTTATTTTTCCATCTCCGGCACCGGTGTGTTTTATGCAGATGCGCAGGGCAATACCAGCACCTACGGGGATGTTCCGGGTGCCAACGGCATTATCCTCAGCGCCGATGAACAAACACTCTATGCCACCAATGGCGGCACCGTGGTGGCCTTTGATGTTGAGGCAGACGGGTCTTTAACCAAGCAACGTGACTTTGGTCAGTTGCAAGGTGGTCAGGGTGGTGATGGTTCTGCCATAGACAGCGAAGGCCGTTTGTATGTGGCGACCGGTCGCTCTGCCGATGTATTTGCACCCGATGGCACCTTTTTGGGTTCTATCCCGGGTCCCGAGGGCATGCATGGTGTAGCTTTTGGTGGGAAAGATAAAAAGACGCTTTACGGCATCGTCTTTTACGGCTCATGGGGAACCCAGGCTGCGCGTAATGCTATTGTTGCTATTGACACTATTGCGCAGGGTTATATGGGACGCGAAAAGTAAAAGGCAGTCACAAGTCGCAAGTCGTAAGCAGGACAAATAGGCCGGAAGCGCGCAGCGATGTCCGGCATGAAGGCACAAAATACAAGGTACAAGTGAAAAGTAGGGCGAAAGAAGGTCGCAGGCCGATATCCGCCAAAGCGATAGCAAATCGCCCTGGCTAAAATAAATAACACCAAGGGGTTTTGTTTTGGATCCATCCACAGCGGTCAATATGAATGCAGCGGTCTCCCTCGGTGGTTTTGCTGTTTTAATTTTTCTTCTGCTTTTTCTCATCGCAAAATGGAAATGGCATGTGTTTTTTGCTCTGCTGATTCCCATTATGTTGTTCGGCATTCTGCCGGGGGTTCAACAAAATAATTTCATTGATGCTTTTGAAACCGGTTTTGGTAATACCCTTGGCGGTATCGGCGTGGTCATCGTGCTGGGCTCCATCATTGCCGAGGCGTTAAAGCATACTGGCGCGATTCAGGTGATCACCAAATCCATGGTGAACCTGGTGGGCTCCAAACGTATGCCGCTGGCGCTGACCCTGACAGGTTTCATTATCGGTATCGCGATTTTTTCCGATGTCGCCTTTGTTATTCTCAATCCGCTGGTGCATTCCTCTGCGCGCGCCATGAGTGTGGGGATCGCGGTAATGTCCACCGGTTTGGTGGGTGCGCTGCAGTTAACTCATGCCATCGTTCCGCCTACCCCCGGACCACTGGCTGCCGCAGCGCTGCTTGGCGCCGACATTGGCAAAACCATTATTTTTGGTTCCGTTGCCTGTCTGCTGGGTAGCTTGAGTTGTTGGGCCTGGGGAGTGTATGTTGCCGGACCGCGCATCAAGACCATGGGCTCCGAAGAATTTAAAGATATCGATTTTTCTGCAGATGACACGCGGCAATTACCCAGCACCCTGAGTTCCTATACACCAATCGTCATTCCCATCGTGCTGATTGGCATGCAAAGTGTGGTGGCGTTGACCTTTCCTGACGGACATATTCTGAAAACAATCTTCACTTATCTGGGCTGGCCGGTGGTGGCGCTGTCCATCGGTGTCTGGCTGGCCTATCGCAATATCACCAACGAAGCGGACCGCACCAATGCCAAAGACAAGTGGGTAGAGGAAGGCCTGCGCACCTCGGCAATGATTCTGGTGGTCACAGGTCTGGGCGGTAGTCTGAGTGCTATTCTGCGTGGCACTCCGGCAGTAGATTTTATTGCCGGCGCCTTTGCTGATTATGGTTTGCCCACAATCCTGTTGCCATTTGCCCTGGGCATTATCGGCAATATGATCACCGGTTCCACCACAGTGGGGGTGATCACGGCTGCCTCATTGTCTGCCCCCATGCTTGGCACTTTGGGCCTGTCGCCGGAAGCGGCAATGCTGTCCGGCGCCAGTGGCTCGGTAATTATCAAGTATGTGAACTCCAGTTATTTCTGGATATGCACCTCCCTTACCAAACTTAGTGTAGCCGATGCCGTGTTCAGCTATGGCGGTGCCACCCTGGTGGGTGGCCTGGTATCCTTTGCCACGGTGTGTGTGCTGTGGTCAGTGGGATTGATTTAGAATCAACGCTGAAAGCGGAAAGCGAAAAGTGAAAAGTGAAAAGTGAAAAAGTACAAATTAAATTTAAAACTCACTCTGAGCATACTAATCAATTCTGCATCAAGTAAGGTTGATCTGGAATCAGCCCGAGATTGATACTGGATTTATCAAATTAAATGCCGCTAATAGCAAAATCCAGTGACTGCAGAATGTTTTCCCTGAAGTGAGATAGTGACTCTATTGGTTTTGTTAAAAGCTTCGCTGGCACAGGTGAAATCTGTGGCGTAATAATTAGTAATAGCTTTTCGTCCCGATAGGTAATCTCGGGTGTTAGTTTATCCATCGCATGATAATTAAATAATGCTGCATTACCAAGTGGCAGCACGATGCGTGTCGCTATTTCAGAAAGAAATGCACTTTGAATATTGACCAGTTAAGGATAAAGTTTTCGACTTGTCTTTTATCCGACTTAGGCTGACAGTGCATTTTCATCCTAACATACGTTGTTTAAGTTTCTCATAAGGTGTTTTTCCCATATGCGCAGAATGAGGTCTTAGGAAGTTATAGTAGTCCTCCCACTGGGCGAGTTTTTTCGTAGGTTAACATCGCCGGTATATTCAAGAATCTGGTAGAACTCACGCTGATCTGTTAGGTGGGATCGCTCCACTTTTCCATTTAATCGCGGTGTTGCCGGTTTGATGTAAACATGCAACATATCCAGGTCGGCGATATGCCAATGGAATTTAGTTTGGAATTCATGACCATTATCAGTGCGTATCGTTTTTATTCTGAAAGGAAATTTATCAACCACATAATTGATAAAATCAATTGAGCTGGATTGAGTATGCTGCTGATAGATCTTAAGCGCTCTGATGCGTGTGCAGTCATCAATGGCCGTATACTGAAACCGTTTGATGCGCCTTCCTAGTTTATCCTTAAAAAATAGAAACTTAACATCTACTTGAACGTGATGCCCAGGCACTCTTTTCTCGTAGCGTTTAAACTTGTTACGGGATCGTTTTTTTATATTTTCAGGGAGTCGATTCAGTTTATTTCTGACTAAAACGTTGTAACAACCATTACGAGATAACTTGATATTGTGGTAGCGCTGAAGATGCCACACGATCATATCTGGTCCAAAATGATAGGTAGATCTCAAGTAAACTACTTTCTCTTCTATGGCTTTGGGGACACGTAATTTATGATTTTCCGGGCAAGGTCGACTATCAATTAGGCCTTTTTCTCCACGGGATTCATAAGCTCGCTTCCATGTATAAAATGTTTCCCGACATATCCCAAAATAACGGCATGTCTTGGCAATGTTGCCGATCTCTTTTGCATGATTTAATACTTTTAACTTTCTGGATATATCGTGCTCTGCTCTCCGGTTCATTGTTCTCGACTCCTATATAGATAAATAACAGTATAAACTGTCTACCTAAGTCGAGATTTTTATAGCTTGAGTTAATAATTAAAAAATAAACAGGAAAATAAAAATGGCGCATAAAATAAATTGGTTTGATATTCCGGTTACAGACATGGAGCGAGCCGTTGGTTTTTATACCAATGTATTGGATTTGGGTATCGCGGAAGAATTTCCAGGGGTGTCGGTATTCTCCCATGAAGAAGATGAAGTGGCGGGTTGTCTATTTACCAGTGAGGATGCCAAGCCTTCTACCAACGGCATTCTTGTATATTTCAATGTCGACGGCCGACTGCAGGAAGCGGTGGATATGGTGGAAGATTTTGGCGGCAATATTGAACAGGGTGCCCACGAAATAGGCAATTTTGGCCAACGCGCATTGGTTATCGACAGTGAAGGCAATCGTATTGCCTTGCATTCGGTATAGAAAAACAAAAAAAGGATTGATATTTTTCAGCGAATGAACAGAATAAGACAAACATTCTAAAACAGACTCAATCCGGCACAAGCAGTATACATCAACCCATAGGCCGGAAGAGTGCAGCGATGTCTGGCAAAAACGACGCAAATAAAAATTAATCAAGTGATCAGGGAGAACCCCATGTCCAACAAAGAAAGACGCACAGTCCCCCGCGAAGCAGTTCAGCTTTACGACGAGTTCATCCACGGCGAAATCGATCGCCGCTCTTTCCTCAATGGCCTGAAAAAGTTTGCCGTCGCCGGTCTGACGACCAGCGCCATTGCAGATGCACTGATGCCAGACTATGCCATGGGGCAGCAGGTCTCCCGCGATGATGAACGTATCCGCGCCGAATATGTCACCCTGCCTTCTCCTGAAGGACATGGATATATTCGAGGATATTTGGTACGACCCTTCAGCGCCGACAGCCGCTCTGCACAATCAACCCCACTACCGGGTATTGTTGTGGTTCATGAAAACCGCGGCCTTAATCCCCACACCGAAGACGTAGCAAGACGCCTGGCACTACAAAATTTTATGACCTTCGCACCAGACGTACTCACCTCGGTAGGTGGCTACCCCGGTGACGACTATCAAGGCGGACAATTGTTCAGTCAGCTCGATGGTGACAAACGTTTCGAAGATATAGTCGCCGCAGCCCTGTGGCTGAAAAATCGCGAGGATTGCACCGGCAAGATCGGTATTACCGGGTTCTGCTACGGTGGTGGCGTCTCCAATCAAATGGCCGTTCGCCTGGGTTCCGACCTTGCTGCAGCGGTGCCTTTCTATGGTGGTGCAGCACCCCTGGACCAGGTGTCAAACATCAAGGCAGCGATACAGGTTCAGCACGGTGGACTCGACGCACGCCTGGTCGGCGCATGGCCTGCCTACCAGCAAGCACTGGCAGCCGCCGGCGTTACCCATGAAGGACATATTCATGAGAATTCTGTGCACGGTTTCTTTAATGATGCCACTCCGGAACGCTACAACGAAGTGGAAGCGACGCTAGCCTGGGAGCAGATGGTGGGATGGTTTAATACTCACCTCAGGGCTTAAGAAAAATGAACAGGGTGAATATCACAGCCATGGCGTGTGGGCTGGCCTTCTTTGCTGTCGCGCCCCTTTCGGCGCTGGCGCACCATGGTTTTGGTCGTTTCGATCCGAATACGGAGATTCAACTGGAAGGCACCCTCACCAAGCTCGAATTTGTGAATCCCCATTCCTATGTCTATTTTGAAGCAGTTGAGCCTGATGGAAGTGTCCGGGAAATGGGCTGTGAGATGCGTGCCGCCACCGTGCTGCGCCGTTCAGGCTGGTCGCCCGAACTCTTTATCAAGGGGGCGCACATCGTCGTTTCTGGCAATCCACATCGCGACGATCCCTCATCCTGTTATGTAGAAACATTGGCCATCGGCGCGGCGCCGATGCTTGAACGTTACCAGCAGCTGAATGAAGATGACTCGGCAGCGCAAGCAGTGCATGACTTACGTTTGTCCGATGGCACACCCAATATCTTTGGTGACTGGGCGCAGGAGCAATACCTGATGGCCCAGCCAAAGGTAGTGGGTGCACGCGGTGTGCTGGTACCAAAAAGCATGGTGGCAGGGGTCGAGTCTGGCGAGATTAATCCCTCGGACGCACCGAATGCCGGCTGGGGTGCCCGGCCCGTGACGTTGACCACAGCGGGTGAAGCGGCAGCAGACGTGTTGCGTAACCAGCCCCCGGAAGAAAACCCGCGCATGACTTGCCAGATTACCAGCATCCTTTTCGACTGGGTTTTTGACGGTCCCATCAATCGCATAAGCCGGGAAGAAGACCGGATAATCATGGCATATGGCCGCGACCTGACCCGCACCATCCATATGGCCCTGGCAGAGCATCCCGGCAATATTGCAGCTAGCCGTGGCGGCCATTCAATCGGCCACTGGCAAGGCGACACCCTTATTGTCGATAGCATTGGCTTTCTGCCGGGCAGACTTGTCGGCAATGTTCCGCACAGTGATGGGCTGCATATCGTTGAACGTTTTTCTCTCGACACTGCCAGCATGGCATTGAAACGTGAATACACTGCTGAAGATCCCGTTTATTTTGAGGATCAGTACAAGGGAGCGGATATCGTGATGTTGGCAGATGCACCGTTTGCTGTTGATCAGTGCAAAGAGCTTGCCTACGAGTACACCACCGGGGCGGAAGAAAGAGAATAATTAAATTAAGAGAGTAAGGGATGATTTTTTTCTATGCACCAAAAGCCTGTTCATTTGCCTCCCATCTTGCCCTGGAGCATGTGGGGGCAAAGTATGAAGCGCATCGCCTGGATTTTTCCAAAAACCAGCAAAGAGAAGATGAATACCTGAACATGAACCCTAAAGGCCGGGTGCCTGCACTGCTGACTGACCAGGGGCTCATTACGGAAAACATCGCCATTCTGGCATTTATTGCACAAAGCTATCCGGAAGCGAAATTGGCTCCGGTAGATGACCCATTCCAGTTTTCCCGGGTGCAGGCCTTTAATAGTTATTTGTCCTCGACAGTGCATGTGGCGCATGCTCATAACTATAGAGGTTATCGCTGGGTCAATGCAGACGATACCCACTCGATAGAAGCGATGAAGGCAAAAGTACCCGCCACTATGACAGAGTGCTTTCAAATAATTGAAGACACTATGAGTGAGGGGCCCTGGGTGATGGGGGAGAACTACACTATTTGTGATATGTATTTATTTACTATTTGCCAATGGCTGGAAGGCGACGGGGTTGATATTAATCTGTTTCCTAAAGTGGCTAATCATTTTCAGCGTATGAATGAAGATGCTGTAGTACAACGGGTTAAGGCGAAGGAACTTGTGTAATCAAGTAAGTAAAACTTTGTTTGTCCCTGAGTATTTAATTGACCAATCGTTTGGATGTGAAATTAGTCATTCGGTAAGGAATGAGTTGTGAAACTTGAAAAGTGGGCCCTCATTGCAGAGGTTTTAGGTGGTGTTGCTATTCTGATATCACTGGTGGTCCGGTTGTTTTTATTTGCTACCTGGAATTTGCTTTTATATTTACTCGAGGAGTTTAGCATAGGAATGAAAGGGGTCGGAATGAAAGGGGTAAGAGTAACTTGATTCCGGCATTACTTTTATACTTTTCCGATTTCCTGTAAGAATCAAAGGGGTCAGAGCCATTTGATTATCAAACCTAATAGCGCTTGAATATCGTCGTTTAACCCTGCAGTAATTTCAGCGCGTTCTGCAGTTCCTGCAAACCTGAAGGGCGCACAACACGACCCACTTCCTTGCCCTCCAATAATAAAATCAGTGTCGGCCATAATTTGACTCTATAGCTGCGGCCTAGTCGCTTGCCCTTGCCATCTTGTACGCGGATGTGGGCAATGGTACTGGAGGCCATTGCTTCGCTAATCAATGGGGCCGCCGCCTGGCAGATACCACAGCTGTTGCTGCCGAACTCCAGAATCAAAGGGCCTGGCGTAGCATCGAGGGTATCGCGTTCGTGAGCAGTGTCGGAATAAGGTACTAACATGGAAGCCTCACTATATTTACAAAGATATTTAAGGTCAGAGTAAAGACCATTTCTCGATTTACATTTACTTGTTAGTGAATCGTAAATTTTACTCTGACCCCAAATATTTATCCTGGCTTTGATACAATCGATAGCACAATACGCTTAGCCTTGGAAAATCACATTTGAGCCTGGATCTTGACCACCGCAAACAATGGCCGGATGAACTTCAGGTCTTATTGAAAAAATTCCCGCGCAACAGCTGGAAGAAACAATCTTCTTCTCTGTCCCGGTTCTGGCTCGATAAACACGATGAGTTTCGTTATCAGGCCCGGTTACTGAATGACATTACTCTCAAGTATCGCGAGCAGAAGGTGGATGGGCCTGAATTTGTTAAACGACTGGGCCCACCTCTGCAGATGTTCCTGTCCCACTTGCACGGTCATCATTCCATCGAAGATGATCATTATTTCCCCAGATTCAAGGCTTCCGACAAGCGTCTGGCACCAGGGTTTGATGTGTTGGAGACGGATCACTATTTATTGCACGAGGGCATGAGTGAGATCACTGAAACGTTCAATGCTTTTGCTGAAAGTATTCGTTCTTCTAAAAAAAACAGTGTTCATCAACGCGCCGGGGATCGCTACCTGGCCAGCGCTGATTTGTTTTTTAAGCGCATGCTGCAGCATCTGGCAGATGAAGAAGATTTGATTATTCCCCTGATGCTGGAGCAGGGGCAGTAAAATTAATAATCAAAGACCTCAGTGGCAATTGATTAATCTCTATTCATTAATCCGTTCGAAAACCCAGCGCCCGGAAACCTGTACTTCCTGAACGGAAGGGGCCATGCCGGGGTTATCGTTATTGAAGATATACGGCTGACTCCAGGTACAAGAGGCGCAGATAAACGAGTTCTCTGATTGTGGGATGAGCTCTTCTCTGGCCTCGCCATTTCTGCTGAGAAACAATGCACCATCTTCCAGCGTGACGACCACCGTGGTCAGGTATTCTAGCCAGATTCCCTCATAGGTGCCGACATAGCGAGCGAGAATATCCGAGTCCAGATCAATCGCTGATGCCCTGGCATCGGCTACCTTGTCGCCTGTCCAGTGTTTGACGCCGCCTTCGGTGGCTTCGTTGCAGACGATTTCCAGAATCACATCGTCTGCGGCCAATACCATGTCGACAACGGTATGCAGGGGTTCATCAAAGGTGTCGGGATCATCAAAAGTGATGTCCACTTCCATATGCCCGAAATCCATCCGCCGGTAGCGTTCAGTGACGCGAAGCTTTTCCGTATGCTCAAGCCCCCAGGCATGCATCCAGGTCTTGTTGTTATAGCCGTTACTTTCTACTACCAGGGTATCACCCTCCCAGCGACCTACTGAATAGCCCATCCAGATTGGTAACGGATCGGCTTCAAGTTCACGGCCGTCGGTGAACACCTGACGCGAAGTCAGGTCGCCATAGATCATTGCGACCACCGATGGACTCTGGACTATTTGCCTGAGACTGCCGCCGCCTGAGGGACCACCGGTAATGAAGGCGGGCCCGCCTGGCATGCACTGCATCTGGGGGCCGTCGCGATAGTAATTGCGCTCGTGAGTAGCCATGGTTTCACGTGCCCACGCTTGTACTTTCGAGTCGTCATTCAAGTCACCTCGTACCTGGCCCGCGCGCCACAGGCCGGTCAGTTCAGGACGACCAGCAGCAGTGCGTGGCAGGGGGGCAAATAGATCCGGCGAACCATCAGCATTACGCGGAATACCGGGCGTTGGCACTCCAAGCCACTGGGCAGCCAGAAGGGTAGAGAATGTCAGGAGTACAAGGGCTGAAAATAATTGTTTCATTGGGTCTTCCTTCTAATTATTGGCGGGCAGTGTTCGCACTTTTTTATAACTACAGCGGCGTTCGACTGCGCTCCCGGCCTTCTCTGCCACTGCGTGCAACACTTTCCCAGAGTAGCTCGCCAGTGTCAGTAATCGTCACTGAGGCCCCGTTGGCTGTGTTGGTACCGTTTCTTGCGCCATATCCCAGGACGCTCAATACTTCGCCTACCTGTACTTTGTTTCGTCCCCAACCTAGGCGCAGTAAATCGTTAATACCGACCAGCTCGACTGCCCATTCCTGAATATTTTCATCGTCGTCTGTCACTTCCATAAAGATCCAGGCATGGGGGTTGGTCCATTCCAGTCTCGTCACAGGACCGGTTAAAGTCACTGGCTTATTGATATCGAATTCGGAAGCGAAGGCGTGATGGGGTGCAGCAGGGGCGGCCATTAGCAAACAGGCCATACTGATACAAGTCAGGAACAGAGATTTCATAGTTGGTATATCCTCTACGTATGTATGGAAAGCATAATCTCCTTCTCCCGGCTAGTCGAGTCTGGGATCAAAGTGATGATTCAAAAGAGGTATAGCTATTTGATTTTTTATACTGATTATTTAAAATCAAGGAAATCGGAAACAGATCGCATTTCCCCATTAATCAATTTTTTTATTGCTCGCTTTTCCATGAAAAATATAAGCTCTGATATATCAAATTCATCCATGATTAATATTGTTTGGTATGTATCTATATCACTGGTGTTATCGTTGATGATCAGCTTCGCTGTGGCTGCTGAACAGGCGCCTGAACCATTCATAGAAGCATCCATAGAACCGATAGAACTAGCGGCAGACGAGCAAGCCACACAAACGCAAGCTGCTCGCGAAAGACCTATTGAAGAAATATCTGTAGTTGGCGAACGCTCAGCCCTGTTCTTGCTTGAAGAGATTAAAAACGCTGAAGTGTTGATGTACGATATTTTTAACGACCTCAACAGTACTGATGATTTTGATGTTAATTGCCGTAATGTTACACATACAGGTACGCTGATTCCAGAATGGGAATGTGATTCAGGTTTCATGACCCGTGAGCGTTTTCAGAATACACAGGATTTTTTGCAGTTTGGATTTATGCCAAAGTCCGATGAAGAGATGTATTGGGAAAATCGGGAAAAAGTGGCAGCGCTAAATGCCGAGATGCTGAGTCTGGCCAAAGAAAATCCAGGGCTGGCCGAGGCCATGCTGGATCTGAATGCGAAAAGGCAAAGACTGGAAGAAATTGAAAGCAGGAAGCGGGAAAAAACGAAAGGCTTTTTCAGCCGGCTGCTGGGTAAAGATTCGGATTAATTCAAAACAACAGTGAGGCGATAAAAACCAGAACAGCCGCACTGGTTCCTACCACCAGCGTTCCCAGTGTATAGACCCGATAGCCGGTTTTAACATCAATGCCGGAAAACTGGGTCATGACCCAGAAACCACTGTCATTGGCATGGGACACGACCAGGGCACCGGCACCGATGGCGGCCACTACCAGTGCCTTGTCCATTTCGGTAGTAAAGCCCATAGCCACCAGCAATGGTGCAACAATGGAAGCGGTGGTTATCAAGGCGACAGTGGACGATCCTTGTGCTGTCTTTATCGCTGCGCACAGGAAAAATGGCAGCCAGATGCCGAGCTTGGCCCCTGATAAGGAGTCAGCCAGGGTATCTGCAATGCCGCTGTTTTGCAGGATGGCGCCAAAAATACCTCCCGCACCGGTAATCAAAATAATATTGGACGCATCCGCCAGAGCCTTGCCCACCCATCCGGTAGTGGCCAGCATTTCCTTGTCCCATTTTTTGGGCAAAAGGAAAGCGAACAACATGCCTATCATCAAGGCAATGATCGGGGAACCGATGAACGAAAAAAACTTTACCAGACCAGAGGGCTCAAGACCTTCAGTCAGAGAAAATTCCATAATGGATTTTCCTACAATGAGCAAAATGGGGATCAGTATCGGCAAGAACGATTTGAAGGCACTGGGCGCCTGCTTCATTTTTTCTGCAATAAGCTCGTCGGTGATTTCCGGGTTCGGATCAATATAGATTCTGGAGGCAATTTTTTTACAATAGACAATGGCAATGATCAGGGACAACATTCCGATCACCAGACCGACCATCATGACCAGTCCCACATCGGCACCGATGATGCCCGCGGCCGCTATGGGTCCAGGCGTGGGTGGAACCAGCACATGAGTAATCAACAGCCCCAGGAATAAAGCAGTAGAAGTTCCCACGATGGAAAGTCCTGCGGCCTTGGTTAAGCTTTTGTTCAAGGGGTTCAGGATGATGAAGCCACTGTCGGCAAACACCGGAATAGAAACGATAAAGCCAACGATGCCCATTGCCTCATGGACACGTTTTTTACCGATGATGCGCAGCACCACGTCGGCTAATTTGTAGGCGCCCCCGGAATGCTCCAGGAAGGCCCCGATAATGACGCCCAGTACAATCACAATGCCGATATTACCCAGGGTTCTGCCAAAGCCGTCATTGACCTGATTAACAATAGTGTCCAGAGCCATGCCGGAAAAGAGGGCGAAAAACAGGGCCGCTGCCAGCAGGGCCAAAAAAGGATGCACTTTCCATTTTACGGTCAGTAAAATGATAAGCAGGACACTCAATAACAGTAAGACAATATTAATCATGGTTTAAATAAATGGGGGTCAGAGTCATATTTTAAGCGACTGATTTAAGTGCTAGTGGTGGCACATCAAACTCAATTCCGGCCCATTCGCTACGCAGGAAATTTCTGATATTTCCGTGATCCACGCCTTCCGGATTTTGCAGTACATCAACTCTGTAATAATCACCAAAACAGTGCAGGGTTTGTGCCCTGTCCAGACTATGTAAGAGGGCAAAGCCAAATACCTTACAGGAACCTTCATTGGTGCCTGCTTCATTGATTCTTTGATGGGCGCCTTCACCACTGGTAAAGCGCGTCGGGGTAAAATCATAGTAGTTATCAATCACCTCAAGCACCTGATTAAAATGAACCGTGTCAGGTGCATCAGCAAGCTGACTTAGTAGCTGGCTTAGCTGGCTGTTATTATTTGTGTTTGTTGAATCAGACATTTGCATCCTCTGTATGAGTTTTGTTTGATATTTCTTTTTCCTGCATGCGTGCGATGGTGTCGGCAAAGGTTTTTTTCGGCACGCGCTGTAACTTGGTCAAGGCTGTATGGGAAACCAAATCAGCATCCAGCTGTTGTTCCAGATCCCTTAGCATTCTGGCCAGAAGGTGGGCTGTCATTTCTGCATCGGCCAGGGCGCGGTGATAGTCTCCTGTTGTTGGTAATGACAAATATCTGACCAGGGTGCCCAGTTTATGATTGGGCATGTCCGGATACATCCTTCTTGCCAGCAGCAGGGAGCAGGCAAATTCTGTACGCCGCCTTAAGCCTGCCCGGGCATATTCTGCATCGAGAAATTTAGCGTCAAAGGACGCATTATGGGCAATGAAGGGTATGTCGCCAACGAAACTCTGCAAGGCCTGCATAACGCTGGGTCCATCGGGTGCATTACGCACCATGCCATTGCTTATGCCGGTCAGCTCCTGAACGAATGCCGGGATCGGTCTGCCGGGATTGATCAGGCTCTGGTAACTGTCGACTATCTCGCCATTGCATAAGATCACTACGCCGACTTCAGTGGCCCGATCACCCATGTCAGGAGATAAACCGGTGGTTTCAAAATCGATGACGGCGAATTTTTTCAAGGGGTGTTATTTCCGACAGACCACGTTTGCGTAAGTAAGGCATGTTCTGAACATGATTGTCTTATTGGATTATTTACAGATTAAAGTCTCTAGCGAGAACTATTTAATATTCTCAGAAAACATTGATGCATGGCTTCCGGGCTGGGTGAATTAGCACAGCTTCGATTACTTTCCCTGAACACGTCCTGGGAATTTAGCCTTGCAATCAGCAGTTTTGTGGTTGCATCGACTTCATA
>Ga0257114_1001077_pt1 | contig 20122 bp, 20 predicted proteins | sample SI112_10mmetaG_FD_190149 | JGI IMG/M metagenome (GOLD analysis project Ga0257114, IMG submission 190149) | Marine microbial communities from Saanich Inlet, British Columbia, Canada - SI112_10m | ecosystem: Environmental > Aquatic > Marine > Inlet | place: Canada: British Columbia | collected...
AAGAAGAAAGCCAATTGAGAAAGTTATGAAACCGGTTGTAATAAAGGCTTTTACTAGATCTTTTTCTTCAAAGAAATATGCAAGAAACCCAGGAAATGACTGGGCAGCACTGAATAACATCAGGAGGGTTCCCAAAATCCTAGTTGTATAAGGGAGTTTCATGTTACGAGGGTGAAAAGATTTCTTTTACTTGTTTGATGGCAGTTTTATCTGTTAAAAATACTATAACGTGATCGTTCTCCCTCAAATGCACGTGATCATGCGCTATTTTCCCTTTATTATCTCTTATTAAAGCTCCTATGGTTGCACCTTCAGGAAGAGATATTTCTCCTAGCTCTTTACCTATACTACTTTGTTTGCCTGTTGGTGATTCCTTGGCAATTGTTTCTATGGCTTCAGCCGCGCCTCTTCTTAAAGAGTGAACTTTAACTACATCCTTTCCTTCAATCTCGGCTAGAAAAGTTCCTATTGTTATTAGAGAAGGTGTAATTGCTATATCAATCCCCTTGTCTTGGACTAAATCTACATAAGCAGGATTATTGATTAATGCCACAACTTTATGTGCACCCATATCCTTTGCCAGGAGGCATGACATGACATTTGCTTCATCATCGTTTGTTACAGCTGCAAATACGTCTGTTCCTTCAATATTTTCATCATAGAGAAGATGTTTATCACATACGTTACCTTCAAGAACAATTGATTGTTCAAGTTTTTCAGATAATCTTTTTGCTCTTTCGTGATCTGACTCAATAATTTTTACCCTATGTTCATTCTCAATTCTCTTAGCAAGCCTGCTTCCTATTTTTCCTCCTCCAGCAATCATTACACTTTTATAAGGCTCTTCTTTCTTTCTCATTTCATTGACTACCTTAGATGCCTCGCCTTTCTTCGAAATAAAGAAAACTTCATCTTCAGCCCTTATGGTAGTTTGCCCCGTAGGGATTATTGAGTTTCCTTCTCTAAAAATAGCCGCTACTCTGGAATCAACTTTAGGCATATGTTTTTTTAGATCACCTATCTCATGACCAATCATAGGACCTCCCTCAACAGCTTTCACTGCAACAAGATTTAATTGACCTTCCCCAAATTCCATTACTTGCAATGATCCTGGAACTTCAATCAATCCTTCAATATGATCAGTTATTAATTGCTCTGGACTGATGTGAACATCTACAGGAATTTCGCCTGACTCCATCGCTTCTTTTGTTTTTCCTTTTAGGTAGGAGATTTCTCTTACTCTCGCAATAGTCTTTACGGATTCATTTAGAACCTTGGAAATAAGACACGCGACCAAGTTGGTTTCATCGCTGCCTGTTACAGCAACGACCATATCTGCATCTTTAATGCCGGCATTAACAAGTATATTTGGATAAGAGGCGCCACCGAGAACAGTTCTTATGTCGGCTTCTTCTTCGAGTTTATGAAGTTTAACGGGGTCGTTATCGATAATTGTAAGATCATTTTCTTGAGACAATAGGTTAGCAAGCGTGCTACCTACAGCTCCGGCCCCCAAAATGACTATTTTCAAAAGTATATGTAAGACAATTTTTCTTTGATTATAGTCTTATTTTTCGAATAGAAAATAGTTATTGGAAGCTTAATTAAATTTATTTATTATCTTCAATAATGTCTCTGTAGGCAGAAATGAACTCTTGTCCTGAAACTATATTCTTCCCTTCCATTTGTATATCTTCAATTAATATAGCGCTACCTGACTTGCAAGAGATTATCATCCCATCATCATTTGACTCTATATGACCCGGTTCTAGATCTGGAATATGTTTATATTCTCTAGCCTTATGAATCTTTATCCTTTTATCTCCAAGCAAGAAATAAGCACCATATTTAGAGTAGAGGGCATTTATTTTGCTGATAATTTTTTTAGCATCTTCTGCCCAATCAATCTGGAGCATTTCTTTGGTTATCTTGGGAGCAAAGCTTGCTTCATTATCGTTTTGATTTTTGGCTTCAATACTTTCAGATTCTATAAGATTAAGAAATTCGCATAAATTCTTCTCACTTAAGCCGATGAGCTTGTCTTCAAGAGTTCTTAGATTATCTTGTATTTCAATTCCACATTCATGTATTTGAAATACGGGACCTTCATCCAAACCTTCTGACATTTGCATATAACTAACGCCAGATTTCTTATCACCATTTAGCAGACAATACTCCATAGGCGAAGCCCCTCTCCACTTGGGCAATATTGAAGCGTGAATATTAATGCAGCCGTGTTTAGGAATATCTAATATATTTTTGGGGATTAAAAGGCCATATGCCACAACCAAGACTAGATCAGGTTCTAATTTTTTAAGCATATTTAAAGTATCTTCTTCTCTAAGATTGGCGGGCTGAAAAACTGGAATGTTTTTATGAAGGGCTAATTCCTTGACAGGAGAGAATTTAACTTTCTTACCTCTACCTGATCTTCTATCAGGCTGAGTCAATACACATGAAATCTCATGACGAGATTCTATTAACATTTTTAGATGTTCTGTTGCAAAATCTGGCGTACCAGCAAAAACAATTTTCATGAAATTTATATACCTTTAGCTTTATTGAGTTTTTTCCTAATCATCTCTCTTTTAATATTTGAAATGAAATCAACCATCATTTTTCCATCTAGGTGATCCATTTCATGCTGAATAACAACTGATAATAAATCATTAGTTATTATGTTTATCTCTTCTCCTTCCAAATTAAATGCAGCTATCTCTACTGAGCTTGGCCTGGACAGTTCTTCATAAAAACCAGGAACAGAAAGACAGCCCTCAGGATAGGATTTCTTTTCAGGATCAACTATTTTTTTCAATTTGGGGTTAATTAAAATTAAAGGATTGTCTTTATGTTCACTTATATCTATAACAATAATTCTTTTATGAACATTCACTTGTGTTGCAGCTAAGCCTATTCCAGAACCTTCGTACATGGTTTCCAGCATATCATTTGTTATACGCTTAAGGCTTTCATCAAATTGTGCAACAGGTTCTGCTACTGTTCTCAGTCTAGGGTCAGGAAATAGTAAGACTTTTAATAATGCCATGATTTAATTTTTGATATTTTAGTATACAATTTTTGTTTAGGAGGAAATTGTGACTGTAACTGTATCAATATTAATAGGATCTGAATCAGACTTAGGCTTAGCCAACAAAAGCTCTGAGACATTGGATTCTTTATCAATATCTAATTCAATTCAGGTTCTCTCGGCTCATAGAACACCTGAATTGCTTGAAACCCATGTTCGAGAATGTGAAGCAGGAGGAACTAAGGTTTTTATAGCGATGGCAGGTTTAGCTGCTCATTTAGCTGGAGCTGTAGCTTCTAAAACCGTGCTACCAGTTATTGGTGTTCCGGGAGACGGTGGACCTTTAAGCGGAATGGACGCTCTTCTATCCACTGTTCAAATGCCAAAAGGCATACCTGTTGCAACTGTTGCTATCGGGTCAGCTGGAGCAATTAATTCTGCTTACTTGGCAGCTCAGATACTGGGAGTTGAATCTGAATCAATTAGAAATAGTTTATTAAAAGTTAGAGAGGATGGTGTTGAGGCTATTAAAGCTTCAAACAAAAAATTGGCTGACTCCTAGACCATGTACTCTCTCGGTTCGATCATTGAACATTTAAAATCTGGAGAATTAATAGCCTACCCCACGGAAGGAGTTTGGGGCCTGGGATGTGACCCCAATAATCTGGAAGCGGTAAAAAAGATACTGGATCTTAAAGAACGATCTTCAGATAAAGGGCTGATTCTTCTAGGCTCGAGATTTGAGCAATTCAATGAATATGCATTTGCTGAAGAATATAAAGCAAAACTAATGACCAAATGGCCCGGTCCTCATACTTGGCTGGTACCTGCCAAGCAAGGAGTAAGCACTTTACTAATTGGATCTAATGATAAAGTTGCTTTAAGGCTAAGCAATCATGAGATTGTTTGTGAACTGTGCGAGGGTTTTGGAGGAGCCATAATTTCTACTTCTGCTAATAAAGAAGGCCTGCCAACCCTTACAGGAGAGAGAGAAATAGCGGATGTTTTTCCAGATGTTAAGATACTAAAAGGACGCCTAGGTGATTTAAAGAGACCCTCTACAATCCAGGATGTTGTTACAGATTTCATCGTGAGATAGTTATGAAAGAATTAAAAAAGTTTGCTGTTATAGGAAGTCCAATCGAACACTCCTTATCCCCAAAAATACATAACCTGTTTGCAGAAAGCCTTGGAATAAAGATTAGTTATGAAGCCTTGAAAGTAGAAGAGGTGGAGTTTACAGCTAGAGTCCGACAGTTATTTGATGCTGGGTACGATGGCTTGAATGTAACTCTGCCTCATAAGGAGTCTGCTTTCAAGATTGCAGATTCTTTATCTGATGATTCAGTCTTATGTGAATCTGTTAATACTCTTTGGATGGAAGATGGGTCAATATGTGCAGACACAACAGACGGAAGAGGGTTAATGAAAGACCTTTTAAATAAAAAGTTAGATGTAAAAGATGCCAAGATTCTTCTTTTAGGAGCGGGCGGATCAGCAAAGGCAATAATTCCAGCTTTACTTAGAAATAATCCAGAGAGAATTACTATAGCCAACAGAACTCCTGAAAGAGCCGAGTACCTTGCAGATAGATTTTCTTCTCCCGATAGAGTTTTGGGGGCCATTCCTTTATCAGCAGAAATAGACTTCGAGCCAGATTTGATTATTAATACCTCATCTGCAGGAGTCTTGGATCAGGGCATGAAATTACCATCCAATATCTTTTCAAGTCAGCCAAATATCTATGACCTTTCTTATGCCGCTTCAAATACTCCGTTTATGAATTTAGCTTTATCCTCTGGATCAAAAAATTGTTATGACGGTATTGGAATGTTAATAGAGCAGGCAGCTTTAAGCTTTCAAATATGGACAAAAGAAGTTCCTGATACTGATTTTGATATAGAGCTACTTTCATAACTTTATTTTGTAAGTAAAACTCTCTTTAATTTCTTTGTCCTTAAGCTATTGTTTGAAGAAACTGATTGGTTTAAAATACGCCCGCTGTTCCGGTTCGCCCACCTTAAAACAAATATATAAAATTTAATGGCTTATATTAAAAAAGTTTTCACAAAGTTCATCTTTATGGTCATGCCTGTCATGTTTTCGTCACATGTTTTTTCTGAAGATTCAGACTACAACATGAAAGTTGGCGTAACAGAGGTAAGTCAAAGCATCTTTGAACTCCATATGCTCATATTCTGGATATGCGTGGGTATCGGAGTCATAGTTTTTTCAATAATGTTTTGGTCTCTATTCAAGTACAGAAAATCGAAAGGAGCAGTAGCGGCAGATTTCGATGATAATTTCTGGTTGGAAATAGGTTGGACTGTTGCAGCAACCTTGGTTCTGGTTTGGATGGCTGTTCCATCTACGCAAGTGATGGTTAAAGCCTACGACGATGCTGAAGGAGAAATTAATATTCTCATCACTGGTCATCAGTGGAAGTGGCATTACGAATATTTAGAAGATGAAGTCGGTTTTTTCAGCAATTTATCCACAAGCCAAGAACAAATAAATGGAGAAGTCCCTAAAGGGGAGTTCTACCTCAGAGAAGTAGATGAGCCTTTAGTCATACCAACAAATACAAGGATAAGATTCCTGATAACTGGTAATGATGTTATTCATTCTTGGTGGGTTCCTGATTTTGCTGTAAAGCAAGATGCAATACCTGGGTTTATAAATACCGCTTGGACAAATGTCCCTGAACCAGGAATTTTCAGAGGCGCATGTACAGAGTTGTGTGGTATCAAGCATGCCTTCATGCCTGTAGTAGTTAGAGCGGTCGAAAGAGAAGAATTTGATGCTTTCATAGCCACAAAGGTGGCTTTAGCCGAAGAAGAAAGGATGCTAACTTCTAAAGTTTGGACTAAAGAGGAGTTGATGGAAAGAGGTGAGGGCTTTTATGCCACAAACTGCTCTGCATGCCATCAAATTAATGGTAAGGGAATACCTCCTGTCTTTCCAGCACTAGACGGAAGTCAGATCGCTATGTTCGATAGTAAGAGGCATATAGAAATATTGATGGAAGGTGTTCAGGGTTCAGCTATGGCTGCCTTTGGAGACTCTTACAGTGAAGTCGATATAGCATCGGTCATCACTTATACAAGACAGGCCTGGTCGAATGGAGAAAATGGCGATGGAGTCATAGTCACTCCACAAGACATTGTTGCTTACAAAAATAGAATAGATTTATAAAAGGAATAAAATAATGAGTACAGTAGTAGAAACACACGATCACGGACATCACGGGCCAGCTAAAGGACTTTCTAGGTGGCTCTTTACAACAAATCATAAAGATATAGGAACGCTTTATTTATGGTTTAGTTTCATCATGCTATTTATTGGCGGAGCCATGGCAATGGTAATCAGAGCTGAACTATTTCAGCCAGGGTTACAAATAGTCCAACCTGAATTCTTCAATCAGATGACCACAAATCATGGTCTTATTATGGTGTTTGGGGTAATCATGCCTGCTTTTGTAGGTCTTGCAAATTGGATGTTGCCAATGCAAATAGGAGCTCCTGATATGGCCCTACCAAGACTGAATAATTTAAGCTTTTGGTTACTGCCTATGGCATTTGGAATTCTGCTTTCTACTTTGTTTATGCCAGAAGGAGGACCAAACTTTGGTTGGACTTTCTATGCCCCTTTATCAACTACATATGCACCTAATACGGTTAACTTCTTCATTTTCTCAGTTCACGTTATGGGGGTTTCTTCAATTTTAGGCTCAATAAATATAATCACTACGATATTTAATATGAGAGCTCCAGGTATGACTCTAATGAAAATGCCTCTATTTGTTTGGAGCTGGTTGATTACTGCCTATCTATTGATTGCTGTAATGCCTGTTTTGGCTGGTGTAGTCACTATGATGTTAATGGACATAAATTTTGGAACCAGTTTCTTTAATGCTGCTGGTGGTGGTGATCCAGTTCTATTTCAGCACGTATTTTGGTTCTTTGGTCACCCTGAAGTTTATATTATGATTCTTCCAGCTTTTGGGATTGTCTCTCATATCATTGAGACTTTCTCTAGAAAGCCCATTTTTGGATACTCTTCAATGGTATACGCAATGGCCTCTATCGCTATTTTATCTTTCGTGGTCTGGGCCCATCACATGTTTACGGTAGGTATGCCTCTAGCTGGAGAGTTATTTTTTATGTATTCAACTATGTTGATAGCAATACCTACAGGCGTTAAAGTCTTTAACTGGGTTGCGACCATGTTTAGAGGTTCTATAACCTTTGAAACTCCGATGCTTTTTTCAATAGCATTCGTTGCCCTGTTTACTATTGGAGGTTTTTCAGGATTGATGCTGGCAATTGTACCGGCTGACTTCCAGTATCATGATACTTACTTTGTTGTTGCTCACTTTCACTATGTTTTGGTTCCAGGTGCTCTCTTTGGAATCATAGCCGGAGCTTATTATTGGCTCCCTAAATGGACTGGTAACATGTATGACGAGACGCTTGGTAAATTACATTTTTGGCTAACTTTTATATCCGTAAATGTTACTTTTTTCCCAATGCACTTCGTAGGGCTTGCTGGAATGCCTAGAAGATACCCTGATTACGCATTGCAATTTGCTGATTTTAACGCCTTGATAAGTGTTGGCGCTTTCATGTTTGGACTGACACAACTTTTATTCTTATTTATCGTGATTAAGACTATAAGGTCTGGAAAACAAGCTAAGCCCGAAGTTTGGGAAGGCGCTGGTGAATTAGGTTTAGAGTGGACTTTAAGTTCTCCTCCTCCTTATCATTCATTTACTGTTCAGCCACAAGTAAAGTAGTTTGGAAGCAAAGAAAACATTAAGAAATTTAACGGGCATAGTTGTCGGTATGTTTGCCTTTGGGTGGTTACTTGTTCCAATGTACGACGTTTTTTGTGAAATTACAGGATTAAATGGAAAGGTTACTGGTCCAAGTTCATTAAGCAAAGAATCACTGGCAATAACCGAACAAAGAGAATTGTTGGTTCAATTCATGACACATAATAATGAGTCAATGCCATGGAAGTTTGATTCAGAGAAATCTCAAATGAGGGTTATTACCGGTAACCAGTATGAAGCAAACTTTGTTTTTTATAATCCAACAAATAACGAAATGGTAGGCCAAGTTATTCCTAGTGTCTCACCTGGAAGGGGGGCGGAATATTTCCATAAAACTGAATGTTTTTGTTTTGAGAGACAAGTATTGGCAGCAGGAGAGAGTATAGAGCTGCCCGTTAGATTCATAGTTGATCCAGCACTTCCTAAAGAGATTGGATCTTTGAGTCTTGGGTATACTTTGTTTGATATTACGGACAGAGTACAACCAAAAGAAGAATTAGCTAAATTATAAGAGGGGAGAAAATGTCACAACAAGCTTATTACGTTCCAGAATCAAGTAAATTGCCATTTGCTATGGCAATTACAATGTTGGTTTTCATAATCGGTGCTGCTAATACAGTCATAGATATGGGAAAAGAATCCAACTCTTACCTCATTTTAATTGCCTCATTCATAATGATGTGGACCACAATGTACTTTTGGTTCAAGCAAGTTATTCAAGAAAATCAGGCAGGACTGAATAATCCTATGCTTAAAGATTCATATGTATATGGCATGGCTTGGTTTATTTTCTCAGAAGTAATGTTTTTCTTTGCCTTCTTTTTTGCACTGGCATACATAAGAAATTTTGCAGTTCCGTGGCTCGGTGGCGAGGGTGAAAAAGGTCTTGCTAATATGCTTTGGCCAGGTTTCGAGGCTACTTGGCCTCTAATGGTAACACCTGATCAGGCAGTTTTTACTGGACCTGAAAAAGATATGTCATTAGCTACAGCCTACGCGTCTGGAGGCTTAGGTGGAGTTTTAGGCTGGTTGCCTTTATGGAATACAGTATTGCTACTAACTTCAAGTTTAACGGTCCATATAGCGCACTTAGGTCTTAAAAACGGAAACAGAAAGCAGTTCAATCTTTGGTTGGGTATTACTTTAATTCTTGGTTACATGTTCGTTGTTGTCCAAGGGGTAGAGTATTACGAGGCTTATACGCATTATGGCTTGACCTTAAATACGGGTATTTATGGAACCACATTTTTTATGCTAACAGGTTTTCACGGATTCCATGTTTGCTTAGGTGCAATCATTCTTACGATAATGCTTTTTAGAAGCCTCAAAGGACACTTTTCTGCAGATGATCATTTTGGTTTTGAAGCCGGATCATGGTACTGGCACTTTGTTGACGTTGTCTGGGTCTGCTTAGTTGCTTTTGTATACGTAATGTAATTAAGTTTAAACTCCTGGGCCAATTTGCCCAGTAACAAAACCATAAACTAGAGTTATAAAGAGAACGATAGCAATAGAAACTCTGACGCCCAAGCTATGAACGGTTCTTTTAGATGAGCCGCCGTCTTTAATTAGGAAAAAGGCGCCCCTAAAAAGACTAATAAACATAGCTACGATTAGGAAAATTATAAAGTATTTGATCATCTTGAAAGGATGAGCAGTATACACTTAGGTTAATAAAAAAAATATGAGTAAATTTCGTCCGGGAAAGCCAATGACCTTTTTTGTCATGTTTTTCTTTCCTATTTTAATCTTCCTAGGCTCGTGGCAAGTAAGCAGGGGCATTGATAAGACTGATATTGTTGAAAAACACTATATGAATAAATCTTTGCCTGTGATCAATGAAAAAGAAATGTCAGTAATGAATAAGGATAATCTTAAATATAGAACCGTTAATCTCTATGGAGAATTTGGCCAAGAGTCTTATCTTCTAGATAATAGACTTTACAGACAAGAAGCAGGATATGAGGTTTTTACAACATTTGAAACCTCCGAAAATAGCTTATTTTTAATTAACAGAGGTTGGATATCCAAAGAAGATTTTAATTATGATGAAGATATTCTGTTGAAAGAAAAAGGCATTTCTATTCAGGGTCTTCTCTCTCCATTCACCAGATTTGGGCTTAATTTAGTAGACGAGAGTTACGAAGATACTTGGCCAAAACTAGTTCAGCAAATTGATTACGAAGCTGCTAAGAAAGATTTAGGTTCGAATATAAATAATTCTGTTATTCAATTGTCTGCAGGTTCAAGCGGAGCTCTCGAACCAATTTGGAAGCCTGTTGACTTAAAACCCTCAAGGCATTACGGGTATGCTCTCCAATGGTTTGGATTAGCAATAGTTTTAATTTGTTCATTTTTCTATTACGGATTTAAAAAGGATTGATCATGAAAATAAGTAAACAAAATTCAGGAAGAATAATAGCTTCCTTGATATTTTTAACTCCAATCATAGTTTTATTATCTAGTTCGGCTATGTTTTATAGCGGATACACCCCTGAAGGCACTGTTAACAAAGGAACTTTATTACCTGAGCCTATCCAGCTTAGTGACCTAAAACTGAAAGTAAAATCTGGCCCATTAGTCGATGAATATCCTGGCAAGTGGTCAATTGTTCAGTTTGTTTCTGGAGATTGTGAAGAAAAATGTTGGGATACTTTGTACTCTTCTAGACAAATCAACATACGATTGGCAAAGAATAGCGATAGAGTAGTCAGGTACCTCATCAATATAGATCAAAATAATTTATCTAAAGAATCTATTGTAAAAATTGAAGAGGAATACCCGCTACTTAATACAGGAAAAATTAATGCAGATTTAGTTCCGTCGTCTATTTCTAATAAATTAAAGGACTCCCCTTATATTTTGTTTGATCCTCTAGGTAATGGAATACTCATCTATGATTCAACCCTTCCTAGTGGTGAACTACTTCAAGATATTAAAAAAGTTCTTCAAAACTCAAAAATAGGATAGGCATGGAACGAATAAAAACTCTTTCCCTTTGGTCTGGTATTCTTGGATTCGTAGTGGTTGCTCTTGGAGCATGGACTAGATTAGCTGATGCAGGTTTAGGATGCCCTGATTGGCCTGGATGCTATGGATTTGTAACGATACCTGTCAGTCCTGAAGAAATAAATATAGCTAACTCAAAGTTTCCCGATACACCCTACGAAGTTGCTAAAGCCATTCCCGAGGTTGTACACAGGTATTTTGCTGCCGCCCTTGGATTCTTCATAGTATGTATGGCCTTCTTGGCCTTTAAACACAAAGAAGTACCATCAAATATAAAAAAATTAAGTTACTTTTTATTGGTTTGGGTAATTATGCAAGGCACATTCGGTTATTTAACTGTCAGTCTTAAGCTTTGGCCTCAAGTCGTCACTACACATCTTATGTCAGGTTTTTTGACGACTGCTCTTGTCTGGCTTTTATATTTCAGAACCAAAGATTTAATTCAAGAAAGGAGTCAATGGAAGTTCGAGGCATCGACTAAGAAGCTATTCAATGTATCAATTATTTTAGTCGCAATTCAAATATTCTTAGGCGCATGGACAAGTACAAATTATGCCTCTTATTCATGCACTGATTTGCCTTTGTGTCAGGGACAGCTGCTCCCGGAAGCCAACTTCAAAGAAGGATTCAATTTCTTTCAAAGCATTGGCCCAAATTATCTTGGCGGTCAATTAGATCATGAATCTAGAGTTGCGATTCATTTAACACATAGGTTCGGTGCTGTTGTAGTAACTTTGTTTTTATTAATTTTCAGTTTTCACCTATATAAAAGAAATTTTAAAAATTTGGCATATGGACTTATAGCCTTTTTGACATTGCAGGTTTTATTAGGAATCTCTAATGTGATTTTTGCATTGCCCTTATTAATTGCTGTAGGTCACAATTTAGGTGGGTTATTATTGATTACTTATTTAGGTGTTCTAAGGTTAAGAGAACATTAATATATGATATCGATACTATCTAATTGGAGAGGTTATCTCGAGCTAACAAAGCCCGGAGTCCAGGCGTTGTTATTTGTTTCTTGTGCTAGTGGAATGCTCATAGGATCAGACTTCACTCCACCTGTGCAAGTGTTTTTCTTTGGATTGATTGGTATAAGTTTTTTAGCAGCGTCTTCAGCTGTTATTAATCATTTTTTCGATCAGAAGATAGATTCTAAGATGAATCGAACTTCTGAAAGGCCTCTAGTAGTAGGAAAAATATCGGATAGGCAGGCAATAATCTTTTCAATAATTCTCTATTTATCTGGATCTTGGATGCTCTTGTTCTATACCAATTTCCTTACTTGGTTACTTACCACCTTAACCTTTATATTTTATGGATTTATCTATACTAAATATTTGAAGTATATGACGAGTCAAAATATTGTTATCGGTGGGCTTGCAGGCGCTATGCCGCCGCTTCTTGGGTGGTCAGCCATTACTAATACAATTGAACCTAATGCTCTTTTGCTAGTGTTGATTATCATGGTTTGGACACCACCACATTTCTGGGCCTTGGCCGTTCATAGAGTTGAAGATTATGCTGATGCCGAAGTTCCAATGTTGCCTGTTCAGAAAGGAGTTCCATTCACTAAGCAACATATTCTTCTTTATACTTTTCTTTTGTTGGCATGCACAATGCTACCTTATGCAGTCCAGATGTTCGGAGAGATTTATCTCATTTCAGCTTTGATTTTGGGGAGTATATTTCTGATTTACTCTTACAGACTTTTAAAAGACGAAACGAATGCGCTGGCTATGCCAACCTTTGCATATTCGATAATTTACTTAGCCGCTTTGTTCGGCGCGATGCTTATAGATCATTTTATCTATTTATGAATAAAGGCATTTTTATAACAGTCGCAACCTGCTTAGGCTTTATAGCCTTGATATTAGCTTTATTCTTATCTAGATTTTATACACCGAGAGAATTGACCTTGGATGAATACAAAACACTCGGAGCATATTTCATTGATCCTCCAAGGCAGTTAGCAGATTTTAATTTAATAGATGATAGGGGGAATGAATTTCTTCCAGATCAATTCGAAGGGAAATGGAATATCCTATTTTTTGGTTTTACTTATTGCCCAGACATATGTCCTTTAACCATGAAGCAATTATCAGATGTGAAAGAAGCCTTATCAGAAAATTCAAATAAAATAAGGGTCTTTCTTGTTTCTGTTGACCCTGATAGAGATAAACCTGAGAACCTTAGAACTTATCTAAATAATTTTGATGATGAATTTCAGGGCTTAACGGGAGAGATTGACCAAATATATAAGTTTTCTACCCAGGTTAATGCACCATTTTTCCCAGTAGTTAATAGCGAAGAGCCTAATTACACGGTAGACCATTCTGGTAGCCTTGTTGTCATTAATCCAGAAGCGCAATATGCAGGTTTTTTTAGGGCGCCTCATGATATTAATAAAATATCCAAAGCACTTGCCTCTCTTCTTAATTAGTCTAATATTCTCAACTCTATGCTGATTCATAAACATAAGTTTGCATTAATTCTTAGCCTATTCTTCGTGGTAGGCCTATCAGCTGATCCTATTCTTCACTCTCTAGAAGAAGATGACATTCATAATGAAGTTATAGAATGTCAGCTTTGTGAGGGAGAACAATTAAAAGCATATGATCATTATTTTTTAGAATCTTATGCTCTAAATTCAATAACTTTATCTGGCCAAGAGAAGGAAGTTCTTTCCGTTCTCCCTAAAGGCTTTAGTGCGAGGGCACCACCTAACTCTTAAATTTACTTAAAACTTTTTTAATTTAAATTTAGGAGAAAACATGAAAGTTCACTTTTATGCACTCATGGCGATGAGTTTAATTGCTACGCAAATAATTGCTGATGAACCTGCAACGGACACTGCGGAGAGTGCAGATGAGATTGTCGTAACATCATCTATATTAAATCCCAGCAGGATTCTTAACCCGCTATACGTCATAGACGGCAGTGAAATAGAGGATAACGCTACTACTTCTATAGGTGAGGCAGTTGACGGCTATTTAGGTGTTTCTATAGCTGATTATGGCGCTGCCGTAGGGCAACCTATTATCAGAGGAATGTCGGGACCAAGGGTAAAAATACTCAAAAACGGAATGGTAAACAGGGACGTATCTGGCCTTGGAGCCGATCATTTAAACGATATCGATTTAAATGATCTACAGCAAGTAGAGATAATAAAGGGACCCTCTTCTTTACTTTATGCCAACGGCACAAGTGGTGGAATCATTAATGTAGTTGATAATTGTATAGCCCCAGAAGATTTTACTACACAAGAATTTATTGCTGGGCTTGAGACACAGTCTGTTAATGATGGCGATTCTCAGTACTTTAACTACAAAGATAATTTAAATGGCTTCAATGTTAATGTTGGATACAAGAAGTCTGAATTTGGCAATTTTGATATTCCTGATGATGCAATAATGCATGATGAAGATCATGAAGGGCATGATGAACACGAAGGAGAAGAAGAGCTCTCTTACCTAGAAAATTCAGACCTTGAAATAGAATCTACTAAATTCGGTATCTCTAGAGCTGGAGAATGGGGATATTTCGGAATTTCTGTTGATAATCATGAAAGTATGTATGGAATTCCTTATCATGGTGAGCATTCAGATGAGGAAGGTCACGACGATCACGACGAGCATGAAGGCGATGACGATCACGACGAGCATGAAGGTGAAGATGATCATGAAGGTGAAAGAATTTTTTCAACAACCGATCAAGAAAGCTTCACCATTAAAGGTTTGTATAATGTAAACAGTAATCTGATTAATTCAGTTACTTATAATTACAGAGATACAGACTATTCTTTGATCGAAGCTCATGCAGAAGAAGAAGGTCATGACGAACACGAAGATGAAGAGCACGAAGAACATGCTCCTACTGTATTTTCGAATGATGCAACAGAATACGGTGCCATATTTGACTTATCTAACGATAATTTTATACAAAAAATATCCTTAAACTTTGTTGACGAAGATTCTTCTATCGAAGGAGAAGAGGCATTCATGAATCCAGCCAATAATGAAGAATTTACAATAGGTTACTTTGTTAGCGCAGACCTAGATATGTTCTATTTAGATGCAGGGTTTAGGCTTGATCAAATAGATCGAACAGGTAGTGTCACAGATGAAGACCATGGAGACATAGATAACTACAGTATAGATGACACCACAAATAGCTTTGCTCTTAGCTTAGGGAGAGACCTCAGCGATACTTTAGATGTAAATTTTGGTTTTGCTAGCGTTGAAAGACTACCTTCAGTTATTGAGCTCTTTATGAATGGTCCTCATATGGCCACAGGAAGGCTTGAGACAGGAAATCCAAACCTGCAAAGCGAAACCTCAAATAATTTTGATATTACATTTAATTATGAGAGTGGTGATTTCTTTGCCTACGCAAGCTTCTATGTAAATGATGTAGATAACTACATCACTCTTCAAGATGAGCTCGATGATCACGATGATGATCATGGAGACGAGCATGGAGACGATGATCATGATGAATTCGCAAATCTTATACATGCTGATTACGTGCAAGAAGATGCAGAATTCAGAGGATATGAGCTTGAATTTGGAAGAACTTTCCGTCTAGGATTTGGTGACTTAAGATTATCTTTTGGAAGAGATGATGTTAATGCAGAGTTTAGTGATGGTCATAATGTCCCAAGAATTAATCCTGCAAGAAATATCTACTCTCTATCTTATGTTGAAAACGATTGGGTATTTAAACTTAGTCTGAAAGACGTAGAGAAGCAAGATGATATAGGCGAAGGTGAAACAGCTACTGATTCCTATCAAATGCTGAATACCAGATTAACAAAAACTTTTGATATCAGTGGAGCGGGTGATTTAAAAGTCTCTATATTTGGAAGTAACTTATTAGATGAAGCTGCAAGAAATCATTCTTCGTTTGTGAAGAAGCAGGTTCCTTTAGCTGGAAGAAACTACGGAGCTAAGTTTGTTTATAACTTTTAAATAAGTTTCTTAACCTGACTTAGGTTGGGTATATATTGTCATACCTCCCCAAAGGCACGACAATAGGAAGGGATCAGGAATGGACTCCTGGTCCCTTTTTTTTATTTATTTCCTTTGATGGCAAAGTATATTCCTAACAGCAGAAGAAAGAGTTGTTCACTTGCAAATAGAATCGATCCTCTTTCGCCAAAGAATATTCCCCAATCAGAGTGAGCAATTAATAGAGCAAAGATCATTATTACTCCTATGGCTCCTCCGGATATTCTAGTCATTAAATGACCTAGTTCACTCATCGCATTGACAAGAAGGCCGCCGATAATTATTCCTATACCAGCCAATATTTCTCCCCAAGCAACCATATATGCAGCAGTTTCAGCTATGGGCACACCTTTAGAACTTAACCAACCAACAAATCCATCCGATATTGGAAGCTTGCCATATCCATGAAGAAAGAAGGCAACACCTAGCCCTAGTCTTAACAGCCAATTTGCAAGTCCATTTAAGGGTGATGCTATCCGGTCAAAAAAATTATTTATTTGTTCCATTACTACTCTCCAAGTTTTATTTTATTTTACTACCAGCTCCTAAAGATATTAATCATTTCCTGATCATTTGTATTATTTTCTTCATCTACGTCTAGTAAATCACTAATGTCATTCAGCTCTTTGAAAAATTCATTTGGATCTATAGCTCCTTCAGGAGCAAACACACCTTTTTGTAATATTTTCCCGTCAACTAAAAGCTTTAAGCCACATGCCAGAGGAATGCCTGTAGCCTCTCCCATACTTATTAAGTCTGAAGCTCTAAATGTAGTACCACAAGAAGCTTGTTTGCCGTCCTTTTTTCCTATAGCCAATGAATATATGGGAGGAGGCTCCATAGGATTAATGTTTTTCAGATCAATCCCAGTCTCAGTTCCTTGGTCTTCAAGATCTTTTCTTATGGATGAAGAAAGATTTTGAACTATGCCTGCAGCCTTTTCTACCGAAATAATTTTCCAATCTACAAGTCTCATAATCCACTTGAGTGTTCCAAAGCCACTACCATGAGCTAAATTAATACTATTTTTGATAGTTTTGAAATGGTGTGGAAAAGTGATGGCTTCAGGATGCCCAAAGACACGCGTCTTGAATTTACCAAAGCCAGGAAAGTCTATTTCGACTTCTTTAAGTGGCTTAACCATTTTCGCTTTACCCTTTTCTTGGATTTTTACAGTCCCAGTCATCTGTTGAACCGCATGGACCATTGCTGCATTAACACCTGACTGAGATGACTCTTCCTCAGGTGTTGCACCATCCATAGTCCAACCTGTATAAAGTGTTTCAACTTCATCTAGTTCTCGGATTGCGGCAGCACCGAGCATATTTGTAAGACCTGGGCTGGCACCCATGCCAAGTATGGCTGTTACACCTTTGCTAGAAGCATCATCATTGTATTTGAGCATTTCAATCGTTGGCTCCCAGTCATCATTGATGTCTAGATAGTGACAGCCACATTCGATTGCTGCCTCCAGCACAGGAGGTCCAAATTTAAAGAAAGGTCCCACGGTATTGATAACAACATCCACTGATCGCATTTTTTCTTTAAGCTTCTCTGTATTGGTAATATCCAAACCAATCCCAGAAACCTTTTCATTCATTGACTTGGCGAAATCAATAGCGCTCTTTTCATTAATATCAGCAACTATGATTTTTTCTATACTGTCGAAGTCCATGGCTGTTTCTACTGCAAAACGGCCCATACCTCCACTTCCACCTAAGGCAAGTATTTTCATATTTTTAAATTAAGTTATTTATTAGACAAACACTAAACAGAAACTATGTCGTATATTCGAATTGATGGTGCTTCTATACACATAGAGGTTATCTTCTCTACAGTTCCATCTTCTATCCTAAAGGCAACATATCTTTCGTAGTGCTCTTTGGAGTCCCATATTTCTGTAAGAACCCAGTTATTTTTATCTTCTACGTTATAAGTAAGATCAATGGAGTGACAACCGTCATAGGCTCTTGTAACTTTGAATGCTTCTTGACAAAGGTCAGTAAAATTATTGACCTCATCTGCATTCAAATTCCCTTCAAATAAAACATTCACAGTCATTAGATTATCTCCTTTAGTTATGAGTTAATTTTACTAAATCTAGAAAGAAATTAGAAAGATAAATGATAGCCCATTAGCGCAGTCCAATTTCTTTTCATTTGTGGTCTATTGAGATTCTGTTTTATGGGTTTAAACACTTCGAGACCGATTGATACCAAATCCAAGACTAAGATCTTTGCCACCATAGCTCCTAGGGTTTGCAGTTTGACCTATCCGCAGAATATTATTTCTTTCTCAGTCTAATAGATGCAGGTGTAACTTCAACTAATTCATCATCTTCTACAAACTCAAGGGCTTGTTCTAAAGTATGCTCGATATGGGGAGTCAGAATTAGATTTTCATCTGTCCCAGCAGCCCTTATATTTGTTAACTGCTTAGCTTTAGTTGGATTTACAGGTAAATCATTATCTCTTGAGTGGAGGCCTACAATCTGTCCAATATATATGTCCTTTCCATGGCCAACAAACATACGACCCCTTTCTTGTAAATTAAAAAGGGAATAGGCCAGAGTTTTGCCGGCTGCCATAGACACTAAAACACCATTTTGTCTTTTTGCTAGTTCACCATCTTTGGCTTTACCATAATGATCAAATACACTCGTCATAATGCCAGTTCCGCTAGTCATCGTTAAAAAGCTTGATCTAAAGCCTATCATCCCTCTTGAGGGAGCTAGAAACTCTAACTTAATTCGACCTTTTCCATCTGGCTCCATATTCTTAAGATCAGCCTTTCTTTGTCCCATTTCTTCCATTATAGATCCTTGATGCTTGTCTTCTATGTCTATAACTATCTGTTCAAAAGGCTCATGCACTTCACCATTCACCTCTTTTTGAATAACTTCAGGTTTAGAAACGCCCAACTCGTAATCTTCCCGTCTCATATTTTCTATCAATACAGAAAGGTGTAATTCACCACGACCAGAAACTTTAAATTTATCAGGGGAATCACCTTGCTCCACTCTTAGAGCAACATTGTGGATTAGTTCTTGTTCTAAACGCTCCTTCAAATTTCTAGAAGATATATATTTGCCTTCTCTTCCTGCAAAAGGCGAATTATTAACTTGAAAGGTCATACTAACCGTAGGCTCATCTACACTCAGCGGGGGCAGGGCTTCAATTTCATCTGGGCTGCATAAAGTATCAGAAATATTTAGTTTATCTATTCCTGTAATGCAGATGATATCTCCGGCTTGAGCTTCATCAACTTCTACTCTTTCAAGACCGTTATATCCCATAACTTGTAAAACTCTACCTTTACGTTCCGTGGCATCAGAGCCTACAATTATTACCTGTTCATTAGGTTTAATTTTTCCTCTTGTAATTCTCCCTATGCCAATAACACCAACATAGCTATTGTAATCTAGAGCACTAATTTGCATTTGCAATGCTCCCTCATCATTCACTTCTGGAGAATTCACTTTCTCTAAAATTAGGTCTAATAAAGGTGCCATGTCTTCTGCCATTGCATCTTCATCTAAGCCGGCAACACCATTGAGAGCTGATGCATAAATGACAGGAAAATCTAACTGCTCATCATTGCCACCAAGCCTATCAAATAAATCGAATACTTGGTCCAAGACCCAGTCAGGTCTTGCTCCTGGCCTGTCGATCTTATTTATTACTAGGATTGGATTTAATCCTTGATCAAAAGCTTTTTGGGTTACAAATCTAGTTTGAGGCATAGGACCATCAACAGCGTCTACAAGGAGCAAAACGGAATCTACCATAGATAGTACGCGTTCAACTTCACCACCAAAATCTGCGTGACCAGGAGTATCTACAATATTTATTCTATGATCATTCCAGCTAATAGCTGTGTTTTTAGCGAGAATCGTTATCCCTCTTTCTTTTTCCTGATCATCTGAGTCCATGATCCTCTCAGTACCCATATTTTTTCTATCAAGCGTTCCTGATTGCTGTAAAAGTTTATCGACAAGGGTTGTTTTGCCGTGATCGACATGAGCAATAATGGCAACATTTCTGAGTTTCTTTATAGACATGGGTTTTAAGAAAGTCGCGATTATAAGCTTTTATGAAGAATCTTCTATTACTTTTTTTGAATCATCGAGTGACTTAAGGGATTTGGGCAGCAGTTCATGATAAGAGCATCTTCAATTGACATATTTTTAAAAGCTCTAAGCTTATCTAAGAACTCTTTTGCTTCGGAGTTATTCCTTTTTTC
>Ga0257114_1001087_pt1 | contig 19928 bp, 29 predicted proteins | sample SI112_10mmetaG_FD_190149 | JGI IMG/M metagenome (GOLD analysis project Ga0257114, IMG submission 190149) | Marine microbial communities from Saanich Inlet, British Columbia, Canada - SI112_10m | ecosystem: Environmental > Aquatic > Marine > Inlet | place: Canada: British Columbia | collected...
GCAGGGGCTGACCAGCTTGCGGCTTTCAAAATGTCACCAGCTTTGAACAACTTGTCATCGGCTTTCACAATGAAACCCCAAACAGAGCCTCTGGTCATCACTTTGATGTACTTTCTGCCTTCTTCGTAATGAAGATTTTCGTTGAACTCGTTGATCATATTGACATTGATCTCACTCAACTCTTTGGTATGGTTGCGACTAGTCCACTTAAGGTAGTCGAACTTGATGGCTTCTAGTAACTCATTCATTTCATTTTTCATAATATAACTCGCTTTTCTCAATTTATACAAGTATTATAGCAGACTGGTCCAGAATGTCAACCCTTTTCTTCAAATAAATTTGGAAAATGAGCAAATAATTCACTACCGTCAATCAAACGAATGGTGCCATTATCAAGCAACATTGCCTCAATATCAGTGCCATACTTGGCACGTGTAGAGACGATAGTCCCTAAGCCTGGGACTACAACATCACCGCAGTTCCAGAGGGAATTCATAAAGGATTTGAATTGATCAGTCATATTAAACTCCAGCCATTTCAACCATTTTCAAGCCGTGATTCCACAACTCGCTTGCATAATCATCTGCTTCAAAGCCATACTCAGAAGCGAAGTCCATAGACGATGAACCGAAAACATTATCAGCTAAACCGAACTCTTGAATGAAGTAGCAAATAGATTTCGCAGTATTTGCTTCGGCAACCATATTGTTACCGTCAAACATTTGAATCATTCCGTTATCAGCATTAATAAAATCGATCATGTTAGGCTCACTTTCTTTTGATTACATATACATTGTAGCAGGTGTCTAAACTGATGTCAACCCCTAAAATATATAATTTTGAATTTCCTGGTAAACAAAATCCGCATTTTCATTTATAGCGTCAAGTTGTTCTTCAGTAGCAGGTTCGCCGTCTACTAAGGCTTCTTCGATATAAGCATCACAGAAATCTGGATAATCTTTCATATCTATATCGCCAATGTATTGGACGTCAACTTTTGTAAAATCAATATTCATAATATACTCTCTTTCTTTATGTTATACTGTATTGTACAACACTTTTTTGGCAATGTCAACCGTTATTTTGCATTTTTATAAACTTTATATGCATCTAAAACTCTAATGGGCATTGCAAGGGGATTACGTTCAATGAACTGCATAAGCTGGTCCCATGACAATCCTAAGAATTCACATTCTTTATTCAATACGGTAGTAGCGCCTTTAATCTTCATAATATATCCTTTACTTAGCGTTTAACACTTCAAGTTCACCCATCACTTCTAGGGTATCCATAGCAATCAAGAGGCTAACAGTCTCTTCTTTAAAAGTCTTCCAGAACTTAGGATCATGCTCTTCGATGCTCAAGCTGTTGTGAAACATGTCGCAAGTCTTGAGGATTCGAATGATCTCAGGAGCCTCACGCAAACGCATCTCACACAACTCTTTACGAAACTTACGATTCCCAACATAGTCAGGAGTCTTAGTCATGAACCATACACCCTTCGCAATCTCAGGTCCAAAGAACCCTTCGATGCTCTCCATAGTAGCAACAGTGTCTTCAACAGTGTCATGAAGAATGGCAACTTGTATAGCCATTTGAATCTCTTCTTCAGTGAAAGTACCTTTGCTATCCATGTACTCTTCAACAAGATCAGCGACAGCAACAGGGTGAGTGATATACTCTTCACCAGTGTACTTACGCACTTGACCTTCGTGCATCTTTGTAGCATATTCTAGGGCTTTAATCATTAGTCTCTCTCTCAATTACTTCTATATAATAACAGGTTGGACCAGAATGTCAACCATTATTTTCATCTTTTTCGATTTTATTTCCATAATAATCGTGGGTGCCATCTCTATATCTTTGCTTTCTTTCGTCAAGCATCTGGGTGCTTAACCACAAAGCTTTAACAGCAAATACAGTGAAGATACTAAAGAATATTATTTCTAAAAATTCCATCTGTCTTTTCCTCTACTAACGTACAGTGATTTAAGGTACCACTTATTCTTATGAAAGAACTGGGCTGAAGTGTAGTCCACTTTCTTACCTGTCCAGTTGAATACTTCATCCTTATGCTCTTCCCACAGAGTTGAACACCACATTCTAAAGTCAGTCAACGGCTCACCAGCTAAAGGGTCTTTGATTTCATTCTCATTCATCATATTAGCTCCAGGTTTAGTCTCTATTTTACAAGTATATACCAAAACAACGTGAATGTCAAGTTATATATAAATAATTATAACAATCACAACAGGGGTTAACATGTCATCAATCACAGCCAAATCAGTTATGGAAAGATCACTTCTTTTCGCAAAATTATCAGCTATCGCATATCTCGCACCAGATGAAGCAAAACGAGGAGCAAGAGCCTTAGGCTTTACTACTACAGAGTTTTATGATAAATCAGGAGCGCAGGCTTACAGATTTCAAAACAAACACGATCTCGTAATCGCATGTAGAGGAACTCAGCCAACTGAGTTTGGTGATATTAAGGCAGACCTCAAAGCCATGCCAGTTCTAGCTGAAACTATCTCACGTGTACATCGTGGATTTAAAACAGAAGTGGATGACATTTGGCCTATGATATGTGAAGACATTGACCGAAAAGCTAACTTAGATCGTAAGCTGTGGTTCTGTGGACATTCGTTAGGTGCGGCTATGGCTACTATTATGGCAAGCAGATGTAAGTTTGAAGAACGATTGAATGACCCAGTGATGCTGTTTACTTACGGCTCACCGAGAGTTGGTTGGAAAGGATATTGTAATAGCTTAGGCGTTGTACATCATAGATGGAAGAACAATAACGATATCGTAACAACAGTGCCTTTAAAGATAATGGGATACACTCATCATGGTATGGAACACTATATCAATGCTTACGGTCAAGTCAGAAATCCAACTGGATGGCAAAGAGTAAAAGATAAGTTACGTGGCATATGGATGGGAATCAAGCAAGGTAAAGTTGATTCTTTCTCAGATCACAGCATCGATGAATACATCAAGCACATCACTGATCATCAAGAGTAGGATCGTAGAAAGTATAATTGCATAGAAGTTCTTCTCCTGGTAAGATGTCTCGTTTTGCCACCATGAAGAACCTACTATCTTTAGACTCTTTTTCGATATTATCGTTGATCGTACAGTGATTATAGAAAGCACCTAAAGGTGTACGCATCAGTCTATCACCCCAATAGAAGTGAGATAAGCCGATCTCTTGACCGGCTTCTATCTTTTCAACACACCATAGACCGAGTCCATGAATGTCTGATTTCTTAATTGTCACACAAGAAGGCAATGGTGCGTACATAGTATATTCCTTTCTATCGTTTGATACCTTTAACGGTTCGAACTATTTTGCTCATAAGCATTTTAATTATTGTGAAGTGTAGCAGTCCATGACCGTATAACCAGTGAAACGTGTGGTTCTTTTCAATTGCGGATTTATCGCCAAACTTTCTAGTCCAGTTATCTACGTACTCGCCCTTATATCTCAACACAGCGTGAGTGATCTTAGTCTTTGACGAACCAACACAGCAAATACCTGCTTGTCTTGTGAGTAGCATCCACCACATTCTTATATCAGATTGCCCGCATAATCGCCATAGCACTGATAACGCATAGTCTTCGCAGTCTCCCTCAAACTTACCAGAGTCACTTTCTTTGCGAATGATTACCCATGCATCAGAGGATCCGTACTGTTCTTTATCGTATCGATACTTCCACTTTTTGTTGAAGTCTGATACTATCTTATTCCTTTCTTTGTTAGTCATTTCTTAATCCTTTTACGTGTGTCCTATGTATTTTGCAATTTATAATTCCATTATAATATTCGTCTGACAGCAACACTTCTCTGTCAAACTGCTCTTTGGCTTCAAGGTACGACATTTCTCCTTTCGAATCACATAGATGTATAATCTCTCTATGAAACGAATCTCTACCGTTCTCTTCAAGTATTAGTTTTACTTCTTCGCTAGATCCAAAGTAATCTTTCCAATCTGATTCTTTGACTACTTTTCTCTTGCGGGTCTTGCCCTTAAGTGGGGCTAGTCTTCTTGTAGACTTGAATAGTTTCTTACCTACATATTTCTTTTTATTACTGAGGTCAGTAATGACATAAACAAATCCAACATACTCTTTGATCATCTCACTGGTGAACTCAACGTCACCGTAATTCCACATTAGTCCCAAGCCTCTTCGTCTTCGTCCCAATCTTCTAACATATCTTCAATATGCTCGATTTCGCTACCGCAAATAGGGCAAAACAATATGGGGTCTTCCATATTTAAAGTTTCTACTGTACACTCGCTTTCGCAATGGTCGCAGAAAAGTTCCTGTCTTTTCATAATTGGTCTACCTTTATGTTACATTTTTGTAGAAAATGAACGCCACTTTCATCCCTATACTTATGCTTGTAATAAACCGTAGTTATTCCACTAGCATATATCATCTTAGCGCATTCGGTGCAAGGAGCGTGGGTAATGTACATTGTACCGTTTTCGCCACTCTCGTTTGATTTTGCTAACTTTGCGATAGCATTGGCTTCAGCATGGATTACCTCTGGTTTAGTTTTAGTGATAGGTGTGGCATTCTCGTCAAAAGCGCCAGTTAAGTCCTCACAAGTATTAGTCCAACCAGAAGGCATACCGTTATAACCAATAGAGATGATTCGATTATCTTTTACAACAATCGAACCAACTTTTAGTCTGACGGCAGTTGACAGAGAAGCGAACCTCTCTGCCGTATCCATGTAAGCACTCTGCCACTTATCCATTAAGCAGGACAGCCTTGTCCATCAAGACCGCAAACTTCACCCTCAGATGTGTTTTCGTCCCAACCCCAATCGCCTTCCATGCCGTTAACTGAATACTCAGTAACTCTCTTCTCAAAGAAGTTATCATGTGAAGCACCGTTGAGTACCCAATCTAGCCAGGGCATAGGATTCTCTTTTACACCAAACTTAGGCTTCATGCCTAACTGTAGCAATCTACGGTCAGCAATGTGTCGAATATACTGCTTTACTTCTTTCTCAGTAATACCTTCTTGATCTTTACCATCAAACGCTAGTTTGATAAACTTGTCTTCTAGTTTCACTGAGTTGGCAGCCATCTCATAGATTTTAGATTTCAACTCATCATTTACGATACGTGGATGCTCTTCACAGAACTCACGGAATAACTTAGCATTGCCTTGTACGTGCATAGTTTCATCACGAATAGACCACTCGACAATTGTGCCCATGCCCTTCATCTTACCAAAGCGTTGAAAGTTTAGTAGCATTACGAACGAGGCAAACAATGACATGCCCTCATTGAATACTGACTGTGCCACAACTAAGGCAAGACCTGTGTGAGTATTGATGTTACCCTCTTTCATAAAGTCTAGCTTATCTGCCATCTCAGAGTATTCAAGGAAAGTGTGAAACTCTTCGTCTGGCAAACCTAGCGTGTCATTCAGTAAAGCATATGCACGTTGATGCACACCTTCACGATTAGCAAATGACGCAAGCATGTTGCGGATCTCATTATTCTTAAACTTTGGAATCATCAGTTCGTGATAGTTCTCACCAACCTGTACATCTGACTGTGTGAACAATCGCAAAATTTGTGTTACGAAATCCTTCTCATCTTCACTCAGTTTTGTTTTCCAGTCTTGAACGTCTTCGCTCAATTCTGCTTCGTCTTCTACCCAATGAATCTCTTCATGCTTTTTTGTTAGTTCTACTGCCCACGGGTACGCAAACGGGCGATAGCTTTTTGATAAATCTAATAGTGCCATATTTCTTCTTTCCTTTATATTTGTTATTTGTGTTTAGCCTTCACACGCTCGGCATTCATCGCCTTCTTCTACATCTAATGGCTTATTTAAAAATTCCATCAATTCATTGTATCCACCAACATACTCACCTGAAATATAGATTTGCGGAACACTCTTGACATCTTTACGTCCAGTTACTTCTGCGGCTGTCTTGCCGATCTCTTTGAGGTCTATCTTATCATAAGGAATACCTCGTAACTTTAACTCTTCCATTGCCATAGAACAGAACGGACAATCTTTCTTAGAGTACACGATAGTACGCATATCTCCTGCTAGTGCTACTCGCTCGACTTTTTCACTAACATTCTCTGCACGTTGTTTTGCTTCTGTACGCAGATAATACAGACCTTTTAGACCTTCTTTCCATGCACGTAAATGTACTTGATTGACATACGATTTAGGTGCGCCTGATGGGAAGAATAGATTCACAGATTGACCTTGACAGATATATTTTTGTCTGTCTGCGGCATGCTGTACAACCCAGTTTTGATCTAGTTCATCGGCAGTCTTAAAGATTGCCTTTTCGCCTTCTGTCAGGAAGGGCAGGTGTTGAACTGAACCTTTTCTAGTAATAATAGAAGTCCAATTAGTGTCATTGTTTTCTCCTTTGAGTTCAAGCACTTCTTCTAGATACTTGTTCTTCACTAAGAAAGAACCAGCACGTGTACGATGTGTGTATGCATTAGCTTTCAATGGCTCAATAGACGGAGACGTTGAAAGAATAACACCAGAACTAGCATTAGGTGCGATAGCAAGAAGATGTGAGTTTCTACGTCCACTGCCTACACCATCAAGATAGTCACCACGTTCTTCAGCAAGTTTCTCTGTCTCTTCTACTGCTTGACTCTTAATGTGATTGAATACTACATCGTTAATCTCTTTCGCTAGTTCAGACTCCCAAGCCACTTTGTGCTTCTGTAGAAGTGAGTGAAAGCCCATTGCACCAAGACCAATACTACGTTCTCTGGCAGCCGAGTATTTCGCACGTGTAATAGTGTCGGGTGCATTCTCAATAAAGTATTCTAATACATTATCAAGCATACGAACCAAATCTTTTACAATAGACGTATCTTTCCAATCATCATAATACTCTAAGTTCAACGAAGATAGACAACATACCGCAGTACGTTCAGCAGACGTTGGAAGATGAATCTCATTACACAAGTTAGATCCATTGATCTTCAGACCTAGATCCTTAAGAGGCTGAGGTAGATCATTGTTAGCAGTATCAATGAAGTTTAGATATGGCTCACCTGTACGAAAACGAATCTCCATGATACGTTCCCATAGCTTACGGGCATCAACACTTTCTTTAACTTTGCCATCTTTCGGGTCTTTCAGATCCCAAGTGCCGCCATTACTTACAGCTTCCATGAATGCATCTGATACATTGATTGCGTTATGTAAGTTAAGTGCCTTACGTTGAACGTCACCTGTCGGAATTCTCATGTTCAAGAACTCGATAATATCTGGGTGAGATACGTCCATATATGCCGCATAAGAACCCTTACGAGTCTTACCTTGACGATACGCAATCATATCAGCATCTACTGTATGTAAGAATGGCATAGGACCAGGTGCAATATCGCTTACTGTACGAACATCAGACCAATGACCACCAACACCGCCACCGTAGACTGACAACCATCGCAATTCAGCAGTATGATCAATTAGACCTTCTAGAGTGTCTGGTACATAAGTTAGAAAACAAGAGATCGGCATGCCTTTGCCTTGCTTAGATCCATTAGGAGCATTTGATAATACGGGTGACGCAAACATGAACCATTTGTTCGATACATAGTTGTACAATCGTTGTGCTAAATCTTCATCCATATCATCTTTGTATTTTGACCACGCAGTAGCGGCACGTTTGTATGCCTCTTGAGGTGATGATTCATACTCTGTTAAATAAAAATCCTTAAGCATACCTACAGCGTAGTCTGCTAAAAGATCATCTTTACTCTTGTCTATTCTTATAGTCATCTTTGGTTCCGTTCTAAATGGCCATCTCTGCTTTGATGGCACTTAATGGGTTATAATTATCTAGCTGGAAGTCAGAGACGTCCAAGCCCAGTACTTCTTCAAGAGAAGAAAAGTCTTTAATGATATTCAGTGTGGGTAACTCTTGCGGGGTTCGCTGTAGTTGTGTATTCACTGCTTCATAGTGTGTAGTATATATATGTGCATCCCCAACCGTAAGTACGAAATCCTGTACTTCTAAGTTGGTTATTTTTGCTATAATATGAGTCAATAAAGAGTAGCTTGCAATGTTAAAGGGTACACCTAAAAACAAGTCTGCGCTTCTCTGATACATCTGACAACTCAATTTTCCATTACTAACATAGAACTGTGCCAATGTGTGACACGGTGGCAAAGCCATCTTGTCGATCTGATTAGGATTCCATGCACTTAGAATCAATCTACGACTGTCTGGGTTTGTCTTTATCTCATTGATAAGCCACTCAATCTGATCAGTACCTTTAAGATGTGGCGCACTATTGTAAATCTCACCGCCAAAGTTTCTCCACTGAAAACCATAGACTGGACCTAACATTCCGTCAGAGTAGCCAAGTTCTTTGCCTTGATTCTCTGCATTGTCAGTCCAGATAGTTCTCTTCTCAGTTAGTTCTGATCTATCTTTTCCATAAGTTATTTCTGCTAATCTACGCTCGTTCATAGAGCCTTCGAGAAACCATAGTAACTCACCGACAACTGACTTCCAAGCTAACTTCTTAGTTGTAACAGCCGGAAAGCCTTTTGTCAAGTCAAATCGCATCTGATAGCCAAAGATACTTTTAGTACCTGTACCAGTGCGATCAGTTTTTTCCTCGCCTGAGGACAATACGTCTGCTAACGCTTTCAAATATGTTTTCATAGCGATCTTCTATACTTTTCAATTCGTAAGTTCTTATCTACATCGTAGGATTTAAAGTATAGTTCGAAGTCTACTAAATCACTTATACGAGTATCACAATCGTACACTCCATTGATACGACTAATCCACACTTCTTCACACATGTACATTAGTTCATCAAACGTATGTTTACCGCCAATGATCCAAATGTCTTGATTAAACTCTTTAATGTGCTGTTCTACTGATTTAACTGAATGTAATACTACATTAGGACCAGCTGGTATATTTTGAGATGATATAACAATGTTGTAACGATTAGGAAGAGGCTTAGGCATCTTATGATCGTTCCACGTTCTTCTGCCCATAATTACAACATCACCGTCTGTACACTTTTTAAACCACCTTAAGTCTTCTGAGTTATGCGCCCATGGCAGAGTACCCGTCTTGCCAATTCCATTTTCTCTATCACATGCAAAGATTGCTCTGATCAATTCACTTCTCCATCCATTAGCATTTTCTCCAATATGTAAGTTGTAACTTGCCCTCTAAGCCAGAGAACGTATTATTATCTATAATTAACTCAAGTGAAGCTTGCGTTACTCCAGTCATTATAACATCATTTATATCTTTCTGCAATACATTTTTAGGCCAGATACAAACTTTATATCCTCTATCTAGGCACTTTTCCATACGTGCAACGATCTCTTTGTTTCGAGGCTCATTGTCGAATATGAAGACTGCATTCTCTGTACTCTCTAGTCCACTTGCATTGCCATCGGCGCCAGCCATAGCAACTGCATTACTCAGAAACAGACTGTCGATAGGACCTTCTGCTACGTAATACTTCTTAGAAAAGTCTACATCATCTAAGCCAAAAACTTTAGGCATATTCTCATCAATCATGATAGTGATGTATCTTAACTCATCATTACCAAACGCCCTAGCATTAAAGCCAAATAGATTACCTGCTTTGTCTATGAATGGCATTATCAATCTAGGCTTATCGTTCTCTACAGTAGGAAGCTTGCCAGGTATGATCGAATTTACCCACTCATTAAATTTTGGTGCGTAGTATAATTTATATTGTTTCGATGCTGGGATCTGTCGATTTTGCACATAAATCTTACTTTTATGCGAATAATTTAGCTGAGATATCTTTTTTATTTTGAGTAGAGGCGAGCCCTTCTTACGAAAGTTGGGCGCTTTCATTTGAAGCTTATCAAGAGGCTTGATTGGTTCTTCTTTCTTCTTCTGAAAGAGTTCCCTCTTCTGTCCCATCTCTAGTGCAGTATCGATCACATACTCATTGAATAAGTTATGGTCAACTGCTCTTAAGAAGTTACGCATCCCGTGAGACGCATTACAGTTATGGCAGTAGAATATTGCGCTATTGTCTTTCTCTAGAATCCACCCACGTGCCTTCATCTTCGACTTCTGTGAATCGCCACAGATAGGGCAACGAAAGTTTGCTCTATAAGGAGAATGTGATTTTATTGAGAAGCGTTCTAGGCGAGTAGACAAGATGCCAGAATACTTTAGGTCTGTAATATTCAAATGAAACTCCGCTGTTGTATTAGACTATAAGTGTCATTATACACTATTGGAGCGTGGTGTCAAGACATATTATCTGAGAATATGTAAAAAACCTTCTAGTTCAGCTAATAGGAATCCCACAACGGTAGCGCCACCTAACATGACCCATTTCCACTTCTCTAGTGTAGTAATACGATCATTCATCTTGGTGATGTATTGCTCACTTCGCTCATCATGCTCTCTAAGAAATGTCATGAGAGTGTTGTGGTGAAGTTCTGCTGTTTCCTTGTTTTCAGCATCTTTTTGAGAGATTCGTTTGTGAAGCAAATCTACCTCTTTTTCTGCTAGCCGCTTACGCTCTACTAGATCCAATTCGGTGTCTTTGATCTCGCTTGCATGAACTGCAAGTATCTGGGAAATACCATTAGTCGCATCAGCAATCTTATCGATTGCGATATCAAGTCTACCTAGTAGACCTTGTATATTAGATACGTCTTTCTTAAGGATCTCAACGTCTGTCCTGACAGTATTTAAATCGCTCATTTATTAACCCTTGGTATTTGCGCCGAGTAAAGTCACTCGGTCTTTGAATCTTTTCACAACTGGAGAAGACTTCTTACGCTTCTTCTGTTGTGCTACACTAACACCGGGTTCTCCGTCAGCTCCAACTCCAATTCCTGCGATATTTCCACCGCCTGCCGAATTAGCTGGAGCATCTTCTTCAAATGCCCTTTCAAACAATTGATCCACATCAAACTGCGTGGACTCGACAAGTGACATATATTCAATTAACTTTTCTTCAAGGTGCTCTTCCGTGAGAGTTTCTCCTTGATCTAAAATGGTACTGTGTTCTTTTATGAGATAGAGAGCCGCGGCGTAAGACCCAAGTCTTGTTTTACCGCCAGGTACCTTCTCAATCAATCTCTTTAATTTAGTAATCATGATGTCGAATATTCCATACGCATCCTTCTCTTCACGTGTCGTAAAGTCTCTGCGCTTCTTTAGCTGTACACCTTTATCGTCAATAATGCCCAACTCATGCGCCTTCCATTCAGTAAACGGCGTAGCGAGTCTGCGGATAAATTGATATACTAAAAAAAGATCGACTATCATAATTCTCTTAACTCTTTTATAATTCTAAGGTCTAAAGGTATCTCGGATGATATAATTTTCTTATCACTATATTCTACTACGTCAGGCATGAAAGCTAGAAAGACTACAAAAGGTTTTAAAAACTGATGATAGTCTTCTAGTTTGTAAAATAACATAGTGGTCGCTGAATAACCAAAACAGTTATACAATACGGTTAGATGATTCAATATCAGTCTTACCTTTAAATCGTCATCGTCATCATATCGCTTAAACAATCTTTTCAGATGTTGAAATCGTTTAAGATCGTCATAAAATTCTTCTGAAGATGCGGCCATTCTAATATCGTAATATTTGGCAGCATACAACAAAAAGCTGTCTTCGTCAAGTTTCATAGTTTATTCACCTTTAGTTATAATACTGAAGAGCTTTATTGCTCTCCAGTATATTTATAACTATCAGCGGATTAACTATCAGCTACAACTGCGTCTTCGTCAGCAGTAACACCAGTAGTACCAGCATCGCCTGCAGTGGCTGCAGTAACACCCATAGCTACAAGAGTTTCGGCTTTGTGTCGAGTTGCGCCAGTTCCATCAGTGTAAGTTGAATAAAGATTCCACCCACCAGTATTTAGACCCTTTGCTTTGTTAGCCGCTATACCTGCTTCAGTGATATCGACAAAGTAACATTTTGCGTTGTCAGCCGTACTCAAATGAGACGGAATATCTGCATCAACGTCTGTGTTTCCCCATAGTGCCATTTTATTTCTCCTTTTAAATGGTTCTTAGTATTTATTGAACGTAACAGTTCAGTTCGTATTTTGCGCCCATGTTATACACTTGAATTTGTAAAAACTTGCGAGTGGGCTTGCCATTCTTAGTTAATTTGATAGAGTATCTGTTAGTTTTGTCTTTACTTGGCTTTTTAGGACCAGTAGCGACTTTATCAGACCAATCATCTTCATCAACGTCATAACCTTGTTTCTTAGCGACTGCAATTGCTTCTTGTACTGCACCGCTAAAAGTATTGTGATGTAGCTTGTAGCTAGGTGCTTCTTGAACAACCTCTTCATTATAACCAGGCTTAATAGCTAAGAGACCCATCTTAGATTTAGGCACTTTTAGCATCTTGGCAGCCTTCATCTTGGCTCCGTATAGATCATTTGCTTCACTCTTTTTGATCTCTACTTTTTTACCGTTATAAATTGCTACCCATCCAGCCATCTTAGATTCATCAAGATTTTCTGGGCTATGTGGCTTACCACACGATTCACAGATTTTCTTTCCGCACTCACATCCGCAATCACAATAATCTTCTTCAGCTTCATTGAGTTGCTTTTTTAGTTTCTCAATTTTTTTCTGAATAGCAAACTTTTTCATTTTGACAGAAGAAGTATTGCCAAAGAAACTCTTAAGATACTTCTCTGCTTGATCAATTTGCTTTTGAATCTTAGCCTTGTCTACTCCCTCAGTTAGAGGCGTAGTATCAATTTCCACTGATTCGCTAAATCGCTTATTGGATCTAAGTGCTTTATCTAGCTTATCCATAGACGCTCTTGGACCTGAAACAATAAAGTCAGTGCCCTTTGGAGTTCCTTTGATAATCATCTTAAATTGGCCGACAGATTTAATAAGCTTTTCAAAGTCATCTACGTCTTTATGTGGAACAGCTTTGAATGTTACTTGATCATGACCAGGAGTACGCCTTGCTTCATCCAGTTCAACTTCTTCACGCATAGTTTTCAGAGCATGTACCATATCTTTGTATGATTTACTCATTGCAGTTTGAAGTTTCTCTTTAGTATCTGGCTTACGAAAAGAAGCAAACTTCTTAAGTGCAAGTTCAATTACTTTTGGAGGTAACTTAGCTTTCTTACCGTCAGCAAATTGAATAGGAAGATTACCTCTCACGTCAGCCGCTTTACGCAACTGCATGATAATGTTCATCTTAGCGCCAGCTTTATCTTTGTCAGTTGCGACCATATCAAAGTCAGCAGGATCAAACTTCTCATTCACATCTTCGTTTTGACGCTTAAGTACCGCCCTAACTTGTGGATGATCAGACAATCCTTTTTTCATCTTCTCAATAGCTTTGACTGCACCAGTCATGTTGCCACCAGCATAGCGTTTATCAGACGCAATACCAATCGCTTGCTTGACATGCATAGGACTAAATCTTTCGTTTAGTTCGTTAGTCATTTAGTCCTCCAAAGCTTTAGAAATTGCTTTTCTGCGTCTGTGTAAATACTCATCTGACTCATCTTCATCACCGTCATTGTCGATGTCTTTGTCTTTACGATCATCAAACTTCTTTTTAACAGCTTTAGGATTTACTGGATCAATCTCTTCTTTCTTAGCTTTAGGCTTGTATGAAGATGATACTGTGCTACAGCTACTTTCGTATACTTCACTCAGACTCTTTTCAACGTCTGCGATAGTCTTACATGACGCATCACAGCCAAGACTCTTCTTAGCATAAGCAATGAGTTTAGCATCTGGACCAGTCATTTCAACATCGTTACCACCCATAGAGGATGAAGCGATTTTCTTTACTTTGATACCAGCTGGTGCCTTACCAGTGAATGCTTTTACCTTAATCGTAGCTTCATACATTACATCTTCAACTTGTACTTTACCACCGTCTTGAACGAGTTCAATTTCTTCGTGTTGAGATTTTGAAGCGGCTTTTACAGCAGTTTCTACAGACTTGGCTGCCTTATCTTTCGATGAGATCATGCCAATTTCTGGAGTCACATCAGCAACTTTAGGCATCTTAGTGTCGCCGTCACCTGGTTTAGTTTTATCTGCGCCACGTGATGCTACTGCTTCTGATACTTCTTCAGGCTGTGCTTCTACTTCTACTTCGGCTTCTGCAACAGGCTCTGCCTCAGGCATCTTGTATCCCTGAGAAGCGACTTTAGCAGTGAAAGCATCTACCATACCTGCTGGCAATGGCCGAATATTTTCTGGTTTCTTAAACATGAGTTTCTCCTTTAATTATTTTATGTTACTATTTATTAGTTATCTACTTTGGCACTGGCTCGCCATTGATAGCAAGACCAGTACTTAGCTTTCCACTTTGGACCTGGATTGTCACAACCGTGTCTAGCCCTAAAACTTTTTCTTCTTGCAGGATCATCTCGTTTGATTTCCATGTTCGGATCACCAAATTGAACTTTCACCACGTTACCTTTATCATTTTTAGCGTATACGCCAAACTTTCTCTTAGAACCACTGGGTAGTCGAAACGGGTCGTTTAGCGTAACCTTTCTTCCTTGATACTCAGATTCTTCTAAAACTAAATCTGCATAGATGTCGCACTCTTCACATACGGCATCAACAGCTTCTTCGTTATATCTTTTAAAGCTTTTCATCATTGTGCGTCCCAATATGTCTTGTCAAGTTCACCAGTTGCAGGTGGGTTACTAGTTTTTCTACACTTGATATATGTCTGTCTAGCGTTACCACCAGGTAAAGTAAATGTTCGAATACCATTAGCGATAGTGCCAGGAGTATCTGAATAAGTGTCAGATGCAGTTGCGGCATTATCGTATTCCCACTCAGTGTTATTAGTAACTGTAACCCAAGCCATTACTCTTCTCCGTCTTTGTTCATCATATATCGATGAGCAGAGTTTAGATAGTCAGCGGCTTTGGTGATCTTGTTCTGAACCCACTCTGGCAGATTGTCTTCATCGTCAAACATGCCTATCATGTGTTCTGCATCTGCAAGTACACCTCTAAGTTGAGTCTTAGCCATGCCACCCTCATTATCGTACTCGCCTGAGTCTTTTGCTTCTGTTCTAAAATCGCTAAACTTTTTAATCATCGTACTATCCTAGTAGTTTCTTTAACGTTGCAGGACCAGCTACTCCATCAGCAGTCAACCCATTTGAGGCTTGCCAAGCTTTTAACGTGCGCTTAGTGCCAGGTCCAAAAATACCATCAGAGCCAATTCCTAATGCTTTCTGTACAGCCGCAACAGTGTCTCCTCTGTCACCAACGCCTACAGTTGTATGCTTCACGCTAGACTTTTTAGTAGCAGGAATCTTTCCACCCATAATTTCAATAGCGGCTTTGTAACGCTTAGTTCTATCAGCAAGTCCAATATCACCACCGTTGATCTTCTTAGTCATTTTAACGATATCGCCTTTGTCTGCGATAGCATTTAACTTAGATGTCTTCCAGAACCAACATGCGCTTTCGATAGCACCCTTTTCAGTTGCTACGTATTCAGCGGCTTGTTCAGCAGACATGTTAACAGTCTTACCAAACTTAGTATAGTTCTCACGACCAGTAAGTTGCTTTAATCCACGACCTCTAAACAACCACCCGTCACCGTCTTTAACGTTGCCCATCTTGTACTTACGAAACTCATCCATATATACGTAGTTGGCAATCATCTCTGGGTTACGTGCATACTCTTTTGCGTTACGCTTTGGTGACTTACCAAAGTAACGTCCGAATACTCTATTCAATGCACTCTCGCTATAGTTCAAGTTTTCTTCTAGTGACTTGAAGTTGTTGCTTTCGTGGGCACATTGTGCTATAAATCCAGCCATTCTTTCTGGCGTGTTGATGTCGTACTTAGGAAAGATTTCTACAATCGCATCGTACCACATATCTACTTTTGAGTTGCCAGGAATCATTGCTGCCAGCATCTCTTTTGTTAGTTCAAATTTACTCATTTTATTTTTTCTCCAAAACATTTTCATTTCCTTCGTGTATCTTTTTTGTGAAAGTCTTTGGGTAGCTGTACACGTGTTTTAATAATTCATGAACTTTCACATCTGCTTGCATGATATCTATATTTCCACCTACATTTCGAGCGGCTAACCATCGATGATGTCCGTCAATGATATAGTTATCTTTACTCACAATCAGAGGTTTTGCTTGACCAAGAGTCTTGATCTTAGCGATTGCCCCTACAATCTTATCTTTGTTAAATTCTTTCTGAATAGGCTTTAAACTCTTAGCAGGAACTTTAGTCTTTTTTACAGCAACGTTATTCTTCTTCAGATGCTTGATAAGTCCATCATAATCCTTCGATCTTACTTGAGGCATCTTGTCTCTTGTAAAACCGAGAGTATCTGTGGACTTAGGTTCATAGACCTTAAGTTCTGTCACAAAGTTCCTAAACTTCTTCATACCTTGATCACTTTACTAGATGTACCAAAGTTCTTCTTACGCATGATAGTCTTGTTGACTACTTCGTATTCGTCTTTTTCGCTATCATAGTTGATTACGATAGGTAAGTTCAAATCTGCTTGAATGTCCTTAAGTACTGCTTCGATGTCAGGATTTTGACGAATGTTCTTTGCTTTGTTCTTTGCAATCTTTTTGAATACTCGCTGAAGTTCTGCAATAGTGATAGCAGGCTTATTGCGTTCATCATTCATACGATCAGCAAAGTGGCGAGTGAATTCTACGTCAATACCAAACTTGTCAAGTAATCTATCTGCAAACCTTTCTAAGTCATTCAACTGCTTCTGAGTAACTTCTTCTTCGAAGTGTGCTTCAAATAGATCATCTACTGACTCAGTGACAGTCTCGCCAGGAGTATCTTTCTTGTAACGCTTAGTGACTTTTTCAGTACCTCTATCACCAGCACCGCCTTGTTCGAATACATAATCACTAGGCACCATATCTGCTAATGTTCTGCCGTCAACGCCTGCGTAACTTTTTGCGATTTGTGCGGCATAGTATCCTACGCCATGTCTAATCTTACCCTTCGATTCTTTCTTTTTTCTATCGAGTAGAGTTATCAAAGTTTTCGTTGCTTGTTGATAGTTCTTTCTGTTAGTAATAGAACCTAGCTTAGACTTGATAAGGTCTTGTGTGCTTCTTTTCTCCGTGAATAACTCTTCGAATGCTTCGTTTACATCTTCCTTTAATGCAGTCCTTACTTGCTGTACCTTTGTTTCCATATCTCGTATTTCGCCTTCGATATCTTTACGTTGACGGAAACGGCTCTTTTTAATTAAGTCGGCTAATTGAGTTTCGAAGGAAGCAAGCTTACGCTTTAGATCACGTTCGGGTTTTCCTTTATACGGATTTTTAAGTGCTTCGGTAACGTTTTCAGTCTCTTCTTTACGCACTTTAGCGGCTAAGTCTGCGTCTGCTTTGCCCCAAGTACCAGATGATTTAGTGATGAAAGAGTTAACACGTGCAAAGCCCCACTGCTGAGGAGTAGTACCAGGTCTATGACCAGTTTTCCAAGCGGCGATGCCTCTGTTATAAACTTGACGTAGAATACCTAATGGCATGCCAGACTTTTCAGCTTTCTTCTTAAGACCTTCATTACCTTTTGCTTCATCTAGTTCTACTTGATCAAATACATCATTAGTAGTCTCTTCGATGAATGCAATCAGGTCTTTTTCTGATTGAAATTCTTCTTTGTTTACTTGCGTGATCTTCTTACGCAACTCTCTAGTAAGCAGTCCGTCCATTTCACGCTCATGCTCTTTAGATAAGTTTGATCTTTCGTCTTTATGCTGTTTCTTTAGTCTCTTCTCAGCATCGGTATTAATGCTTATCTCATCTAGTTCAACTTCTTCTTTTCTTGAACGAAATGCACGAAAGCGGCGATCTAATTTGATTTGACCTTCTTTGTTAAACATCTGATGATATCTCTTAGTGTGCTTAGATGTCTTAGTCTCTGAGTCTGCATCACCAGGTGCAGGTTTATATGCAGAGTTGTCATCATCATCTTTTTTACCGTGCTTCTTGAAATGTGCGTCACGCTTATCTTTAGTTGACTTGGCTAAACCCTTGTAATATACTGCAGGCTGTGTACCCTTCTTATCTTTGATATCTGGGTCTTGTCCTGTAGTGGGCTCTTCAAAAAGTTGTGCGAACTCTTCATTGAATAGAAATGATTCAAACTCTTCGTTAGCACTTTTCTTGCCTGATAGTTTAGCTAGGTCAGCTTTACGTACTTGCGGAAGCAATTTCTTAGCGATTCTATCAATAGCAGATTTCTTCTTAGCGACACGTTTATCGATAAGCATCTTCTCTGATGGAGACAAAGTTGCGTACTTCTCGCCTTTCTTGCCTGCTACTTTTTTACGAATGATTTTGATTGCGGCTTTTCTTGCACGTGACTTTAGTTTGTCCATAGTAGCGGCTTTCTTAGCCATACGTCTACGACCTTGAGCAATCTTCGATTTAAACTTACGCATGGTAATTGCTCTCATGCGTCTTTGCTGAATAGTCAATGCTTCATCTAGTTCTAGCATTTCTGCAATCTTCATTCCGCCACGTACCATGTCATATACATCTTGTGCATCTGATTGGAGTCTGCGAGGTAGACCTGTTTTGAATTTTTTGAAATCGCCTTGTGAGGCTGCAACTCTCATTTTGGACGCTGACATGCCGTCAACTCCTTCAGAATCTGGGTCACGATCACCAGCAGATACGATAGAGATATTGTCGAATGTATAGTCTTTGCCGTTGTATTTGTTTAGAAGATCATCAAACTGTTTAATGCGATCTTGTCCAACTACCAAAATAACTCTGGAGAACTTCTTCTGTAGTTCTTGCATGATTTGAATGATAGTGCGGGCATTTGACTTAACAATGAGTTTATCACCAAATGCTTTCTTTGCAAGCATGATCTTGTCATCGTAATCTAACGGATTCTTCTTAGCGTCTTGGCTATGAGATATGTAAATGAGAGGTGTTGCACTTTCTTGTCTAGCAACAGATTTGATTTTGTTGACCAGCTTTTCGTGACCAACAGTGATTGGATTCATTCTACCCCAACCTAAAACGACTGCTTTATTAGGAGCCTCTTCAAGTTTAGGATTGATCTCAATCGCATTCTTTACTAGAAGTTCATCTTTGACCTTCTTAGTAGTTTTTTTCGTAGCCTTCTTTGGAGTTGGCTCTTCACCAGAATTTGCTTCTGGCTCTTCCATAGATTTGTCTTCCATTTTTCTTCCTCTATCGTAGGTTTACCGTAGTCTTACTACAACGATTTCTTATGTACTATTTATAAATTAGAGCTTCTCGGCTAATGATGACCACTTAAGTTCTGCATCAATAGAAGCAGTCTTAGCTTTATCTAATTCCTCAACACACTCAATCTCAGCTACTTCTGCATCAATTCTTCTTTGCTTCATAACTTCATACTTCGCTTGAATCTGAATCAACTCTTCTGACTTATTCTGCATAATGCGTCTAGCATCTGCTTCTTCTTGTATTGCTTGCATTGGATCCACAAAAACTTCTTCTGCGATTGGCGCAACAGCAATATCTTCAGGCATCAAAGGATGCTCAATGTCTGCTTGTCCCCATTCTTCTTCAAGTTCTGCATCTTCATAGATGGGATCTAAGTTTTCTTCTGGAGTGGATAAGTGTTCGTTAAGCTGATCAATTAACACTGATTTAGTTAGTCTACGATCCAATTCAATACCGAGAGTTCTGCCGTGCTCCTCGAGTTCATTCTTTGTCATGTCTTCAAAAGTCACGATTAGTCCTCCGACTTAATAAGCGTAAAGATACCATAAGCAATTGCGCCATATGCTGCCCAACCGACTAGACCTTGAAACATAAGTGCAACTACACCAACTGCGATAAGAACTCCACCATCCCAAGATGTGCGTTCCATTAATCTGTTTTTTAACCAATTCATATTAT
>Ga0257114_1001088_pt1 | contig 19917 bp, 25 predicted proteins | sample SI112_10mmetaG_FD_190149 | JGI IMG/M metagenome (GOLD analysis project Ga0257114, IMG submission 190149) | Marine microbial communities from Saanich Inlet, British Columbia, Canada - SI112_10m | ecosystem: Environmental > Aquatic > Marine > Inlet | place: Canada: British Columbia | collected...
ATTTATCTTTTATTTCCATAAAAAAATGTTATCATTAGTATGTCCTGATTTAGAAATACGCTACTTGCTGGGACGTTAAATAAAACGCTAAAGGAGGTACCATTAAAAATAATAATCTTATGCTATTAAATGCTCTTGAAGACTGCATGCTGTCATTAGAGTGCGATAAATCATTTAGAACTTCGTCTATAAGTAATCAAAAGAGGTTCTATAAGATTCAGCATACGTTAATAAGCGTCATGTTAGAAATTGAGAGTGAATATAGTAAAGAAAAAATTAACTAGTCCTGATTTAGATAAACTCTACTTGCTGGGACATTAAATAAACGCTAAAAGGAGAAAACATGAATACTCAAAGAAAAAACTACTTAATTGATATGCTTAAAAATAAAAGAGCAGGTTTATCCATGGAAAGAATAAAATCTGGTGGTGGAGCAACATCTTTTGCCACTGCAATGTACATACAAAAGCATGGAAAAGTAATAGACTGGTCTAATAAGATAACTAATCAAATGAAATTAGATCGTTTAAAAGGTGAGATTGATAACATAAACATTATTATCAATGATGTAAAAAACTTATAAAACTTATTACAAAATAATTTTAGATTAGGTTTAAAGGGATAAGAATGGATTTGAATCCCTTGCCTGCCTAATTGATATACTAAGTAGTGTCGAAGCCCTTATCATCTTCTCAAGTCATGATATAATATAGATATGGATATAAACGATAATACTCATGTGACAAGAGCTTCTGTTGAATTTTTAGTTCCATTTACAAAAATTTTAGTAAATCATTTATCTGCTCCAGATATATCAATTAAAAATTTTAAAAAAGAATTAGAAAAGATTAAGATTACTGGCTTTGTTGAAAAAGATGGTCAGATTGAATCAATCTCAGTAATAAATAATTTTAGAGTATATGTTTTATATAGTGGAACTAGAAATTTCCTTTTGCGTATTGAGGGCACAGAAGATTTTCTTGGTTTTTGTATTTTATTAACGAATAAAGGGATGAATGTTAATGGAGATGCCTGCATAGGCTCTATGCCATTAGCTAATAATCTAAAGGATGAGTTTCTTGAAAACTATAAAAGCCCATATCTTGTGACAGCAACATTCCTTGATTTTGTATCAGGATAATATACCTCTTTCTTCAATAACATATTAATAGTATATTTAGTCTTGTAACTATTTTTTGAAGAAGTTATTAAAGCTTATCGGTAAGACGTAGAATCAAATGCCAAAGAAATGATTTCAGAACGTCAAATTATTAAAAAATAATTAGAGAGATATTATAGTGGCTAAAATATTTTTTAAAAGGTCAAATGAAATATTAGAAGTTGATGTCAATGTTGGCGAAACATTATTAGATGCTGCTAAAAAAATAAATATTTATGAAATTACTGCTGACTGCAAAGGCAATTGTGCTTGCGGCACATGTCATGTGCATATTGATGATAAATGGATTGATACTATTGAGCCAATATATGTGGCTTCATTAGAACCATATTTGTTAGAAAAGTCTAAAAATTATAATGAAAAATTAAGCAGGTTATGTTGTCAGGTTGAGATAGAAGATGCATATGATGGATTAATAGTTCATCTATTAGAGAATTAGAGGTAATGACTATGAAGGATTCACTTAATCAGGATTTTAGCCAACATGTTGTCATTAACACGTCGTCAGAAAAATGGCATAATTCTCCTTCGACAGGAGTAGATAGAATTTATCTTGAGAAAGATAATATGGGTGAGTTCTCTATAGCATCTTCTATAGTTAAATTTTCCCCGAATAGCTCGTTTGACGAACATATCCATGACAGTGGAGAAGAAATCTACGTATTAGATGGTACGTTTTCTGATCAATATGGTGATTATAAGCAAGGCAGTTATTTAAGAAATCCAGATAAATCTGTTCATAAGCCATTTAGCAAAGAAGGCTGTATTATTTTTGTAAAATTAAGACAATTTCAAAGTGATGATACTTCTAGAGTTATTAAAGACACAAAAACATCTCCTTGGTTTCAAGGGTTGGTGCCTGGCTTATCTGTCATGCCATTACATGAATTTCAAACTGAGCATGCAGCAATGGTAAAATGGGAACCTAATACTATTTTTAATGCACATAGGCATTGGGGTGGAGAAGAAATATTAGTTATTGAGGGTGTTTTTTATGATGAAAATGGAAAGTATCCTAAAGGTACATGGATTAGAAGTCCACATCTAAGCCAGCATAAACCTTTTACTAAAGAAGAGGGTGCCCTTATTTTTGTGAAGACGGGACATCTACCCATTGTAGAGTAAATAATGCATATAGTTTTACGATTACCGATAAGTTATAATAATTCATGAATATTGACGTCCTTGCATTAAAATATAGACCTAAGTTTTTTAACGAAGTAACTGGCCAGGATCTTGTTATCGAGACTTTAGCTAATTCCATTAATTTAAATAAAATACATAATGCTTATTTGTTTTCAGGCACTCGAGGCATGGGTAAAACTACTATTGCCAGATTATTTGCAAAATCATTGTTATGTGAGACTTCAATTACATCACAACCATGTGGCAAGTGTTCAGCTTGCACAGAAATTGACAATGGCAACCATTTAGATCTTATTGAGATAGATGCAGCATCAAGAACAAAAGTCGAAGATACTCGCTCTCTTATGGATAATGTTCAATATGCTCCATCATCTTCTAGGTTTAAAGTTTACCTTATAGATGAGGTACACATGCTTTCAACAAAAAGCTTTAATGCCTTGCTTAAAACTATAGAAGAGCCGCCTTCACATGTAAAATTTTTAATGGCAACGACTGAACCAGAAAAATTACCGGATACCATATTGTCTAGATGCTTACATTTTAAGTTAGCATCTGCTACGACTAGCATTATCATCAAACATTTAGAAAATATTCTTAAAATGGAAGATATTAAATATGATATAGATGGACTTGATACTATTGCCAAAAATGCAAATGGAAGCATAAGAGATAGTTTGAGTATCCTTGAACAGTGTATTGCATATTGCAATGGTAATCTTGATGCGACTAAAATCAAATCTTTTCTTGGAGAAGTTGATGATTCTGTCATACGAAATATTATCATAAGTATTGCTCATAAAAATCCCATAGATTTGATAAATACCATTGAGGTATTAAATATTGAGTCTGATTATGAAAAAATTACAGATACTGTTATGCATATATTTTATGAGTTAACATTGATGCATATTAATGAGAATAATATTAGACCTGATCATGCAAGTAATGAATTTTACAAAGAAATTTTTCCTAAATTCACGCTAGAAGATTTGCAGCTTTTTTATCAGATAGCGGTATCATCAAAGAAAGATTATGTAAATTCAGTTTCAAAAAAAGATCATTTCACAATGATAATACTCCGCATGATCATATTTAGTAATGAAACCAGCCCTTCTTCTGGAAAATCAGTAACGCATAAAAAAAATAAAACCAGCCCTTCTTCTGGAAAAGAATTATTAGGCAAAAAAGAAGTCGAGACATCAGATAAAGAACATAAAAAGGCTTCTCCTGAAGAGAGGGATTCTGATGAAAGTTCTGAAGAAAAATGGTTATCTACAATTAATAGTCTTTCACTGACAGGTTTAACTCTTCATTTGGCAAAACATTCTGTATTAGAAATGGTAGACCCAAGTAATCCTATGCTATATGTTAATGAAGATAAAAAAGATATATATCCTAAATTATGCGTAAATGATTTACTGGATAAGATTAAATCTTATTTCAAATTATCAAAAAAAGTTGGTATTGACTATAGATCAGGTTTGTCTACTCCCATAGTAATTGAATCATTACAAAATGAGTCAGAGCTAAATGAAAGATATCAAAAAGTCAAAGATGACCCAGACATTGATAAGTTAAAAAAAATATTTGGTGCAAACATCAATAAAGAATCTATAAAAAAAATTATTGAATAATATTAGGAGAAAATATATGGGTATTATGGATAAAATGAAGCAAGCTAAAGACATGTATGGGAATATGAAGAAAATGCAGCAAGAGGTTGACAAGATAGTTGTTGAAGCTTCATCTAAGAATAGTTTGATAACAGTTACAGCTAAAGGCAATCATCAAATATTAAGTATAAAAATTGATGATCAGCTTCAAAACTCTGATTTAAGGAATATTGAAAAACAAATCCTAGCTACTTGTAATGAAGCTCTTGGAAAAGTTGATAAGGAAGTTAAGTCCAAAATGGGAAGCATGATGAATTTACCGGGCGGACTTAAACTCCCTTTTTAAATTATGAAACAATCAAAATATCTCAATGATTTAATTGATGCATTAACAACTCTCCCAGGAGTTGGTAAAAAGTCTGCGCAAAGAATGGCATATAAGTTGATGAGGTCGAATAAAGAAAAAACATTAAACTTGTCCGAAAAATTATCTAATGTAACAAGCCAAGTTGCAAACTGTAGCATTTGTGGAATTTATTTAGATTCATCTGATACAGTTATGCAGAATGATTCTGGTGACTGCCAGCTTTGTATTGATGAAGGCCGGGATGTTAGTAAAATATGTGTTACTGAATCTCCAGCAGATGTATATACAATTGATTCTAGTACTAACTATAAGGGTTACTATTTTGTTCTTGATGGTAATCTCTCTCCTCTTGATGGCAGAGGACCTGTAGAGATTGGAATCAAAAGATTAGAGGCTAGATTGGAGAAGGGCAATATAGCAGAGCTCATACTTGCTACAAGTACAACTATTGAGGGCGAAGCAACATCTCATTATGTCCAGCAACTCACTCATAAATATAACATTAAAGTCTCTAGAATTGCATTTGGGATACCACTGAATGGAGAACTTGGATATTTAGACAGCGACACTATTTCTCATGCATTTAATGAGCGCAAAGTATTATAATTATATAGCTTTATCAATCTTTGATGCGCAAATAAAATCATTTTCAGATAATCCATCTATAGCATATGTGTAATATGTAATCCGCGCAGTATTGTATGAAAATAGAATCTCCGGATGATGATCTTCTCTATGAGAAATCCATGCAATTAAATTAATAACTGCCACGACTTCATAATGATTCTTAAATTTAAAATCTTTATATATTTTTTTAGAATCATCTGTTAAAGACCAACCTTTGTCTAATTTTTTTATTAGTTTTTTTGCTTTCTCATGATTGATGGCATCAATGCCACCTTCACAGGGAAGACACTTTCTTTTTGATAATTCGATTTCGTCATTCATTATATTATAATCTTAAGTTATTTATTCTTTCAAATATAGTAGGATGACTATTATAAACTGCAGAGTAGATAGGACTACTTTTAACTAAGCTCAAGTTTTCTTTATATAACTTTAGCAGAGAAGAAATTAAGTCATTCTTATCAGTATGCAACTTAGCATAATTATCAGCTTCATACTCATTTTTTCTAGATAATACTGAGAATAATGGAGTAATGAAATATAGTATACATGGCAACAAGAGACTAAATAGAATTACAATATGTGATGTTGAATCTTTATTCATGCCTAATTCGTTAAATAATATTTCAAGTGAAATTATTTGATAGGACAGATAAAAAAACAGAAGACTCATAAATAGATTTATAATCATAGATTGCGTTATATGTTTTTTCATATAGTGTCCAATTTCATGAGCTAATACTGATTTTATTTCATTAGGTGTTAATAAGTCTAACAGTGTATCGTAAAATACAATTCTTTTATTTTTATAAAATCCAGTAAAATATGCATTAGAATGATTAGACCTTTTCGAGCCATCCATAACATAAACATTAGATATATTGAAATTAGTTTTATTAGCAAGATTTTTTATTTCTGAAACTATTTTCTTATCATCAATCTTTTTAAAACTATTAAATAGTGGTGAAATTAAAATTGGAAATAGGTAAATGACTAATATGTTAAAGGCTATGAAAACAAGCCACATATAGATCCACCATTCATTGATATATAAATTATATAACAAATCAAATGCTAAAAATAAGAATGAAAAAATGATTAAACTTATTATTAAAGACAAGATAAAATCTTTAAAAAATAATAATTTTGACTGTCTATTGAATCCATGGGCTTTCTCTATAATAAAAGTTTTATAATAAGAAACTGGCAAACCTATTAATGTCAAAAATATTATAAATAATATTATATTAATTACTTCAGGATTAAACGCGAAAACATTAATGATATCTGTCGCTTTTGTAAGAATAGAAATTCCATCAAAAGATAAAAACACTATTATTACGAATGATTGTATTATTGTATTAAAAATTGATATATAAAGTTTTTCAGTATTATATAGTTTTGACTTTTCTGCATATTCTTGAGTCAAGTTTATTACTCTTAGTTCATCGTCTGATATGTGCGTTGATTTTATATATTTAATTTGATGGAGGTCTAACAGTATTTTAAATAATGAGTATGATATTACTAAAAACATTATAGACATAAAAAACATATAAGACCTTTCTAATTTTACATTACTTTATAAATATACTACTCTATGACGATGAAAGATAAAAGCAACTTAATTTGGATAGACTTAGAAATGACTGGGTTAGATACTCAGCGAGATTATATTATTGAAATTGCCACTATAGTGACTGACAAAAATCTCAATATATTAGGAGAAGGACCAAACCTTGTTGTCCATCAAATAGATGAAGTAATGAATAATATGGATGACTGGAATACTAATCAGCATGCCAGGACTGGTTTAACCGAACAGGTTAAAGCTAGTACTATAAATGAAATTCAGGCAGAGAATGATACGATAGAATTCTTAGAAGAATATGTTTTGAAAGGCGAATCTCCATTATGTGGAAATACTATCTGTCAAGATAGACGCTTTTTAGCCCGCTGCATGCCCAAGCTTGAGGCCTTTTGTCATTATAGAAATTTAGATGTTTCTTCGATTAGAGAGGTTGGGAAAAGATGGTTCTATGATGATATGGATGGTTTTCAAAAACATGGTAATCATAGGGCTTTAGGTGATATCAGAGATTCAATAGAAGAGTTAAAATATTACAGAAAAACTATCTTTAAACTTTAAACCTAACTAGTTTAAGATGATATTCATTCTTTCTGCCTTTTATATAAGTATTCTGGGCATATTTTGTATTTGTTTTTTTGTAATCTATTGAATAATGAAGGCCACGACTTTCTTTTCTTAACATTGCAGACTTAATTATAAGTTTTGAAACATGAATTATATTTCTTAGCTCTAGAAGATCTACGCTTATCCTATGCTGATAATAATGCTCATTAACTTCTTTTTCTATAAGATTAATTTTTTCTAGAGCGATTTTTAATCTATTATCAGACCTGACTATTCCTACATAGTTCCACATGATTTTTCGTAATTCATCCCAGTTATGGCTAATAGCAAATTTTTCTTCTGATTCCGTAACTAAACTATCATCCCATTTAGGTAATAGTTTATTATCAGATATTTGTTCTGAATATTTTATATCTTCTATGCATTTTTTGCTCATTACCAGACATTCAAGCAATGAATTGCTAGCTAATCTATTGGCACCATGAAAACCTGTATGTGCTGATTCACCAATAACATATAAATTATTAATCTCGGTCTTACCGTTTACATCTGTTTGAACCCCGCCACATGTATAATGAGATGCGGGAATAACAGGTATTTGTTCTTTAGTGATATCTATGCCAATGCTCATACATTTTTTATATATTGTTGGAAAACGTTTTTTAATAAAATTTGATGACATATGGCTTATATCTAAGTAAACATTATTATAGCCATGCATTTTCATTTCATTATCAATAGCTCTTGCAACTACATCGCGTGACGCAAGTTCTTTCCGTTCATCATAATTTCCCATGAAACGAATATTGTCTGGTGTATATAATATGCCGCCTTCACCTCTCAATGATTCGGATATAAGGAATGATTTTATATCAGGATGATAAAGACATGTTGGGTGAAACTGTATGAATTCCATATTTACAACTGAACACCCAGCTCTCCATGCAGCTGCAATTCCATCACCTGTAGATGTATTTGGATTTGAGGTAAATTGATATATTTTACTTGCGCCACCTGTTGCGAGAATTACTTTTTTAGCTTTTATAGTAAATATAATTTTTGTATTCTTACAAAATACATATGCGCCTATACAATTATTTTTATTATTTGAACTATTCTTTTGCGTAATAAGATCAACTAAAGAACTTCCTTCTAATATACTTATATTTTTATTTAACTTAACCTTATCATTTAAAATCTTATGAATTACAGCTCCTGTCTCATCTTTAATATATGCAATCCTTCTTTCACTATGAGCCCCTTCAAGAGTTAAATCTATTTTATTATCTTTTTCAGTGAATGGGACACCATGAGATTTTAGCCAGTTAATACAATAAGGCCCTTCTTTTATTATTGTTGAAGCCACATTCTTATTAACAATGCCATTGCCATTGCTTATGGTGTCATTAAGATGTTTTTCAAATGAATCAGTTTCTGATAATACGGAAGCAATACCACCCTGAGCCCATGAGGTTGAACAGCTCTTTGAGTCTCCTTTTGTGATGAGGGTGATTTTTATATCATTAGGGAGCATTAGCGCCGCACTAAGGCCAGCTATTCCTGATCCAACAATTAAAACATCTGTGTTTTTATTCATGCCCATAATATAATAAAATAACATTTATATATAAAATTGTACAAAAACATGTTTAATGAATAGGGCTGATTATGCAAGATGATGATAAACCTGTTCTTGATGAAATTATCAATGGAAATATCTCTAAATATGAAATAATTATTAATAAGTATCAGGCTAGAATAATTAGCTTATGTTTTAGATATACAAAAAGCTATCCTGATGCAGAAGAAGTTGCTCAAGAAGCATTTCTCAAGGCATATAATTCACTTAACAAATTTAGGTTTGAGAGTAAATTTTACTCATGGCTCCATAGAATTGCAATTAACTGTTCTTTGAATTATATAAATTCAAAAGAAAAAACCAAAGAAAAGGAAACTATTTCAGAAAACTCTGGTCTAACCGAACATAAGGGGGTTGCTAGCATTGAAACGCCATATAATGCTTACAATATGCAGACAATGGCTGAAAAAATAGAGTCTGTTTATAATAGTCTCCCAGAAGACCTTAAATTAGTAATAAAGCTTAGGGATATAGATGATTTGAGTTATGATGAAATGTCGAATATAGCAAAGTTACCGATAGGAACTATTAAGTCAAAGCTGCATAGGGCTAGAGAGATATTAACTAAGGCCTTGGAAAAATATACTGAAGATGAATAATATTAAGAATATAAAATTGACTGGATTTGTAAAAGCTATTCTAAAAAAGGAATATCCTTTGTATATGTCTAAAGATTTTTCATCCAAAATTATGAAGCAGATCAATAAGCCTTCTCGAGGATATAATTTTTTCAATTATGGTTTGCAAATAGCTAGCGCAATGACATTTGCGATTATTACTTTATTTGTAATGGATAGCGTACTTACCGATAAAATTCAATATTCTAAATCTAGTATTAATCAGGAAGTTTTATCACCAACAAGGAATGTTGCTAATCAGATGGAAAAATGTGAAGATACTAAAGACAGTATTCAATCATCTGATGGCTTAAAATGTAAATGATAAAAAACATTTCACTTAAAAATATATTATCAATTAATACTATAGCCCTAGTATTATTCTTTTATTCAAACTCATTGCATTCAAATTCAGCCTTTCCTAACTTCACTGACGTTGTAGAGAAAAATATACCCGCTGTAGTAATTGTTCATGCTACAAAAAAGATGGGCTCTGCCACAAGTGTTATGCCGGATATGTCTAATATTCCTGATGAATTCAAACCATTTCTCGATAAATTTTTTGATGAAAACAAAAATAATGATACCCCGAAAAGACAGTCGCCTAATTTTGGCTCTGGATTTATATTATCTAGCGATGGTTACATAATGACTAATAATCATGTGATATCAAATGCAGATAAAATAAAAATTACTCTTAGTGACCAAACAGAGTTAGAAGCAGTCCTAGTTGGAACAGATCCTAGAAGTGATTTAGCCTTGCTTAAAGTAGAAGCAGAGAATCTACCAGTCGTATCTGTTGGTACTTCGGAAAATCTTAAGGTTGGTGAATGGGTGCTTGCAATAGGATCACCATTTGGGTTTGATCATACAGTTACGGCTGGCATAGTTAGTGGCAAGAAGAGGAGTTTACCTAACGAAAGCTATGTGGGATATATTCAAACTGATGTGGCAATAAATCCAGGAAATTCTGGTGGCCCTTTATTTAACTTGAACGGAGATGTTGTAGGAGTTAATGCTCAAATTTATACTAGGTCGGGTGGTTATATGGGTGTTTCTTTTGCCATCCCTGCAGAGACATTAGTTAATGTTTATGATCAACTTAAAAATGATGGAAAAGTTAAAAGAGGATGGCTAGGTGTTTTTATTCAGGAAGTAGATCAGGATTTAGCTAAGAGTTTTGGAATGGATAAACCTAAAGGTGCAGTTATAGCTAAAATATTAGATAAAAGCCCAGCTCAAAAAGCTGATTTTCAACAAGGTGACGTCATATTAATGTATGACGGCAAGGATGTATTGAAATCAAAAGACCTTCCTTTGCTAGTTGGCTCTACATTAGTTAGTTCAACTATTAAAGTTAAATTATTGCGTAATAAAAAAATTATTGAAAAGTATGTATTGATTGAAGAACTACCAGAAGATGACTTAATTGCCGGCATGAAAGAAAAGAAAGTTGAAGAGAGTATGGTTTCTGGAATCACTGTTAGTGATATTGGAGAAAATACCAAGAAAATGCTTAATATTTATGGAGGCGTCAAGGTTGACAAGGTTTCTGCTGCACAATTAAATAGTTCCAAGATACAGATTAATGATGTTATTACGCATATAAACAATCAACCTGTATACAATACTACTGATTTTGACAAAAAAGTTAAAAACCTCAAAGAGAATACTTTAGCTAACCTTTTGGTTTATCGAAATACCAATCCTATATACCTCGCAATTAAAATTCTAAATGATTGATGTTTGTTATTTGTTCGCTATTATATAGAGGACATGAAAAACATAAGAAATATCTCTATTATCGCTCATATTGATCACGGAAAATCGACTTTAGCAGACCGATTAATTGAAAAATATGGCACCATGTCTTCGCGTGATATGAAAGACCAGGTTCTTGACTCTATGGATTTAGAAAGAGAAAGAGGCATTACTATTAAAGCCCAAACAGTATCTTTAGATTACAAAAAAGATAATGAAGTTTATAAAATTAATGTTATCGATACACCTGGACATGTAGACTTTTCATATGAAGTCTCAAGGTCTTTATCTGCATGTGATGGCGCGCTACTTATTGTTGATGCCTCACAGGGAATAGAAGCGCAAAGCATTGCCCATACTAACTTAGCCATAGACCTTGGGTTAAAAATAATACCTGTCATCAATAAGATTGATTTACCCTCAGCAGATATACCGGCTGTTAGGAAAGATCTAGTTGATTTTTTAAATGTAAATGATGAGGATATAATAGAGGTAAGCGCTAAAACAGGAGTAGGGGTAGAAAATATTTTTGACCATGTTGTAGCTAAAATTTTGCCTCCGAAAGAAACTAATGACGATTATTCAAAAGCTTTTATTATAGATTCTTGGTTTGATAATTATTTGGGCGTTGTCGTATTAGTCAAAGTTGTTAGTGGAAAAATAAGCCCAAAACAAAAAATTAAAGTATTATCAAATGGTAAAGATTTCTTAATAGATAAAGTTGGGATATTTACTCCTAAAATTACATATTTGTCAGAATTAAATGCCGGTGACGTAGGATTTATTATTGCATCTATTAAAAACTTAGATGCAGCGCCGGTAGGCGATACAATTGTCGACTCAAAGGCATTAAACCCTGTCCCATTGCCTGGATTTGAACATATTCAACCCCGTGTTTTTTCTGGGTTTTATCCAATTGATGCTCAAAATTATCAAGAATCACGAAAAGCATTGGATAAATTATCCTTAAACGATAACTCATTTACTTATGAGCCAGAGAATTCTGATTCACTTGGACATGGTTTTAGATGTGGATTTCTTGGGTTACTCCATATGGAAATTATCAGAGAGCGTTTATCTAGAGAATATAATTTAGATTTACTTATGACAGTTCCTTCTGTTACTTATAAAGTTGAAATTAAAGATGGAACTATAATTGAGGTTAAAAGTCCTAAAGATTTGCCAGATGAAAATCAGATCAAAGCATTTTTAGAGCCAATTGCAGAAATAAATATTATTACTCCAGCTGATTATCTTGGGCCTATAATTGAACTATGCATCAAGAAGAGGGCTTCTCAAACCAACCTTCAGTACAGAACAAATTCTGTTGAAATATCTTTTGAAATTCCGTTATCTGAAATAATCTATGATTTTTTTGATAAATTAAAATCATGTACAAAAGGCTATGCCTCATATGATTATACTATTATTGATTATGTTGAAAGTAAGATGATAAAGTTAGATATACTAGTAAACAAGAAAAAGGTAGATGCACTTTCTCAAATTCTCCATAAAGAAAATTCTGACAAGAAAGCGCGAGAATTGATTGATAATCTCAAAGAATTGATACCAAGGCAAATGTTTGAGATATCCATTCAGGGATGCATTGGAGCCAAAGTTTTGGCCTCTACATCAGTTAGAGGATTTAGGAAAGATGTTACGGCAAAGTTGTATGGTGGAGATGTTACCCGTAAAATGAAACTATTGAAGAAACAAAAAGAAGGCAAGAAGAAGATGAAAAAAATTGGAACTGTAGAAATTCCTAAAGAAGCATTCTATGAATTTATGATGCCTAAGAAATAATCATGGATTTTACATTACTCTTAATCGTTATTACTTTATTCTCTGGGCTACTATTACTTCTGAGTAAAATCTTTGCGGGTGATATATATTCTAGTGAAATATATTTATTTTTCTCTTCCTTTTTTCCTATATTGCTATTTGTTTTGGTGTTTCGTTCTTTTATTATTGAGCCATATAGAATTCCTTCGGGATCCATGATACCAACACTAGTGGTAGGTGACTTTATCTTAGTAAAAAAATACGAATATGGAATTAGATTACCTATATCAAATTATAAGATAATTGATAATAGCAAACCAGTTCATGGAGATGTCATAGTATTTCAATATCCTCAGGATAAAAGAATTAACTATATCAAACGAGTCATTGCCTTACCAGGTGATCATATTGAGTATCTTAATAAAGTAGTTTACGTTAATGGTGAAAAGTATATGCAGTTTGATGCTTCAGATAGCTTAATATCAACAGAAGATTTAGGTAGTAGTACTATTATGAATGAAAGCAATAATTCAATAAACTACAATGTTATGAAGAATAATGACAGAGGCCAAGATTTTAGTTATACCGTTCCTGATAGTACATATTTTGTACTAGGCGATAACAGAGATAATAGTAATGATAGTCGTTACTGGGGACCAGTTCCGGAGGAAAATTTAATAGGGAAAGCTTTCTTTATATGGATGTACTGGAACACAGATAGTTCATATTCAATCTTAGAGCGCGTTGGATCATCAATAGAGTAAAAATGTCAAAAAAAGATGATATAAAAATTTCTGCAGAAAAAATAAATAAATTAATTGGCTATAATTTTAAAAATGCAAGCCTCTTAAATGAATCCTTTACCCACAAAAGTATTTCAGAAAACAATTATGAAAGGTTAGAATTTTTAGGGGATGCAGTGTTACAGCTTATTATTACCAAAAACCTTTATAATAAATATCCAGGTATAGACGAGGGAGCTCTCTCTAGAGAGAAGCAGGCTATTGTCAGTAAGAAAATAATTTCAAAAATATCTTTAGAGCTTGGGCTAACAGATTTTTTAATCTCAAAAAATTTAGATTTAAATAGTAGCTCAGCATTAAAGCATACTATAGCTTCAAATATGATTGAGTCATTAATAGGGGCATTATTTTTAGATAGTAATTATTCGATATGTGAAAAAATTGTTTCAGAAATATTTTCTAAACATTTAATAGTGAAAAAAAATATTGGTATGAAGGATTCAAAGACACTACTTCAAGAACATATGCAATCATTGAATGAGTCACTTCCAGTATACAAAACTATTCATATGGAAGGACCGCCACACCAACCAGGATTCAAAATAACTTGTAAAATATCTATATATAAGGAAATATTTGAATCTAAATCTGTTACTGTTCGAGAAGGTCAACAAACAGTATCAAAAATGATATTAGATAAGATTAATAATGAAAAAAAAATATAATATATCAATTGTTGGTCAAAGCAATACCGGAAAATCTACATTAATTAATTATTTATGTGATAAATATGTGACAGCTGAAAGTAAGAAACTTCAGACAACTAGAGTTAACCTGTATAACTCAGTATCACTTAATGGTATGGAAATTAACTTCATAGATACTCCTGGGGTCTCATTACAAAATAATGACTTGCTTTCTACGTCTATGAAAAATGCATATATCAAAACATTAGAATCCATTGATTTACTTTTGCTCATGATAGATATTGATAATAAAGATTTGAAATATGAAGATTCAATACTAGATTTAGCTAATGTTGCTAAGACTAATGTGGTCATGCTTATCAATAAGATTGATCTTGCTGAAGATGATTTGTCTGAATTAGAAGTTTTAAAATCAAGGATATCTGAGAACTATAGTTTAGAATTATATTTCATGTCTCTTAAATCTAAGCAGGGTATGACACAGATGATGAATGGTATCTGCAAAACTCTTAAAACTAAACCTCCCTTGAATAATAAAAATATTATTCCAGTAAACCAAAAAATTATTTCTATGCAAGAAATTATAAGAGGGGTCATCATTGAGTTGACGCATGGCGAAATACCTTATGATACAGCTGTGCATATTGAGACTCATATTACTAAAAAAAAGATTATTGAGATCAATGCAAATATTTACGTTAATAAGGATAACCAGAAAAAAATTATAATCGGAAAAAGTGGGTCAATGATTAAAAAAATTGGAATCGAGTCCAGGTCAAAGCTAGAGTTAATTCATAGCAAGCAATTTTATATCTCATTAAAAGTAATAGTTAAGGAAAATTGGAAAAATAATTATATATTACTTAAAGAGATTGGTTATATAGATTGAATAATACTTTAATAAATTCATTCATAATCCACTCTAGGCCTTATAGTGAAACTAGTATGATATACGATATCTTGACTGAAACTAACGGGTTAATGTCTGTGATTGCAAAAGGAGTAAAAAGAAAAAAGGATGGCTTATCTATGCAACCCTTTAAAGAAATCCAATTAACTTTTACAAAGTCTTCGTTACCATTATTAACAAAATATGATGTTTTGACATCATATGGGAAAGTATATAAGAATTATATGCTGGAAGGGTTATATTTTAATGAGTTGATATATAAATTCATTCCTAGAAATGAACCATTACCATCATTATTTGCTCTCTATAAGGAGCACCTTTCATATATGAATAATGGAGAGCATGAGTCATGGTTAATTTTATTGAGATTTGAGTTTTTCTTTTTAAAAGAAATAGGATATCAGCTTAATCATATATATTTAGATAATTATATTATTAATCCAAATATTTTATATTTTTATGAATATGGTTCGGGCTTCAAGGAGGCAGAAAATATTAATAATAATATTATTGTAATTTCTGGAAAATGTTTAGGTAATTTATTAGAAGAAAAATTTGATAAAGTTATTGATATTAAAAATACTAGACTTATAATCAAAAAGATTATTCAACAGATATTGGGAGATAAGGATATAAAAAGCTATGATATGTTGAGTTAGGAAAGATTATTTTTATCAATCACTATTTTGCCATCACTTATTTTTAGTATGAAACTTTTATCATACCAATCTCCTAGCACTATCCTTTTATATTCTTTCTTTTCCGAGATAATTTTATGAATATTTGGTCTATGAGTATGACCATGAATAATCATATCTACATCATATTTTCTTAATTGATTCATAACTTCATCGTCATTAACATCCATAATTATCTCATCTTTAGCATTAGTCTCAGAAAGACTTTTAGCTCTAAGCATTTTCGCAAGATTCATTCTTTCCTCTAGTGATTTTTTAAGCATCTCATTTTGCCATAAAGGAGACCTGACCATAGTCCTAAATTTTTGGTATTCAATATCATCCACGCATAAAGTATCCCCATGCATTAATAGTATTTTTTTACCATGAAGATTTATCTCGGTTGGGTCTTTTAAAAATTTCATTCCATGTTCATTGCAAAATTTTTCAGATATCATGAAATCACGATTACCATGCATAAAGTATATAGGAATATCAACAGATTTTTTTTTGATACTATTAAAGACTTCTTCTAGGCCATTTCCAGGATCATCATCTCCAACCCAATATTCAACAAAGTCACCAAGTATATATAGTGACTCTATATCTGATTCAAGGTTATTCAGGAAATCTATAAAATATCTTATTACCTTAGGTCTATCTTTATCAAGATGTAAATCTGAGATAAATATAGTAGTCATAATTTATTCTTCGATAACCTCAACTTTTTCAACAACGATTGGTTCTTGAGGAACATCTCCATGCCCGCCTGTATTCCCAGTAGCTACAGTTCCTATATTTTCAACTATGTCCATTCCTTCAATAACTTCACCAAATACGCAATAGCCATATCCATCAGGAGCATTTTTTTTATCAAGAAAATCATTATCTTTTAGGTTGATAAAAAATTGTGATGTAGCTGAATGGGGGTCACTTGTTCTTGCCATAGCTATCGTGCCTTTCTTGTTGCTTAAGTTATTATTAGATTCATTAACAACAGGTGCATTGGATGCAAATTCTGACATATCAGGCATTAAACCACCACCTTGTACCATGAAGTTTTCTATCACTCGATGAAAAATTGTCCCATTATAATTACCATTTTCAGTATAATTAAGAAAATTCTTAACAGTTTCAGGAGCTTTATCTGAGAATAATTTTATTACAATATTCCCTTTTGTTGTAGTAAGTTTTATCAATTTAGTTTCCTCTTCATGATTAATTTTATGTATACTGTCGCCGTAACAAGATGATATAGTTATACAAATCAATGCAACGGTAGAAAGGTATGTATTTCTTATCATCTTAATTTTTTAACTCTGAATCATATTATAATAAATACATCATATCATGACCATAAAAATATTTAATACAATTAATAGAAAAAAAGAAATATTCAAGCCTGTTAAAACTGGTAGTGTTTCTATGTATGTTTGTGGTCCTACAGTATATAGTCATCCCCATATAGGTAATGCTAGAGCAGCTCTAGTTCCAGATATATTGTTTAGATTATTAAAGAGAAAATATGACAAGGTTACCTACATTAGAAATATCACAGATGTTGATGATAAAATTTCAGATGCTGCTTTTAAACAAAAAAAGACAGTTTATGAAATAAGTGAAACATTTATTAAAATTTATCAGAATAATATGGCTTCATTAGATATCCTTGAACCAACATATCAGCCAAGAGTTACTGACAATATGCCTGGTATAATAAGCACAATTGAAAAAATATTAAAAAATGGTTTTGCTTACATATCAGAAGACCATATTTTATTTGATACCAGCAAGTACAAAGATTATGGGACATTATCTAAGCGTACTTTAGATGAGATGATTGATGGAGCTCGTATTGAGGTAGCTGACTATAAGAAGTCTCCTAGGGATTTTATATTATGGAAGCCCTCTAGTAATAATCAGCCTGGTTGGGAAAGCCCCTGGGGCCTAGGTAGACCAGGATGGCATATTGAATGTACATCAATGATTAAGAATATTATTGGGAATGATAATACTTTGGATATTCATGGGGGAGGGAATGATCTTATTTTTCCTCATCATGAAAATGAGATTGCTCAAGGAAGTTGTATGTCCTCATCTAAGTATTGTAATTATTGGTTTCATAATGGAATTGTTTTAGTTAATAAAAAGAAAATGTCAAAATCTTTAGGCAATGTTATTTTACTAGAAGATCTCTTAAAAAATAATAAGTCTAATTCGATTAGATTAGCATTGCTTTCAGCTCATTATCGACAGCCCTTGAACTGGTCTGACTCAACTCTGATAGAGTCGAGTAATCTCATAAAGAAATTTTCTAGCTTAGCAAAATCATTTGCAGGTGACATTAATGAGTATGAGAACTTAGATAATGATATTATTGATATTCTTTCAGATGATTTGAATACCCCCGAAGCAATCAAGCATCTTTCTGGATTGTCTAAAGCAGCAAAGACAAATCAAAAAGATTTAGCATCTCTTATAGTGTCTGCAAAATTTATAGGGATAAATCTTCTAGCTCATAATATGTCTACTTTAAGGACGGTAGATGAGAAATTGGTAAAATCTTTAATAGATGAAAGGTTTGAGGCAAGAAGCTCCGGTGACTTTAAAAAAGCTGATGAAATTAGGGATAAGTTGTTATCTATGGGGATTTTAATAAAAGATTTGGAAGACAAGACTGTTTGGGACTATAATCCAGACAACTAATAATTTCAATAATCTTGTCTATAGGTATAATATGCATATATCGCGGGGTGTAGCGCAGCTTGGTAGCGCGGCTGGTTTGGGACCAGTAGGTCGTAGGTTCGAATCCTATCACCCCGAATTTTGCGCCTGTAGCTCAGTTGGATTAGAGTACATCGCTACGAACGATGGGGTCGGAGGTTCGAGTCCTTCCAGGCGCAAGTAATAAAAATCCATGTTAGAATTGTTATAACGTGGTGAGTGTAGCTCAGTTGGTTAGAGCCCTGGTTTGTGGTACCAGTTGTCGTGGGTTCGAATCCCATCATTCACCCAAATTTTGCGAGAGTGGCGGAATTGGTAGACGCGCTGGTTTTAGGTACCAGTACCTATGGTGTGGGAGTTCGAGTCTCCCCTCTCGTAAGAAGGTTATAGATAAATGAGATATTTTAAATTACTTATATTATTGCAAACCATGATAATCTTAGGATGCTCATCAAATAATAGATATAAGATATTGATAAATAAAGATAGTTTTATATGTTTATCTGAGGATTCAAAAGTATGCTCAGACTATATTAGAGAAAAATGTGTTAATTCATATGATTTATTGAGAGAAGAACACTATAATCATCTTTTTGAATCAAATAAATATATTGTAAATTTTAGATGTTTGTAAAATATCAGTACTAGGGAAAGATATGGGCAATATACTGTTTAACCAATTTAGAGATAAACTTGCAAAAAAGAATAGCAAAGATTCTGCGCTTGGGACATCTCCCATTAAGATTGATTTTAATGATTTTACTAACAAAAGAAATCAGGCCTTCGTGTCATGTTTGTCAAAATATTTGAAAGATACTAAGATTCGCAAATCTATTTTGCAGATAAACCGTTATACAGTGAAATTTGGCTCTTTTTTAAAAAATTCAGATTATGGAACACAGTCAGCATTTCATGTTACCCTCTCTCTGCTTGATTTATCTGATGATGGAAGAGAGTTATGGGAGTGTATCTTGTATGAATGTGATGACCTGAGTGAAAATGAAGTTAAATCTGCTTCTTTCGATAATGGGCAAATTGCTGTAAAGTACTTTGTTAACGAAATAACTAACTTATATAAGAATTAAAAAAATAATGAATATTTCCTCAAAAGTAAATAATTTAGAAGGACTTAAAAGGTCTTTATCCATAACTGTAGATAAAAATGAATATATTGATGAATTCAATAAAGGACTTGGTAAGTACAAAGCTTCAGCTAAAATTGATGGTTTTAGAGCAGGGAAAGTCCCGGAAAATATTATTATTAAAAAC
>Ga0257114_1001093_pt1 | contig 19872 bp, 18 predicted proteins | sample SI112_10mmetaG_FD_190149 | JGI IMG/M metagenome (GOLD analysis project Ga0257114, IMG submission 190149) | Marine microbial communities from Saanich Inlet, British Columbia, Canada - SI112_10m | ecosystem: Environmental > Aquatic > Marine > Inlet | place: Canada: British Columbia | collected...
TTGCCTTTAGTAGCACTAGAGGCTTAAGTATTAGTCTTTTGGGAAGAATATCAACTGGACAACCTTATACGCCATCAAACCCGGGCAGTCAATTGACTACGCAGTTTGAAAATAGTGATAACAAACCCTCAACATACACATTTGATTTGAATGCTCGAAAAATTTTTAATATTATATCATATAAAGTTAACTTTTTTGTAAAAATATTTAATATTTTTGATCGATTAAATCAAAAAACTGTTTATAGCAGTACGGGTAATGCATATGAACCATATAGAACTGAGGCTGAACGAGAATTATTATTACAAAATCCAAATCTTACACTTGATCAAATTAATTTAAGACCAAATTATTTTTCAGAGCCTAGAAAGATTATAATTGGTATTAAGACAAGTTTTTAGATATGCGGAAAAATCAAATATTTTATTTCATTTTATTTTTGATAAGCTCTGTTTTATCGCAAGATGGATCTAACGCAATTTATAGAAGAACTGGTATTCATGATGGCAACTTAGTGTATACGCGATTTTCTAATTTTGGGAATTTAGGTAGTAGATATGAGCCTCCTAAAATGGAATGGCCCAAGGGTTCTGGTACGTGGTATGGATATGAATTCCTTATGATGGCTGGTGCAGAGGTCATTGATTCAAGTGGTAACATCATACATATAATTTCTGAAAACTATACAAATGCAGGTTCATTTGATATCTCTCCAGATCAAACTCATACATATGGATGGGAGCCATTACCTGGATACTTTAATACTGGTTCAGATAACCCAGATGAGTATCCAGCTATGAGCAACAAACCAGAAACTTGGCCAGAAACCTGGCCGCATGATTATCCTGGTTTAGCTGGATCTAGAGATGGTTTATGGAATGGCGAATTTGGTGCTTATCCTAGAGCAGATCAAGAAAGTTATTACGTAATGGATGATAGATATAACGATGAATTTGGTTATTTCCCTTTCATAAATGATGCAACTGATTCAACCGGTTTCCCTTTAGGTAGAAGAGGCATAGGATTACAAGTTGGTGTCAGAGGGTATCAGTGGGTTCAGGTACAAGCTGAAGATATATTGATTGTAAGATATGATATAAAGAATGTTAGTGATAAACTTTTAGAGGACGTTGTTTTTGGTATGTATGTTGATCCTGCCGTTGGCGGTCAAGGAGACTCAATGGATGATAACGCAGAGTTTGATACTGATGAAGACATTACTTATTGTTGGGACATAGATGGCATAGATAATCAAGGTAGACCTGGAGTAGGTTATTTTGGTTATGCTTTTTTGGAAAGTCCTGGCAATCCACTAAATGGCTATGATGATGACCAAGATGGATTAGTTGATGAAAGTCAGGACAATGATAGGGGTGAGCTAATTTTTGGACAAATAGGTAATTTCGGACAGCCTAAGTTGCATTGGGAGGGAGATGAAGATGGTGATTGGAGAACGTTTGATGATAAAAATCTTAATGGAGTCTGGGATTTTGGTGAAGAGATTTGGGATGATAAAGGCTCTGATGGAATAGGTCCTAGTCAAGAGGAATATGAAGGCCCAGATGCTGATGGTACTGAGGCTAATGGGAAACCTGATCATGGAGAACCTAATTTTGGAAAGACAGATAATGATGAATCTGATCAAATTGGACTAACTAGTTTTTTATTAAGGCCTGCTGGAAATAGTAGCGATGATGAAAATACTTGGAATCAGATGGCTCCTAGTGTTTTTGGTGGGGCTCTTCCTAGTAACTTAGCATTTACTTACGGATCAGGGTATTTTTCAATGCCCTTAAATGCGCAAAGAAAGTTTGCAATAACTTGTTTATTTGGAAATGATTATGATGACATTATTAGAAATAAAAAGACAATGCAGAAAATTTATGATGCTGATTATAGTTTTGCAAAACCACCTAGGACACCAATATTGACAGCGGTTTCTCAAGATAAACGTGTTGTATTAAAATGGGATAATAACGCTGAAATGTCGATTGACCCTATTTATGGCAAAGATTTCGAAGGATATCTTATCTATAGAGCAACAGATGCTTCATTCAATTCCGTTAAAAATATAACTGACACATATGGTAATCCTATATTTTGGGAGCCAATAGCTCAATTTGATATGAATAATGGTTTATATGGGCCACATCCAATAGCAATTGGAGAAACTGGCGCTCATTTTAATATGGGTGATGATACAGGATTACAATATTTTTTCGTTGATGAAAATGTAGAAAATGGTAGAACATATTATTATGCCGTTTGCTCTTATGATAAAGGATATGATTTAGATTTTTTCAATCGTGGTCTAACTGAGAAGGACCAACTTTCAATAAGCGCTCCAAGTGAGTCTGAAAAAAACATCGAGACCAATCTCGTTGGTGAGGTTGTTTCAATGGGGCGGAACTGTGCAGCAATTGTTCCCAATGCGCCAAGTGCAGATTATGTTTCTGGAGGCATTGGAGACGTTAAATTTACTGGTCTTGCTACAGGTACAGTAAATATAAATGTCGTTAATCCTGACGAGTTAAAAAATGATAAGACATACCATATGACTTTTTCAGATACTACGGTATCTAAAATTACTAAAAGTATAAAAATAGAAAACATAACTGACAATATCGTCGTTTACGAATCAGATAATTATGATGAAGATTATTTGAGGGTTAGATCCATTGAAGGATTCCATTTCGATTTAAAAAATGATTCATTTCCATCTCCTAAGGATTATGGGTGGGAATGGTCAAATGGTCAAGAAAGTGTAGATGCTTATGTTGAGCTAGACAATGCTCCAAGAGCAGTTGCAATACCTGAAGACTTTGAAATCCGAGTTTTAGAATTCGGCGCAGATACTTCGTACAACCCTTTAGTTTTTCTTCAATCCCCAGTTAATTTTCAAGTTTGGAATACAACTTTAAATGAAAAATTTAAGTTTTCTCTGATTGAAAGAGTAAACATTGATAGTGTATTAAATGGTGGCGATGAGATATTAATTTTGTTTGATGTTCAAGGTTTTAGTTACAAGTCCTGTTGGAAAATAACTATGGATTCTATTTTAACCGCGGAGCCTAATCCAGGAGATATTTTTAAATTAGTCATAGCTAAACCTTTTGGCCAATCAGATACTTACGAGTTTAAATCTAAGAGCACATTAACTAGCAATGAAGTTGCTAAATTAAATATGAATGATATTTATGTTGTCCCAGACCCATATGTTGTAACGGCGTCTTGGGAAAAACCTTTATACTATTCCTCAGGTAGAGGAGAGCGGAGAATTGACTTTGTTAATTTGCCAAGTGTTTGCACAATAAAAATATTTTCAATGAGTGGCAAACACATAAAAACAATTAATCGTCAAAGTAATGTGCAAAATGGAGCTGAATCTTGGGATTTAATTACTGAAGATGGACTGACAGTTGCTTTTGGTGTTTATATATATCATGTGAATGCTCCCAACATTGGAACCAAAACTGGGAAGTTTTCACTCATAAAATAATTTTATGACCACTATCAATAAAAAAATGATTATGTTTTATATATTCTATTTAACATCCTTTTTATTAGCACAATCTGGAGAGGATGATTTTTCTGATTTTAATTACACTAGTGAAATATATAATCGAGGTTCCACAGCAGCAGCATTTTTAGAGATTGGTGTAGGAGCTAGAGCCACAGCTTTAGGTAATGCATTTACTGCAATATCTGATGATCTCTCTTCAATTTTTTGGAATCCAGCAGGACTTGCTTGGATAGGAAGTTTAAAAATAGGCTTTAACCATGCAGATTGGTTAGCTGATACAGATTTTGACAACGTGAGTTTGGTAATACCAATTAATAAAAAGAGTGCGGTTGGATTATATTTTACGTATTTAAATTATGTGCAAAATCAAAAAGTGAGGACAATTTCGCAACCAGAAGGCACAGGAGAATATTATGGAGCATCAGACTTTACAATTGGCACAGCTTATTCTGGAAGGTTAGGGGAGAGGTTCTCTTTTGGAATCACAGGGAAATATATTAGACAAGAAATTTGGCATGAGGTAGCTAATGGGTATGCTTTGGATATTGGAATAAACTATAAAACTAAATATGAGGGTTTATCTTTAGGTAGTAGTATACTAAACTTTGGTTCAGAAATGAAGTTAGATGGCCGTGATTTAACGAGGGCATTTGATGCTGATCAGTTAAATTATTCAAATGATAAATTAAATGTTCTCCTTACGACAGATTCTTTTCCATTACCCTTAATAATTAGATCTGGAGTATCTTATTCAAAATCTCTTTCATCACAAAGCTCAATATTATTTCTCCTGGACCTTTTACACCCTAGCAATGACTCAGAAAGTATAAATATTGGTATTGAATACACATTATTTGATTTACTTTCATTCAGAACAGGTTTTCATTCATTATTTAATTCAAAAAGTATATCTGGCGAAACTTTTGGAATTGGAATAAAATCTAGCAAAAATTTTATTTTACCTATTGATTTAGATTATTCATTTTCTGATTGGGGAATACTTCAGATGGTACACCGCTTCTCGGTTGGATGGGCATTGTAGTTTTCAATAAGTTTTATTATTTAAATATGAATTTCTCATTAAAAAAATCAATTTATCTTTTAATTTTTTCTTTTTTTAATTTTGTTTTTGCACAGCAAACAACATTATTTAGGTTTAATGCTGATTATGAAAATGGTGGCGCACTTCAAAATGTATATGAACACAATGTAGATATCTCTACCAGGGTAGATGAGATTGAAGAATTAGCTAGAGGAGACGAAGACAGTTGGGGGTATAGCAAACGAAAAACTGCTTATTTTTCAAATGAATCATCTTACATCACTAGTTCAGAACCATTAACTCAATCAGTTTTTGGTCCTCATACAATTTCCGGTGAGATATTTATAAAACCTTTTAGTAGCTCTGGCCAAATTCTAAGCTGGGGCGAAACCAATCAAAACAATATTAATATAAGACTATTTGATCAGGGAATTATTTTGGACCATGTAATTAATGACTCAAGATATCTATTGCAAATAGATTATTCGTTTGAAATGCTTGAGTGGCATCATATCAATTGGTATTCAAAAGTATTTTCTGATTCAATCAGCTTAGGAATTTACATAAATGGTAAATTTGTCGATGCTCAGACATTTGCATCAGAACCTAATGGGTTTACGATTTATAATTCGCCTGTAATAATTGGATATAATAATTTGAACCAAAGTTTTAGGGGAGAAATATATGCTATAAGTGTTAAAAATTATTTCAAGGAAAATCAATATTTAACTGCATCCATTCCTTATGACGGGAGTGCCTACTTTGGCATACCAAATAACCATGATTACCAAGTCGGATCTACTACAGATAATATTGATCAAAGAGTATTCATTAACCAGACTGACGTCAATAGTGCTGCATTTGTACCATATCAAAATGATGATTTCATCCCTCAAGGCGTCACTAATACCTTTGAAGATGATCAAATAAATCCACTATCAGAAGGTATGATTTATATTTCACTTTACCATAAACCTCAGAATGGTCCAACTGGACTAAAAAAATCGATAGTTGTTGAAATTAACCCATTAGATAATTACAAAGTGAGAAGATGTTTTAGATTAAATGGTTATCTTAAAACTGCTCATAATGGAGGTATTGCGTTTAGAAATAATAAGATATATGTTTCTTCCATTTATAGAATAGAAGTATATGATATACCAGTATATGAGCCAGCCAGTAATAAATATGTAGACCTATTCACGGACTCAAATAATTTATTTTCTGTTGACTGTCAATCTTCATTTGTAACATATTTTAATGATTCTTTATGGGTAGGTGAGTATAGGACTTCTTCTGAGGGAAACCCTTATTTATTGGGATACCCACTAAGTACAGCAGGTGATGTCTTAAATAATCAAACGCCTGCTGTCTATAGATTACCTCGTCGTTCCCAGGGAGTTGCTTGGAGAATTATTGAAGGTCAAAAATACTTATATATTAGTCAGAGTAATGGTGGAACTAATTATGGAAAAATATATAGATGTCTCGCTAATGGTTTATCACAAGGATATGAACCAATTATCGATACAACCTTTAATATTCCTTCAGGAGCAGAAGATTTAAGTTTTAATCAACATGGTGATTTACTCACTGTATCAGAATCAGGAGCCAATTATTTTCATGACTCGTGGTCAACTTTTTATCCATTCTATTACAGTATTCCTAACTCATTAATTAATAAAATAAATCAAAATAATTTAAGTAGTATTTCTAATTCTAAATTGTTGTCAAATAATTCTGATTTGAAAGTGTTTCCTAACCCCACAAACAATTCATTAACCATTAGTTATATGTTGTCGGATTGGAAAAAATGGGAGGGTATAAATAAAACTCTAGATTTAAAAATCTATAATTTATTAGGTGAGTTAGTTTATTCTGAAAGTAAAGTATTTAAATATCAACTTACACTATCACACAGCATCGATACATCGCAATTTAGTTCTGGATCTTATTTTGTTACTATTTCTCAAAATGGTAGACTAATTATGAGTAAACATTTTGTTAATTTAAAATAATAAGTTTGCTAGAGTCATATATTGCAATTGTGGTAAGCAAAAGTAATACAAAATTAGTTTTAGCTATATTAATAATTTTATTAATCGGATTTACTAAACTATTCTTCAATGAAAATGATTCAATAATTCTAGCAGTTGTTGGACCTGATCATATCACAGTTGATGATTTTATTAAAAGTTATAGTTTTGGCTCTTCAAAATTGAAATCTAAAAATAATCCAAAAAATTCATACCTAGAGTCAATGATTAATGAAATGATATTATCCCAGGAATTATCAAAAAATAAAAAATATATGATTAAGGATAATGACTCAAGATTAGAACTTTTAAGGAAAGAATTAATAGTAGAAAAAATTTTTAAAACTGAAGTTGAAGATAAAATTAAAATAACAGATGAGGAGATTTTAAAAAGTATAATTAATTCTCAAAAAAAAATAAAAATTACTTATGTCTATTCTGCTAAATATGACAAAATCTTAGAATGTAATAATTTTTTTATAAAAGGGTATGATCTGACTTATGTAAAGAATATTATGGAAGAAAATAAGGAAATAATTATTAGTCAAACACCATACATTAGCGACAATCAAATAGTTGAGCCTTTCAAAAATATAATTTTTAAACTAATCCCAGGAAAGTTTTCTAAAATTGTGCAAACAGAATTAGGATATTACATTCTTAAAATTGATGATATAATTACTCGATCTCTTTCAGAAATCGAAATTCAAAATTCTAAAGCAACACATATGAAAATAATTAAAAATAAAAAAGGTGATCTATTAGCAAAGAGTTTTGTTAATTCATATATGTCTCCAAAAAATATAAAGGTAGAAAATCAATCTTTTAATAATTTAGCAATTAATTTATTTCAAGCTTTAAAAAAAAATGACGTCTTATCAATGGATGCTTATAGTAAAAATGAATTTGAACAGCAAAGTTGGATCTACGATACTTTGGTTGTGCACAGTAGTGGAATTATTGAAACAAAACATATTCTAAAAGAAATTTATTTACGTCCATTTAGATTTGATACAAGGAATATTAAATTATTTTCTAATGATTTAGAAAAAAAACTTGCTATTGTTTTAAGGGACTACTTTTTGGTTCTAGAACATATGAATTTTTATGAAATTGATTATAATGATATATCAAATCAAATTAATCAATGGAGAAGACAATTGATTATAGATGATTATATTCAAGAAGTTTATTCTAAGCCAAGTAAATCTAAAATAATGTCTGATACACCATACAATCTATTAAATAAAAAATTAGATAGTTTAAGGTCAAAGACTGATATATCGATTGATATGAAACTTTTATCTAAGGTTGAAGTTATAGATAATATTAAAGGTCAGATTCCAGAATTACAATTATTTAAACTTGGCCTACCTTATATTAAGAAAGCATATCCAACGCCTAATACTATTTTTAAGGTTAATAACTAGGTATAAAAATTAAACTTATAAGCTAAGACGCTGGGCGATTACGGGAGACATTAAGATGGTATCTCAAGAGATTGGTCATACATCAGTAATGATGACAGAGAAGTATGCTAATTTTAATTTGAGGAAGTTGAAAGATGACTTTCCATCATTAATAGAGCGTATTGCTTTTAGGTTAGCACTGCTTTCAAAAGAGTCGTGTTTTCCTACGCTTTTAAAGGTCATTTGAGGGTAAAAAAAGAATGGGAGCTCTTTAATTGTAATCCTTATTGAAAAGGAATATCGGGAGATATAAGAGACTATGTAAATATTTTGAGGTTCGAACTTTGAAAAAATCCAAACCTCAAAATATCATTTCAAGTAAAAAAGTTACTAGAGTAGTCTATTTAGGTACTACGTTTGTTGCGCAAGGACCTTTGTCAGAAGAACCTTCTTCATAATCAACTTCTTGCCCATCTCTTAAGGTTTTGTACCCATCCATTTGAATCTCATTCATATGAACAAATAAGTCTTTATCACCATCTTTTGGTGCAATAAATCCAAACCCTTTTTTATCATTGAACCATTTTACGGTTCCTTCTTTTACTTCACTCATTTTATTATTTCCCTAATTTTGTTTAATTATTCAATTATTACTTAATTAATTGAACTCTATAATTTAATACTCTTAATACATAAATAGATTTAATTATTTAGAATAATAAAACATTGCATATTTTAATTCAATTATCACAATTTTTGTCAATGAAAAAATCAATTAATAAATTCATTTCAATTGGGTTATCTCTTTTGTTTTTTTGCGCGATATTTCATTTAGATCATCATCCAGTTCATGAACATCCAATTGGATACAACATATGCAATGTAGAGTGTGATGATATTGAGCATCATTCTTATTCTTATCAATGTGAAAAGTGTTTAATCAAAACCCAAAGATATGTAGGTATAAATCTTTTTGAGTTGTCACTTTATAACAACTCAACACCATTTGACAATCCTGAAGACATTATTTTTTCTAAATTAATAAATTTTAATTCAAATAATAGAGGCCCACCCAATATCCTTTGATTTTATTAAAGGAGCAATTGTTTCATCAATAGTACATTTTGAAATCAATGAGTGCATGATAGTTTCGTATTTATTGTGAGCATATATCATCGATTTTTCAGAAATGATTAGAATTGAAGGATAAACGAGAAATTTAATGTTCCTAAATTTTTTCTTTAAAAAAAACTTTTCAAAATCATTAAGGTAACACACAATGTTAAATTCAATAAATATTTCGATAAAAAACTTTAAAGTCGATAGCCTTGGCGCTTTGATAAGCGGCTTATGCATGCTGCATTGTCTTGCAACACCCATCTTTTTTATTGCTTCAGCTTGTTCAGCAGCATGTTGCAATCTTGCTCCAGCTTGGTGGCAATCATTAGATTATATTTTTCTAGTTATATCTCTTTTCGCTGTAATCCAAGCATCTAGAAATTCAAATAGTTCATTAGTTCCTAGTGCGCTACTATCTAGTTGGTTTGGGTTATGCTTTTTTATATTAAACGCTAAGTTTGGTTGGATTAGCGTTCATCAGAATGTTAAGTTTATTCCAGCATTTCTTCTAATTGGGTTTCATCTATACAATATGAAGTATTGCCAATGTGAGAGCAATGAATGTTGCTAAATTATTAAATGTTTTTTTAAATAAGAGGATGAATAATGAAAGAGAATGAATTTCCACTTCTAAAGATCACAAATATTAATTGGGACCCAGATCATGAAGAATTTGAAAAATTACCCAAAAAATTAGAGCTTAAATGGGATAAAAAAAATTGGACTTTCGATGAAGTTTCTAACTGGGTAAGTAAGCAATTTGATTGGATTTTTGATAGTCTAAATATTAATCAAGTTGGCGTTTGGGAAGATAGTGGATGTAGTTGTTGTGCTGGCGGTTGTAGCTGCTGCTAATATAGATAGTCAGAAAAAATACTACCCACCTAGTATTTAGTACTCTATTAATTATATATACTTAAAATAATTTAAAAGTTTACTGTGTAATTAAGATTTGCCCCAACTCCTGGCTCAGGCATTATCATTTTAATTTTTGATAAATGATTATAATAAGTTTCATTTAAAATATTGGTTACTTGGAATATAAATTGATGAATGTTCTCATTTTTGCTAATAGTATAAGAGCATTTATAGTTTAATAGTTGATAACCATTGGTTGACGTTTCAAATTCACCAAGTTTATCTTGCTTAGAAGCTAGTATTACTTCAAAAGTGTTATTTAAAAATTTTATATTTTTTTCTATTTGGAAACGAATTAAATCTGGTGGGATGTACGCCACTGGCATATTGTTTTCTAAATCGAGTCCTCTACAAATTGAGGCATTAGATAAAAAATTAAAGTATTTGAGGTTCAGTTTCATATTTGGTTCAAAACCATAAATGATAGATTCAATTCCTTTCAATTTATACTTATATAACCACCCTGATGAGCCACTTCCCCATTCTATCCAATCAGCGCCAGTTTCATACCCATCCCCTAATTTTTGGAAAATATGAAAATTTGAACTATAGTTTAAATAAGTAGTTAAGTTGATTGTATTTTTTTCGTTAAAAAAAGAAAGTGTGTTTTCAAAACCTAAAGTGTTTTCTGCATTGAGATTAGGTTCGCCTATTTCATATGAATAACTTCCTAAGTGAGGACCATCAGAAAATAAATCTTCAATTTTTGGGGCACGACTTGTATATAATATGTGGTTATACATTGAAGAATTATTCCATTTATTAATTGCTGATGCACCAAGGGACATTAGTGTGAAACTACGTTTTTTCACGTCAGACGGGTCAATATTTGAGAAAAAAGAGTCTCCAACGCTGGGTTTAATTGAGCGATGTTCTATCCTTCCAGAAAATTGTAATGAAAGATTACCTGCATCTCTGTTCGTTATTCCAAATAATGAGATTTTAGATTCCTCTGAGTTTGGCGTCCATATAAAACCTCGGGTCAGGTAATTTCTATTTTGATAGTTAGCTCCAATTTTTAAATTTTCTCCAGTTAAGGAAGCATTTAAGCAAAAAATATTTTGTTTTAAATCAACTGAAGCATAGTTTGCATCTTTAACAAATTCTTGATGTCCATATTTGATGTAGCACTGTTCAAGTTCTAGAAATTTAAAAGATGAAAAATTAATGTCACCGTGATACAACAATTTTTGACTTAAGTTTTTTAGTTTCAGATCGACTCCATTAATATGTCCTTCGGGGCTACCAGGTATTCCATAATCCATTGCAAAATCTTTAATTTGAAGAGTCGTATAGTTTTTCTGTCCAAATTTTGTAATGGCAAACGTAAAGTCATCTTTCATTAATGCTGTATTCTTCAAATCCCCTAACGGAGATGATTGGTCTCTAGCTGTCCTTTTTGTGTAGTTTGTAAAAATCTGGTAAGATTTCAATGGGATATTTATGTTTGCGCTCAAAAAATTTGACTGATTAGAGCTTTCATGTCCCATAAGTAATTTATACTTAGAGTTATCTAGCTTTTTTTGTTTGTAAATAGGCGAAAGAATATTAATAATCCCGGCTACAGTGTTTGATCCATATACGAGTGTTTCAGGTCCTCTAATTAACTCAATACTTTCTGCAGATGAGATTTCCATGCTTACTGCATGATCTGCGGTTGAATTAGACATGTCACCTAGTTCAAAATTATCACTGGTTATTAAAAATCTATCTCCAGAGTACCCTCTGAGTATGGGTCTTTGAGTTGCTTGTCCAGAAGACCTAACCGCAATCCCTGACTCTCCAGTCAATGTAGTTGCTAAATCACTAATAATATTTTTTTTCAATTTATTGCCAATCATTGAAATTGAAGATGGAGCAACATTGCCTTTACTCTTTTCGTGAGAATGTACTGTCACTCCGCTCATTTGGATTGTTTTAGGAATTAAAAAAATTTTGTATTTATTTTTTATATTTTTGTGATTTACAAATAAAGTTGTATCCTTGAATCCAATCATCGAAATCTTTATTTCATTCTTTTTTAAATCATTTAAAGAGAGTGAAAAAGTTCCTGATTCATTAGATACTGTACCAAGGTCACTATCTACAATATAAACATTAGCACCTGAGATAGGTTTCAAATTACTATTGTCAAATATTACTCCTTTAATAGAGGCTACTTCTTGAGCAAAAAGTGAGCTGATAAAGAATAGATTTATATATAAAGTTAAATAACGCACGAAAGGGAGAAGTATTATAAAAAAACTAAAAGCTGCTCAGACATTGATCTAAGCAGCTTCTAGTCTAATTACTACGATTAATTAACAGTTACTGTGACGTTATTTGTAGATGTGTAGTCTGCATGACCATCGTGCATTAATTGGACTTGAAAGCTAGTGCTTCCTGAGCTAACCCCAATAATGTGTAAAGCAGCTCCATGTTCTTCTTCATCATGATCATGATCGTGGTCATCGCCTTCTTCTTCTTCATGTTCTACTTCGACAATAGCAATACTCGCATTAGAACCAGATACCTCTAGTTCGCCTTCTTCGTGTTCATCACCTTCTTCTTCTTCATGTTCAATTTCATTTCCATCATGATCAAGAAAATGGACAGATAATTCAAGCGTGTCACCGACACTTAAAGCGACAGAACCAGTAACGGCGCCTTCAAACTCTCTATAAACTTCGGTTCCGCTTTCATTCTCTAAAATAAAACCATCTGCATCGGTATGGCCTTCGTCATCGTTATCATGGTCGTCGTCTTCACAACCGGTTACAAATAACATGGCACATGTAAGTGAAAAAATAGTGTACGCTTTTAATGAACGTAAAAGTAGTGTTTGCATAAAATGCTCCTTTAAAATTTAAAAATAGAATTGCACTACTCAGGTAGTGCGATTGAAATACTGTTTTGAATTAAAGGAGTGAGGGGGGTGCTCTTGAGGGGATATTTGATTGGTTTAAAAGACTTTCGAAAACATGCTCATCAAAATGATAAGAATTTTTCGTTTTTACATAGTTCTTGATTTTATATGTGTCATTATATATTTTTTGGTTATTTCGATTTCTTGTGCACTCGTCGCAATCAGTCTTTAAAACATGGTGATCTGATGAATTACATTCGGGGTTACATATACTGTATCCTTCTTCTTTTGCGTGGTCATGCTCTGAGAAGTGAAGACTGCCGGAAAGAAGTAGAAAAGATAGCGTAACTTGGCCAAGTCCTTGCAATATGTTTTTTAGGTTATTTTTCTTATGCATAAAAAGAGATGATTAATTTAGCAATTAATCCAAATAAAGTTACTAATCAAATTTTCACATTGTAAAAATAATTGTATTATTTTAATAATTGATATTGAGACTAAGTCGCAATATTGTTATATTCACGTATTGATTATTAAAATTCAAAAATAATAACAAATGGGTTCTGTTCTAAATTATAAGTAATACTTAAAATTGGTTCCAAAACTATGATCAGGGCCCATTTTGTTTTTTTAAATATTTAGAGGATAAAAAATGGAAAAAATTGGTTTATTTTGGGGTAGTAATACTGAGAATCAAGAAGAAGCGACTAACTTTTTGTCTGATTATTTAAAGTCAGAAAGCTATCAGTTAGATTTGTATAATATTGTTGATACACTGCCTTCAAAAATGTTGGAATATAAAAAGCTCTTAATTGGTTGTCCGACTTGGCATATTGGAGAACTGCAAGATGACTGGGATGCGATATACGAAGAGTATAAAAAATTAGATTTTTCTACTATCAAAGCTGCTTTTTTTGGATGCGGAGACCAAGTAGGCTACAGCGACAATTTCTTAGACGCCATCGGATTACTTGCGAAGCCTTTTATTGACAATGGTGGAACATTAATTGGTCGTTGGCCAACAGAGGGTTATGAATTTGATCATTCCTTAGCTTTAGATGGCGATGACTTTCTTGGACTTGGATTAGATAATGATAATGAAGAAGAATTAACAGAAGAGCGTTTAATTATTTGGGCTGAACTAATTAGAGATGAATTTGAATCATAGATAGTACATTTAAACCACATTTTAATTGAAGCCTCTAAGTACCTTTTATAAAAATAATCTTTTGAAAAGTTGGGATCATAATACTTAGGAAAGGGAAAAATCATCATTCGCTAACCTTTTTGTGGCTTTTTTCTTTTTACGGTATATTTCGTAATGCGCCAATATGATCTGAAGAAATTTTATCCTTTAATACTAATATTAGTTTGCTGGTTTTTAAAACCTCCAGAAGAATTAAGTATAAGTGGTTATCGCATGTTTGTCGTCTTTGTTTCTGTTATTTTTTCGATTTTATTACAATCGATACCAACAGCAGTGAGCGTCCTCACCGGCTTAACTTTTTCTGTTTTAACAGGATTAATGCCTTTGAAGTCTGCTTTGAAAGGTTATAGTGATTCAACAACATGGCTTGTAGTAATTGCATTTTTAATAGCTGGCGCGATAATTAGATCAGGATTAGGTAAAAGAATATCCATTCTAAGTATATATTATCTTGGCCGGTCTATCACTGGTTTAGGTTATGCTATATGTTGTGCTGAACTTATCTTGGGGCCAGTTGTACCTTCAAATACAGCAAGGGGTGGTGGCGTATTGGCACCAATCGTTGACTCGATTTCAAAGACGCTAGGATCTTCGCCAAGTAATAAGCCCCAAAGAGCAGGGCAGTACCTTAATCTAGTTGGCGCTCACGCAAACTTAATCACGGCTGCTATGTTTTTGACTGGTATGGCGGCGAATCCTTTAGTATCCATAGCAGCCTTAGAAGTTTTTGAAATTGAATTTGGTTGGCTAAAATGGGCAGTAGGAGCTATAGTCCCAGGGCTGATTGGGTTAACGGGTTTACCATTATTAATAAAGTATTTGTCTCCTCCAAATATTGAATCAATCGAACCAGTTCGGATTAGAATAAAGAAAGAGCTTCAAACTCTTGGCTCTTGGACAAGAGCTGAAATAGCCACTGGAATTATAATGGTTCTGATGCTTTTATTATGGTTGAGTAAAAGTTTTCATGGCTTTGGTACTACGACAGTAGCTCTAGGTGGACTTATTTTGATTCTATTTTTCAAAGTAGTTTCATGGGAAAACATGGTAAAAAACCATAAAGCCTGGGATACTCTAATTTGGCTAGGGGGGCTATTAACAATAGCAACAAGTTTAAAAGAGTCTGGGTTTATTTTTTGGTTTTCTGGAATACTCGAAAATCGTTTATTAGATTTTTCTCCAACTTTAATCACATTATCCTTAGCGCTTATTTATTTCTATTCAATGTATTTATTTTCAATGCTAACAGCTCATATTGTTGCATTATCTGGCGCAATGTTTTTAATTGTACATAACTTGGGTTTTGAACCAATAATTATAATCTGTTTAATCGCATATTTTTCTAACTTGAGTGGTTGTTTAACCAATTATTCAACTGGCCCAATAATTATTTATTTTGGGAATGGCTATGTTACGCCATCAGCATGGTTTAAGATTGGATTTATAGTTTCGATATACCATATAATCACCTGGCTAGGCATTGGTTCTATCTGGTGGAAATTTCTTGGCTGGTGGTAAAAAATTCAATAGTGTATTTGGGATTTTATCAGATATAAAGAATAATTTTAACGATTTAAATAATCAAAAAGATAAATATATATCTAATACAAATAGTTTTATGTAGTAACATTTTAAAAAGGGTTAATTAGTTCTCTTTATTAGGGAAAACAATTTTTAATTTGAATGATAATTATTTTAGGGAATAACGATGGTTGATGTATTCGAGTTTATAAAAGAAAAAAGAGCAGATTTAAAAGATAATACAGATCGTTACCGCGTTATGATTGAACCCAAATTCAAAGCATTATCGCAAAAATTAAATAGCAGTATCAGTAACACTTTAAACAACCCTTGGATGCTTAATCTACCATCGATTGATAAATCAAATATTTTTAAGAAAAGAGAGCCCATATCAAATGAAAATATTAAAAAGGCATACGATAAAATTAAAAATCGAGTAGGAGAAGAGATATTAGTGGGGCAATGGGAAACGGTAAATCAAGATCAAATAAATAGATTTGCGGATTTAACAGGAGACAATCAGTGGATTCACACGGATGTCGAAAAAGCAAAGATTGAATCTCCATTTAAATCAACAATAGCCCATGGTTTTTTGACTTTGTCACTAATTCCAAAATTGACAGAAAATTTTGACTTTGAAAGTATCCATCCCGGATTAAAAATGATTGTTAATTGTGGATTAAATCAAGTGCGCTTTCCATATCCTGTAAAGTCAGGCTCAAAAATAAGAGGACGGGTAAAGATTGTTAATTTGATTCCAAAGAGAAATAATATTGAGCTAGTCAATGAAGTTAGTATTGAGGTTGAAGGAAGAAAGCGGTTCGGTTGTGTAGCCGAAACAGTCTTGAGATTATATTATTAAACTAGGCTCAGCTATTTAAGTGTAATTAATAATTTTAAAAGAAGACTGAATATTAAAGCCTCTATTTTCAAAATTTTTGCTAGTTATAAATGTCTTCCCAAAAATGTACATCTATTATTTTTCCTAGAATTCAGCTTAAGCCTTATTCATGTTGCGTTTATCCTAATTCTTAACATTTATTTAAGGAAGAAGGGTTTTTCTGATCCTGAGATTGCTTCTTTTAATTCATTGCGATTTGTTGGTGCGCTTACCTTTGCCTTACCATTAGGCATATATATCAGAGGTAAAAGATTAAAACCTTTCTTTGTTTTATCTTCAATTGCAGTGCCTCTAACTAGTATAATGATTATTGAGTCAATTAGGTTGTCTATTATACCTTTAATTCAGCTAGCATTCATTATGTGGGGAATAGGCATGATGGTAATGCGAGTATGTTCATTACCATTTATTATTAGAAGCACATCTGAAAAGAATAGCACTGAAGCTTTATCGCTAAGCGCATCGACATGGTCTCTTTCGACAATATTTTCAGGTTTGATAATATCTGGTCTTGATTGGATTTCTAGTTTAGAAATATTTGATAATAACTTTTCATTTTCTGAGTACAATATTTTATGGATTATTACAATAATTGGGTTATCATCTTATTATTTCGCAATGAAAATTGATGAAGGTGGCAATGAGAAACCGATAAAAAAAAGTGGTATTTTTTCATTGCATAAAAATTATGATTGGAAAATAATATTTAGAGCGCTTTCTCCTTTGATTCTTATTTCTATTGGAGCAGGTTTAACAATACCATTTGTTAATTTGTTTTTTAATTCAGTTTTTAACCTTAGTTCAAGCAATTTTAGTTTGCTAGGTAGTATCACAGCTATCTTAGTTTTTATTTTTTCTTTATTAGTTCCAACTCTGAGAAAAAAATACGGTTATTGGGCAACTATCGTTGTTGTCCAAAGTTTTGCTATAATATTTTTAATCATTATGTCGTTGACAGAATTATATGCCTATCATAGCTATGCTTTATTTGTAGCTATTTTAGCTTATATTTTGAGACAACCTTTAATGCATATGGCTCACCCTGCTTCTAATGAACTAATGATGAACTTTGTAGGTAAAAAAAATCAAGAATTAATTAGTGCATTAAGTTCAAGTCTGTGGAGCGCTTCATGGTTCATTAGTGCCAAAATATTTGAATGGTTAAGACTTCTGGACTTCAGATATTATGAAATATTTTCAATTACGGCAGCTTTCTATATAGCCGGTGTTATTCTTTTTGGTTTTATTATAAATGAGTATGAAAAAAACAAAAATAAATCTAAACCTGTCTTGCCGATTGCTGAGGAGTTATCAATTGATTAGAAAATAATGCTGGATAAGTTCTACTTCTAAATCATATATTTTATAAACAACTAGGAGTTAATTATGAAAAATCTATTATTCCCCATATTACTATTCTCATTCTTATTTGCTGAAGGCAATAAAGTTAATTTGAAAATTGATGGTATGCAGTGCGCATACAGTTGTGCGGGAAAAGTATCTAAAGTTGTGCAGAATATTGAAGGTGTAAAAGAGTGCAATGTAGATTTCGCATCCGGTACAGCTCAAGTGGTTTATGATGAAAAAAAAATCGATTCGAAGAAAATTGTGAAATTTTTGAACAATGAAACATACTACAAAGCGTCAATACAAGATGATAAAGATTCGAAAGATAGCTCAATCTAATTTTTTATAGTTATTTTTATAAAACCCCGCTTCAAGCGGGGTTTTTTGTTTAAAACTTAGCCATGGAATCAAAATGTGTGGTAGATACGTAAATAAAAACACTAAGGAACAAATAATCGGTTTTTTTGGTTCAGGAATTGAGCTTGATGAAATTAATGCATTTAAATCCAGTTACAACATCTGCCCTACTCAGCTTGCTCCAATTTTAAGGGTCGCTTCTGGCGTTATGAAATTAGAAAATATGCATTGGGGTTTAATTCCCTCATGGTCAAAAGATAAAAGTTATGCATCTAATTTAATTAATGCTCGGTTAGAAACTCTATATGATAAACCTAGTTTTAAAGGTTTAGTGAAGAGTTATAGGTGCATAGTCGTCGCTAGTGGATATTATGAGTGGGTGAAAACACAAAATGGAAAGCAACCTATGTACATACATTCAAATCAATCTGTTTTGCCCTTGGCTGGTTTATGGACGAGTTGGGGAGATATGAACTCATTCACAATCATTACACAGAATTCTTTTAGTCATCTAAAAACACTTCACCATAGAATGCCTTTAATATTAGATAATTCAAGTATTTTAACATATTTAGATAGTGATATAGAATTTAATAACTCGTATGAAGTGTCCATAGACGGAATTCAGTATCATAAAGTTTCAAAAATAGTGAATTCTGTTAAGCACGATACTGGTGCTTGTATAAAAAGTATAGATTAATATTTTTATAATGGTTATTATCTAGAAAGAGATAAAAAATAATTTTCTTTTTTTTAAAATCACATTTTAAATAAGTAACAGAGGTTTTATGTATAAATATTTATTAGCCATTTTAGTTCTAGTTTTTATTTCATGTACTGGATCAAAACCAAAAATGTTATTCCCGGAGAAAGTTTCTCCTGATGTCTATGAGGTTTTATTAGACAATGAGACAGTAAAAGTCATGAAAGTTAGTTTTGCACCTGGGCAGAGCGACAATATGCATGATCACTATCCATTTACATTTCACCTATTAGACGGAGGCAACGCTCAAGTCACAATGCCAGATGGTACAATAAATGAGAGAAAAATCCCAGGAGGATTTACTGGGCACAATGGACAAGGTGTTCGTCATCAAGTTAAAAATATTGGCTCAAAAGAAATTAACATTATTTTAATTGAGCACAAAAAATTAGGTTCTATGCCATCTTTTAATACTGATGAAAACCTTGCGCCCCAAAAAGTATCTCCAGAAATTTATGATTTAGTACATGAAGATGAAAAAATCAAAATATATTTAGCTTCTTTTGCTGCAGGTAAAAGTGATAAAGTGCATGAGCATGGTCCAAACACTGCTTATATAATTAAGGGTGGCACTGTTAAAGTATTAGCCGCAGATGGCACTGTAAGCGAACGATCATTTCCTGATGGTGCAGTTGCTTATTCAGATAATATAGTTAGACATCAAGTTGAAAATATTGGTAGTACTGATATAAAAGTATTAATTGCAGAATATAAATAATGTTATTTTCAATGATTTATATCTAAAAAATAAAATCAATCATTTGAATCTTTCGCTTTTGATTTTTAAATATTTCTAATAATATCAAGCATGCGTACACAAATAATTGCTTTCATTGTGCTTATCGGGTTCGTCTTCTCTCAAGATGGCAGGCCCTTTGAAATAA
>Ga0257114_1001104_pt1 | contig 19765 bp, 20 predicted proteins | sample SI112_10mmetaG_FD_190149 | JGI IMG/M metagenome (GOLD analysis project Ga0257114, IMG submission 190149) | Marine microbial communities from Saanich Inlet, British Columbia, Canada - SI112_10m | ecosystem: Environmental > Aquatic > Marine > Inlet | place: Canada: British Columbia | collected...
AATGAGAATTTGTCCGTTTTCTAAGTGATAATCGATGGACCAGAGTGAATCGCCAAGGCAGGGGCCCTGAATGCATTCTCCACTTTCCGGCTCAAAAAATGCGCCATGGTTGGCGCATTTGATATACAGGCCCTCTGCATCCATGAAAGCATTGTCTTCCCATTCCAGTGGCAGGCCCAGGTGGGGGCAGCGATTCAGATAAAGGAAAATATTCTTCCTTTTCTTTACTGCAAACAATTTCCCCTGAGGCAGGTTAAAACCACGCGCACCTGCTTCGGGAATATCATCTGTATGACAAAGGGTGATGACCATGTTTGCTTACAGGGAAAGTGCCTGTTGAAAATCTGCAAGCAGATCGTCGGTATCTTCGATCCCTACTGACAGACGTACCATAGAATCAGCAACACCCATGGAAGCCCTGCGTTCGGGTCCCATCTCCCAATAAATGGTATGAGCAACAGGAATACCCAGGGTGCGGTTATCGCCCAGATTGCTTGAACAAACTACCAGCTCAAGAGCATTCAGGAAATCAAAGCAGTCTATGGAATCGTCCAGTTCAATACTCAGGATGGCCCCGAAATTATTGAACAGGGTAAGCGCCCGGTCATGTTGGGGGTGTTCAGGAAGCCCGGGATAAAATACTTTGCGTACTTTCGGGTGGTCATTACAAAACTGTGCGATAGCCTGGGCATTAGCGCAGGCTTTATTCATGCGTAAGCTTAATGTGTCGCTGCCTACTGAAATATGATGGGCTGCTTCAGGAGCAAGCGCGGCACCAAAGTCGCGCAGCCCTTTTTTACGAATCTGGGTAATGCCCCACTGTGCCGGATCAGCACCCTTGTAATTGTCATATATATTCTCAAAGCGACTCCAGTCGAAAAGCCCGGTGTCGGTGACACTGCCACCCAATGCATTACCATGACCGCCGATATATTTTGTCAGCGAGTTGATGACCAGACTGGCTTGCACCGTGATTGGTGAAAACAGCCAGGGTGAAGTCATGGTGTTATCAACGAAATAAATCAGACCCTTGTCGCTGCAAAGTGCACCAATAGCTTCCAAATCGGCTACCTGTGTAACCGGATTGGCGATAGTCTCAACAAAGACCAGTTTGGTGTTTTCCTGTATTGCGCCGGAAACGTTTTCTACATCGGTGGCATCCACGAAGCTCACCTCTATACCCAGCTCCTTGAATGTATTAAAAAGGGAGTTGGTATTACCAAACAGGTAAGCGCTGGATACGATGTGATCACCCTGACGCAGCAGGGAAAGCAGGGTAGAGCCAATGGCAGCCATTCCAGTGGCGAAAATGACGCTGGCAAGGCCCTGTTCAAGTTTGGTAATTTTTTGCGCCAAGGCTTCAATTGTTGGGTTGTTTTGGCGTCCGTAAGCATAACCTTTCCGTTTATTCTGGAATACTTCTGCCAATTCGCGGGCATCTTCATAAGCAAAGGCAACGGATGTATGTATCGGCTTATGCAATACTCCGTGTTCCGGTTTGCCTTCCCTGTCAGAATGCAGCGCTGTGCTGGTGAAATTTTTCTTTTTCATAATAGTCTGTATATGCAGGTTTAAACCCTGTTGTGCAAATAATTACCCTGAATTTCAGGACTGCGGATGATACTCCTGCTGGCTTTGACAAGCAAAGCAGCACGGAGCTTCTGGCTGTACTGTCAGTCTTCCCGGATCAATAACTTCCCCGCATTCATCGCAGAAGCCATAGTCTCCGGCATTCATTTTCGCCAGCGCTACATTGACCAGTTGCAGACGGCTTGTAATATTGCGTAGCGTAGATTGCGCCATTTTTTGTTGCTGCATGGCATCCATACGCGAGAGCCTGCCAACTTTTGATTGATCAAGAACAACAGTATCTGTTGCTGCTTTTCCGCTCTCAACCTGAGCACTCAGATCCCTGTGCAAATCAGAAAGTATTGTATTGAATTCGCTAATCTGTTTTTTGCTCAATGTCATTATTTTCCAATCTTGCAAACTAATTTGAGAAAGCCTGATAAAAAGGGCGTGCAACAATACTGTCAGTTATCTCCTGTAAACGTTGACGATAGGTTTCAGATTCCCTGCTGCCATAACGCGCTGTAAACTCTTCTTCTGTCATACCGTCATAGGTACCCAGCTCAGGCATATAGTTGGATTCTGAACCAATTTCAGACATCAGTTGCTGGAATTTCCCGGCGTCATCTGCAGAACGACTGGCAAGAGTACCGAGCATAGAGCCCGACAAGTTAGCGGCAATGTCGGTGAAACTGAAGCCGGTTCTGTATCGAGAATCATGTACTTCCTTATACACAGATAGCACTTCGGCCATAGTGGCACCAGCTGAGGCAGCAATGGCGGCTGAGCTAACCACATGTCTGGCCAGATCTTCGCGCGATTCAATGATTACATCCAGCGTGCGGGGTGCAGGGAGGATTACCTCACTTCCAATCAGTTGGGATAGTTCCAGATCTGTTAAATAAGCACTGAGCACTATAAAGACAGCGCGATTTTCTGCAATGGCATTGGTACCGCCGGCAGTATTCAGGCTGGCAAACAGAAACAGGGGGCGCAATATGTCATTGAGAGACACTTTATTAATCTCGGCAGGAAAAGCCGCGGCAATATCTACCAGTTTTTCATGATAGAAAACCAGTCGTTCTGCTTCTCTGGCGCTAACAAAAACCTGACGTGCCTGGTCCTCAAGTTGTCGACGATTTTCTTCCTGCCAGTCAAGCATGATAACAATCCGTTCTTCAGTGACTGACTGAAAATGCAGTGAGTCCATAAATGCCTTGACCAATAGGAAGTTTTCATCCTGGCCCAGTTGCAAGGCGATTGCACTGCGTATTGGGGATAGTAATGCGGAAGAGATATTTAATGCTCCTGCATCGATGCCATCAAGAATCATCGATCCATCAGTATGTTTGAAATGCAGGGTAAGGTTTAACCAGGGGTGTATTCCCAGGATGGTAGCTGGAATACTCATGGCAATACTGGCACCATTTTCTACCAGTTTAGAGCTGATATTGAGTGAACCCAGATTTGGATTACTGTTTCTGATGTAGGTAATAAGGGCATTCAGCTCGTTCTCGCTTAAACGGACTTCCTGATGCTCACTTGCCAGCAATTGGCGTGGATCATGATCAATTAGCAATTGCTGGATTTCATTTACCTGGGCCAGATCAAGTGGAGGATTTGATGGCACTGCCGGCTGACTTCCGAAAGCAAGGAGAAGCAAGATGAGTGGCAGGCTGGTCAAACAAAGCAACAGGCTGCTAATTAAGATGTCGAAAGTTTTCATGAAAATACGAGTATTGGCTCACAACAGTTGAATTGTGAGATTCCTTAATTTCCTAAATATGCGTTATCATGGCGCAATCGTTGGTTCATATCCAGAAATACAGTTGCGTAATACCAGCAGTATCAATAATTTACGATAAATATTAAGACAATTAGCGCTGACCCTGACAAGACAGGCAGCCACAAGAATTCAAATGCGCTGTCGAAAGATAAAAACAGGCGCAAGTTAAAAAAGAGGTGAATTTTATGCGTGTGGTCCCAAAAGCAGGTCTGGTCATTGCCATTCTTCTATTGATTGCGTCATGCAGTAGTACAAGTTCACAGATCACATACACACCGGGTTCTTCCACCGATGCTACACCTGAAGCAGAATCTCAGCAGCTTATGGAAGAGCAACGGGAACGTATGGCTGAAGAGGCGCTGGCGGCTGAATCCCGTGAAGCTGAAAGACAGGCGCAATTGGCGGCCCAGAGACAAGCCGAAGAAGCCCGTCAGGCTGAAGAAGCAGCGCGTCAGGAAGCGGATAGACAGAGGGAAATTGCAGTGCGCAGGGCTGCCGAGCAGGCACGATTTGTTCAGGCACAACAGGCACGCATTGAAGAATTACGCTCTCAAATAGCTGACAATGAAGCTGCTACAAGTAACCTTGATACAGCAAACGCAGTATTGCGCCAGGCTGTTGCGGCCGCAGAGCAATTAAGCGATGCTCTGGCAACAGAAGAAGAAAAATACAATAACACTGACCCGGTCAGTGGAGCGCCTATGGAAGAGCTGGCGTCAGCCAGGTTGGAAGCACTCTCTGAAGAAGTGGAAAACCTCAGTGATCAGGTTGAAGCCCTGATGGCGCAGCCCTGAAGGCCAGGAAAAGAAGTGCAAGAAGTAAATAGAGTCCAAAAGGGAGCAAAAAGGAGATGTATCCTTGAGCAGCAAAGATTCCCCTGGAAAGGTTGTCGCACTCCGCGAAGCCAGTGCTAAAGCTGATAAGCGACGGGATGCCAGGCGGGAGGCCAAGGCCTCAAGCCTGAAACAGCGTTTTTCCAGCGCTCGCAAGGGGGCAGAGTCCAAAAGCAGGGCTGCAGAAAGGCTAAAAAAGCTGTTTAAACAGCCTGATTCCTGATCTTTAAAACCGTCTTGATTTGCCCAGCGAATCCCATCAGTGAAAACCGTTTCTTAAATGCTCAATGTCCCTTTGTTTGTGGTCTTTGTTATGTTAAAGTGCGCGGTTTTTTACAACCCTAAAATTAATCATAAATAACCATAAATAACCATAAATAACCTTAAGAGTTAAGGGAGAGACCGGAATGCTTGGTGCCGTAAGTATAATTATCCTGCTGTCTTTATTTGGTATTGGTGTTGCTTTTTTCTACATGAAAAAAGTCATTGATATCCCTATCGATCTGGGACTGGAAAAAGAAGAAAGTGACAAACTAAAAGCCATTCATGGTGCGATTGCCGAAGGGGCGATGGCATTTTTGAAACAGGAATACAAAGTACTGACAATTTTTATGATTGGCTTTGCTATTGTAATAGCCCTGTTAATTGACGATCACCACACTGAAAATATCAGTGAAGGTATCTATACTGCTGGCTCATTTCTGTTTGGCGCCTTGATTTCAATTGTTTCCGGTTACATTGGTATGAAAGTAGCCACAGCCGGTAACGCACGTACTACAGTATCTGCGCGTAACAATATCGGTGATGCTTTCCGTGTAGCGCTTAATTCAGGTGCTGTGATGGGCTTTTCCCTGGTAGGACTGGCGTCTTTGGGCTTGATTCTGATTTTCTTGTTCATGAGTGCTGTCTTGCCAGATGACATTCCCAATAATGTCCTGATGGAAATCATTGCTGGCTTTGGCCTTGGTGGCTCTTCAATTGCTCTGTTTGCCCGTGTTGGCGGAGGTATTTTTACCAAAGCTGCTGATGTAGGTGCCGACCTGGTAGGTAAGGTTGAAAAGGGTATCCCGGAAGATGATCCCCGCAACCCCGCAGTAATTGCTGATAACGTTGGTGACAATGTGGGCGACGTAGCTGGTATGGGTGCTGACCTGTTTGGTTCCTGTGCTGAAAGCACCTGCGCCGCACTGGTGATCAGTGCCCTGGCTTTTGCCAATGATCTTAATGCCATGCTTTATCCAATCATGATCACAGCAGTTGGTATTCCCATCAGCCTGCTGACCAAAGTATTGGTGAATGTTCATACAGAAGAGCAGGTTGCTCCGGCATTGAAAAGATTGCTGATGATTTCCAGTGCCTTGATGGCCGTAGCGATGTATTTCGTTACTGCTGCAATGATTCCGGAAACATTCATCATTAATGACAATCAATACACTTCAATGGGCGTTTACTATTGCTTCCTGTCTGGCCTGATTTCCGGTCTGGCAGTAGGCCTGCTGACGGAATACTACACTTCTGATCAGTATCAGCCTGTTAAAGATATTGCGAAGTCTTGTGAAACCGGTGCTGCGACCAATATTATTTTCGGTCTGGCTCTGGGATACAAAAGCACAGTACTTCCCTATATAGCCATTGCCATCAGCATTTTTGTTTCCTGGCAGTTGGCTGACATGTACGGTATTGCTATTGCTTCACTGGGTATGTTGGGCACACTGGTTATAGCGCTTTCTATTGATGCTTATGGCCCGGTTGCTGATAACGCCGGTGGTATTGCTGAAATGGTTGGTCTGGATAAAGAAGTACGTCGACGTACTGATATCCTCGATTCAGCGGGTAACACAACTGCTGCTATCGGTAAGGGCTTTGCTATTGGCGCTGCTATCCTGACTTCACTGGCGCTGTTTGGTGCATTCCTGACTCACTCCCAGAACCTGATGCGTGAGATGCCGGAATTTGGTGCTGATTATAACCTGATCAATAGCATAACCTTGCTTGATCCCGTTGTTTTCACCAGCCTGTTTCTCGGTGCTGTTCTGCCATTCCTGTTCTCTGCAATGACGATGAAATCAGTAGGTGCTGCTGCCTTTGACATGATCGAGGAAGTACGCCGTCAGTTCAGAGAGATTCCAGGCATTATGGAAGGTCAGGGTCGTCCTCAATATGGCGAATGTGTGGCGATTTCTACCAAAGCTGCTTTACGTGAAATGATCGCACCGGGTGTCCTTATTATGGGTTCTCCTCTGGTAGTCGGATTCTTGTTTGGTGTTGAGTCTGTTGCTGGAATGCTGGCAGGATCTCTGGTCACTGGCGGTGTGCTGGCAATTGCTTCTTCCAATTCAGGCGGTGCCTGGGACAATGCGAAGAAATACATTGAAGCCGGTAACCTTGGCGGTAAGGGCTCTGAAGAGCACAAAGCTGCTGTTGTTGGTGATACTGTAGGTGATCCATTGAAAGATACTTCAGGTCCTTCCCTGAATATCCTGATTAAACTATCTGCCATCTTGAGCCTGGTGTTCGCACCATTTTTTGTAAACTATGGTGGTATTCTTCTGTAAGCTTTAGTTTAGTTGCAGAAATAAAAAAGGGGGCTTAGCCCCCTTTTTTTCGAATTTATTAAAATGGGGTCAGAACAGGTTTCTTAATATAATAAACCTGTTCTGACCCCAATAATTAAACGGAAAAATGTCATGAGTAATGGACAATCAATTCATCCGAAACCGAGCTCAAATCTTAGTCAGGTAAAAAATATAGTGGTTGTTGCCTCTGGCAAGGGCGGAGTAGGGAAATCTACCACTGCTGTAAACCTTGCTTTGGCAATGGCCAAGCAGGGGCATAAAGTGGGGTTGTTTGATGCTGATATATATGGTCCCAGTCAGCCGATGATGTTGGGTATTGCGCCTGGCACGCGACCGGAAATTATTGATGGCAAAGTGATGAAGCCGGTTGAGGTTCATGGTATCAAATGTAATTCAGTGGGTTTGCTTGTCGATGAGAATCAGGCCATGGTCTGGAGAGGTCCCATGGTAGTGGGTGCCTTTAATCAGATTCTCAATGATACCCAATGGGGTGATCTGGATTTTCTTATCGTGGATATGCCGCCAGGTACAGGGGATATTCAGCTTAGTCTTTCTCAGTCAGTCCCGGTCTCCGGTGCGGTCATTGTCACCACACCTCAGGATGTTGCATTACTGGATGCGAAACGGGGTATTGAGATGTTCCGTAAAGTGGAAATTCCTATTCTGGGTATCGTGGAAAATATGAGTATCCATGTATGCAGTGAATGTGGTCACAGTGAACATATTTTTGGTGATGGCGGAGCGAATCGTATAGCGCAAAATTATGACGTTCCCCTGCTAGGTCATTTACCGCTGGATGTAAAAATTCGTGAACAATGTGATGAAGGAAAGCCAGCGGTGGCCAGTGATCCAAATAGCAAGGTAAGTGAAATTTACTTCGAAATTGCGACAAAGGTTGCTGAACAACTCGCTGTTGTAAGTACAGCGAAAGCAATGCCGAATATATCTATTAGTGATGACTAATAAATAGATTAGCCTTAAAGGTTTGGTAATTCCCTGAGGTAAGCAAACAGTTTTCGGGAAGCGGCAGGCGGTTTATTTTCCTGTATTTCCTTGCTTGCCTGTCTGATCAATTGACGGATATGCTGAATATCCAGCTCTGGACACTGTTTGATGAGTTCATCAAGGGTGGATTGATCATCAGATAGTAACTGTTCGCGGATTTTTTCCAGGCGCTGGAAACGGCTTTTCTCCATCATAGCCTGCTGGCCGTCTTCATCCAGTACAGACTTTATCCACTGAACATCAACATTGCGCATTACTTTGCCAATGAACTGTAATTGGCGTTTTCTGGCACCATGTTTATTGGGTAAGCGTTTATATTCTTTAATGGCTTGCAGCAGGGTTTCAGTCAACTTACATTTTTCCAGCAAGTTATTTGGTATTTGGGTGAGTTTCTTGCCGAGGTCCTGTAATGCCAGCATTTCTTTTTTACGCCGGGTTTTACTGATTTCTTCTTCCAGTGATGCTTCCAGTTCGTCTGCGTTTTGCTCGATCATGACTTAAGTATCTGTTTAGTAAAAAATCGTGGCCAGGCCAAGAAAGGATAAAAATCCCACCACGTCGGTGATTGTGGTGAGGGCTACTCCGCCCGCCAGGGCAGGGTCAATTTTGAGTGACTTCAACAGCATTGGCAGGTAGGCGCCAGCAAGAGCTGCAGTGAGCAGATTGATAATCATGGCTCCTGCAAATATATACCCCAGAGTAATATCGGAAAACCACAGGGCGGCGACTATGGCCGCAACCACTGCCCACAGAATACCATTGAGTAAGGCTACCTTGAGTTCTCGATTCATTAGCCAGCCGGCATTGGTTTTACCAATCTGCCCAAGTGCCATACTCCTGATCACCAGCGTCAACGTCTGGTTGCCAGCGACCCCTCCCATGCTGGCTACGATTGTCATCAGTACCGCCAGAGCAACTACCTTATCAATTGTTTCTGAAAACTGGCTGATTACTGACGCTGCGATAAAAGCGGTGAGCAGATTGATACCCAGCCAGAGGGCCCGGCGTTTGCTGGTTTTTAGTACAGGGGCAAAGGTGTCTTCTTCTTCATCCAGACCAGCCATACCCATAAGGGAGTGATCTGCATCGTCGCGGATAACATCCACCACGTCATCAATGGTAATCCTTCCCAGTAGTTTGCCGTCTTCATCCACGACTGGCGCGGAGACCAGGTCCATACGTTCAAATAATCGGGCTACTTCATTGGCGCTCATCGAGACTGGAATGGCATCATAGTCGGTGATCATTACCTGATCGACAGTGTCATTGGGGTCGGAGACCAGAAGTTTGCGTAGAGGGAGAATGCCTACAAGGTGATCTTCCCGATTAACCACAATAAGCTTATCTGTCATAAGGGGAATTTCATTATGACGACGCAGGTAGCGAAGTACTACATCAAGAGTATGACTTGGTCGCACAGTAATGGTGTCAGTGTTGAGCAGGCCACCGGCAGTGTCTTCCTGGTAGGACAGTACCGTTTCAAGACGATTGCGATCCAGCTCATCCATGGCGAGCAGAACCTGGTTAATCACCTTTTCCGGTAATTGCTGAAGGATATCGGCAATATCATCCGTCTCCAGACCTTCAGTCATCGAAGCGACTTCCTCCGGGCTCAACTTACCAAGAAAATCTGCCTGGATATCTTCGTTCAGGAAATTAAGGACTTCACCTTCATTGGTTTTTTCTACTAATTGCCAGAGTACTTCGCGAGCATTATGAGGAGAGGATTCAAGTAGATGGGCAATAGTTGCTGCTGGTAATGCATTAAGCATGCGTCGGACACGTACGAAGGCGCCGCTATCAAGTGCTGAACCCAGCTCTTGTAGTTGCTCCTGTGTCTGAATGCTTTTGTCGTTGGTTTCCAGCATGGAAAAAACCTACCATTTTTACTTCAATTAATAAGATGATCCGCGTCTATAACCGCCAGACTACTTTGGAATGAGAAAGCATCAATCTTATGTTGTTAGAGTTTATTCAACGTGAGCATCTTCTCCGAAATTATTTTCAACCAGCGCCTTAATTGCCTGTAGTACTTCGGTCTCATCATTGCCATTAATGATCAACATCAGTTCGGTGCCAGGCGAAGCTGCTAATAACATGACTGATAAGATGCTTTTTCCATCAACGGTTTTAGCTCCATTACTAATTTCAACGGTACTGGAAAAACTGCTGATGGTTTCTACAAGTTTTGCAGCTGCGCGAGCATGCAGCCCTGTTCGGTTTTTTATTGTTATCGGTGATTCAATCATAAACTGCTTACTGTCTTTTTGATTATTATTTTCAGGATCAGCTGATCTCTTTATGCCGGACCTGTATGTTTAGTTTTTCACTGGTGAAATGCTTTTTAAGTTTTTCACAAATAAAAACAGATCTGTGTTGTCCGCCAGTACAGCCAATGGCAATTGTAATATAGCTTCTGTTATTTGCTTCAAATCTGGGCAGCCAGCGCACAAGAAAGTCTTTGATATCATTATACATTTCCTGAACTTCCTGTTGCGACTCCAGATAGTCAATAACCTCTTTGTTAAGCCCATTCAGGCTGCGTAACTGGATGACCCAGTAAGGGTTAGGTAAACATCGAACATCAAATACAATATCTGCATCAACAGGCACGCCATTTTTAAAGCCAAAGGACTGGAATTGTACAGCCATGCCCGCAGCATCATGTGTTGTTACACGATTTTTGACGATATCACGAAGCTGATGCAGGGACAGTGAGCTGGTATCGATTGTCAGGTTTGCCAATGAAATTATCGGAGAAAGCAGCTGCTTTTCCTTTTTAATAGCCTCAAGGAGTCCAAGATTTTCACTGGTCAGTGGATGCTTGCGACGCGTTTCACTAAAACGCTTTAGCAAGGTATTGTCATCGGCATCGAGAAATATAATCTGGCGCTCAATTGTACTGCTATCTAGTTGTTTAAAAATGTCAGGGAATTTTTCCAGGTCTTCTGAAATATTTCTGGCATCTATGCTGACAGCAACCTCCTGGAATTCAGGGTGTAAATCTTTACTGACTCTTTCAGTGAGGGTGCCCAGCATGCTCGCAGGCAAATTATCAACACAGTAGTAACCGATATCTTCCAATACATGAAGACAGGTACTTTTACCTGAACCAGACCTTCCACTGATAACAATAAGTTTCATCCATTTCTGCCGTTACTTAACAGCCAGCCCACTGATAACAATAAGTTTTATTCATTTTTACCTTTATTAATTCTTACTCTGTTTCGTCGTCTGGCTGGGTTATCTCTGCTGTTGCAGCAGCAAAGAGCTCAGCGTTGCCGTTACAGCCTCTTAAATTGGAACAATATTCATTATTGTTAAAGCGTTCTGCCAGATTACGTAAAACATCAAGATGACCTTCAATAGTGTTTTCAGGAACCAGTAAATAAAAAAGTAAATCAACCGGTTTGCCATCAATGGCATCGAAATCAATGGGTTTTTCCAGTTTGATCAAGCAACCGATTGTGCTTTCACATTTGGGAACCCGGCAATGGGGTATGGCGATGCCATTACCCAGGCCGGTGCTGCCTAATTGTTCACGGGCAATCAATGCGTTATAAATCTGGTTGGCGTCCACTGAAGTGACTTTCTCAGCTATGAGCTCAGCACTTGTTTCCAGTAATCGTTTTTTGCTGACTCCCTGGATATTACAAAAGGTCAGGTCAGGGGATAGAATTGTATTAAGTTCCATATCTCTTTAATCTCTTTATTATTTTTACTTCATTCTAGTTAGGCGTAAGTTTTCTAAATCCAATAATTTATAACAGTCTTTTTCTCTCGTTCGAAGGCGCGATGGACAACGATTCCCGGTACTTTGCTATTGTGCGTCGGGCTATATTGATGCCCTGGTCTGATAGCACCTGGGTGATTTTGCTGTCGCTTAATGGTTTCTGAGGGTTTTCAGCAGCGACCAGTTTTTTGATCAATGCCCTGATAGCAGTGGAAGAACATTCGCCACCGCCTTCAGTACCGACATGGCTGGAGAAAAAGTATTTTAATTCAAATATGCCGCGCGGTGTGTGCATATATTTTTGAGTTGTCACCCGCGAAATTGTTGATTCATGCATGCCAACCGCTTCAGCAATATCATGTAAAACCAGCGGTTTCATCGCTTCGTCACCATAATTCAGAAAACCTTTCTGGTGTTCTACAATTTTATTGGAAACCTTCATCAAGGTTTCATTTCTGCTATGCAGACTTTTAATAAACCAGCGTGCTTCCTGGAGATTTTCCTTGATAAAAGTATTATCTGCTTCTGAGCTTTTGCCATTAGCGAGCATGGCGTATTCAGGGTTTACACGAATTTTCGGAGCGGTTTCCGGATTCAGCTCTGCAACCCAGTGTCCATTTTTCTTACTTACAAAAACATCGGGTACCACATAGGTGGTGTCTGAAGGAGTGATTTCTGAGCCCGGCTTGGGATTCAGGCTCAGGATGATTTTTAGAGCTTCCTTTAATTCCGGTTCTTTGATTTTTAGTGCTTTGAGGATGTGGCTGTAATCATGACTGGCTAACTGTGGCAGATAATCGTTGATCACCTTGCTTGTTGTTTCAATGCAGGGCAAGCCGGTATCGATATGCTTTAGCTGTATCCCCAGGCATTCTTTTAAATCCCTATAGCCAACACCAACCGGGTCAAATTGCTGAATGAGATGGAGTACAGCGGTGACTTCTTCTTCATCTATGTCCAGTTCCTTGATCAGAGAGGCATGAATGGATTCTATAGTCACAGTCAGCAGGCCATTAGGGTCTATGGCATCTATAATTGCCATGGCGATAAGTCTGTCACCGTCTGACATGTGCGTCAGGTTTAGCTGCCAGTTGAGATGATCCTGGAGAGTGCCGCTCTTACTGTTGCGGGACTCGAAGTCGAAATCTCCGCCATCTGGAACAGGTGCCGCAGAGGGCAGAGTGGTATTGGTATAAACATCCTCCCAGCTACTGTCTACTGATAAATCAGTGGGAATATTCTTGTCATCCCAATTATCTTCACTGGCGAATTCAGCATTAGGATCCTGATCAATGTCTGACTTTTTTGCTTCTGTAACGGAGGAAAACTCTTCATTTTGATCGAAGTCATTCTCACCTTTTGACTCTGAGGATTCTGCTGAATCCGAAGAATCATCGACTTCAAGAAGAGGGTTGGACTCCAGGGCTTCCTGAATTTCCTGTTGCAGATCCAGCGTAGAAAGTTGCAGCAAACGTATAGCCTGTTGCAACTGTGGGGTCATGGTGAGCTGCTGACCCATTTTTATCTGGAGTGATAGCTTCATACTATAAAGACTTATCCTGCATGAAAGACTCATCCTGGGTGCCTGAATGCAGGCAACTTTACAAGTGATCAGGGATATTTAGTGCCCGGATCAGGGGCGCAAGAATAGCAAATTTCGGGGTTAGGGGACAGGAATTCCTGATATCGGGAATGATTATTGCATCTGATCAAGAACAGATCAAAAACAGGTCAAAAACGAGCCATAATTGGCAGGTTTTGGGTGATAAGGCCTGTGATGCCAGTTTCAACGGTGAATAAAACGAGAGCATTGAATGGGTAGAATCTCTACAGTTTAAACTGATGTCCGAGATAAACATCTTTAACCTGTTGATTATTAAGGATCTCATCAGGACTGCCAGAGGCGAGAATGGAACCTTCGTTAACAATGTAAGCTTTCTGGCAGATATCCAGGGTCTCTCTAACGTTATGGTCAGTCACCAGAATGCCTATGCCTCTTTCGCTCAGATTGCGAATAATCTGTTTGATGTCATTTACCGAAATCGGGTCTACGCCTGCAAAAGGCTCGTCAAGCAGAATGAAAGCAGGATCTGTAGCCAAAGCCCTGGCAATTTCAGCGCGACGCCTTTCGCCACCTGACAAGCTCATCCCTTGAGTATTTGCGATGTGCTCAATATGGAACTCATGCATCAGGCTCAGGGCTTTTTCCTCCCGTTGCGCCTTGCTGAGTTCGGGCCGGGTTTCCAGAATGGCCAGAATATTGTCTTTGACCGTGAGTTTTCTGAAGATGGAGGCTTCCTGGGGCAAATAACCAAGTCCTTTTCTGGCACGCTCATGCATTGGCGCCCGGGATATATCTTCATTATCAATAAAAACGCTGCCATGGTCGGCCTGGATAAGACCAATGATCATATAAAAAGAAGTGGTTTTACCTGCCCCGTTAGGGCCAAGCAGTCCGATAATCTCTCCGCTATGCACTTCGATGGAAGTATCTGAAACGACCTTCCTGCCCTTGTAGGATTTGGCCAGGTGTACAGCTCTAAGGGATTTCATTGCGTGCTCTACTGACCGTTCTTCGGAGAAATAAGGTATTTGCCTTGTTCACCATTTTCGCACGAAGGTGCAGAAAGTTGTTTGCTTTCCAAATAGTAATCAATATGGCAACCGGTCATCAGATCATTGCCCTGGGAGAATCTTGCATTTTCATCCACAGACAAATGCTGGGAATCATAATCCAGAATTATGGTAGTAGCCTCGGCAGTAACGATGGCCTGTTCAATTGCAGGCTGTTGTTGAAATTGTGCGGGCGAACCGATGACGGTGATTTTTTTTACCTGACCATCAATACGCTCAATGGTGATTTCCTGGCCAGAGATTTTAAGTGTGCCCTGGGTAATTTCCGCAGGTGTTTGCGGGCTTCCATAAAATACCTGTTTACCTTCATCCAGCAGTAGCAGGCTATTGTCATATGTCCCCAGAATGGGTTGCTCGGCATCTTCTGGCAGTGCCTGAACTTCAGCCAGGAAAGAAGTGGCCGTCAATAAAAATACAGAGAGCTTGTAAAACTGTTTTAACAAAAAAGCATATCTACTCATTGTCATATTGCAGTTGTCCATTAGCCAGTTGTCTGAAAACATTGATATTGAGATCTGCATTAATGCCAGTGCTTGTTGAAGAAAAGCCGTCAGCTTCGAATAATACGTTACTTTGTGAACTCATGCTTTTTTCTTCAGGATAGATGGTCAGTGAGTCAGTATATATATTGATTGGGGAACCATCTGCAGCGATGCCGCTGATAATAACATTTTCATTCAATTCCAGTCGTTCCTGATTACGCTGTGTATCCAGCTCAATTCTGCCACTGCCGGAATTTATTTCCCATGCTGCGTTATCTTCGCCGTAAAGCATAAAATGAGGAGCTTCAATAATGCTGTATTCCGGGTTTGGAAAATGTGTAACACGAACCGCCTGGAAACGATAATCGCTGACTCCATCAGCGGTATAGTGAACGGTATCCACATTTGCCATGAAATAATCATAATCTTGTGACTGCAGATCAAGTAAGCGGGTGATATCAAGAATTTCTTCATCGGTGGCAGAATCAAGTAAGTAATACATGATTCCCGATAACAGAAAAATAGCCAGAAAGTGATTCCTGAGATTGGTTTTGCCAGGTTCGGGTTTGTTCCTGGCGGATTTTGATAAGGTGGTATTCATGCCGGTAAATTAGGCTCTTATTTAGAGAAAAGGGCTGACGGCATCATCAAATTTTTCCTGTGCCTGCAAGATCCAGTCACAAATTTCACGGACGGCGCCATTGCCTCCTTCTCGTGAAGTGATTGCATCAGCAGCATCCTTTACCAGGAAATGACCATTCGGCACAGTAATGCCCATTTTAACTTGCGTGATGCAGGCAAGGTCCGGCAGATCATCTCCGGCATAGGCGACCTGGGAATATTCCATTCCAAGTGTGTTGAGTAATTCTTCAAGGATATTTAATTTATCATCCCGGCCTTGATAGACATGTTTAATACCCAGGTTTTTCGCGCGAACGGCGACTATTTCTGATTGTCGTCCGGTAATCAGGGCGACTTTTATGCCTGCATTCTGCAGCATTTTTAATCCCAGGCCATCCATTGTATTGAATGCTTTGATTTCTTCGCCATTGTTGGAAAAATATAACTTGCCATCAGTCATCACGCCGTCGACATCCAGAACCAGCAACTTGATGTCCGCGGCCAGTGTGTTTATGTGGTTCTGATTACTCATTTATGCCAACACCCTTTCTCAATTTCCCGTCAAACGACATTTGCTTTCAGCAGATCATGCATGGTGACGATACCATGAAAGCTTTCTTTGTCGTCGATCACCAGCAGTGTGTAAATTTCGTTATCCTGCATTATTTTGGCAGCCTCTGAGGCCAGAGAATTACCGGAAATGGATTTAAAGGTGTTTGTCATTACGTCTTTAATACAGGTGTCTTTTATATCCTGGCTACCATCCAGAAAGCGGCGTAAATCTCCATCGGTGAAAACTCCGCAAATTTCGCCCTGACTGTTTGATATGGTTGTCATACCGAGTTTTTTTGCAGAAATTTCCAGTAGAGAGTCCCTGACTGAAGTATCTTCACTGACACGGGGAATGTCGTTTCCAGTGTGCATGATGTCGCTAACTTTCAATAACAGGCGTCGCCCAAGGTTGCCGCCAGGATGAGAAAAGGCAAAATCTTCAGCGGTAAAGCCGCGTGCTTCCAGCAAGGCCATGGCCAGGGCATCGCCCATGACAAGGGCGGCTGTAGTGCTGGTAGTAGGTGCCAGACCAAGAGGGCATGCTTCCTGTTCCACACTTGCATCGAGGTTGGCTGAAGCCTCACGGGCCAGCAATGACCCGGGGTTGCCGGTGAGTGAGATGAGAGGGACACCTTTCCTTTTAAGCACGGGCAATATGGTTTCGATCTCTGCCGTGGTGCCTGAGTTGGAAATGGCAATGACAATATCCTGAGCAGTGACCATGCCAATATCACCATGACTAGCTTCTGCAGGATGGACAAAGTGCGCGGGTGTTCCGGTACTGGCCAGTGTGGCAGCTATCTTGTTGGCGATATGGCCCGATTTTCCCATGCCCATGACAATGATTCGGCCCTGGCAATTCAGGATTAATTCGCAGGCACTGAAAAAACTGTCATCAATCCGTTCTGGCAGGCTGGCCACAGCAGAAAGTTCAAGCTCAATTGTTCGAAGGGCGCTTTTTTTTAGCGCAGATTTATCCATAACAGAATCACGTTGCCCTATCTAACCAATAATCAGGCTTGCAGTGTAAGCGATATACATAGCCAATAAAACTGTACCGGCCAGGCGACCGATTTTTTTATTCTGGCGAGAGCGCATAAACAAAAAGAAGGTACAGCCCAGGGTGATAAGCATCATCATGGCATAGTCTCTGGTGAGTACAACAGGTGCAATGACGAAAGGGGATAGAAATGCCGGGACAGGCAGCACCAGCAGGATGTTCATTATGTTAGAGCCAATAATATTACCCAACACCAGATCATAATGGCCTTTAAAAGCGCTGGTAATTGATGTGGCCAGTTCGGGCAAGCTGGTTCCCACTGCCATCACCGTTAGCCCGATAACCAGTTCGCTGACGCCGAGAGTTGTGGCAATACTGCGCGCTCCCACCACCAGAATATTGGAGCTGATGACGAGCAGTACAAGGCCAAAGAGTAGTAGCCCCATGGCTTTTTGTGTGGAGATATCGGCAATATATTCAGTTACTTCTTCTGCATTGATAAGGTCATCTTCCTGAACGATGTGTTCTTTTTCCAGCATTGTCATGTTTCTGAACAGGCGCCAGGCAAAGGTCGCCAGAACAACCAGTAACAATAATCCGTCGTATTTATTCAGCGTTAAATCAGCAAATATGACAAAACAAAGCCCTGATACCAGCAGCAGGGCAGGAATCTCTTTTTTGAGCAGGGATAAGGGGATGTCAATGGGATGCAGGAGCACAGTGATGGCCAGAACAATACCGAGGTTAGCGATATTGGATCCCAGAGCATTACCCACTGCGATATTTGGAGATCCCTGCAAAGACGCCGTGGCAGACGTGAAAATTTCAGGCGCGGATGTCCCAAAGGCAACGATAGTCAGCCCTATGACAAGCGGAGATACGCCCAGATTTTTTGCAGTAGTTGAGGCGCCCAGAACAAAACGGTCTGCGCTCCAGATGAGTCCCGCAAATCCAAACACAATGTAGATTGCGGCTGTAAAAATTCCCATGTTTAATTCCTGGATAACTTAAAATTATCTTCAGTTATCCGATGTAAAATCTGGTGACAATATGGCAAGACTATCCTGAATAATCAAGTAAGCATTTATCTTATACGCTTTGCGTAAACTTAATTTTTTTCAGAGTGAGTTTGAGTTAAAATACTGCATTTACTGGTACCTAAGCTGAAATTAATTTACTAAAAACCGTTCTTTTAATAGCAGTTTATTACCGCCTTATTTATTCTTGGTATTCCCGGTATGCAGGGTTTAGCGTCAGTTTAATGGTAGTTTCGATAAGAACAGGGTTATTAGTACCTGTAGTTTACATGGGATCCAGCAGAACTGCTTTTAAACCTGTTTATAAAACACCTTATAACATTGGAGTGAAATCATGAATTACTTGCGCCGGATGGTCATGGTAGTAGGTTTTTTTGCAGGATCTGCCGCCTTGTCTTTTTCTTCCATGGCGGCTCAGGAAATGACTGCCGAAGAGGCTGTTGATCTATACATTAGCGGTTTGCTTTCGAAAATGGAGCAGATCAAGCCTCTATATGAGTCAGATCGAAACTCTTACTTTGATAATGTTGAAAGTGCCCTTGCTGAATTTGTGGATTTTCGAGAAGTAGCACGTGGCGTAATGGCAAAGTATGGTCAGGGGCCCAATGGGGCCAGTGCAGAGCAGTTGGATCGTTTTGCTGTGGTCTTTCGTGCCTCACTGGTAGAGTTTTACGGTAGCGCTCTTGCTGAATATGGGGGAGTGGAATATGAAATTCTTGAAAATACCCAGCAATCCAGTAATCCGGAACGCTCAAGCAATGTTCGCATGTCGATACTGGGTGATGATGGTGATCGGATAGAAGTGCAGTACACGATGTTTTTAAATGATGAGCGCAGCTGGAAACTTCGTAACCTCTATGTCGAAGGTGTTAATCTGCGCCGTCAGTACTATTCCCGGTTTGATAACCTGATGAATCGCAATGAATTTGAGATCGACAAAGTAATCGATCTCTGGCAAATCGAACAGTAATAACATATATCATTAATTGATAGATCATTAACTAACAGATCATTAATCAGAGAAGCGTTATGGCATTTGGCAAAGAAGAAATTGAAAACCTGTTGGCAGAAGAATTTAACGATGCCAGCATTACCGCCGCAGGAGAAGGCGGCAGTTACCAGGTTCGAGTCATATCCGATACCTTTGAAGGACTTAATGCCGTCAAGCGTCAACAGTCAGTTTATCGTGTCCTGAATCCTCATATTGCCAGTGGCGAGATACATGCCATAAACATGCAGCTATTGACCAGGGGAGAGCAAGCCAGCGCTGGAAGTTAATTCAGGTTGGAAGGCAAGGATTATTAGTCAAGGGCTCCAGCAGGGGCCTTTTTTATTTCCTGGCAGGGGCCTTGTTTTCCTGGCAGGAGCCTTGTTTTTTTTGCCAGGCAAAGGCCCCGTTTCTGCCTGATATTATGACTTTTGGCAGGGCTGGTTTCAGGCACCATGACGATGTCTAAATTAATACAGCGACCTATGGTGAATCTTGTTAGAATGTCGCCCGAATATCAGGCCTGTGAACCGAAATTCCCCATGATTTTGCGGGTGCTGGACTAAATCGCGACACTAGTCGCAGAAAGCATAAAGACTGGCAAATAACTGGCCGGCATATGCCTTGGAGAACAAGTGGATAAACTGGAAATACACGGTGGTGTTCCGCTCAAGGGCGAAATACGTATAGCAGGCGCTAAAAACTCGGCCTTGCCTATTCTGGCATCGGCCCTGTTGACTACAGATATTTTAAAAGTCAGCAACCTGCCGCATTTGTATGACATTACTACCATGTTAGAGCTCCTTGGCTGTATGGGGGTTGAATCCACTGTGGGTGAAAAGCTGGGCGTTGAAATTTGTAGCGAGCCTATCAGGCACTTCAGTGCGCCTTACGATTTGGTAAAAACCATGCGGGCTTCGATTCTGGTACTGGGTCCTATGCTTGCCCA
>Ga0257114_1001106_pt1 | contig 19757 bp, 19 predicted proteins | sample SI112_10mmetaG_FD_190149 | JGI IMG/M metagenome (GOLD analysis project Ga0257114, IMG submission 190149) | Marine microbial communities from Saanich Inlet, British Columbia, Canada - SI112_10m | ecosystem: Environmental > Aquatic > Marine > Inlet | place: Canada: British Columbia | collected...
ATGGTGAGGCGCTGAGCGTTAGAAGCAAGCCAATCGAGAGAAGAATCAAGGTGGCTTTGCTTCGCACAGTTTTCTCACTGGTGAGCGAATCAAAAACATTCCTAAGAAACCAATCGCCGATTTGGCCAGGCGGACCTTTTTTACATTGCTGTGCAATAGTTGGTCTGTGCGACTAAGAATCTTCATGGTTACAATTCTGTTACTCGGGATTCAGTGGGTCGATACAGACGCTACCCATTAGTTCAAGATAATTCCAAGAGGAAAGTAAGTAATCCAACAATGCTCATGGATAAAGAAAGAACCAATAAAAATTTATCCGACGGTTCTAAAGCAGCCCATCTCTCTGCTCCCAACCCCGCAATTTTACCCAGTTTAGCGAGTTTATCTAAGATCCACATAAGTATTCGTACCACCATATGGTGAATAACTTTCTCCCGCCACAAGGGTGCCCGCTGCTCAGATGTATATTCGGAATACGCAGCCTACTGGAAACACGTGTTTCGTCGAACTTTGGTGTTAATCGAACTCTATTCGAATCGACTTCGAAGCAGAACAAGAGCTACTAAGAACCCATTGACACCTAAGACTAGATGTGGCAAGTAATCGAGGTTTTGAGTAAGAGCGAGTAAGAAAATTACAATCGATTGCATTCCATAACCAAGGAATGAAGAGACGGTTAATTCGAATCGTAACTTCTTGGAACCTTTCCCCGAAACCTTTGAAACAAGACTATCTTGCCAACTAAAAAAGATAACATATATCATGTGAAAGATATTCACGGTAGTTTGACTTTCCCAAGGTTGAGCTACAGGGCGAACACGTTCATCGATTCTGCTTGTTGAATCTCCCGAACCCAGTATTCTCATCAGTATCGAAAAATGATTGAACAATGAGTATTGTAGTAGAATTGAAAGGATTATGATTGCAGTCAATACAATTTCCCACTCTAAAACTATTCCAAACGCACACATTACGGCAATAAGTCCAATCGTGTCAGCCACGGTATCCCAATATCTTCCAAAATGGGATGGCCTCTCACGAATTCGTGCTAGTTCTCCGTCAACGGCGTCAATCACACCTTTGAGGATTAACAAAAAACAACTTTCCACTATATATCCTTCGAAAATAAGCCATGCGCAAAACAGGGAAAGTAAGAAGTGTAAATTTGTCACTTGGATTACTGAAATTGGTTTTTTTTCGAGAAATTTAGCGGCAATACGAGCAAAGGGGCGCCCCCATTCTGAAAGATTTAGAACTTCGACGGTGCCATATTTGTTATTACCTTTAGTTATGCTTTTTTCCATCACTAAACACCCTGTAAGTAAACAATCATACGATGCGATGGAATCAAGCGGGCATGATTATTATTCTAGCATCTCTTCAACTTCTTTTGATGCTAGAATTAGGGTTGGAGCCCAAAGACCCACAAATATTCCTAAACTTTCGTCACCGGTTACAAAGTAGATGTAGAGTGACCCTACAACTGACAACATACTTGCGACAAATCCAACACGTGATATTTTTCCTTTCATTTTTTCACCTAATCGATGTTTTTTGTGGCTTTACCTTTAAAGTGGTGTTTTTTAAAAATAGGAGTAAATAGAAAGCGCCAACCTTTGAATCAATCAATAGTAGAATCTAGTTTCTTTTCATATTCAGGGTCTTCAGTGTCAAACTTTGATTCAATCTCTTCAATTGCATTTCTCAAAACAAGTCCGTGGTATACCTTGATGTTTTTATCCTTGACCATTAGATTGACTTCTTTTTCTATTTCTATAAGTTCTGTCTTAGATGTTGAATTTTCAATTTTCCCTAATAGTTCACGGTATTTAGACGCTCTAGAATAGAATATTGCGAAATAAGTGGGGACTAATAACAAAGGTATAAGCAATTCTTCAAACACGATTTCTAAGAAGGCAGAAATAGATAGTTCAACACTCTCAGCATCATAGTCAAAGCTGAATGAATCACCGTTAAGTCCGCCAGAATAGAATATACCGGTATTAATTCCGAGGTAGAGATTGAATGGTGTTTCACTAGCATCCAGAATATCTGAGCCTCGATCGAGTTCGACAAGATCTGGCCAGCCATCATTATCGTTATCATCATCGATTACATCGGGAATGGTATCTTTATCAGAGTCAAGTGGCGTAGAGTTCGGATTGTAAGGGTCGTAGAGAATAGTTCCCGAAGAAGCAGCTCTTTCCATTTCATTTCTTATCCCATCTCCATCGGCATCATCATCATAAATATCTGGCATAAAGTCTCCATCAATATCCGAACAACCAACTAATCTAACACGGCTCTTTCCATAAGTAAACGGGCAGTTATCAGATAACTCATTCATCCCTTGGTCGGCATATCCGTCTCCATCAGCATCAGACCATATTCCTGAATCTAACGGAAATACATCAGCGCCCATTTCGATAGTCCAATTATCATCAGCATCAGACCATCCATCTCCATCACTGTCAAGACACCCAACTCTATCTTCCGTAGAATCTCCTGCTTGACAACCTTCATCAGCGGCAGCATTTGGAATCACGAATAATAAACTTGAGAAGATTCCAATCATCATCACAATAGCAAACTGCCTCGATAGCATGACACTCGGTTCCTTTGAACATTAATGGCTTTATTGCTATGCACTCACACAAAACCTTCAAAACTTAGATGCCCGAGTATCCGCCATGCGATTGGGACTACTTCTAGTTACAACACTGTTACTCCTTCCTACACTTGCTGGTTGTGTCAGTGAAGAAGAAGAACTTGAAAAATTCCCAGATTTCAATGCAACCGCAGATGACGGCCAAGTCTACAACCTTGAAAAGATGTCAAATACACCTTTTATCGTCATGTTTTCAGCAGAATGGTGTAACAGTCCATGCTACTCTACTATGCACTCTATGTGGAGTGCTGAAGCAAACTTACCAGTTTTGGTAATGTCCACAGATCCAGCAGAAAACGCAGGGGGGGTTACCCTTGAACAATGGCATGAATCAGCAGATGCTCACGACGATGAAGACGAAAATGCAGGAGTTAATTTGTCAACTTATGCATTCATGAAAGGCGATGTTATTGCCCAAGAACTAGGAATAAAAAGCCCAGGGACAATTATGTTCGTCAATTCTGATGGCGAGATCACCGATACACATGTTGGTCTTCTTGAGGAAAAAGAAGCAATTTTAGATTATTGGGCTACGGCCAAACAATGAGTATCGGCTAAACTGATTATTTCTTTTTTCAATTACTAGCAGTCTAATTATCCATGCTAGAATCTTCATTTATACCAGTATTAGAAGGTATTATCGCCATTATATCTTCAACTGGCTGTTTGAAGAACATATCAAAATCAGCAACATATTGATATTTGGTTTTGTTGAAATTATTTTCAAAAGCAAGATTAAAACCTAAATCATCAATATCAGTGTAAAAACCATTTAAGAAAGCATCTTCTCCTTCGTGATGAATTAGATAAGCGATGAACCAAGAACCAACATCATAGGCGTTTATTTGAGAGTCTCGTGTTAAATTGTTTAGTGAAACATTCTGATTATTGTATCCCTCACGAGAGGAATCTAGTTTCCACCTCATTACATCTTGAAGGTAGTTAGCTCTCACTCCTTCTTGGTTAGAGTATAGTTTCTGAGCCATATATTCCGCTCCACCTTCTGACCACCAAGGTGTATCCTTGCCACCCATTTTCACATCTCTTTCACACGCATCCCTAGAGTCGCCGGTACACTCCCCCTCCAGATGAGAGTGTTGGAATATGTGGAAGTACTCATGTAATGTTACTGGCTTGTAATCTTCCTCTTCAGGACCAGGATATTTAGCAGACATTATCATCATCATGAAATCATAATCCAAGTATGTTCTCTTCAACGTACTAATCGCAGCGCCGCCATCTTCGATGTATCGAGTAAAAATTTGATAGTTATCATTAGCGCAATCCCATTCTTCTTTCCAGTTAGAATCCAAGGCCTTATGTCTTTCACAATAATCATCTTCTAATTGCTTAGCAGCATCGGTATCGTTACCGATAATGTAAATTTCAACCGGGCCATAATTTCCCCATTCAGCGACCGCTATCTTATACCATTGTAAAGTCAAATTTACCGTTTCATTAGATACATCAGATGCTTTGAAAACTTCTGGTTCTGCACATGTCATTACTCCCCATTGGAGGGTCCCATTAGAACCATCAGGACAGATAATCCCGTAGGGGTTTACGGTAGTTTCATCTGAGACATTTCCATTATGTTGGTTTATATCTTCGTCATCATTGTGAAGGGCATCATCTATTGTATCCCCTCTTTCTCCAAAACACCCAGATAAGGAGGCGCCTGCAAGTATAACGCATAATGAGATTGCCAGAAGTTTATTCATGTCTAATCCTACAGAACCTCATTAAATAATATATTTCAATATATTGTCTTAATTAAATGATTACAGCAACGATTACCTAAGCATCCATTTGTAGAAAAATGGTGCAGAGGGCAGGATTCGAACCTGCGAACCGATAAGGACTGGGACCTCATCCCAGCGCCGTTGACCAGGCTTGGCAACCCCTGCAATATGCTTCGCTAATTAAGCGTCTATATCAACACATCCTCAGGGGATGACCAAGTCTGATTAGGAACGTTATGTTCACTCAAGGTCAGCGCCATTCATCAATAGAGGAAGGGCGATGATCATGCTACAACAGATAGCTTGAATTCCAGCGTAAATCATTCCGAAACCAGCGACAAAGCCACCAGCATCTTCGCCAAATACATCAGCGGTTTCTTTAGCAACAATTAGTACGTTGATTACTGTGCTTGCAACAGCGATACCGACGGCACCGAACCCCATCCAAACACCTTTCCTTTGGTATTTCATCAATAGAAGACCAGCGTATACGAATAATCCAGATGAAGCGACGTTCATTATGGCAGTCAAGTATACTACTAACGTGGCAGTTCCGCCAAACCCGTCAGTGTCTGTTCCAAAGGACATAAGTCCGAATATTACACCTAATCCTCCGAGCAGAATTGCGACGATACCGAAGACTTTCGGTCCACCGCTTTTATTCTGTACTATAATCACTTGTTGGCCCATGGCTCCGGCTGGGGCCACTTGGCCCATCATTTGTGCATCTTGTGGTTGCATGGACGACGCTTAACCGGGTCACTTTATCAACTAATCGCCATCAAAACCAATAAAAATGGCGTATTAGAAGTCAGTAGGCATTCTTCCGCGCATTCTTAACCAGACTTCGCTTACAAACATTAATCCATACATCGACGTAATCCATAATGTTGGCCTTCCCCACTGAGAGTCAAGAGAAGCCTCAGTGGGAAGAAGGCCGTTAGAGAATGCTAAAATCATGGACAGCCAAACCAAAGTCACGCCATGCAAACTTAGTCGCAACCCAGCCATTATTTGCGAAGAGTTAGAACGCATTTCAGTTATCTGTGCGCCGGTCAATACCGCAGAAAAACCGAATATTTTATCCAGGGCACTGCCACCATTCCACCTTATTTTACCCAAGCGCAAACGATTGAATATTTCTATGATGGTAAATACGCTGATCCACACAACTACAACTTCCAATAACGGTTCAGCGCCCCGTAAATTCAAATCCCCCCATGTCGCCCAATACAACAGTCCCCACAACCAAACAACAAGGAATAGTTGAAACACCCGAGCGAATTTCGTTAATTTTCTAAGCAACTCAGTGTCATGAGAAAGCAATCCTTCAAGCGCTATTATCAATCCAGTTATTGCAGATAACCCTGCAGCGGCCAGAACCCACCACCAATCAAGAGAGTCATCTCTCCATGCAAGCATTAGCGCCACCATAGTCCATGCAAGGACTATCACTGAAGCGGTATTTGCGGCAGCCTGCATTGTGTAAAGGGGGTCTCTTCCGTCTTTTAGTACAGCCAAACCACCCATTAATCTAACTTCAAAAGCAGAATCGTCAACCACGCCATGCGCAGCAGCAGTCATTCCACCAATTGATTTTATTCTTGCTGCCTCAACTAGACCTATTTCATCCTTAATATCGTCTTTATTCCAAGATGAACCACGGCTTGCTGCATGGGCTGCTCCAGCTCCCCGACCCTTACTTTTGCCAGCTGAACGAGTTTTTGCCCATGCACGAATTTCAGGTGTGATTATTTCCTCAACTTGGTCCTCATTCAACGGCGCTCCATGGTCTGTGTATAGCCATCGACATTGAATGGGTACGGGCGCAGGGTCCACATCGGGAGCGACCATTTGGAATTGACCAGCATCTAAAGTTGGTAATTGTGCGATTAAATCTAGGTCACCGCCACTTTCTTTTAGCAAATGTCTGACCTTATCTATGTCTTGAGGTTGAGTGAATCTTCCAATAAAAGTAGTATTTGCTTGGGCTAAAATTTTGTAATCCACATCGCTTACATTTTGTGTTGCTAGAACACAAGCAACGCCATATTTCCTCGCTTGCTTGAAAATCAGTTTGATTAGATCTTTAGCAGGAGGATTACGTGGATATGGTGGCAAATATGGAGCAACCTCATCCATGAAAAATAACAGTTTTAATTCTCCATCAGCAGGTTGCTGAGTTAACATCCAATCATAAAGTTCCCGAGATAGTTCTTGAACAAAATACTGTTTCTGCGCTTCATCTTGTATGGTGTTGAGGTAAACAATGTTCAGCGGTATTTTACCCGGAATTGCAGGCTCAACAAAGGAATCAATATCTATCGGCACACCATTAGAGAATAATAATTGATTCACTCCAGAGGAGAAGGCAGACAACCTTCTTGCAAGGTCATTACGCGTAGTTTTTGGTAAACGTTCTTCAAAATCAGTAAGACGGTGCTCGAGCATTACTTCTTCCCATGTCGGGACATCCACCTTATCTTCTCCATCTTCCACATCTAGGAAGCATTGTGGATATAAGTGACGTATGAATTCATTATGAGGCTCCCTTACAACTCGCGCTAGAGCTTGAAAGTCACCTACATTTAAGCCAAATTTAGTGCCCTCAACCAGTATTTCATACAAAAACGGCTTGACCACTTTTCCTTGCGCTTTTTCAACATCATAACCTGCAAGGCTGGCAAATCCTGCAGCAACCATGTCCCATGCAGTGATTGCTTCTTCGGCGTCCAAGTCGGCTGGAGGGGCTCTAAATGGGTCTATACATAGGGGTAGGCCTTTACTCCTTAGAGGAGTCCAAATTCTCACTTCACACATATCGAGTAATTTTTTTGCTCGACTATAATCGCCACCATGCTCTGCTAAATTTGCAGGTTCAATACCCAAGGCTAGACGTGCCAAATCTCCTTGTGGGTCAATAATCAAAGAAGGAATTTTTGCTATTGCCGCCTCTTCGATTAGGGCTTTTGCCATTACAGTTTTGCCAGACCCAGTCGAACCAAGCATTGCTGCGTGTCTAGCTAGAACCTGTGGAGCGATATCTACTGGCTTTCCATTATCCCTTCTTTCACCTAGGTACAGTCCCTTTGGTTTGTAATGTTTAGATTGCTTCGAGTCGGTTTTTGGAGTTTCAATCTCATTGTTATCTATCGATAATATGTCTCCAACCAGGTCAGCCAAATTAGGCTCCAAGTTGATTTCAGATATCCCCAAATCCTCGGGATTATCCGTATCATCTTGGGAGACCATAGGCAAGCGAGTATCGTTAGGGGTCTTGAAAGGTGCGTCGCTTGACATGAGAAAGAAGCAGACTCAAGGGGGCGAACCGACTCGCCGAGTCATGCAGCGAATACCAACTGCTCGCCCATCGTGGAATGATGAGATGCGAATTGCAGCCATTGAGACATTGGACTCGTTAAAGTGGGTTAAGGGAGTCAAAGGTAAGCAGTTCGGATTAGCCTTTGCAGAACACTGCGGAGCATTGTCAGCCGCTCCTTGTCAAAACGGGTCATCCTCTCTTTGGGCATCCCTCAGATTACTTGGAATTGGTGAAGGCGACGAAGTAATCGTTCCCTCGTTCACATTTATTGCTAGCGCTACGGCAATACCTCTTGTAGGAGCAACACCAGTTTTTGTTGATATTGAAAGAGATTATTGGTGCTTAGACTTTGAATCAGTAGAAGCTGCCATCACGCCCAAAACAAAGGCGGTAATCGGAGTTCATATTTTTGGACAACCATATGACCCGAGAATCATTGATCTTTGTAAATCAAAAAATATCGCCCTTGTTGAAGATGCAGCACAAGCCCACGGAGCAACCCAAATCAATACAAATGGAGAAAAATTATTCGCTGGTTCGATGGGCGATGTTGGATGTTTCTCATTTTTCCCTTCTAAGAATATGGCAGTTGGAGGCGAAGGTGGGATGCTAACCACCACAAATCAGGAATTAACTGAAAAGGTCAAGGCAATTACCAATCACGGCCGCGCACCAAATCTTGAAAGTATGGAACTTGGTAGTAACTTACGAATGTCAGAAGTTTCTGCAGCTATCGGATTAGTACAACTTTCCAACCTCGAAAAATGGGTTAAAAGAAGGCGCGAAATCGCTCAGAAATATACAGAAGCATTCGCAAACCACCCACATGTATCTATTCCAAAGGTTCGTAACGGTGCCGAGCATGCTTGGCATCAATATTGCCTCCGTACTAGTGCACCAAAAAAATTAATGAAATATTTAGATGAAAACTCGATTGATTCTCGAAGTTATTATTCGATACCATGTCACCATCAAACAGTATTTACTGAGCATCCTCAATTTCAATCACCGATGAAAGTAACAGATGAAGTGGCAGGCAATCTAGTTGCAATCCCAGTAATGCATGAATTAACCGACTTAGAAGTCGAACACATAATTTCAATAGTTTCAAACTTTGAAAATTAATTATTGCTGAGAGTCTTTGCTAGAGCTGCATTTGACCAATTAGACAATCCGGTCAGCTCCATACCTAACCACTCAGGCAACTCGACTTCTTGATTTTCATCACTAAGTTCTACTTCGGCTAGAATAAGTCCAGCCAAACCACCTTCAAATTCATCAACTTCCCAAACTAAATCATCTATCCCAGACCAAAAATATCTTGTTTTTTCGACATACGGAAATGATTTCAAATTTATGACTTCATCAGCATTATTGGTTTTAATTTCCCATTCCAATTCGATTGCTGAAGCACGACTTACGTTTCCCTTCATCGTTAAAATGGCTCTTTGGTCAACCTTTCTTATTCTGCTAGTAAGGCTATCACTCGAAGAAATTATTTTTAACTCTTCATCACTAAGCCCAACTAAAGTAATATTGTGATAAATCAAGTCACGTCCTAAGATTTCAAATTGTTCATAATCAAGGTAATATTGTTTTATGGAACTGGACTTGAAACCGTCCCGCCAAGGTTTTTGTGACCTTCCATCAATGAAAAAACGACGTTCAATCTCCATCGAGTGAGCCATCATCAAGCCTCATCATCAAATACAGTATCCCTTGCTTGTTGCATTGCATCATCATCAGTGAACCAAAAAGTCGGAGTTGGACCCATATCCTCATCCCATTTTTGAACAGCTCTGGCAAATAATTCTCCTTGAGCATATCTTTTGCACCATCTCAAGAACCATTCTGATTGCTCCTGAATTTTTTCATCATCGGGAGATGAGCGTTTGAGTAGTTCTGCTTGTAGTGCAGTGACCATCATCCAATTTGGAGTCAATGCATAAGTCGTATACGGGTTTCTTTCCATTGATACAGTATGGTGTTCAGCCCAAAGCGAGAATACTTTATCGTAGAGATATCCAATACTCAATACTCCAAACATAACAGACAAGAAGATAGAGGACAATCCTATGTACGCTGCTGGAACTCCGAAAATCGTATCATTGAAACAAATTCCAGAATCGCAAGAGCCGCTGAATCTCCATTCGATATAAGGCCAAAGCAACAATGTGATTGTTGTGCCCCAAAGCAACAAGCCAACTACGGCTTGTGATTGTTGCATACGCCAATATTGACGCATTGCCCATTTACGGATTGGGGAACTTTTACCACCCTCTTTTGACATATCAACCAAACCACTCCACAAACCCATCATTCAAGAAATTGGTTATCCTTTTATTGGTTTTATGCCATTTTTCTTAATTATAACTCATTGCAGTAGCCAATTATTGTATGGCAAATCATCTTACCAAGCGATTGATATGCTATCTAGTCGTGAAAATAATATGCGCGGGCAATGGATAGTACGGATATTGACTATTTTAGCCGTCATATCTCTTATCTATGGAATTTCTTTACAGGAATCAACTGATTTGGAATCTACATATGGTGAAGAGGCCGATTCTACTGAAACATCAAATCCACCAGAAAGCGATGATGGAAGCGATATGATACCAGAATCCTTGAAGGAAGAAGAACCTGAAAATAACCCAGGCGAAGAAAGTAAGGGTCTGAAAGGAAAACTAATCGGCTTTGGTTCGGGATTTTTATCGGTAATATTTTTCGGGTCAATCTTCTTTGAATTTTTTAGAATAATCGTTCTAATGGCTTTACTAACCCCTCTTTTAGCCAAAAAAGAATCTACCAAGGAACTGACTAAAGGCAGAATCTTAGGATATGTTGAAGCGAATGCTGGAATACATTTCTCGGCTCTTAGAGATGCTCTCAAATTGGCAAATGGGGTCACTGCATATCATTTACAGATCTTAGAAGTTCAAGGAGCAATAATATCATGGAGGGATGGAAAACTGAGGCGATACGCCACCAGCAACCTCACTACCAACGAGATCAATTCAATTACCAGCCCCATTGTTGGAACAAGGTTAGCCATACTCCAAGTTTTATCTGATGCAGGGGCCCTGGGTTTGACAAATAAAGAGATTGGGAATAAGTTAGAGATTTCACGACAACTTCTTTCTCATCACATCAATAAATTGAACAGTAACCAACTTATTGAGAAATCAGGCGTAAAGAAGCGCTCCTCATGGAGATTGACAGAGCCCGGTTTGGAAATCTTGAACTCCACATCTTAACCCCGTTTAGTAAAATCACTTCACCAATTCTTTGATAACAGGGCCGGTTATGGTAGTTCCATGAAAGAACATAGAATACTTGCCCTTTTTATCGTCACTCTATTCGTGACTTCTGGGTGTATTGGTACAAATGATATTGCAATTGACGAGCCTCAAGTAGAATTGCCGGAAGACTGGGCATCGATTACTAAACGCAGTATATCAAGCCCTAATCTAAAGGAATTCACGGATTGTGAGGAGTTGGAATCTCAATTGAAATCTTCCATTTATGAAGATTACAAAACTCAGTTATTACAAGCCGTTGAAGAACAATATTACTATGGTGGCTGGTTCGGAGATGATGTTATGATGGACGGAGTTGTTGCAGAATCGTCGTCAACCACCGGGGGGTCAAACTCTATTCAACCAAAGAGAGAACAAGGTACTGATTTCTCAGGTACTAATAATCAGGAACAGGGAGTTGATGAAGCAGATTTCGTCAAGACAGATGGTTATTACATCTACTTTCTGAATGGCGATACATTAGTCATTCTCGGAGTTCCTGAATTTGGAGAACTAGAGGCGCTATCTAGCACCTTAATCGAAGGAACACCACAAGCAATGATGCTTGATGGTGACCGATTAGTAGTTATTTCTACAGTTTCATCATGGAATATACCAAGTACAAATTCTCTCTATCAAGCCATGGATTGGGATGAAGGATATAATTCGTGGAGAACCTCCTCATTAACTAAATTCACAGTATTAGATATCACGGACCGCTCTAACCCCGATATGGAAAGAGAGTTATTTTTGGAAGGCAGTTATATCACTGCAAGAGAAGTCAATGGAACTGTTAGAACCGTTTCCCATGCGTGGATTGAAATCCCTCAAATGAAAAGTTGGTTAGACTTGCCAGAGGGCTATTGGCAGTTAGATTATGATGACCCAAAACGCCTGGAATTAAGGGAAAAAGTTGCATATTTGACATTGTTAGAAAATAACGAAGCGCTAGAAAAAATCACTATTGGAGATATTATCCCAAGAGTCTATGAAAGAATCAATGGCGCAGTTATTATTCATGGATTATCTGACGGCGATTGTAATGATTTCGTAGCACCTGACGACGGATTGAATCGCGGATTCAATAGTATTTTCACGTTTGATTTGAGCGTTGGAAAATTTGACTTTGATGCCGACCATATCGTTGGCAACTATCCAATGGTGTATGCTTCACAAGACCAATTAATCCTTACAGAAAATGCATGGGATTGGTGGTGGTATTGGGGTAATAATCAAGAAAGCCAAGAAGCCACAAATATCCATACATTCGACATTTCCAACTCCGAAGAAACTGTTTACACCGGCTCGGGAAGAGTTGCAGGAACAATTCTCAATCAGTTTTCGCTATCAGAATATCAAGGCGTAATTAGAGTAGCAACAACCGAAGGCCAATGGGCTAGATGGTGGATGGAAGACCCCGAGCCAATGACTTCTAGTATTGTCACAATGACTCTTCAAATGAATTTGACAAACGGCAAACAATCCTTGGAGCAAATAGGAAAAGTGGGAGACATTGCTCCAGAAGAAAGAATCTGGAGTGCCAGATTTGACGGTGATAGAGCTTACTTAGTAACCTTCAGACAAATAGACCCGCTTTGGGTAATAGACCTATCAAACCAAAGTAACCCTGTAATACTTGGAGAATTAGAAGTGCCGGGGGTATCAACATATATCCACCCACTCTCTAAAGACGCTTTACTAACAATCGGAATGGGCCCTGCCGGAGAAGACGGATTAGGATTAGATTGGTCCTCAACTCAACTTTCGATGTTCAATATATCCGACCCGACAACCCCTGCACTGTCGAATGTTCTTTCTCTTTCACCGATAAACGATGATAGCGACCAATGGGTTTGGTCATATTCTGAAGCCTCATATGAGCACAAAGCATTCCAATATTGGGCTCCAAAGGATATGCTTGCAATCCCGTTATCGACGTATCGATACCTTTCATGGTATGATTCTTCGGGAGATTATCATTGGAACTATGACTATGTTTCCAAGTTGATACTTGTCAACATCCCTCAAGACGGAACAAACATGACAGTTCATGGCGAGGTAAATCACTCTTCATTCTATCATAGTGAAGAAAGTAATTACTGGTGGAACGATTTCAACATCCGTCGCTCGATCTTTATGGGAGATTACGTGTATGCGATTTCTTCTGGCGGTGTAACTGCTACCAATCTAACTTCTATGGAACAATCAGCTAGCGTCCAACTAGACTACCAATCTCCTTACAATCACTACTATTACGACGATTTAGCGGTTTCAGACTCAGAAACAGATTCCAGTGACAAAAGCGACTCAAACGCTTCATCAACATCCTCAGATGGCGGAGCAGAACCAGAACAAAATTGAATTTATTTCTTCATCATTTCTCGGGCCTCTTTCCAAAGCCGGCCACCGATTTCTTCCCATTTCGGGGCCTGAGGTTGACCAGAACGTGGATAGTTGGTAAATTCACCGAAACGAATACCATTATCTGTCATAAATAAATCAATACGAGTATAATCCATCTCTTTTGACAAATCTTCTGCATAAGATATACATTCATCTATCAATTGATCACCAAAGTATTCACGAATATTATTCACATTCTCGTCATTTAACCATTTTGTTTGGTCTCCAAAAGTGTCGATTAATTCTCCACTTGGCAAGTGAATGTTTTGTTTAATATCATCAAATCTCCCCGGTTCGTATTGAATATACCCAACTTCTCCACCAAAGCAATGAAATTTCAAATCCGTTGCAGTTCCCCCATCATTACCAAGCAATAATTCTTCAACCATTATTCCTCTTGGATTTATGTTGTAAGCTCCCCATTCTAGTTTTATAGGAAAGTCTTTTTTCATCAATCTATTGAATTTCCCTTGAATACGCCAATTCGGCCAGTATCTCCCATATTGGTTTCTTTTATTTCTGATAACATGGTAGCCATGTTGTTTGAAAGGTTTAAACTTGTATTCACGGCGAACGTTTGCTATTGGCTTTTCAGAATTATCGAATACAAAAACAGAGTCGCCCGACCAATGATTAGATTTCATCACACATCTTTCTGGTAATTCTTCCCAAGGAATTTTGGCCTTAGAATCTTCGAGGAAATGGTATAATTCACTTAACTTACAACTACTATTTTCACTAACATATTCTCTAGATTTATATTTATCTTCCAGCGTGATTAGCAGTGGGTTTCTATCGTTGTGCATACGGTATACAAGATGTTCTGAAAGAGATTGCGGGTCATCCACTAAGTTCAGATGCCATGGCAACACAATATTTCTGTTTCGGCGCCACATATAACCCGTTAACAATCTAGGGGTGGTGCTTTAAAGGCGTTGCTATTGCTTGAACCATGAGCGACAAGTTCGACTTTATCAGTAAGTCGACTGAGGTTCCATCACTCCCAGAGGAATCAATTTCAAACGCACTCGAAGTATTAAAAACCGGCAAATTATTCCGATATGGGGAAAATAGAGTTGAAGCAGATTTTGTTAATAGGCTCGAAGTAAAATTCGCCGAAATCATCGGATGTAAATACGCAGTAGCAGTAAATTCAGGTGGTTCAGCGATATATATTGCCCTAAAAGCAGCAGGAATTATGGCAAATGAAGTTGTCGCACTCAATGTTTTCACACTCGCACCCGTGCCAGGCGCATTAGAAAATTCGGGAGCTGAAATTGCCTTACTTGAAGTTGATAAAAATCTAACATTGAGTACTAGTGAACTCGAAGAGAAACTGCAATACTGTGGCGCTAAAGCACTTGTTCTTTCTCACATGAGAGGCCACATAAGTAGCCTTCAAGAAATTGTTAGAATATGCGATAAATTAGATGTAATTTTAATTGAGGATTGCGCCCACTCCATGGGGGCCAAATATGGTGATAAAATGGTTGGTAGTTTTGGGAAAGTCGGTTGTTTTTCCTTTCAAACTTACAAACAAGTTAATTCCGGCGAAGGCGGAATTTTAGTCACTGATGACCCGGATATTGCAGCAAAAGCGATTCTTTACTCAGGTTCATACATGTTATATTCTCAGCATGAATCACGACCAAGCGATGATTATTTCTTGAAATATAGAAGTAAAATCCCGAACTATTCATTACGAATGAACGAATTATGCGCCTCAGTTCTAGGCCCCCAATTAGATAAATTAGAAATTAGAAATTCTAGGTGGAGGGAGATTTATTCTATTATCAATTCTGGTTTAAGACAGATCGAAGGTGTCACAACCATAGAAACAGACGCAGCTGTGTTAACGGCCCCAACATCTATACAGTTTCATATTGATGAGGTTGAAAAGATTCCAAAAATAATCAAGAAAGCCACTGATTTTGGCCTAAAAATAAAATGGTTCGGTTCAATTGAACCAATTGGCTTCACTAGTAATTCTAATCACTGGGAATATATTTCGCCCATGACCGCTATTTCTCCACATTTAATTGGTTTATGCGATATTAGATTACCAGTCACACTTGATAATTCTGAGTGTCAAGAAATAATCGAAATAATTTCCCGTTCTATTCACAAATAGAACCCTAAGAACGGCAACCAGTCAAGACGCAATTATCGTTTAAGGCTCTGACACAGAGTCTATTTTTTACAAGATTAGCAATAAAAGGATTATTGGTAAGTCCAATTTATTAGTTATCCACAGACATAATACTCATTTTATCTTTAATTTCTTCAAGCCATTTCATGCATTGGAAAATTGATGAAGGTGATGGATAAATTGGTGAAGAGTTTTTGCCATTCAGTGTCTCGATTACATATTCCCATTCTCTTTTCAGGGGTAGTTGTGTATTCTCTATCACAATTGATTTATCATGTTCTTTGGTTAGCAATTTGATAGAATTGGAATTTTTCATTTCAACAATCATTTTACCTTCTGAACCCGAAAAAACAATTTCACGTGCTTCTAAATCACCATTCCACCCCACATCAATAGAGGCTTCTTTGGCACCAGGAAATTCTAGTGAAATTCTGGCGTGTATAGGTTGATTCTTATTGTTAAATGATAGATTATCAATCGATGCTCCTACCGGTTCAATTTCACCAAAACAATAGCATGCAGTGTCTATCCCATGTATTGCCAAGGCGTCAAAAACATTAGGATTTTTTGGCGGGGCTCTAGTTGTTATTCTAGAAAAATCAACCCTTTGTAACTCCCCTATTGTTCCTTTTGAAATTAGATTATTCGCTTGATTGATTAAATCATGAAATCTAAGAATGTGCCCAACTAATAGGTTGCCGCCCCTTTCCTCAACTTTTGAAATTATCGCAGATGCTTCTAATTGAGTCAATCCAATGGGCTTTTCAATGAATAATACTTTACAATAATCAATTACCTGTAATGCTAACTCGCAGTGAGTTTCAACAGGCGTAACTATGGCAATAATGTCAAGCTCCACACTCTCAACCATCGTTTGCCAATTAGCGCAAAAAGAATCGATCAAACCCGTTAAATCAACCTCTTTTGAAGGAATTAAATCACAGGCATGTATCTCAGAAACAGTGCCTATTTTCTTGAGGCTGTTTAGAGTATTTAGATGGACTGTGCCCCAGCGGCCACAACCAATTATGCCGACCTTTACCCCCATGTTGTTACAATCTGCATAGTGTCGGTTTGATAGGGTTGCCCTTTGGTCCGTGTTGTGTTTGTCATGAATAATGAGATATTTACCGATATATCGAGTTTAACCAGCGGCCACTTTCATCTTTATATCGTACTTCAAATGATTCTGGAATGTCTTCTTTTTCCCATTGCCAGTGGCCTTGTTCATCGAAACCCATTTCAGCATAAACCTCAGGGGTACAATGAACTCCTAATTCCCCGAAATAAAACGCATGTGGAACTCTTGTCGTCAGTCTAAGCAATCCTACTTGATGTAATGCTAGAGAGGTGATAGCGTCTTGACTTGTGGGCGCTTTTCGCCAAGAAATTTTTGGAAATGGATGACTTATCGCTTCTAATGGCGGAGATAGTTTCTTTCCTTGAGGAGTGGTTACAGGGCGCCGTAATGCACGCTTCATGAATGCCCGTATACGGTAATGTGGCCTACTTGAATAGGCCTTTTTCAACAAATATTTCGCCTCATAATCGTATAATGTAGATTTAATAGCGTTCCATACTTGTTTTGTTATACAATAGGTGACGAAATGCCGATTGGTCAATTCCACTTGATTTAAGCAAGGTCGTAACTCTTCTTCCCCACCTTGCTCAACATTCCATACCTGAACCGTTCCAATGTCTGAAAACTGCTGAGACCAATTAGATAGATTTAGCAAGGTAGTAAAATACGTTGGATTCAACTCAATATCATTTTCAACCATAATTAACCGGTCATAGCCCAACTGGTCAAAAATTTCCCGACGTGCCCCGATTAATTGGCGTCCAACACCATAATTTTCAGGTCTAGAGATAATTGAATGGTAAGGAATGCCACTTTCTTCGATTAATGATTTGAGTTGTGATTGTTCACTACCTTCACCACCATCTAAGTAATGAAAAATGTCAAGCGTACCATCCATGATTTCTGGACATTTACCCAATGAAGTCAACATTCTAGCGAAATATTCTGGTCGACCGAAACCAAAAGTCGCAATAGCCGTTTTCATATCTTACGACACCTCATGGATGGTATTAAATCAATGGGTATCGCGTATAATTGCATCCACTCTTTATTGTCTAAGCCATGGCGTCAGAGCAGAGTTTGATGAGATTAAACCAAACTGGATAAAATTATGCGAGCATTCAAGAATCGAGAGCCATTCGATTATTCTATGGGACTCTCGATGAAAGCAACCATTCGTCTTCTTTCAGTGACACTAATAGCGACACTCATCGTAGCATTTACGACAAGAGACGCCATTCAGACAGCCTGGACTGCCATTGCATTGTGCGGGCTAATCGGGTTTATTTGGGTAATTTCCACTAAAGATACAACATTCGAATATCTTGGCCTAAATAGCAAAGGATTGCTTAACGCATTCGCATTCATTGTAGTAACGGTCTTGTTTTCACAATTCTGCTTCTCGATTTGGGATTCACCATTTGTTGGAACCTACATATTATCTCTTAGTACAATTGGAACCTTTTGGTGGACAATTGATGCACTACAACCTTCAACTGTTTGAGAATTTACATTTAACTTCGTTTTGAGGGCGAAGTGTCAAAGGCCGTATGCCGTACCATGCCTGTTTGTTATGGCTAAACACGGCGACCACCCCGACCTACCCTCTCTCATCGAGGATCTATTGATGGACGACGTCCACACTGTTTTTCTAAAGGCAGACTGCCCCCCTAGGGTCAAAAGGGGAACAATCGGCGAATTGCGATTGATAGAGGTCGAGGAACAAAACGACGGTAACTGGGATACCCTTAGAATTGAATCATTGCAAGAGGAGTTAGTTGAATTAGCAGAGTCAAATAATCATCGTAGTGATTGCTTTTTGGAGATTAATCGTAAAGGGTGTCAAGTTGTCCAACTTGGCGACTTACGTATTGCATGTGCTTGGCCTCCGTTTGCAGATGCTAGAGAAATTACCATTGTCAGGCCAGTAGCAAAACTACAAATTACAGATTATCAATTAGATCCAAGATTGATAGAGAGGCTCTCTAATCATCATAGAGGCGTTTTCATTTGTGGAAGGCCCGGATCTGGTAAAACAACATTAGCTCAAGCAATAGCCGAATACCTTGACAATGATTTGGGGGCCATGGTCAAAACTATGGAGTCTCCAAGGGACTTACAATTAGCAGATAGGATAACCCAATATGCTCCATTGGAAGGGGACCTGGAGAAAACTGCTGAGATTATATTCCTAGTGAGGCCAGATTTTGTTATCTTCGACGAAGTTAGGAGAGCGCGTGACTTTGAGATATTTGCTGATGTTAGATTGGCCGGTGTTGGCCTACTGGGCGTAACTCACGCCAACTCAGCCCTCGAGGCAATTCAGCGTTTGATTGGAAAAGTCGAACTTGGCTTAGTTAGCCAAGTTCTCGATACAATTCTTCATGTTGAGGCGGGCGCAATCCAGCAGGTATTGGAACTTCGAATGACTGTAAAAGCTCCCACAGGTATGCAAGAAGAATTAGCCAGGCCAGTGATTGAAGTCGTGGAATTTCCGAGTGGGAAAATAACCCATGAAATGTTTGCCTTTGGCTCAGAAATAGCCGTGGTCCCTGTTGAAGGTAATTCTAGAGGCCTGTCTCCAATGAAATCTTTAGCAAAAGAAGCCCTAATTCAGAAGATAAGAGAATGGATTGGAGTTGAATCACAAATTCAGATTTTAAGCGATGCCAGTGCCAATGTCTATGTTCCAAGTAACATGATTTCCACCCTTGTTGGCAGGGGTGGCGAGAATATCCGTCAACTACAAGATGACTTAGGAGGTATCGCTCTTTCTGTAAAATCACTTGACGAAATGCCAGAAGGTATGGGCAACCCTAGAAGCCGTTATGGGGGAGATAAACAGGATAGAAGAAGCAAAGCAGGTCGCGCATGGGAAAACCCTTCTAGAGGCTCTAAAGGCCGAGGAAGAAACAGCAAAAAAGGTCGAAGATAGCGAAAAGGCATATTGTAATCAATAAAAGGGCTTGATTTTAATAATGAAGACAAATAGCCGCGGTTATGAGCACTGAAGATGGGCAGGGCGGAGAACAAAAGAAAGAGGGTGACGCGCTGGTTGCCTTTTTACTTGAAAACAGGACTTTAATGAATTTT
>Ga0257114_1001107_pt1 | contig 19746 bp, 16 predicted proteins | sample SI112_10mmetaG_FD_190149 | JGI IMG/M metagenome (GOLD analysis project Ga0257114, IMG submission 190149) | Marine microbial communities from Saanich Inlet, British Columbia, Canada - SI112_10m | ecosystem: Environmental > Aquatic > Marine > Inlet | place: Canada: British Columbia | collected...
TCAACAGCAATTCTTTCTTTAGAAGAATATTTTGTGATTTCAACAAAGTCTGTTTTTTGTGGAACAAAAAAAACACCAAAGTATTTTGTTCTATATCCTGCAAAATCAGCAGGGCCGGTATATTGTTTTGCAGAGCGCTCTATAGTGCCCGATGAAGACCCAAAAAGTCCAGCAGATCCAGCCTTAAAGGACTCTATGTCACCCCCCTGGCCTATAAGGCCCTCAAGAAACATTCCATCCTGAGAAGGTTCTGTAAGTGGAAGACCTCCAACCCAATCGAGCCTAAAGTTTCCATCTAAAACATCTTTCTTAATATTTCTTAAGCTCGTGTTAATAGCCACTTCATAGCTATCGTAGGAAAAGGTTAAATCTTTTTGAACAAAGCCTTCACCAACTCGCAATACATAAGAAAGGGTTTCAGTTGGGTTTTTTTCGTTAAGAATAACAGAGTTTTTACCCTCAACAAACCAGGATTTTGACTCAGACCAAAAACCGTCTAAAAAAACTTCCTCACCAGACTGATTTATATAAGAAACAAGAAGGTTGTTTTTATTTGCGTCGTCTATTAAATCAAGAGAGGCTTCATCCTCTTTAAGGTGTTTTGTAACTAAAAAAGAGCTTAGAGAGCCACCGTTTTTATTGCTAACACCAGTAGTAAAAAGCGGAGTTTCAATAGTATAAATATTTTCTAAAAAAACGGAAGAACTCGGAGAATCAATTTCGGGCGTTAATGGAGCATTCTGCACCACTTTTTGAGCAATATTTTCAGAAGGAGAAACACTTTCTTTCTCTTGTGGTTCAGGTGAAATAAAATCAAGGTATGTTGGCCAAAATAAAAGGATTGCTCCGATTAAAATAAAACCAATGAGCGTTTTTTGATCCATACTACGAAGAAACTGTTAGTTTTTTACGACCCTTTTTTCTTCTCGCGGCCAACACTTTTTTTCCACCCACATTAGAGTTTCTTTCCATAAAGCCGTGCTTGTTTTTTCTTTTCCTGTTACTAGGTTGGTATGTTCTTTTCATAATACTTTGTTGCCGAAATATAGCCCAATATTATTGTTTGTGAAACAATAAAAACTATCTTGAAAAAGACAAAAAGGTAAGAAAAGTTCTGGTTATAGGTAAAAAAGAATGTTAATCTAGTGGAATAAAGTTTATTTTTTTTGTTAACAACTTGTGGATAACTATGGACTATAAAAAAATTTGGGAAAAAACAAAGAAAGACCTCAGGGGGGTTTTACCAGAGCATGGATATGAAGCGTGGATAGAAACGCTATCCCCCGTTGGAGCAACAAACAATATATTTATATTAGAGGCCCCAAACCAGTTTGCACATGACTGGATTATTAATAACTACCAAGACCTAATTGTTTCCTCGCTAAGAGAACACGAAGATACACTAGATTTGAGGGTGGCTATTGCTCCGCAATCTCAACAGAATGTGGTTGCAACCAGCTTGGCAAATAGTGAACCCATTAAACAAAGTAACGCAGGAAGAAGACATAACATTAACGCGGGAAACACTTTTGACTCTTTTATTGAGGGGCCAAACAGTATTTTTGCAAAAAATGCAGCTCTAAATGTTTCAAAAAATCCGGGGTCTAGCGACTTTAATCCACTTATTATATATGGAGGAGTTGGGCTGGGAAAGACTCACCTACTTCACTCAATTGCAAACACCCTTATTAGAGGTAAAAAACAACTTAACGTTGTGTTAGCTTCATCAGAAAAATTTACAAACGACTTTATCGCCAGTATTCAAGAAAACAGGTCAATGGATTTTTCAAAGGTTTATAGAAAGGCAGATGTTTTGCTTATAGATGACATACAGTTTTTTCAAGGCAAAGAACAAACACAAGAACAGTTTTTTCACACCTTTAACGATCTCTTTACCGCGGGAAAACAAATTGTAATGACGGCGGACAGATATCCCGGCGAAATGGTTGGTCTTCAGGATAGGCTTCTTTCTAGGTTTGAATCTGGTCTCCACGCAGATATTCAACCACCAGACTTTGAAACAAGGGTAGCAATACTATCAAAAAAAGCACAACAAAATAATGTAAAAATTCCCAGCGTATTTTTAGAGAAGATAGCATCACATGTTAGAACAAATATTAGGGATCTCGAAAGTTGTGTAACTAAAATATTTGCACACGCAACATTTTCTGGAGAAGAAATCAGCGAAGCGCTGGTAGAATCAATTATCAGAGAAAGGCTTGGAGACCAGGGGTATGGACAAGCAACAATGCAAGATGTAATCAGCGGCGTTTGTAGTATTTTTGCAGTAAGCCAAGAAGAAATCGTTGGTCAATCCAGAAGAAAAAATATAGCAGAAGCAAGACAGGTGGCAGCATATCTAGCTAGAGAAGTGTTAGACATGCCACTAAACGCGATAGGACTACATCTCGGAGGAAGAGACCATACAACTGTTATGCACTCTCATAAAAAGGTGACAGAGCTCCTAAAAAAAGATGATAAATTTAAAAGGCGTGTAGATATTATATATAATGAGTTAAATTTAAGTTAGAACATAATAAAGGAATAAAAATGGCAAAAGGAACAGTTAACAAGGTAACGCTAATTGGAAGATTGGGACAAGACCCAGAAATTAGATTTTCTGGTGACGGAAAAGCAATAGCTTCGTTTAGTGTAGCAACCAACGAAAGTTGGAAAAACAAAAACGGAGAAATCCAAGAGAGAACAGAGTGGACAAAGTGCACCGCATTTGGTGGAACAGCAGAGAAATATATACAACCATACGTTAAAAAAGGAAGCCTGGTTTATATTGAAGGTTCTTTAAAGACTGATAAGTGGCAAGATAAAGATGGAAACGATAAATACTCAACAGGTGTGGTTTTAAATAATTTTGGTGGAATACAAATTTTAGGAGGAGGAGAAGGTGGAGGCTATGAAAGAGCTGGGGGCATGGATCAAACACCTAAAACATCAGAAGAAAATACAAGCCAAGTTACAGAAGACGACCTCCCTTTCTAGTTTTTGAGCGTGAAAACATCAAAACCGAGAAGCCGAACAACCAGAACAGCTTTAAGTTATGTTTCAGCTTTCCTTTGTTTTTTTCTTGTTAAAATGAATGTGGTCGGCAAAGAAAATCTACCTAAAAATGGCCCATATATTTTGGCCCCAAACCATATTCACAACATAGACCCATTTCCGCTGTCCGCGGCACTGAAAAAACCAATCATCTATCTAATGGCAGAAGATCAAAACCCACTAAAGTGGTACGAAGCCTGGGCCCCAATGTCCTATGGAGTTCTTTTGGTAAACAGAAAAAAAATACAACCCTCAATAATAAAGGCCTTACATAAACAAATCAAAAAAAATGAAATTGTGTGCATTTTCCCAGAAGGAACAGCGTTAAGCAAAAAATTAAAAGAAGGAAAAAATGGAGCATCATTTTTTGCGGTGCGACATGAAATACCAATAATTCCAGTTGCAATTTTTGGAACAGAAAAAGCACTTCCCGCACTAAAAAGGTTTAAAAGAACAAATATTAACATTACTTTTGGTAAACCAATATTTACTACAAGCGAGGACAAGGAAAATCTTTCCAAGCTGACAAAAAAAACAATGAACGCAATTAGAACAATGTTGCCAGAAGAGTATTGTTAACAAGGAGAAAAAATGATTTATAACTTAGAGATATCAGCAAACCTAGCTTTTGACCTACTACGAATTTTATTAGCTGTTTCACTTTTTTTCGTTTGGGTCGTTAGGTACGACAATATCATAAAAGAATTTAGAGATGATTATGACCTGCCGGACTGGCTTCGAGATTTAGTAGGAATAATTAAATTATCATGTGCGGGGATGATATTAACCAACGACACACAGCTACAGATAGTAGCATTGATGTCGATAGCTTTTTTAATGTGTGCTGCTGTCGCAACTCACATAAGAGTTAAAAATCCTCCACACAAAATGCTACCCGCCATAACTTTGTTGGCAGTTTGCTTGGCTATGTTATTTTTAGTTTTTTAGTTGTTAAGAAAAACAACCTTTCCTAAAACTCTTCGCCTTGCTATGTCCTCAATAGAAGAAACTGCGTCCTTCATGGGAACGGTTTTAGATATGAATGGGTTAATTTTACCCCCAGCTAATAGGCCCCCTATTTTCTCTAGGTTTTTGGCGTGAATAACAGGCTCTTCTTTTTGAAAGCGCCCAATAAATACACCTGAAACAGCACACCCCTTTAAGAGCATCAGATTAGCTGGAAAGGATGGAATTTTTCCTGCAGCAAAACCCACCACCAAATATGTTCCTTTCCAACCAATAGATCTTAAAGCTGGCTCCGAATAACAATCACCTACTGGATCATAAATAATTGAATAACCACCATTCTTACTTTTAGATTTTAATTCTTTTGTAAAAGCCATTTGACTGTCTTTGTCAAGTTTTTCACTCCCATATACAATAATGTCATCAGCCCCACGCCCAATACAAACATCAGCTTTTTCTTTATTAGATACTGCAGCTACAACGCGCGCGCCGTATGCTTTAGCTATGTCCACCGCAGCTAAACCAACACCACCAGCAGCACCCAACACCAACACTTCATCTTTTTCGTTAATATTTGCTCGTTGTAGCAGGGCGTGTAAACTTGTTCCATAAACCATAAAAATACTCGCAGCTACATGGTGAGGAAAAGATTGTGGAATAGAAAATGCGAACGATTCATGTACTACAATTTTTTCTGCAAAAGCACCAAACCCTTTAAAAAAAACAACATTGTCTCCAACCCTTAAGGAAGAAACGTCTTTACCGACAGAGCTAATAACCCCAGCTCCTTCATGACCTGGAGAAAAGGGGAGGTCGGGTTTAAACTGATATAGACCTTGAACGATTAGGTTATCAGGATAGTTAAGGCCAGCAGCTTTTATATCTATAACTATTTCGTTGGGACCTGCAACAGGGTCTGCAGTTTCCTCCCAAGAAAGCTCAGATACCGGACCAAATTTTTTACATAACAACGCTTTCATACAACTCCTTTTTTAGTGTTTAAAAACTCTCGTACCCGTAAAAACCATTGAAATTTTATGTTCATTGCAGGCGTCTATAATCTCGCTGTCTTTAATTGAGCCGCCTGGCTGTATGATAGACTTAATTTTATGTTTTCCCATCAAATCAATAGAATCTCTAAATGGAAAAAAGGCATCAGAGGCAAGAACAGCGCCAGAAGGAATCCTTGCTTTTTTTAGTGCATATTTTACAGCATCAACCCTACTTGTTTGTCCTCCAGAAATACTAATTATTTTTTTGTTATGTGCAACAACAATAGCGTTTGACTTTGCATGTTTAACTGCCTTCCAAGCAAGATCAAGAGTTACAAGCTCTGACATAGTTGGAGTTTTTTTGGTAACGGTTTTTAGCGTTGAGATATCAGTTTTTGAAAGGTCTGTATCCTGAACGACCCACCCACCAGCAATCTCCTTTCCAAGTCTCTTTTTAGGTTTGTATTTACCCAAAGAAAGCACTCGAAGGTTTTTCTTTTTTGCAAAAATAGACAATGCGCCACTATCAAAACTCGGGGCAACAATTATTTCAAAAAAAATTTTATTTAATTCTTTTGCGGTATCCACATCACACTTTTTATTCATTGCAATGACCCCGCCAAAAGCTGATAGAGGATCTACTTTTAGTGCATTCAGAAATGCTAATTTTGATGTTTTGGCAGAACCTACCCCGCATGGCGACCCATGTTTTACAATTACACAAGAAGGCTCTTTAAATTCATGCAGGCACAATAGAGCCGCCTCTCCATCTAAGAAGTTGTTGTAAGACATTTCCTTACCTTGAAGTTGTTTTGCTTGTGGCAAGCCTAAAGAACTATGTTTTAAGTTTAAAACAAAAGCCTTTTGGTGTGGATTCTCACCATATCTTAAATGAACAGCAGCTCCCTGAAGCTCTGTAGAAATTGCACGATCATAAGACGCGCAATGATCAAACGCTTTTCCAGCTAGGGCTAGTCGCCTACCTTCACTTATACCACCACCAACAATTGTGCGTTGTATGCTTTTATAATCTTTAGGGTCAACTATAACGGTTACCCACTTGTTGTTCTTAGCAGCCGCCCTGACCATGGTTGGCCCACCAATATCAATATTTTCTATTTTTTCTGACAATGAAGACCTTGGATTTTCAGCCACCTTCCGAAATGGGTATAGATTGCAAACAACCATATCAATCCACAAAATGTTGTTAGTTTTTGCTTCTTCTTTATCCTTATCTCTTTGTCCTAAAATTCCACCAGCAATATTTGGATGAATTGATTTTACGCGCCCACCAAATATTTCTGGAAACCTAGTTAAAGATGAAACAGACCTAACTTTTATTCCATTATCTTTTAATGTTTTTGCTGTGCCGCCAGTAGCTATAATTTTAACACCGCTCTTTTGTAAAAAACGAGCAAATGGAACGATACCAGCCTTATCTGAAACAGAAAGTAGGGCTGTTTTTGGAATAACTTTATTTGTGGAAACCATTACAGCTTTGGAAGTTCAGGACCTTTTTTATTTACTAACCTGTCTCTGTATGCGAGAGCTACTAGAGCTAGCGCTAAAAGAGCAATAGATGCTGATAAATATAATGAATCTAACCCCGCAACCGTTTCAAAAGAAATATGTCGCGCCAAAGCAAACATCCCAATATATAAAGGATATCTTACTGGAATTTTACCCGTTGAAAAGAAAATATTTACCATTTGCATAATTTCAAGATATATAAAGATCATCAATACATTTTGAACTTTTATAATTCCACTAGAAATAGCATAGCTAATTTCATATCCACAAAGAAATAACACCATCCCCAAGATAACAAGATGTAATCCTTTTTCTATAAAAGAAGTTAATTGATATATCATATTATTCATTTTTACCCCACGATTTAATTGATTCTATAAATGCTTCACCTTCAAGCTGTTGAACCCTTTTTTTAAGGCTTTCAACAGTGTCGTTTTTAAAAACACGACATTTTTTTTGTACTACAATTGGACCTCTATCCACTTGAGAAGTAACCAGGTGAATAGTACACCCGGTTTCTTTGTCTTTGTTCCTCAAGACAGATTTATGAACATCTTTGTTCATCCCCCCAGCATATTTTGGCAACAACGAAGGGTGAACATTTAATATTTTTTTATTCCACTTTTCAATAAAAGGAGTTGATAATATTCTCATAAAGCCAATAAGCAAAACCAAATCTACTTCTTTTTCAGCCAACTTTTTACTGATTTGTTGGTCAAACTCTTCTCTGTGCTTGTTTTTATGATCAATAATTGAAAAATCTACTCCATATTTTTTTGCTTTATCAAGGATAAGAGCGCGTTTGTTGTTTGTAATGATAATTTCAACGGAGGCATCCAGCTCGCCAGAAAGAATGGCTTCAACAATGGGAACCACATCACTTCCATTTGTTGAACCCAATATGCCGATTTTGATCATTCTGATAGCGCCTTCATGTTGGCTATACGAAGATTAATAAGTTTTTTTGTGCCTATATCTTTTCGGTGAAAAAGATCCCCCCTAACTAGGCAAATACCTTTTTCAGCAAGCTTTTCTGCCACACCAATTTCCTTGTTTATACCAACAAAAGCAGCTGTCCTTGATCCGGTTGCAATAATTCCGCCCGTTGTTTCTTGAACAGCGGCAAGATACAGGTTGCTGTCGTTTGGGTTGCAAACTACCTCAAAGTTCTTTTTTGGATTGTTTGGATAGCCACTTGGTACTGCATATTTACAGACAGTAGCCTCATTTTTAAAACTAATTTTTAAATCAGCAATAGAGCCAGAAACAATAGCATTGCATATATCAAGAAAATCTGTCTCTAATATGCTTAAAACGTTCATTGCTTCTGGGTCGCCAAACCTTGCATTATATTCGATGACCTTAACACCTTTTTTTGTCAACATAAACCCACCATATAAAATACCACGAAAGCGCTGACCTGTTTGTTTATAGAGCTCTAGGGCGACACGCTCGTTGGTTTGTTGGGCTACAAACACGTCTTCTTCTGAAAGAAAGGGCAGGCTGTGATTAGCAAAAGAACATGTTCCCATTCCACCTGTGTTTGGCCCAATATCTCCGTCAAAGGCCCTCTTATGATCCTGAACAAGGGGCATATGAACACAAGTTATTCCATCGCAAAAGCTCATCAAAGAAAACTCTTCTCCTAAAAACTTTTCTTCAATTAAAAATGTTCCACCGCTGGCTACTATTGAGCTAGCATAAGCAAGCGACTCTTCAACCGAATGAAGATGTTCGCCAGAAATCTTTACACCCTTTCCACCCATTAAGCCATCATTTTTAATAACATATTCTCCCTGAAGGTGATGTAAAAAATCTTCAACACCATCAACAGAAACAAATTCTTTTCTTTCCGGGTTCATTTCTGGAGAACAGTGGTCTAAAATATTTCTAGCAAACGCTTTACTGGTTTCAATTTTTGCTACGCCCTTCTTAGGCCCAACACAAGGAATACCAACTTTTTCAAGCGCATCCACAAGACCAGCTTCAAGAGGGTTTTCTGGACCAACAATAGCAAGATCAATAGAAAGATTTTTAATCGATTTTAAGACGCCTGAAATTTTATTTGGAGACTGTTCAAAATATAGTTCAGATAAGTTTTTGATTTGTGGGTTGGTAGTAGAAGCAACACAATAAAGGAGGGTAGAAGAAGCGTTTTCTTTAATTTTTCTAGCTATTGCAACCTCCCTTGCGCCAGAACCAATTAAGAGCAAACCAACCATTATTTTTTAGAGCTATCTATCCTACTGTTTTCAAGTTGTTCTAAAAAATCTTTTGTTACGTTTCCTGCACAATACTCACCCGTGAACACAGAGTCCTCAAACCGTTTAATTTTTCTGTTTCCAACGTGAGCTGAAAGCTTTAAATCTTCAAGAGATTGATAGATTAAAGTGTCGGCACCGATAAACTTCTCCACCTGCTTTACTGTTCTGTTATGAGCCACAAGTTCTGTTGTTGCGGGCATATCAATACCATAAACATTTTGGTATCTAATGGGTGGAGCTGCAGAAGCAAAGAACACCTTCTTTGCACCATTATTTCTAACCATTTCAATAATTTTTTTTGAGGTATTACCTCTTACAATAGAGTCGTCTACAAGCAAAACGTTTTTATTTTTGAACTCGATTTCAATGGGACTTAATTTATGGGCTACAGATCTTTTACGAATGCTCTGTCCCGGCATAATAAAAGTTCTCCCTATATATCTGTTTTTTATAAAACCTTCACGATATTTTATGTCCAATTTGTGAGCCACCTGCATTGCAGATGTTCTACTGGTGTCAGGAATAGGTATAACAACATCTATATCAAGATGACCATATTCTTTCAATATTTTTTCTCCTAAATAGTCACCCATTCTTAGGCGAGACTTGTGCACAGAAATAGAATCTATAGTTGAATCGGGCCTTGAAAAATAGACAAATTCAAACAAGCAGGGCGTATGATCAGATTTTTTAGAACACTGTTTTTTTAATAATTCACCAGTTTCAGAAATAATTATTGCTTCACCCGGCTTAACGTCTCTTACAAAGGAATAACCTAAAGCGCTTAATGCGGCACTTTCTGATGCAACCATATAAGAATTACCACTTTTACCAATCACTAAGGGACGAATTCCATTTGGATCTCTAAATGCAACAATACCAACCCCAGCAACAAGCATCACAACAGCATACCCCCCTTCACATCGTTGATATACATTTTTAAGCGCAGAAAAAACATGAGAATGTTTAAGGGTTCTAAAGTTTGTTTTATAAAGCTCATATGAAAAAAGATTTAACAAAACCTCAGAGTCAGACTTAGTATTAAATTGACAAAAGTGTGTTTTTAAAAGATTTGTTTTGATTTGTTCGCTGTTTGTAAGGGTTCCGTTGTGAGCAAGAGAAATATTAACAGGATTTGCAGAATAGAATGGCTGAGCTTCGCTTGCATCAGAACTTCCAGCGGTGGGATAGCGGACATGTCCTACACCCATATTTCCCTCTAAACCCAAAGAATCATTTGTCTTAAAAACCTCCGTAACGACACCAAGTTCTTTATGTAAAGACATTTTAGAGTTATCCCAGGTAGCAATACCCGCAGCGTCTTGTCCGCGGTGTTGGACCTGTATTAGTGCGTCATATATATCGCCAGCAACATCCTTATTTTTATGATATATTCCGACAATTCCGCACATATACTAATATCGCCTCAAAAGCTTTTTAATTTCACCCACGTAGGATGACGGAGTTAGAGATAACAAAGTTTTTTTGTCTTTTTCTGAAATATCTAAGGACTCGACTAAAGATAAATATGTTTCTTGACTTAAGGGCACCCCTCTAGTCAACTTTTTTATTTTATTATAAGCTTTCTTATCACCAGATTTTCTCAAAATAGTTTGAACAGCTTCCGCCAAAATGCTCCACTGACTTTCTAGTTCAGAAGAAAGCTGAGCCTTGTTTGGTTGAATTCTATTTAGTCCATTAATAATGTTTTTATATGCCAATAAAGAATGCCCAAAAGCAACACCAATATTTCTAAAAAGTGTACTCCCGCTCAAATCTCTTTGAAGCCTAGACCTTGAAAGTCTTGATGCTAAAAAAATAAAACTGGCATTAGAAAGCTCAAGGTTCCCTTCTGCGTTTTCAAAAGAAATCGGATTAATTTTATGTGGCATGGTGCTAGAACCCACCTCTCCAGGCTTGTTAATTTGAGTAAAAATATTTCTACTTATATACAGCCAAACATCAACACACATATCCGTTAGAATATTATTAATTCGAACAAAAGCATGCAAAAGTTCAGCCATAGAATCATTTGGTTCAATTTGTGTAGTAATTGGATTGTTTTTTAAACCTAGGCTCTTAATAAATTTTTCAGAAAATCCAGTCCAAGACTCTTTAGGAAAGGCAATTTTATGTGCAGCAAAGGTTCCGGTAGCGCCAGAAAATTTAGCCAGCAATTTATGCTGTTTTATATAAGCAATTTGTCTTTCTATTCTGCTGTGGAAAACTGCTATCTCTTTGCCTAGCGTGGTTGTAGTAGCGGGTTGGCCATGAGTTAATGACAGCATTGGCATGTCTTTTGTTTTACCTACCAACAACATTAAAAGAGAGGATAGTTGATCTAAGCTCTCTAGCAGGGATTCATCAACACCTCGTTGGACCATTAAAGAGTAAGATGTGTTGTTAATGTCTTCTGATGTAAGGCCAAAATGAACAAAAGGAACCCATTTTGAAAAACCATTTTTTTCTAATTTTTGGGATAAATACTCAACAACAGCATTAACATCATGTTTTGTTTTTGCCTCAATTCTTTTAACCATATTGTATTCTTTTTGATCAAAGTTTTGATAAAAAGAGTGCAGTTTTTTTTGTTCTTTCTTTTTTAAAGATAGATCTTTTTTAAGGGAGCGATGTTCAGAAAGTGCAATCAAATATTTAACTTCAACTTCAAGGCGAAACTTCATTAAGGCCTGTTCTGAAAAAAAACTATTTAACTCAGAAACATTTTTTTTATATCTACCATCTAGCGGAGATATAGCGCTCATACTTTGCCTAAGCTCAATATTCTATGTACAGCTAAAGCACAATTTCCTGGATCAAGAACCGTAAGAACAGGAGTCATGCTTGGCATTTGCAGTGTAGAATGAATATTAATACTCATATCCACTTTGTCTGCAAAGGGAGGACAGCCAATTGTTGGTTTGCTTGTGTTTGCGGCTACAAAACCAGACAGAGCATTGGATCTACCTGCTATTGTTACAAAAACAACAGACTCTTCCTGTCCGTAAGACCTTATAATTTCTAGTACCTTTTCCGGATTTTTATGAGCAGAAGCAGCATGAGTTTCGTGCTCTACCCCCACGGTATCTAGAGTAGACGTAATTTTATCCGCATGGTGTTGATCGGATGTTGATCCCATAATTAATACTGCTTTCATATTAGCTCCTTAATATTGTTTTTTATTCTTTGATCAATGTTTGTTAGATCTGGAAACTTAAATTTTTCACCGGTAATTAATTCATATAATAAAATATAGCGGGCAGACAGCTCAACAATTAGTTCATCGGGAGCCTCAGGCAAAACTTTATCATTGTAGGGGTCGCAATGTTTTGCAAACCACAGGCGAAGAAACTCTTTATCAATATTTTGAGGTTCTTCATCATTATTAAAACGAGAGAGGTACGTTTTTTCTATCCAATATCTACTAGAGTCGGGAGTGTGTATTTCATCAACAAACTTAATATTACCAGAAGAATCTCTACCAAGCTCATATTTTGTATCAACCAAGATTAATCCATTTTTTGCGGCTACACCTTGACCATAATTAAATAAATCTAAGCTCATTTGTGCGGCTTTATCATAATCTTCTTCTGTCATTAACCCCAGCTCAAGAATTTCACTTTTTGAAACTGGCCTATCATGAATTTTATCTTTTGTGGTTGGTGTTAACATTGGCTGAGAAAGTTTTTGGTTTTTTTTCAAACCTGAAGGAATTTTATTTCCACAATATTCTTTAGCGCCATTCTTGTAGACGGTCCAAAGTGATGTTTCTGTAGATCCTGTAATATATCCTCTTACGACAAATTCTACTTGAAACACTTCGCACTTTTCAACCAAAGATATATTGGGATCGGGAGTGCTAATGAGATGATTTGGAAACATATCCTTTGTTTTTTTAAACCACCACGCACTAACTAAGTTTAAAACGACGCCCTTATAAGGAATTCGAGCAAGAACTCTATCAAAGGCACTTTGTCGATCAGTAGAGACCATTAGGACTTTGTCCTCTAAGAAATAGGCGTCACGGACCTTACCCACCTGTTTATTTTTTACGTGAATGTTGGTATCCTGAATTGTGTTATTCAGGTTCTCGCTAATTACCTGATAATATTTGTCGTCAATATTCATGACATTCTTGCGAAATTGGATTACACAAAATATGACTATTTAAGATTAAATCAATGTCTTTTTTTATTTGTTTTTCCTTAGAGTTTATTTCCCAAACAGTACCCTTTAAAATATTCGTTATATTATTAAAGCCAAAGCGCTTTTGTAGCGTCTCCTTCATTTTTCTTCCCCCAATGTTTTCCTTTTCTCTAACTAAAAAACGAGACCCAGAACCCCTGTCGACATTAGTAGCTATAAACTCTTTGCTAGGATTAAATAAAACGTCTGTCTCATAAATATTTTCTATATCCAGCGCACCGTCATGCTCAATTTCAAGGTGTAAATATTTTTTGATATTAGCACTATTTTTACCAAGTCTTTCTATGCACTTTTCTACTGAAATAGCTTCATTATCTGCAATAATCATTGATATTAAAATCTCTGTTGAATTTTTGGATTTTTTAAAAGGAGAGATGTTAATTTTTTTTGATTCATAGTTTAAGGCCTTATAGCTAAAAACGTCATCAGAATTTAAAAAACTATTTAATGACCTAAAAATAGGATCGCCCTTATGAGTTCGTTCTGGGTGTGGCATTATTGCCATAACATTTCCAGCAACATTACCCAGAGCGGCAATATTATCAATTGACCCATTTGGATTAACCGGAAAATCATTGATGATTTCTCCATCTTCATTGCAATATTTATATACTGCTAGGTTGGAGGTTTCTGCAATTGTTTGTAGTTTTTTATCCATCATAAATCTTCCTTCGGCATGTGCTATAGGTATTTGTAAAAGACCGTTATCAGATTTATCAATAAAGGCAGAGACGCTTGCTTTATTACTTTTTAAATAACACCAAGTATTATAATAACCCGTACCAACAACCCGGCCACTTTTAACGCGCTTGTTTTCCGCTAAACTAACAACGGTGTCAAAACCATTATTGCCTGGAACCATCCCAGATTCTACCAAAATTTGTGCACCATTACATACGCCTAAAACAGGTTTACCGATCAAAGCTTGCTTTTTTAGTGTGTTCATAACGGGGTCTAGGGATGCAATAATACCAGACCTTGAACGATCTTCATAAGAAAAACCTCCAACAATAACATATCCATCGCAAAGCTCTAGATTAGATGAAGGCTCATTCCAAAGGTGTGATATTGGAATCATACCGTTTCTTTCAATAGCAGCAATAGTTTCAAGCTCTGTATTAGAGCCCGGGAACTGAATGACGGCTATTGTAGGTCTACTTGTCATTCAAATAAACCTTTTTAGATGAATCTGAAACCATAGTTCCTATTTCATAACAATTGTCTTCTCCAAGCATGCTTACAAGACGATCCTTTTCAGATGGACCAACTATAATAGTAAGACCAATACCCATATTAAAGGTGCGATATAGTTCGCCCGTTTTAAGGTCAAGATTTTCTATTAAGAATTGAAAAATAGGAATTTTAGGCCAAGAATTGATATTAATTTGAGCTGCAAGCCCATCAGGAAAAACTCTAGGCACATTATCTATCAATCCCCCACCAGTTATGTGAGCTAGGCTTTTAACTTGAAACCCTTTTTTAATAAGAATGTTAATCATTTGGCTATAGTTTTTATGAGGTGCTAGAAGGGCGTTGCCAACAACTGTTTTTTGATCAGAAAGCATATCATCAACACCTAGATCTAATACATCAAAAATTAGTTTTCTTGCTAAAGAATAGCCATTTGTATGTAATCCATTTGATGGAATACCCATAATCAAATCACCCTCTTTAACAGAAGAGCCATCCACAATATTTTTCCTTTCTATAATGCCTGTAGCAATGCCAACCAAATCATATTCGTTTGAATGATAGGTTCCCGGCATTTCAGCAGTTTCTCCACCAACCAAAGAAACGTCCAGATTCTTACACTCCACTGCAACGCTACTAATTATTTCTGAAACTGTTTTAGGTTCTAAGGAACTGCTAGCTATATAATCAAGAAAGGTTAAAGGTTTTGCGCCAGTTGCCGCTACGTCATTACAACAAGCATTGACTAAGTCATGGCCAATAAATTCAAAATTATTACATTTTTGTGCAACCGCCATTTTTGTGCCAACACCATCAATACTTTGAACCATTACAGGGTCATCGTATTGATTTACAATGTCTTTTATGCTATACATTGCACCAAAGCCACCAATTGAGGAGAGTACATTTTTATTAAAAGTAGACTGAATAATATCTTTGGAAGATGCTATTGCATAATCTGCTTTTTCAATGTCTACGCCAGCATCTTTATATGAAATTTTCTTTTTCATGATAGTAGTTTTTCCCTTAAGGAATGCTCCCAAACGTTCTTTGCATCATTAATAGACAAGCTAATTTTGTCATTGATAACTATTGTTTTTTCATTACACGTTGATCCTATAATATCAAAAGGTATATCTTTTTTTTCTAGTATTTTTTCAACATTTTTTGCATCATTATTCTGAACCTCTAATAATATAGAGAGGTTTTCATTAAACAGCCTTTCTGAGAATTTTTCTTTCGCTAAATGAATGTTAAGACCAATATTATTTTGAAATGACATTTTACAAAGACTAACAGCCAAACCACCCCTAGTAACCACCCTGGAGGACAGTATTAATTTTCTTGACCCCAAACCAATAAGGCTGTTTAGAATTAGACTAAACTTTTTATTAGAAAAACTGTGCACGTCATTATTATCGATTTCTAATAGGCTAGCAACTACACTACCACCCATTGAATAGTTGGATTCACCCAATAAAAACACAACTGAGTCTTTAGATTGAAAGCTGTTTTGAATAGACTTGTTAACATCTATGTTTTTTCCAAAACAACCAATCATTGGACTGGATGGTATAGCATTATCGCCGCTTTGATTATAAAAGCTTACATTGCCCGCAACAATAGGAAGATTAGTGTTCTTTTCAAAATGTAAATCATCACAACAATCCCTAATAGCTCGACAGCTTTCTGCAAACTGCCACATTTGTTCCGGTTTTTCGGGATTACCAAAACACAAACAGTCTGTCAACGCAACAGGAATCGCGCCACTTGCTGCAACCTTCGCAGTTGCTTCTAAAAGTGCGTGTTGTGCAGTAAGATAAGGATCAATTTTACCAATTTTTGGATTATGTGCTATTGCAACAGCAAAACCATTTTTTCTAATTTCTTCTGGGAAAGATTCATTATTAAAAGGTGAAACAACCCCAGCTTCAGAAACACCTCTTTCCAACACCACTTTGCCCTGGACCTGTTTATCATAACACTCATATACCGGAGAACAAGAAGCAATATTTTCATTTCCCAATAATTCTAATATCAATTGTTTATAGTCTTTAATTACTGGGAGGGGGGTGAGCTTTTTGGTAAACACCACTTGTTTTAACGGTCTTTTATAAACAAAACCTTCATTAATTTTTTTTATAGGGCCATCTATAATTTTTTTATCTTTAGCATAGACAGTATAGTGAGGTTCTTTTATAATTTTCCCAATAATTTTTGCTTGAGCTAAAGATGAAACATTAGGCAAGTCAAATTTTTTATTGTAGTGATTTAATATGATGGGAGTGGTGTCGGGATGACATACCCACATAAATCTTTCTTGCGTTTCAGAGCAAAGAATCACATGGCTCTGCAGGTCATTCATGCTAGTATGAATCTTATCAGCCCAAACTTCAGCTCCCATCCCTGCAGCATCCGCCAACTCTATACTTGCGCAAGCAACACCGCCCGCACCCAAATCTTTAAACCCTACCTTATGTGTCATGTCATTTTTTTGCAAATATCTAAAGAGGTCATAGCTAGCTTTAAGGATGTGTCTTTCTAAAAAGGCGTTAGGCTCTTGAACAGCACCCTTATTTTGTTGTTCTTTTTCTTCTTCAAGCTCAAGCGATGCAAAACTTGCACCCCCAAAACCACTATTATCTGTTGGTTTTCCTACTAAAATTAAATCATAACCGTCTGCATTTTTAGGAGCCTTTGATCGAATGACATCCTTTTCGCGTACAATTCCAGCAGCAATAACAGTAACCAAACAATTGTCATTGTAATCTTCATCATAATAAAGGTCTCCCGCAATGTTGGGAATACCTAGCGGGTTTCCATATCCAGCAATTCCACCGACAACTCCTTCATGAATCCACTTTGTTTTACTGTGTTTTAAATCACCAAACCTTAGTCCGTCTCCAACAGCAACTACCTCTGCTCCCATACAGCACACATCTCTAACATTACCTCCAATACCGGTTGCTGCACCTTCATAAGGAACTATTTGGCTAGGGTGATTGTGCGATTCATGACTAATCACCAAGCCATAACGGTTATTATTTTTATCGGTTGCAATTGAAACTATGCCGGCATCATCCTTTGCACCCAAAATGACATCAGGACCATTAGTGACAAAGTGTTGTATATGTTCTTTACTGCTTTTATAAGAACTGTGCTCTGATCCCTGAATAGAAAAAAGAACAAGCTCTGCAAGAGTTGGAGGCCTCTTTAAAAATTCATTTTGAACAGTTTTAGTTTCTTTTATGCTGAGGGGAATATTTTGTTTAGACAAAATATTTTTAATTTCTTTATCTGAAAGATTGGAAAAATCAAACGTGTCCCAACTTTCATATTTTTTCATAAAGCAAAAGTTTGGTTTCGATCCGGGCCGTAGGAAATTAATGAGATTTTGTTTCCAGTAAACATTTCAATCTTTTGAATGAAAGCTTTCAATTGCGTTGGACACTCGTTAATATTTTCAATATGCTTTGGTAAAGAGCTCCAACCATCAAGAGTTTCATATATGGGTTTAAGATTATTGAAGCTCTCTAAGTCAGCAGGCACATAATCAATTTTTTTACCGCCAAGCTCATAACCTATGCACATTTTAACCTCGGGCAATCCAGTTAACACATCGACCTTTGTTAATATCAGTTCAGTAAATCCATTTAATTGATTAGCATGTTTTAGTTGCACCAAATCAATCCAACCAATTCTACGAGCTCTTCCAGTTGTCGTACCATACTCTTGTCCCACCTCACGAATTTTGTCTTCAAGCGGTGGGCTAATTTCGGTTGGCAGAGGCCCGCGTCCAACATAGGTAAGATATGCTTTGGCAATTCCAACTATACGCTTTTCTCTGTTTAAACCAATTCCAGAACCCGCCTCTACTTGACCTGCAACAGTATTGCTGCTTGTAGTGAATGGATATAACCCATGATCTACATCGAGACAAGCACCTTGAGCACCCTCAAATAATATTTTTTCCCCAAGACGGTCTGCTTTTACAAGATGTTCTGTAACATTACCTACATACGGCTTAATAATTTCTGCATACCCTAAATATTGACTAAGAACGTCTTCATATGAATAATTAAACGGTTCCTCAAATACATTTTCAACAAGCTTCTTATTAAACATAAATGACTTTTTTAACCTTTTAGCAAAAATGTCTTTGTTCAGCAAATCTACAATACGCAAACCATGTCGATACATTTTATCTGCATATACAGGAGCAATTCCAGACCTTGTGCTACCAGCAGCCAAATCGTTTTGAAGAGCAGTTAAATGGTGATCAATATCTACATGATAAGGCATAATTAGATGCGCACGATCACTAATTAAAAGATTAACCCCCAGCTCCTCTTTCTTTAATAAATCAATTTCTTTAATCAATACAGCGGGATCAATAACTACTCCATTACCAATTACAAGCTTACAATTTGGGTGCAATACGCCGGAAGGAATTAAATGAAGTTTGAGGGTTCTGTCGTCCAGAATAATAGTATGGCCAGCATTATTACCACCCTGAAATCTTACAATATAATCAGATTTGGCCGAGAAAAAATCCGTAACTTTTCCTTTACCCTCGTCTCCCCATTGGGCGCCAATTATAACTGAGATGTTTCTTTTATTATTTTGCACTTTTTGATTTTGTTGATAAGGTGTAATTTATACCGTGGATTCTACATACCAAAATAATACTTTTAAAACCCTTATTTTTTTAGGGGTTTTATTTCTAAATAGCTGTGCCGCTGTCGGTCAACTAGTTATTCCAATGGAGTCAATTGATAAGCCAAAGGGACCTTATGGTATTGGCACTCAAGTCTTTTTCTGGACAGACGAAAAAAGGAGCGAACAATACACAACAGATCCAACGGACCTTAGAAAGCTACAAGTACAAATTTGGTATCCTGCACAAATGAAGGAAGGTTATCAAAAAACAACTCATATGGTGTTTCCTAATAAGACGTTAGATGCTATGGCGAGCACTCTTAATGTACCGGTGAATTTTATAGGACATGGTGCACGATTAATGTCAAGCGCAGTTCAAGGAGCACATCCAGTAGAGGGAGAAAAATTCCCATTGATATTATTTTCACATGGTGATGGAGGCGTAGCAACACAAAACCTGTCACAGGTTGAAGCGCTAGTAAGTAACGGATATATTGTGATTGCCCCCAACCACACCTATAATGCCTCGATTACTTTTGATGAAGAAGGTACCCCAGCTATATATCAATCTAATATTACGTGGAGCGAACAAACAATATATAGCAAAAAGTACTATGCAAATCAACTGATACGATATCGATATGCAGATATTGCATTTATATTAGATGAAATATCAAAAAATACGCTACAAGGATCTATGTCAAATCCTTATTACGACATGATAGATTTTGAACGCGTGGGAATGATGGGACACTCCATGGGAGCAGGAACTAGCTATCATGGACTAATAAATGATAAGCGTATTAAGTCAGCAGCAGCATTCGATGGATGGTTTTTCCCTTTAGACAAAAAAACTTTTTCTACCCAAACCAATAAACCTTTTC
>Ga0257114_1001122_pt1 | contig 19590 bp, 13 predicted proteins | sample SI112_10mmetaG_FD_190149 | JGI IMG/M metagenome (GOLD analysis project Ga0257114, IMG submission 190149) | Marine microbial communities from Saanich Inlet, British Columbia, Canada - SI112_10m | ecosystem: Environmental > Aquatic > Marine > Inlet | place: Canada: British Columbia | collected...
GCGCTCGTCGATGCTGCGAACGCGCCAGAAGAGGATGACGACGATGATGCCGACTTTGAACCTGATTCGATGCGCGAAAACTAAACGAATGTTCTAGCATACTGTACTGTACAACGATGGAGCTCGGAAAAACGACGCTGGCGACGACGAAGGATGACAACCGCGGTCTGGGATGATTGCGAGATGACGACGACGACGACGACGACGACGCTACCGAGCGAAAGAATATCCAATTTTTAATTTCAGCAATTAAACTGATGACGATGAAGTAGACGCGCGATGTTTAAGATGCGAAACTTCTTTTATTTAGATACGCGCTACTTCACGAACCTCGTAATGATGACCACAACTACGCCGACGACGACCAAAAAGAGCAAGAGCATGATGCACTTATCCGTCGCTAACCCACGGGTGATGTCCTTCAGCACGCCAAACGACTTTTTCAACGAAAAGTGGATTTCATCGAGATCATCTACGATTTTCTCCAGTTGTTTTGTCTGCCCGCGCAACGCCTCGGCGGTTTGCGTCCCTATTTGAATCGTCTCCTCAACCACCGCTTCGCTTCGCATGATGCTCTTATCTGTTTGGTCCATGACGTTCCTACCGTGCTCAATCAAATCCCCAGCCTCCATGAGTTGCAACTGCTCATCCTCTACAATCTCCCCCTTTGGCTTTGGCCGGAACGCCGGCAACGTAAACGCCGTCGACGTAGCCGTCGTCGACGTCGTCACCCCTCCCGACGTGCTCGCTTCCCCGCCCTGACTACCAACCTCGCTCTTCCTCTCTTCTTGTTTCTCCGCGATCGCAATCTGCGCCTCCTTCTTCATCTGCACAAACTTGTTCAACCTCGACACGTATTCCTTCTTCGCCGCCGCCAACGCGTTCGCGTCCATGGCCCCTTCGCTCAGCGCCCGTCTCTCAAACTCCTTGATCAGCTTTTTACTCTCCGCCATTTTATTGGTCAACTTTTTCAAGTGTCCGCTCGACACCGACGTCTCGCGGCTCTCGAGAACGTCCTTACGCTTGAATCCGTCCCTGCGCCGACGCGTCGCGAGCTCGCTCCGTCAGTCCCGTCCCTCGCGCGTATTCCGTCTCGTCGCGTCGCTCGCGTCGCTCGAATCCCATCCCATCGCATCGCGCGACGCACTCTAACTCCGCGAACGCCGTCCGCAGCTGATCTCGCGTCGCCTGCGCGCTCATCGCGTCGTCGTCGACCGTCGATCGCGCCACGTGTTGTCGGTCGTCGTCGCCCCGCGCGCCCGTCGCGACGACTCACGCCCGATCGCGCGTCGGCGATCGCGCCGTCGTCGCGTTCTCGCCGTCGACCGATCGCGATCGCGCGATCGCGTCGAGACGTCGCGTCGAGACGTCGTCGAATTGTGGCGTCGACGCGCGCGCGCGTTCGCGTCGTCGCGTCGACTCGCGAGCGATTAGAATGACTCGTTCGTTACAAACTCGCGCCCGTCGTCGTCGCTCAAAACAATCCGAACAGTTTCTTCTTCGGCGCCTCCTCCTTCCCGCCCTTCCCGCCCTTCCCGCTCGTCGTCTTCGTCTTGCTCGACGTCGTCCCCGCGGCGACGCCGCCCCCCGGCATCGTCCGTCCCGCGCGCGACGGTCTCGCGCTCGAGATCGTCCTCTGAAACTCCCTTCGCGCCCCGAACGCGGTCGACGCCTCCTTCGCGCCCTGCGCCTTGCGCTTGTTCTCGTCGATCTTTCGCTGCTTCTCCGCCATGCGTCGTTGAATCTCCTTCGCGTCGATGTTCGGCCCGAACCCACCGAGGCTTTCGATCTTCGGGCGCGTCGCGCGCGCGCGTCGCGTCGTCGCCGTCCTTCTTCGCGTCGTCACGCGCGTCGCGACGAGCGCGTTCGAGCGCGTCATCGTCATCGCGCGCGGCGTCGCCATCGCGTCGTTCTTCGCGTCGTCGCGTTGTGTCGCGACGCGTCGCGTCCGCGCGCGTTCGGGGTCCGCGCGGCGCGGCGCGCGCGCGCGAGGGCGCGCGCGCGAGGGCGCGCGGCGCGCGACGCCCGCGCGCGATCGGACGGTCTCGTCGAACGGAAGGCGCGGGCGCGGGCGGCGCGGGCGCGCGGGCGGTCGGACGGACGACGAACGACGCCATCGAGCGACGCGCGGCGGCGATGCGGTGACGACGCGCGCGAATCGGGCGAGGAAACGACGCGCGCGCGCGTCCGGGATGCGCGCGCGCGGACGCGGGCGCGAGCGCGCGACGGGGGCGCGCGAGGAGGCGACGCGACGACGCGCGGGATGTCGTTGGGGACACTCGACGCGCGCGCTGACGGCGCTCGCGCCGGCGCTGTGCGTCACGCTCGGCAGCGGGGGGGAGACGATGGTGACCGTGGTCGCGATCGGGGCGAGCGCGGCGCGCGGGATGGACGCGATGGGGAACGGAGAGGGGGCGCTGGGCGCGATTTGGACGGCGGCGACGGCGGCGCTCGGGACGCTGCTGACGAGAGGGAGCTGGCGGACGAGCGCGACGGTCGGGACGTCGTGCGCGCTGCTCGCGGTGAATGGGGTGAATTTGGTTTTATTTTGCTCGTGGTGCACGCTGCAATTTCGGTGGATACACGAGTCGCACGCGGGCGCGGCGGCGACGTGCGAGCGTTTGATTTTCGCGCTGTGTCCGCCGACGACGACGACGATTCTGACGTGGGCGTTCGCGAGCGCGAGCGCGGGAGCTGAGAGAGCGGCGTTTTACGGCTCGGTCGTGTCGTTGATCACGCATCGGATGTTTTTGTTTCCGTGCGCGAGCGCGTGCGCGGCGGTGACGAAGACGAACGGGCCTTCGTCGGACAAGCGCTCGGCGTTGACCGAGAGCGACGCCGAGTACGCCACCGTGGCCACGCTCGGCTTACCCGTCGCGTTGTATTTATGGACGAACCTCGACACACTGTTCAAGTCCCTCGATCACGTCTTCGCGTGTGGGGCGTTGGTGACGGTCCCGGTGTTGTATTTAATAGCCGCCGGCACGGAGAAGTCGTTGTGGTGGCGCGCGCGCGGCGTCGACGTGGCGTCGAAAAGGATGGAAACCGCCGTGCTCCTCTTCGCACTCACTGGATTTGCGGTGAGCGTTGAAGGTGGAATAATATTTAGTGAATTTGCCGAGTACATCGAAATCATGGCTCCTTTGAATTACATCATGGTGACGGTTTCCGTCCACAGCGCGCTGGCAGTTTTCGCCGCGTGCTACGCAAACGCCGTCGGCGACGGCGTCCCGACGGGTGCGGTGAAGGCGACGTTGGCTCTGTCTACGTCGACCGCAATTTGTGCTTTGGGTGCACCTCTGTGGATGATTCCGATCCCCATCGCCGGATCATCGTCATTCGTCAAATATTATTACGAGGACCGAGAGCCGAAGGATTACGGCGTGTTTGCCGCGAGTTGCGTCGGATGCTTTTCGTGGTTTCTTTCGAAGAATTTCTGGTCACTCGATGTGCGCGTGGGAGCTTTCGACGTCAAACAATTGTGTGTCGCCATATTACTCCTCGCCGTGGCGGCTTTGGCTTTGCCAGCGGTGTTGAATACGAAAAGCGCGCGCGCGCCGACGGTTGGCGTCCTCGTCGTCTGTTATGTCTCGGCGCTCGCAACGATTGAACAAATTCTGAGTCAAGCGACGCATGACGACGATTCTTTGATTTATCCACCATATTTGGTCATCGTCACTTCCATCAGCGGCTTCTTGGCGAGTCGAGGCCTCGTCATCAGCGGGAGAATCAGTCGCAAATTTGGCTGGGTGATGCAGAGCGTGTGCGGCGCAAAGCTCTCCATGCTCTTTGTTCGCGGTTTGAAGGAAATGTTCAGCGTCTTGGTGGTCGTGCTCGCCATCACCGCTCCGCACGCGATGTCACGGCGAATGACTCAATTATCTCCGGGCGCGAGCGTTGGTTATTGCGTCGCTTTGGTGTTCTCTTTGGTATTCGCTCGGTTTGCGATGTTTGACGTTATATTTGAACTCTCGGGTCACCGACCGACGGACGCGACGCTCTTCGGTGGACTCCTCCTGATCACGGGGGCGAGCTTGGCGTCCGTGGTAACGCGACAAAGTTACGGTGATGACATGTTTAGCAAACGATTGATGATGCTCTTGAGTTTCTGTGGCGTCTTTCTCATCACCTTCCGACCGCCGATGCCTTGGAAGGGCGAGGTGGGCATGTGGTATGACGCCGAACACGTTCCCGACTCTGAAGAAGACGAAGCGAGAATGTACGGCGTGCGCGAGAACGCGCATCATGGATGGCCGAGCTGGTTGCTGATGTTAGCCGCGCTCACCGCGATATTCGCCGTCTCGTCTCCACGACAACAGACAAAATCAACGTCAACGATTCGAATCGCCTTAAGCGCCGTGTGCGGTGGGAGCGTTGGTTTATATATGGCGCTGGAATTCTTCGTCCAGCAAGTGGCGCTGACGGCACTACTATTTGTCGCGTGTGCGCTGGTGGGAGTGTTCTTGTCTTTCACGTACAGCCCTTCGCCGAAGTCTTCGCGCTGGTTGCCTTACGTGTATTTATCGTTCGTCTCCGTTCTCGGCTTGGCGTACGTCACACAAATGGGTGGCTCAGACGAGACTGTGGACGACCATCAGGCGAGAATGGAAGGAAAATTCGGTGTCGTCGGCGTTTTCGCCGGGACTTCGCTGCAAATCGCGTTTGCTCTGAAGTTGAGAATCAAAACGAGCCTGGAGAGCGTGCAACATCGACGACGTCAAGGCGGTACTTCACCGTTCCTTCCCGCCACTGGTCGCAGTCGTCCGGAATATTTCCGCGGTGTCGCGAGCAGAAACGAGCACAGAGAACTCAAGGCAAAGGCGATCGCTTGGATGCCAATCATCGGGAACATCGCCACGCTCACGTCCTTTCTCGCGTGCGTGGTGCTGAGCGATGAGTTGGCCGATGGCTCCGCGTTTTCGGTCTTCGTCCTCGCGCCCATTCTGCTTCTTCTTCACCAAGACTCGGTGATATTTCCTATACTGGAAGACAGCCAACGATACGCTCCACCGCTCGCGATGATCGTGGGTAAGATGTGCTGGGACGCCGTCGCCGCCATCCTCGCCGGCCCGAACCGAGTTCACGTTCTCGCCGCGACCGCCTCCAAGTTGCCGTGGATGACGCTCAACGCGTTGAGTCTGCTCCTCGCTTCGGTGAATAGCATCAATTTGGTGCACTACCTCGCCACGAGCGTTCGCACGGACGGGATGACGCTCATCTTGACCGCCCCGCTCGCCGTCGTGGCGCCGTTTCTTTCAAAAATTCCCTCCGTGCGCGCGCTCGCCTTCACCAGTCTCATCGCCGTCGTCACCCAGCACACCCTCCAGCGTCGAGCGAAGATCGTCGGGCTGAAGTATTTATAGTTCATAGCGTCGTCGCCGATTGTAGAGCGCCCGAGCGACCGACTTCCTCTCGACGCGCGCGCGCGCGCCGATCGAGTCCCCACTCCTTGAGTCACGAACGCTCGCATCAACCCTGGCCCACGGGGTCGGGTTCGATTTCGCCGCGCGTTCGCTCGAACGACGTCGAGCTCGGCCCGCGCCCATCCGTCTCTTTTCGACGCCCCGCCGTCGACGACCCGGACTCGGCCGATCTTTGCGCGCGCTCCACGCACGTAAACGTCACGCACGCGCGTTCGATCGATTCACCGCACGCCTCGCGCGCACGGACACGCGCGACGGACGCGCGAAGAAAGTTCTAGGGTCTTCAGTTTGAACGACGCCGAAATCGCATTCATCCGCGACTCGTCCTCGATCGAGGGACTGCGTAAAGTTTTAGACACGCGAGCGTCGTAAACGCACGATGCCGAAGAGTAACTCCAAGGGAAAGGGAGGGAAGAACCGTCGTCGTGGGAAAGGGGGCGGCGAAGACGAGAAGCGCGAACTCATCTTCAAAGAGGACGGTCAAGAGTACGCGCAAGTGTTGCGCATGCTCGGGAACGGGCGCTTAGAGGCGCAGTGCATCGATGGGGTGAAGCGTTTGTGTCACATTCGCGGTAAAATGCGGAAAAAGGTTTGGGTGAACACCGGGGACATCATCCTGTTGGGCTTGCGGGACTTTCAAGACGAAAAGGCGGACGTCATCTTGAAGTACTTGGCCGACGAGGCGCGCTCGTTGAAGGCGTACGGGGAACTCCCGGACACTTTCCGCGTGAACGATACGGATACGTTCGAAGAAGAGCGCGACGAGAACGATGACTTCTTCGATTTCGACGACATTAATGACATTTAAGCGCGCGCGCTTGAAAATTGTGTAGCATCAATCACCCGTGGCTAATTTGTGAGTTGTTCAATAAAAATCTACGTCAATCTAGCCTCGAACATGTTTGCATAAAATCTCATCTGCGCAGGTCCGTCGTCTCGACACAAAACGCCTCGGCTTTCTGCCATGTAGAGGTACTCGAGCGCTATTTCGGGCGTCGTCGCTAATATTTGCGCCGCCTCGTACGAATCGATTGAATGCTCGTAAGACGGCAATCGCGCGAGCAATCGCGCGCACGCTTCCTCGTCTGTGCGTTCTACGGTATGAATCACCATCACTCCGCTTTCAAATTTACGCAAGTGCAAATCGACCCCGAGCGACTCCCACGATTCGCTCGCGCGAAGCATGTCTTGCGGGGAAACTAACTCCGTGCCTCGCGCGCGATTGAACAAACAGAACGCATCGGTGACGGTAATGATGCCGTTCGATTTTTGCACCACGGGCGTTATCCAATCCGCTAATTGTTTACCTAATTCTCGATGAAACTCTGCCCCCGCGTTCGCGCGCGTCACCGGACTCGTAATCCCGAGACTGAGCACGAGACGCTGAAGCTCTGAACTTTCCCCTTTCCCGTCCATCGACTCCGCGAGCCGCTCGGCGAGCGTCACCATCTCTCCAGCCTTCGCCATGAGCGCTCTGAGATCGGTAAACGCCTCGTCCATCGTCTTATTCGTCGCCTCCGCGCGTTCGAGCTGTCGATTCACCGCGCCGCCGACGCCCGCCGTCGCCGCCGACGCGCCGCTCGCCCGCCGCCTCGCATCCTCCCGCGTCGTCTCCACCGCCGCCGTCGCTTTCTGTCTCTTATACTTTACGATCGCGTTCTCGATTTTCCCGCACACCTCCTCCGCGCTCGCCCCTCGCGCGCCGATCGTCACCCGTCTCCCGCTCGTCAAAAGCAGCGCCACCCCGCGCTCGCGCCTCCTGAACAACCCACCCAGCGTCGACCGCGACTCCCGCGCTCGTTCGCACGCCGCCACGTCGTCGTACTCGATCACCGTCCCACCCTCGGCCGCGCTCCCGGCCGTCGCCGTCGTCGCCGTCCCCGTCGTCTCGAACGTCAAAATCAACCGTCGCGTCGTCGCCCGCGCGACCGCGTCTCGCCGCGCGCGCGCGCCGTCGTCCGCCACGACCACGCGCGCGCGCTCGACGAGCGCGATCTCGTCCCGCATGCGCCTTTCGCCCCCGACGCCGTCTCCCGTCCCGTCGCGCGTCGACCGCGACGCCCGACGGACGACGCGCGTCGAGCGAAAAAGTTGTCCAAACGAGAAAAAAACGTATGAAAAGTGGATCCCGTGAAACGTGCCCGTCGCGCGCGATTTTACGGTTTCGGCGACCGACCGCGCCGTTGCCGACGACGAATGACGCGCGCGCGACGTCACTGGACGTCACCGCGGGCGACGGCGTCGTCGCGATGATGTCGCGCGCGTCCGTGGACGCGGTGCGCGGCGCGCGACTCGGCGCGCGACTCGGTGCGCTCGCGATGCGGGCGAGAGCGACGCCGGGAGCGATCAAACACGCGCGGAGCGCGCGCGCGGTGGCGACGCGGGCGACGTACGGACGACCCGAGCGCATCGCGCGCGTGAAGGGAAACGACGGGGGGGCGTCGCGCGTGGGGGAGGCGTTGGAACTGCGAGGGTGGGCGCGATCGGTGCGGACGCAGAAGGGAATGGCGTTCATCGACCTGAACGATGGGAGCGCGATCTCGGGGATGCAAGCGGTGGTGAACGAGGGAAGCGCGGCGTGGGACGCGCTCAACGCGGGCGGCGTCTCCACGGGGGCGGCGCTCAGGGTGAAGGGGAAACTCGTGGCGAGTCCGGGAGGGAAGCAAGCGGCGGAATTGGCGGTGGAGGAGATTGATGTCATCGGAACGGCGGATCCGGAGACGTATCCGCTGCAAAAGAAGCGACACACGCTGGAATATCTTCGAAGCATCGCGCACTTGCGACCTCGCACAAACACCATCGGCGCCGTGGCTCGCGTGCGCAATCAGTTGGCGTACGCGACGCACAAGTTCTTTCAAGAGCATGGGTTTTTATACGCCAACACGCCGATCATCACCGCGTCGGATTGCGAAGGCGCTGGGGAACAGTTTCAAGTGACGACGCTGTTGAACGGCTTCGACGCCGGCGAGTCGACGACGCCGGCCTCGGTCGTGGACGAGCAAGAAGCCATGGTGAAGGCACAGGGTGACGCGGTGAAGGCCCTGAAGGAGGCGAAGAAGGCGGGAGACGCGACGAAAGAGCAAGTTGATGAGGCCGTGGCGAAGCTTTTAGATCTCAAGGCGAGCGTCGAGGCGCTGAAGAACAATCGCCCGTCGTCCGACTTGCCGAAGAATAAGGATGGTTCCATCGACTATTCTCAAGACTTCTTCGGCAAACCGTCTTATTTGACCGTGTCTGGGCAATTGAACGGTGAAATCATGGCTTGCGCGGTCAACGACATCTACACCTTCGGTCCGACGTTCCGCGCGGAGAATAGCAACACGTCGCGCCACCTGGCTGAGTTTTGGATGGTAGAGCCCGAACTCGCGTTCGCGGATTTGAACGACGACATGGATTGCGCAGAAGCGTACTTGAAGTATTGCCTGAACCACGTCCTCGAGCACTGCGACGAAGATCTTGAATTCTTCGAGAAGAACATCTCCAAAGACAACCTGAGAGAGCGACTTCGAAACGTCGCGTCGCAAGAGTTTGCGCGCATCACGTACACCGAAGCCGTCGAGCACGTGTTGAACGCAAAGAAGAAGTTTGAGTTCCCAATCGAATGGGGATCGGATCTTCAGAGCGAGCACGAGCGGTACATCTCAGAAGAAGTCTTCAAAGATCGCCCCGTGATCGTGCGCGATTATCCGAAAGATATCAAGGCGTTCTACATGCGTCTCAACGACGACAACAAAACCGTCGCCGCAATGGACGTCTTGGTGCCCCGCGTTGGTGAGTTGATGGGTGGTAGCCAAAGAGAAGAACGCCTTGATGTCTTGGAGCGCCGAATCGAAGAGGTTGGTTTGGAAAAGGAGTCGTACTGGTGGTACTTAGATTTGAGACGATACGGTTCGCAGCCGCACGCCGGTTTCGGCCTCGGTTTTGAACGCCTCGTTCAGTACGTCACAGGTGTGGAGAACATTCGTGACGCCATTCCTTTCCCCCGTTACCCGGGTAGCGCTGAGTTCTAGATTTAGTCTAACGCGGCTGTAACTAAACTACTTAATCTACGCTAGTCTACGTCTACGGTGTCTCTACAGTAACGCCTTGCTAAGCGCTTTGAACGTGTAAAGTGATCCCGTCACGACCACGACAATCTCGTCGTCGCCGCGCGAGAGCGCTCCTTTCAAGGCCTTCTCGAAATCATCTTCTGAGGTGGGAGCCGGACCATGCGCTGGGCCGATATAAGCCTTCGCGAGCGTCTTCGCGGGCGTCGTTCGAGACGATGCGCCGGCGACTTGCATTTGAGTGCACACCACACCGACGGGATCCGCCCTGTACAGCTCTTCAATAAATCCTCCGTGATCCTTGTCGTCCGCCATCGCTACGACGAACAAAAGTTTTCGGTCGGGATAAACCTCACGAATCGTGTTCACGAGAACTCGAGCGGAACCTTTGGTGTGCGCGCCATCAGCAATCATCGTGGGCCCTCCACTCGTCTCAAATACTTCAAAGTTCCCCGGACTGCGCGTCGTTTCCAAGCCTCTTCGAATATCTTCCAGAGATGCGTCGATTTTGTTTTGAGCGCGAAGCCACCACAGAACACGAAGCGCAAGACTTATGTTCTCGCGCTGGTGCGGCCCAGCGAGAGGAATTCGAACGTTCGAAAGGGTGGACGCTATTTTACCATCCACTTTGATGTCGATGTCGACGTCCTGCGAAGCGATCGAGTCTTCCACGTGATACCGCACGAGACGCGTGTCTACGCATACGTTATCGATAACGTTCGCCCCACGCGCGCGGAGCGCAGTTTTCAACATTGTTGTTATTCGTTCGTCCACGTTTGGGGCACAAAACACCGGACGACCTTTATGCGCGATGCCAGCTTTTGCGTCTACGATTGTCTCAATCGAACCGCCGAGCGCTTCGAGGTGTTCCTCACCTATGTGTGTGATCACCGCTGCTTCTAGATTTTCTGCCGCGAGTACGTTTGTGGCGTCTCGACTTCCCCCGAGACCGACTTCCACGAGCGCTAAATCGACGTTTGCCTTTTTAAAGTATGCAAAGGCGAGCGCCGTGAGGACTTCAAAGTACGACAACTGACCGCCCTCACGCTGTTGTGCAGACTTTATCTCTCGCTCTAAATCGCGCAGTACGTCGAGAACTTGTGCAGACGCATCACTTTCGCTACTCCGGATCCTTTCCGCCACGGTATACACGTGAGGGCTCTTATACGTGCCGATTCGTAATCCAGCGACGCGCAGGACGCTCGCGAGCACGGAAACCGTCGTTCCTTTCCCCTTCGTTCCCGACACGTGTATCGTGTTATACGCCCTGTGTGGATCGTCAAAGTCTCGCAACAATCTATGCATGCGTCCGAGATCGAATCCGTCCGTCGTATCCGTCCCAGCGTTTCGCGGGACGCCGCTCTTTTCGTGATTGACGAAGTCCCGCAACGCTTCGTCCACCGTCGCGAATGCGGTCGATGTGCGGGCTCGTGCGCGCGCTCTGTGCGCGAACGAGAACAAATTCTCACAGAGCTCGCGGTGTTGGCGTGAACACGCCGAGCGTCGCATGGTAGCGACGCACCGAGACGCGCGTGCGAAGCGCGGTCTGCGGTCACTCGTCGGGCGAGCAGAAGAGCGGCTGCGAAGTCGGCGAGCTCTCGTTGGCTCCTCGCACCGCTCGAATCGTGCGAAGAATGATGAGTACTAATGAGAAAGGTGGTAATAAAAAGTCCTAAACTCGACCGCGTCGCTCGCCCGCCGGCACGACGACGACGTGGTCTTCAAAACGCATTCGCTAGCGAGGAGGCGCTGGGGAGTTTTCCAAAATCACTCCGCCGACCTCGACGCGAGAACCACGCCCTGTGATTATCGTGTTTCTAACATTGTCTGCTATTCTGGGATCCAGTCCTGCACCATCCGCGCACGTCACTCGACTCGATCGCGTCTCTTCCGATCCAGCCGTTCTGAAATCTCCCCAATACTCCTTGTCCCCCGGTCCGTCCGCGGAGCCAAAGTTGACGTACACCGGACTGTCAAACAACTCTGGATACGTCGCCAGTAGCTCTCTCTCGGCGTAACGCAACGTATCTAACACCAACGGTAATTTTTGACGAAACACGACCGAACGAAGGGGCGCCGCCCATCGTATCCACCAAGCCTCCTTCGCGCTCACCTGACAAAACACGTGCAAGCCGTCCTCGCGCCACTCCGCGAGCACCTCGTCTCTGAGCAATCTCGTGTACCATATCGACGTTTGATCGTCGTTGAACGCGTCGCCTACCGTGAGCGTCAAATTCCTCGTCACATCGTTGTGCGTCAGCGTGTAACGCCGCTGCAATAAAGACTCCGGTTCCACCCGCGTCGAGCTCGCGTCGAACGCCACCGACACTCTGTCCGGGTCAAACTTCAAGGCGTCGAAAACCGCGTTCGTCGTCGTCTGCGCGCGCGCGATCGCCGTCGGTCAGTGTCACGATTCCATCGAGTCGCACTCGCGCCTTTCTCGCGCGTCGCTCGCGGTTTTAGACGTCGCCGTCCCCCCCCAGCGCGCGAAAACCGCGCCTCGGACGTCCCGTCCCGTCCCGATCGACGCGCGTCGCGCGCGCGTCGCGTCGCGTCGGTCGCCGCGCACCTTCCCCCGTCCGCGCCCCTTCGCCGGCCGTCCTCGCGCGCCGGGTCCCGGTCGCCGTCCGCTCGCGTCGCGCGTCGACGTCGACGTCGACGCCCCGCTCGCGCGCGCGCGCGTCGCGAGCGCCCTATCCAGCGCCATGGCGTCGACGGCGCGCGCGTCGCGTTCGCGCGTCGACGACGCGCGCGCGTCGACGACGCTCGCGACTCGTCGACGACGACGTCGACGACGACGACGCGCGTCGCTGTGCCGGGCGTCGTCACGTCGTCGGATCGTCGTCTCGTCGTCGTCCCGCGGCGTCCCGCGCGTCCGCCTCGAGCGCGAGCTCGATCGCGAGCGGTCGCGATCGGACGATGCGACCGATGGTGCGATTGAATGGATACACACGGACCACACCGATCCCATCGACGAGTCTCGACTCGAGAACGAGTCCCTCGACGCCCGACGCGCCCCGACCGACGTCACGCGATCCGATCCGCGCGCGGCGTCGTCGCGTCGGCGTCGTCGCGTCGGCTCGTCACAGCGCGCGTCCGGGACAGCGAGCGCTCGAACGCCCGAACGCGCGAAGCGCCCGAGACGGATCCGAACGCACCGAATCCGCGCCGAGCGATCGAGCCCGCCATGCGCACCGTCGCGCGCGCGTTCGCGACGACGACGACGTCGAGCGCGAGGTGTGATTATCGCCGTCGAGCGACGACGACGCGCGCGACGACGAGCGCGGTGCGCGCGGACGCGCGGCGCGCGCGATCGGGGAGGTATGCGATCGTTCCGCGATCGATCGAGGGCGAAGGGAACGCCGCGGTCGTCGAAAGAAGCGTCGAGGGCGAGGAGGGGGAGAAGATTTCCCTGGAGGCGAGACGCGAGGCGCTGAGGTTGCCGCGCCCGGACGTCGCGGCGCCGGGGATGGAGGATCCGTGGAACGATGAGAAGTGGCAAAAGGTGAAGTGGACGGTGTTTCGAGACGTGGCGTACGACCTCGGGCCGTTCTTTGAGAAGCATCCGGGCGGGAACTGGTTGTTGAACCTCGCCATCGGTCGCGACTGCACGGCGCTCATGGAATCCTATCACTTGCGACCAGAGGTGGCGACGGCGCGCTTCAGGATGTTACCCAAGCTCGAGGGGTTCCCGGTCGACGCCGTGGCGAAGTCACCGAGACCGAACGATTCGCCGCTGTACAACAACATCCGCAATCGCGTTCGCGAGGAACTTTTCCCGGAAGAAGGGAAGAACAAACACAGAATGGGTGGCGACCACGCGACGATAACGATTTTGTCTTTCGCCGCGTTTGCGTACGGTGTGTACGCCACCATCCCGGGCTTTCTCTCGGGTTGCCTCCTTGGCTTAGCTGGTGCGTGGATCGGGCTCACGATTCAGCATTGCGCCAATCACGGGGCGATGTCACCGTCGCCCGCCGTCAACGGCGTCCTCGGTTTGACGAACGATCTCATCGGCGGCTCGTCTTTGATGTGGCGATACCACCACCAGGTGAGCCACCACATTCACTGCAACGACAATGCTATGGATCAAGACGTGTACACCGCCATGCCTCTCTTGCGTTTCGACGCTCGTCGTCCCAAGGCGTGGTACCACCGCTTCCAGCACTGGTACATGTTCTTGGCCTTTCCGTTGTTGCAGGTGGCGTTCCAAGTCGGCGACATCGTCGGTTTGTTCACTCGCGATACCGAAGGCGCAAAGCTCCACGGGGCGACCACTTGGGAACTTGCCACCGTAGTTATCGGCAAGTTTGTGCACTTCGGTTTGTTGGCTGCACCTTTGATGAGCCACGCGGCTTCCGCCGTCGTCGCCGGCATCGTCGGTTTCATGGCGTGCCAAGGAGTCGTCCTCGCGTGTACGTTCGCGGTGAGTCACAACGTGCCCGAAGCCAAACTCCCTGAAGATACCGGTGGAGAGGCGTGGGAAAGAGATTGGGGCGTGCAGCAGTTGGTGACTAGCGCTGACTGGGGTGGAAAGATTGGAAACTTTTTCACCGGCGGTCTGAACTTGCAAGTCGAGCATCACCTGTTCCCGGCGATTTGCTTTGTGCACTACCCCGCGATCGCGAAAATTGTCGCGGAAGAAGCGGCGAAGATGGACATTCCTTACTCGTCATACAGAACACTTCCCGGCATTTTCGTCGCGTTCTGGAAATTCGTCAGAGACATGGGCACGGCGGAGCAAATCGACGACGTTTTACTTCCGAAGTTCGCGAACCCGCAACTTTCGCCAGCCATCAATTAGAATTATAACTTACCTTACGCGCTTGTTGACTTCAAACGAGCAAACGACAGAAATACGATTATTGTGATATACTTACACCTCCGCCTCATCATTGTTTTGATCTAATTCTAACTTACAAACTACACACGAATTCTCAAGTTGAGCAACTCTCGCTCGGCGCTCGTTCGATTAAACGTCACACTTTGTCCGATACTCACCGGCTCCGGGGGTGCACCACCCTCTTCGTATGCCTCGTAACTTCTTAAAGTCCCATCAGGACCGGCATACGCGCCGTCGACGTAAGAATGGCAGTTGTGCAAACCGGCGTCTGAAAGCAGCTGCTTCGCCCACGCCGCGGAACTACTGCTTCGGCTATGCAACAAGATGAGATTATCCGACGTCGGCTTGTGAAATCGGAACATCCGCACCCACTCTTCATCGTTCATATGCACTGCTTTGGGCAGATGATCCACCGGGACGTGCGTTGACCCCTCGAGTGTTCCGTAAAGCGCGCGCTCGTCAAACCTTCGAATGTCCAAAATCACTAGTCCCAGCGCATTGCCGTCGTCTCTCACCGTTTCCAGGAGAAGTAACACCGCGTCGAAGCTCAGAGCTCGATCTTTCCCTGATGAAAACACAGCTGGTTCGTCGAAGTGTGCTAGAGGTACCGCCGCGGCGAGTCCGCCGTCCACGATGGAGCACCGCGTGAATCCCAGGCTCGTCGCGAGCGCCGCGGCGTGCGACGAGCTATGCCCGTGCGTGCTCACAAAAATCATCGTCGTCCTTAAACTCGGCGCGGGAATGTTTGGAAATCTCTTCTTCCACAGTGTGTTACGATTGCGCAACAAGTTCGCCAACTCTTCCGGTAAGATGTGCGTCACGGCGAGTCTGTCGCTCAGCTTCGTCACCGCCGTCGCCCCCCCGTCCTCGCTCTTCGGTCTGACGTCTAATAGCAAGTATTTCACCGGTTTCGTTTGAACCAACATCCAAAACGCTTTCGCACTCAGCACCCCGTACGTCTGTTTGTTCAATTTCACCGTCGGTTGCGAGCTCGACGTCGTTCGCTGTCTCGCTCGATCTCTGTGCTTGGCGCTTCGCAAGACGCGCACGGACCAGGCGATGAGAGACAGACACACGGCGGTGGTTAACGAACCGCCGACGTTGGTGACGTGCATGATATTCGTCCGCACGCGCGCCGCGCGCGTCCGTCTGCGGGCGCACCGCCGATCACGCGCGCGGTCGACGTGGACGCGCGTCGAGTCGATTTCGAACGAACGAACGCCAAAACGAACGCGCGTCGAGCGATTTCGTGGGCGTCTCGAGGGCGCGCAACCCTACGAAATCGTCGTCGAAAAATCACGCACTCAAAGACAATTTAGACCTATCTGCAAACACGATACGCGCACGATAAACGCCGCGTCGGCCCCCGCGCGCCGCGCGCGCGAACGAAGCGACGTTCGTGGCGACCGTTGAAGCGCCGAACCAGAGCGCGAGACCGCGCGCGCGTCACAGCGCGCGGCGAAGTTTGCGAAAGCGTCCACACGAACATGCTCTCGGTTTCGACGTCGTCGCGATCGCTCGCGAGCGCACCGACGGCGCGCCGAGGATGGCGTGGGCGTCGCGGCGGGAGCAGGTTAGAAACGGTTCGACGGGCGCAAATCGGCGTCGATCTCGTCGACGCGGCGAGAAACGGGTTGGAGACGTTCGTTCAAAGGGTACGTTATCGACAAGCGCGAGATTCGGACCTAAAATCGATCGATGCGCGCCGACAGAGCGATGTCAAGAGTGGTTTTGTTGCCTCTCGCCGCACGCTCTCGGTGAAGCAAACGAGCGCAAACGCGACGAAGATTGAGGCTGACCGATTTATTTTCATTCGTAGGCATCGAAGGCGTTACCAATACTGCTTGGACACGACGATACTGTCGAAATCGAGCGGGAAAACGAGTCGTTAGACGCCGCGAAGACAAACTCGAGAACGCGAGCCGCAGAGCTCACCCAGGCGCGCGTGGAGAGTTTGCTTAAGCCCGACGCGGGAAGAGATGATATCTTCCACGCCGCGGGTCAAGGGTTAGCTGGTGTCGGAGGCGACGTCGTAGCGATTGGTTGGTGGGACTCACGCGGGGTAGAAGGCACGTCCCCGCAACTTGAATTGCAGGCGCTCAACGACGGCGCCAGGGCACAACTCATAGGGGTGGTGCTCTTGGCGCTTAAAGAAGGGCTCGAGAACATAGAAGAGAGCAACGGAAGCTTGCGTGAACTCATTCAAACAGTGGCTAGGGTCTCCGCGAATGATTGGATGAATTCGATGGCGCTTGACATCGGCGCCAAGGAGCGGTGCGCTCGGGTGGTTCGCGTGGCCGGAGACGTGGCCGATGAAAAAATTTGGCAGAACGGTACGTATGATCTCGCTTTCGTCTTCGACCGAGCTGATCGCGTTTTTCACAGGAGAAATACTTGAAGGAAGTAAGATGGCTTTGTATGCCGGAGTGATGATGTATTTGGCCAAGGTACGTCTAACTTTCGCTGAGCTTCACAAATATTTATTTAATTATTCTGAATTATTTCAATCATCGCAGAACTCCAATCGAACGGACAATATTTCCGAAAGCGTTCAAGTCGTTGAGAAATCGACGAAAATTAACACTCAAGACGTCGAACCGGTGCTGGAATTCTTCAATTCTCCTATGGCTTCGGTGTGCGTTTCGGTTTTGCAGGACGTGGTATTAAATATTGCCGACTCCGTGGCGTGTGCTTACGTGACGTGTGCGCGTGAAAGCGGGCTACAAGCGCCTGTAAATGGTGGAGTCGCACGTACGGAGGACACAGGAGCGGTCGTGCGCATTCCACCGTTCAGAGACGCGTTGAGCGTTCGCTTGAAGAGCACACGTTCGTTGGAAAAATTTCGAAATGAAACATCATTGCGCACGTGGCTTGCACGCAATTATTACGACGTGGTCGCGATGTACGAAGATTGGCATAAACTGTGGGGCATGAATGCAAACGGCGAGGTACGTATCTCCGCGCGACGGCGCGTTTGAATTAATTTTTTAATTTGTCGCTGAAATTAATTATTTTTCACACAGCTCGTGACGAGGAAAATTCACGTTTGTCGCCAGCCAGAGCTCGCAAAGGTGAAGGGATTTCGTTTAGCTGTTTCTATGATAATAGAACTCGCTGATGTGAGCCTTCCCTTGTTCAGAAGCGCACTGAACAACTGCAGCCGGGTGGCTTCTTGGTTACTGGTGACATTAATTGGTGCGTTTGAAATTAATTATTTTGTGCATCGACTTACTCTCTCTAACGCAGGCCGTTCGCTTGGATTGGTGTATCGTGGAATCAAAGAAAGCATGGACCCTCAAAACAGAGTGAAATTCACGTAGTAGACGACAGGCAGCACGGGGCGATCGCTTCTACGCTGGGGAAAAAATTAATAATAAATGACTCCCGTCATATGTCACTACAGCACTGTAAAATCTAATGAGGAGAAAACGTCTCATGCTAATCGTCTTCCTCGCTATCCTCTTCCTCGTCGTCTTCCTCGTCCTCGTCTTCGTCGTTATCGTCGGTTTCGTAATCTACTTCATCGTCCTCCTCGTCTTCCTCCTCGTCTGCGCTGGCTGACTTTTTCGGCGCAGGTTCGGAGTCTTCATCCTCACCTGGGTTCACGAAGCCGTCTTCCAACACCCAGCCGTGCTGTAGGAGTAACTCATACACACGAATAGCCTTGAGTGGGTCTACTTTGAACATATTCCGAACGTGATTTCTGTTGAGCGGCTTTTCGGACTTGAGACCCTCTCGCATCAACTCCACCTTCATCGAGAGATACTGCACAGGCAATAAGCGACAGCTCCTGCACAACTCCTTTTCGTCGTCGTTCAAAAGGTCTACGCCTGGAAGATCGGCGAGATCAAGTGACAAGTACATTCGACGGCGAGGACCTAAGCTCGACGTACGAGGCGTCGGGATCACGGATACCGTCTTGTCTTCGTCGTTCATGCGAGTCAACTGCTCATTGATTTGTGTGGCATCTCGCACGATGAACTTGTTCGCTCTGGCTATGTTCTTGCTAGTTGGATGCTCGATCGCGTGTAGACGAGCGAACTCCGTCTCACGACGACGCTTCTCCAAATCGTAATCCTCGCCCTCTGCGATGGTATGAATACCATTGCGTCTGTACTCTTTCAGTTCGGTGATGCGGGTTCGGATTCGGTGCTCCGCGGCGAGACCCTCGAGCAAGACGTCGTACTCGGTACTCGTGAGAAAGCGTGCAAATATACGCATGGTGCCGTGTAAGTCGCGCTCGTATTGTGAACGCTTCTTTTCCACGTTTTGTTGCTTTTTCACGTTCAGCAGATTGCGTTCGAGAATGAATTGTTTTCTTCTCGCTCGTTCTTGAAGCCGGCTGTTGTAGATTTCAATCATTCGCAGCTTCATCTGGACGTCTTCTTCGGTGTCGTTTTCGCGAAATTCCATCTCCGCCAGGGGAAGTTCGGCATCCATGTCGTATTCGGGATCGAACTCATTGCGCTTGATGTTGTAACCTGTGAGTTCCTGCACGTTGCCCTCCGTCTTCACTGCGTTCGGGTTAGCAAGCGATTCGAGAAGCTTCTCCTCCTCCTCCACATCCTTATTTTCGTTCGCCTTTTGCTCCACCTCCGCTTTGAGCTCGTCTGATGTCATACGCGCGACGCCTTTTCCTAAAATCTTCGACATATCCGGTAACGGCGCGCAAGGAGACTTGACGTAGACTTCAAAATAGTGCGCGTGACACTGCGCGCGCGTCTTCGTCCCGACGTGTTCGCTCACCTCGGTCCAGTTCCCCAACCCGAACATCTCCACTGCCTCCAGCAATAACAACTCTTCGTCAGCCCCCCAATCTCGCGTGAACAGCGGAAACGACATGTTGTCGATGACGTGATACTGATGATACGCCTTGTGCGGGTGCGGCTCCACGCCGACCGCGAAGCACTCCGTGCACAGATCCACGTTTGCGCACTCCGCGCACCGTATGCGCACCACGTTCGAGATGTCCTTTTGGCAATAGTTACAGTTAAACAGTGCGCACGACTCCCCGTTCCCACTCAGCTTCGTCATCGCGTTTTCCGTCGCCACCCGTCGCCGTTTCGGCACGAGCGCGCTCGCCATGGCGCCGAATGCGATGCCGAACGCCGATGCCGATGCGTCGCGTTACCTCCGCGTCCGCGTTCCCGTCGCGCGCGTCCTCGACGGTCGTGCGCGCGCTCACTCGCGTGCGTTCACGCGCGACTCGCGCCCGTCGTCGTCGTCGTCGTCGTCGTCGTCGTCGTCGTCGTCGCGGTTTGAAACGACCGCGCGCGTC